>Ga0307377_10000196_pt1 | contig 84343 bp, 70 predicted proteins | sample TR3MG_FD_202535 | JGI IMG/M metagenome (GOLD analysis project Ga0307377, IMG submission 202535) | Soil microbial communities from Risofladan, Vaasa, Finland - TR-3 | ecosystem: Environmental > Terrestrial > Soil > Coastal area > Acid sulfate soil | place: Finland: Risofladan, Vaasa | collected...
TCGAAGCCTCGCCGGTAGACGTAGGCGGCTTTCTCGCCCAGCCGCCGGTAGGCGGGGGCAGAGAGGTGATAACTGCGTGCCTTGCCCTCACCCCGTGGCTCTACCAGCCCTGCCTCTTCCAGCCGCTCCAGCGTCGCTCGCGCCTCAGCCTCTGATTTCTGGATCAGGCTGGCCGCTTCCGCTGTGGTGAGATGGCGCTCTGACCAGAGGCGGTTGAGCAGCAACAGTTCGCCCAGTTGAAGCGCTGGGCCGGCCTGGTTCTCCTCTACCACCAGCCGGACGAATTCCAGGTTGGCCTTGCCGCCCGGCAGCACTACCACCACGTCCACTTCGGTGCTCCGCCCGTAGGAAGGGGCAGGACGTCCGTTGCGCAGTTGCTCGTAAAAGATCGTGTCGATCCCGCGCCCGGTCCGTTCCACGATGCCGGCCCGCTTGAAGGCATCGGCCAGCAGTGGGTTGCGCGGACGGGGGGGCGTCACCAGCAGGTTGTCCGGCCGTACCCCTTCTGGAAATCCGCCAGGAGTGGATACCTCGATCCGATCTTCGTACCACTGGGCGTGCACTGCTCCCAGGCGGGTATAATCGCGGTGGATGAGGGCGTTGGCCACTGCCTCGCGGAAGGCCCGTTCCGGATAGTCAGGCACGCCGACCCGCAGGAAGCCGATCATCAATTCCACCATCTGTACCCGCTTCGCCCTCGGAAGTGAATCACGGTGGCGATTTGAGATCAGGGAAGACAGGGGTACAAGGTCCATTTGCACTACTTGCCCTGTTGTGCTACAATCTTCGAAGGTGCACGTCAAGATGTGGGTCGAGTAGACGATAAAGATTTGCCGCTGTAGGAGAATGAGATGCCCGGGATCAAAAAAACGGAAAAAGTGCCCAAGCACATGCAGGAGAGATTCGACGCCATCGTAGCGCTTACAGACGGGGTCTGCAAAGAGTACCTGAACGAGGAGTACGCGCAGTTGGCCCGTCAGGCCACAGCCACCTTATGCCGCAAGCGCCCCTCGCCTCTGGCGAGCGGGCGCACCAATTCGTGGGCTTGTGGTATCGTGTACGCCCTGGGGTTCGTAAACTTCCTGTTCGACAAGAGCCAGTCCCCTCACATGAGCGCGGCCGATCTATGCGCGGCATTTGGCGTTGCCAAAGGCACCGGGGCGGCCAAGTCAAAAGAAGTGCGGGATGCTTTGAACACGATGCAGATGGACCCGCACTGGTACCTGCCGAGCCGGATGGACGAAAACATTATGGCCTGGATGATTATGGTCAACGGATTCATCGTTGATGCGCGCAGCCTGCCGCTTGAGATACAAGAGATTGCTTACCAGAAGGGGCTAATTCCCTACGTGCCGGGCAAACAGAAGGGTTAGCCTCTTTCGACCTGATCGCCTTCACCCGCGTCGGCGCGACCTGGGGCCGGGTGGACCGCGACTTTGAAGGGACGCTGGCGGAAGTGCTGGCGGAGGTCAACGAGGCAATGGCCACGTAAGCAGACGCTGCTTCGCCGACGATGCGCTGCCGGGCGCCAACGAGTGGATTTCTAGCCCAATTTTGACTCTTGGGCATTGACAAATAGTACTGTATATGGTACTATACGATGGAGCGACAGCATGAGCAGACGCGAGAAACTCCTGGCCAAGATTCGAAACAATCCAAGAGGCGTGCGTTTCGAAGAGCTCACCCAACTGTTGGAGTGGTACGGCTTTGAGTTAAAGCGGGTCAGGGGAAGTCACTGTTCGTACACGCGGGGGCATCACAATCTCATTGTAACCCGGCGCAGGCCACACGTGCTTGGCTACGTCGTCAAGGATGCTCTCAAGATTCTTGACGAACTTGAAGGTGAAGAAGGCTAGATAGGTGCTTGCTATTTCCCTGATAGACGAGGATGGATGAGCAATGGAAAAAACGGTTGATTATTACATGAACCTGCCCTACACGATCGAGTTGCTACAGGATCCCGGGGAGGGCTGGTTCGTTCGCGTCAAAGAGCTACGTGGTTGTATGAGCGAGGGAGATACAGCCGAAGAGGCCATAACGATGATCCGGGAGGCCATGCAGTTGTGGCTGGAGGTCGCCTTGGAAGAAGGCATCCCCATCCCCGAACCGCGCCCCGAAGAGGACTATAGCGGCAAGTTCGTGGTACGCGTGCCGCGCTCTCTCCATCGCGAATTGGTCGAGCATGCCGAGAGCGAAGGCGTGAGCCTGAACCAGTACATCAACGTAGTACTGGCCCGTGCTGTAGGCCGGTATGGTCCTGCCGGCCCTGCTGCCGAGCAGGAACCGGGCTGGCCAGGATTGAAACCCACCGCGCGCCAAACGTTGGTGGCAGCGGAATTGACCGAACACCGCTAACGGGGAACACGAATGGACGCCGCACAAATGAAGCGAAAACCGATTTGCAGTGCATCACAATCTGTGCTAGAATAACCATTGACGGACGAGGCCTCGCCGCTGGGCAGAGGCCACGGCGGTGAGGACGCCCCAGTAGCATCAGTACCGGTACATTTGCCCACTGCCATGAGCACGGAAGCCGATACCTGTCGCAAGTACATCACCCCTGCGCTCCTTGCAGCAGGCTGGGACGATCCTCCGCACTCGATCGCAGAACAACGCACCTTCACCGACGGGCGCATCGTGCCGGTAGGCGACAAGATCCGCCGCCTGCAGCAGAAACGGGCCGATTACCTCCTCCGCTATACCCGCGACTTCACGCTGGCCGTGGTGGAAGCCAAACCCGAAGGCCACGACGCGGCCGAGGGCATGCAACAGGCCAGGGAATACGCCCAGGTCCTGGGCCTCAAGTTCGCCTACGCCACCAACGGGCTGCACGTCCTGGAATTCGATTTCACCACCGGGCTGGAGCGAGAGATGGACCGCTACCCAACGCCGGACGAACTCTTCGCCCGCTGGCGGCAGGCCGAGGGGCTGGCGGACGACGCCATGGTCGAGCGCTTACTCACGCCGTACAGCGTGATCGCTGGGAAGACGCCGCGCTACTACCAGGAGATCGCCATCAACCGCGCCGTGCAGGCCATCCTTCAGGGCCGCAAGCGCGCGCTCCTCACCATGGCCACCGGCACGGGCAAGACCTTCGTCGCCTTCCAGGTGTGCTGGAAACTGTGGGCTTCCCGCTGGAACCGCGAGGGGGCGTACCGCCGCCCCAAGATCCTCTACCTGGCGGACCGCAACGTCCTGGTAGACGACCCCAAGGACAAGATATTCGCGCCCTTCGGAGATGCCCGCCACAAGATCGAGCACGGCGAGGTGGTCAAGAGCCGCGAGATGTACTTTGCCATCTACCAGGCCATCGCGGAAGATGAGCACCGCCCGGGGCTTTACAGAGAGTATCCTCCCGACTTCTTCGACCTGGTGATCGTGGACGAGTGCCACCGGGGCAGCGCGGCCGACGACAGCAACTGGCGTGAGATCCTGGAGTACTTTCAACCGGCGTATCAACTGGGCATGACGGCCACGCCGCTGCGCGAAGACAACCGCAACACGTACGAGTACTTTGGTGATCCGCTGTACACCTACAGCCTCAAGACCGGCATTGACGATGGCTTCCTGGCCCCCTACCGTGTCCACCGCGTGGTGACCACCTACGACGCGCTGGGCTGGCGGCCGTACGAAGGCCAACGAGACCGCTACGACCGCGAGGTCCCCGACCGGGAGTATCAGACCCAGGACTTTGAGCGCGTGGTGGCGCTCAAGGCGCGCACCGAGGCCATCGCCCGCCACCTGACCGACACCCTCAAGCGCACCGACCGCTTCGCCAAGACCATCATCTTCTGCGTGGACCAGGAGCACGCCAGCGCGATGCGCCAGGCGCTCAACAACCTCAACGCCGACCTGGTGCAGCAGTACCCTGACTACGTCGTGCGGGTGACGTCGGAGGAGGGGCAAATCGGAAAGGGGCACCTCAGTCGGTTTATGGACCCAGAGGAGCCCATGCCTGTGATCGTGACCACCTCCAGGTTGCTGACCACCGGCGTGGACGTGCCCACCTGCCAGAACGTGGCGCTGGCGCGCGCGGTCAACGCCATGACCGAGTTCAAGCAGATCATCGGGCGCGGGACGCGCGTGAGGGCCGAGTACGGCAAGTACTTTTTCAACATCGTGGATTACACCGGCAGCGCCACCGAGCGATTTGCCGATCCCGCCTTCGACGGCGACCCGGTGCAAGGGACCACTGTCACCATTGACGATCAGGGCCGGGAGATTGAAGGAACGGAGCAGGAATGGGCGATGCGCGAACCGTCGCCTGAATATGAAGCGCTGCCTACCGGCCCTGACAGTATCTCTGGCGACGAGGACCGGCCCCGCCGCAAGTACTACGTGGACGGCGGGGTGGTGGAGATCGTCGCCCACATGGTCTACGAACTCGACCCGCAGGGCCATCAGTTGAAGGTCTTCAAGTACGTGGACTACGCCGGCCAGACGGTGCGCACGCTGTACGCTAACGGCGCCGCACTGTGCAAGGATTGGGCGAACCCCGACCTGCGGGCCGAGATCATCCGGCAGTTCGCCGAGCGCGGCCTTGACTTCGACTACCTGCGCGAGGTCACCGCCCAGCCGGAGGCCGATCCCTTCGACCTGCTGTGCCACCTGGCCTTCAAGACGCCGGTGCGCACCCGCCGCGAGCGGGCGGACCTCTTGTACCAGAACCGCCCGGAGTTCTTCGCCCGGTACGGCCACGATGCGCAAGTGATCCTGGGCGAACTGCTGGAGAAATACGCCGAGCACGGCACGACGCAGTTTGAGATTCCTGACGCGCTGAAATCGCCGCCCATTTCCAACCACGGCAACGTGCGCGAGATCGCGCGCTACTTCGGCGGGCCGGCGCACCTGCGCCAGGCGGTGCACCAGTTGCAGACTCTGCTCTATGCATCGTGACGTGGCTCGTGAAACGTGAACCGTGATCCGTGTTGCGTGTTTCGTGGTGCGTGGACAACCCACGGAACACGCACCACGCACCACGCACCACGCATCAGAAAGGACCTATGGCACGCACACAGAAACAGACATCACCAGAAACTACCGCCCGCCAGTTGAGTAGCATCATCAAATCCGCGCGCGACATCATGCGCAAGGACAAGGGCCTGAGCGGCGACCTCGACCGGCTGCCCATGCTCACCTGGATCATGTTTCTCAAGTTCCTGGACGACATGGAAGAGATCCGTGAGGACGAGGCGCTGCTGGCCGGCGAGAGGTTCCGCCCCATCATTGAACCGCCCTACCGCTGGCGCGATTGGGCCGCCGACCCGGGCGGCGTCACCGGCGACGAACTGATCGCCTTCATCAACCAGGACGAAGCCATGCGCCCCGACTCCACCCGCGGGCCGGGGCTGTTCGCCTGCCTGCGCTCCCTGCACAGTACCGACGGCGACGAACGCCGTGACGTAGTCGCCACCGTCTTCGGCGGGGTGATCAACCGCATGATCAACGGCTACCTCCTGCGCGACGTGATCAACAAGGTGGGCGAGATCAACTTTGCCGCCTCAGAGCAGATCCACACCCTGAGCCACCTCTACGAGGCCATGCTGCAGGAGATGCGCAACGCAGCGGGGGACTCGGGCGAGTTTTACACCCCCCGCCCCGTGGTCCAGTTGATGGTGAAGGTGGTTGACCCGCGCCTGGGCGAGGTGCTACTCGACCCCGCGGCGGGCACCGGCGGCTTCCTGGTGGAGGCTTACGAGCACCTGAAAGGGCAGTGCCAGACGGTGGAGGACTGGCACACCTTGCAGCAGGAGAGCATCCTGGGCGGCGAGGCCAAACCCCTGCCCTACCTGCTGGGGCAGATGAACCTGCTCCTGCACGGGGTGGAATCGCCGCGCATTACCTTCGGCAACAGTTTGAGCACGCCGCTGCGGGAGATCGGCGACCCGCAGCGGGTGGACGTGATTCTGACCAACCCGCCCTTCGGCGGCGAGGAGGAGCCGGGCATCCAGAACAACTTCCCCGACGACCGGCGTACCTCCGAGACGGCGCTCCTGTTCCTCCAGTTGATCATGCGCAAGTTGCGCCGTCCGCCCCGGCCTGGGCGGACGGCCGTCGTCGTGCCCAACGGGACGCTGTTCGCCGACGGCGTCGCCGCGCGCATCAAGGAGCACCTGCTGAAAGACTTCAACCTGCACACTATCGTCCGGCTGCCCAACGGGGTGTTTGCCCCCTACACCAGCATTCCCACGAACCTGCTGTTCTTCGAAGCCAGCGGGCCGACGGACACCATCTGGTACTATGAGCACCCGCTGCCCGAGGGGCGCAAGCAGTACACCAAGACCCGGCCGCTGCGCTACGAGGAGTTCGAGCCGCTGCTGGCGTGGTGGGGCGAGCGCCAGGAGAACGAGCGGGCCTGGAAGGTGGCGGTGGACGAGGTGCTCAAGTACGATGGGGAGGGCAATCTGCTCTCCGCCAACCTGGACTTGAAGAATCCGCGTGGCGGCGAGGACCTCGAGCACGTACCGCCGGAAAAACTGGTGGCGAGCATCGTGGAGAAAGAGCAGCAAATCCTGGCACTGATGGCGGAAATCCAGGAGGTGCTCCAGAAATGAAAAGGGCCACCGCTTGGCCGATGGTTCCGTTGGGTGAGGTACTAACCAAATCCGAGGAGCAAGCAGAAATTCAGCCTGACCGGGAGTACAGCCGGGTAACGGTACGCCTCTGGGGCAGTGGGGTGGTACTGCGCGATGAGGTCAGTGGCACCCAGATTGCCGCCAAGAGGCAGTATGTCGTGCAACCTGGGCAGTTTATTCTCTCGCGCATTGACGCACGCAATGGAGCGCTTGGACTGGTGCCGGATTTTCTTGATGGCGCTGTGGTAAGCAGCGACTTTCCCGCCTTTGACATTGACAGGCAGAGATTGGAACCGCGTTTTCTGGAATGGGTGAGCAAGACGAGAGATTTTGTTGATCTGTGCCGGGCTGTCAGCGAGGGCACAACTAACCGTGTGCGGCTCAAAGTGGATCGGTTCCTGGCGACCGAAATTCCCCTTCCCCCACTGGAGGAACAGCGGCGCATCGTCGCGCGGATCGAGGAACTGGCCGCCAAGGTCGAGGCGGCGCGGGCGCTGCGGCAGGAGGCGATGGATCAAGCAGGAGTACTCTTTACATCCGCGCTCAATCAGATCTGGCAGGATCGAAGTGATTGGACCGTAAGGCCTATCGGAGAGATAGCATCTACTGTATCAGGTCAAGTAGATCCCAAGATTGAGCCATACGCGACCTTACCTCATATCAACGGTGAAGTCGTAGAGCCTGGTACATGTCGTTTGCTACGCACCTATCGGCTTGCGAAGGAAGATGGGGTAGCGAGCGGGAAGTATCATTTCCAGACCGGCGCGATTCTCTATTCCAAGATACGCCCGTACTTGAGGAAGGCCGTACAGATTCCATTTGAGGGCATTTGCAGCGCGGATATTTACGCCTTCCAGTGGATTGACCCGGCAGTCGAACCACGGTTTCTCATGTACTCGCTCGTGTCTCCGCAGTTCACGGAATATGCTAACTTGCGATCAGGGCGTACCCGTATTCCCAAACTGAACCAAAAGCAGTTGTTTGCATTCAGAATGGCTTATCCAGACCTTCCAGAGCAACGCCGCATCGTCGCCTACCTCGACGACCTGCAGGCCAGGGTGGACGCAGTGAAGCAGCACCAGGCCGCCACCGCCGCCGCGCTGAACGCGCTGCTGCCCTCCATCCTGGATCAAGCATTCAAGGGAGAACTATGAACGCTACTCAGCCTTTCGGCGATCTTACAACAGCGACCATTTTGGTCATCGGCCACGACCCGCGCTTGCAGCGCAGCCAGGCCGAAGCAGAAGTCGCTTTCTTCCTCGACTACCTCGCCCGGACACGGCCCACGTCCCACTCGGAGGCCAGCAAGTATGACCTGGCCAAAGCCGTCGTGGATTACGTGGGCGCGCTTGCCGGTCGCGAGGTGTCGCTGAGCGAACTATACGTCACCAACCTGTGCAACGAGTTCCTGGAACATAGGCCAGACTCAGGCACGGTGCTCATCCCTGACGACCTGGCACGGCATGGGGTGCAGCAGATTACCCAGGCTGTCGCCTCGGGGCGCTTCAAGGTGATCCTCCCCATGGCCGTTCAAACGTTCTATCATCTGTGCCGTCTGGGGTTCATTGACGAAGACTCGGAAGTGGTCCGTCGTTTCGTCCACGATGCAAGCCCTCGCGCTCCCAAGGCCGCGCAAGGCATCTACGTTCAGAGCGGCAGTGCGCCTTTCCTGGCCGTGTGTGGGTGCAGGTTTCATCATCGTGGTGTGGCAGTGGTGCCCATCGTGCACGTCAAACAGTGGCCGTTGAGACCCAGGGCGATCAGATACGCGGAACCGATGGCACGGGCGCAGTGGGAGATTAGCAGGTTAGTGTCACCACGATAACATCACAGGCGATGAAGGTGTTTAAGTCAAGAAGGAGAAAGTCATGAACTTCCTTGACGCGGCGTATGAGATACTCGGGCAAGCAAAGCAACCCCTACACTATTCCGATATCGCCAGCCGGGCCCTGGTTGCTGGGTTGCTGCACACCAGTGGCCAGACGCCGGAAGCCACGATGGGATCCCGCCTGTATGTGGACACCAAGCGCCCTGGTTCCCGCTTCCGACGAACAGGCCGAGGCGTTTTTGCGCTGGCCCCAACCCAGGCGGGTGAGATCGCCGAGCGGATTGATGCGCTCAACCGCCACACACGCGCCGACTTACGGCGCAGGCTGATGAGCATCCCGCCCGATCGCTTCGAGGCACTGATGGGGGAACTGTTGGTCGCCTTGGGCTTCGACGAAGAGAGTGTGCAGATCACTTCGTACCACAGCGACGGCGGCATTGACGTGCGCGGCGTGTTGCGCGCTGGCGGTATCACCGAAGTCAATGCCGCCGTGCAGGTCAAGCGCTGGAAGCGCAACGTCCAGGCAGCCACCGTGCGCGATCTGCGCGGGTCGCTGAAAGTCCACGAACAAGGCATCATCATCACGACCAGTGGCTTCTCCAGCGGCGCCTACAAGGAGGCACAGGAACCAGGCAAAACGCACATCAGCCTGATTGATGGTGAGCAACTTCTGGACCTGTTGGTCGAGCACGGCATCGGCGTAACCCAGGAACAGCACACGCTGCTCTCCCTGGACGAAGAGTGGTGGGGCGATGTGGCACCCAAGATCAAAGTGCCTGCTATTTCGAGAGAGCCTGACCAGCCTGCGCCCCCTGTAGTCACTTATCCGCTGCTCGTCCGGCTCACGGCCCACGGGCAGACCGTCGAGGCCAAGATGCTGGATGCCGATGGCCTGATGCTCTACGCAGGCGTAGAATACAGATCTCCATCGGGAGCAGGCCAGGTCGCAACCGGCTGGAAGTCCTGCAATGGCTGGGCTGTCTGGCAGTACCGCCATCCTGAGACCGGCGAGTGGCGGCCAATCGCCGAGTTGCGAGGCACACATCAGGCATAGGCTGGGGAGAACAGTGCGGACCAGGCCATCCTCGCCCTCGCCTTCCGCGGCGAACTGGTGTCCCAGGACCCGGAAGACGAGCCAACGGAGGTTCGCTCATGCCCTCCATCCTGGACAAGGCATTCAAGGGGGAGTTGTGAGCGGCATTGATCCCAGGGAGGGACGACCATCAACAAACTAGCGCCTCTCAGTAGCGAGAACTCTACAGGAGTGAGGAAACGTGCTATCATACCCTTACTTGGTTCAAAGAGATGCATCCGGTGAGACGCTCCAGCCGATAGAACATCGGGAGCGGGCCTATGACGAATCCTGGCTGCAGGAACTCCTGCGCCGGCACCCGGACATTCTCCCCGTCGCTGAAGTCGAGCCCATCTTCTACCCGCTGGTACCCATTGGGCGTGAAGTGCCCACGGAAACGGGCGCGATTGACAACCTGTTCATCAGCCACCGGGGCTACCTGGTGCTGGTGGAGACGAAACTGTGGCGGAACCCCGAGGCCAAGCGGGAGGTGGTGGCCCAGGCGATTGATTATGCCAGGGCCGTGTCCAAGTGGAACTACAGCCGGTTGGACCAAGTAGCCAGGGCATATACACGGACGTACGAAGATCTCGAGATGGGGCTGGCCGAGTGGGTCGAGAAGCAGTGTGGTCCCATAGAAGGCGGCCGGTTCTTCTTCGAGGAGACCGTCGCCAAGAACCTCAGGCTGGGACGTTTCCTCACCTTGATCGTGGGGGACCGAATACGGCAGTCCGTCGTCGAGATGCTGAGCTACGTCAACAAGTATCCGCACCTGGCCACGGACGTGGGGCTGGTCGAGCTACAATGCTACCGGTGGAAGCAGGAAGAGAAATGGCCACTGCTCGTCGTCCCCAGCATCGTAGCGCGTACTGAAGTCGTCGAACGCTCGATCATCCAGGTGACGCTCAGACAAAGCGGCGACTACCAGGTTGACGTCCAGCAGGAGAGAGCAGACGAGGAGGACAGGGGGCGTAGAAGGGTAACCCTGACGGAAGAAGCCTTCTGGGAGTTGCTCAAGGAGCAGGCCCCAGAGGCTTATGAGATCGCCCGCCGGCTCATTGAGGGATACCGAGAAAGGGATGGCATCACGATCGGCCCGATGGAGAGCTCGGTCGTCGTCAGGCTAGACATTCAGGGTGCGGGACAGCGGGCGTCGCTCTTCTTCATTGACAAGAATGGGACGCTTCGCGTCTGGCCGGGGACCATCAGGAGTCAACTCGCCCTGGCAGGGTTCCAGCGGGCCTTGGTAGACCCTTATGAGGCTCGCACGAGAGACATCCTGAATATGGGCAAGGCGCGCAAGGAATTTGCGCACTCCATCGTCAAAGTGGACCTTGACGCATTTACTGCAGCAGTAGACGCCTTCATCGAGCAGGTGCGGCTGGCCGAGCCTCCCGATGAGTGAGGCGTTGTGGAAGGTGGTGATGGGAAACTATGAACGTGACCAAGCCCTTTGGCGATCTGGCGACAGCAACCATTCTGGTCATCGGCCACGACCCGCGCTTGCAGCGCAGCCAGGCCGAAGCAGAAGTGGCGTTCTTTCTCGACTACCTCGCCCGGCCCCGGCCCACGTCCCGCCCGGAGGCCAGCAAGCACGACCTGGCCAAAGCTGTTGTGGACTACGTGGGCGTGCTTGCCGGTCGCGAGGTGTCGCTGAGCGAACTATACGTCACCAACCTGTGCAACGAGTTCCTGGAGCACGCGCCAGGATCGGGCACGGTGCTCATCCCCGACGACCTGGCACGGCGTGGGGTGCAGCAGATTACCCAGGCTGCCACTCTGGGGCGCTTCGTGATGATCCTCCCCATGGCTGTTCAGACATTCTACCATCTGTGCCGCCTGGGGTTCATTGACGAAGACTCGGACATGGTCCGTCGTTTCGTCCACGATGCGAGCCCTCGCGCTGCCAAGGCTGCGCAAGGCATCTACGTTCAGAGTGGCAGTGCGCCTTTCCTGGCCGTGTGTGGATGCAGGTTCCATCATCGTGGCGTGCCTGTGGTGCCCATCGTGCACGTCAAACAGTGGCCGTTGCGGACCAGGGCGAGAAGATACACGGAACCGATGGCGCGAGCCCAGCAGGAGATCCGCCAGTGGCTATGACGGCTACGTCTCCCCCCATCCCCGATGCCTACTGGGTCATCCCCGGTCGCCTGCTGGCCGGCCCGTACCCGCGCCCGCGCGGCAAGTCCGGCGCCCGCCAGCGCCTCCAGCGCTTCCTCGACAAAGGCCGTATCTGGCGGATATCGGAGGTGAACGATGTACGGACCGTTGCCCAGAGGACTCAAGTTCTCAGCGAAACACAAACGGCTGCTGCGAAGCCTGACCATTGACGAGAGTGGCCCCGGCACCATTCTCCGCGACTTTGAGGCTTTCCTGCGCTTCTTCGCCGAGAGGGAGATGCCGGTTACGGGTGCACACCAACTGCCGCTGCGCGTGCTGCCCGAAATCAACGCCCGCCTGGCACATCCCCTCGCCCTGGGGTTGGAGCGCCCCCAACAAAAGTCGTACCCCCACATCCACGGGCTCTACCTGCTGGTGCGCGCTGTGGGGCTGACTTGCATCGAGGGAACCTCCGAGAAACCACTGCTCGCCGTTGACGGCGCGGTCTACCAGGCGTGGGAGAGCCTGAACCCCACCGAACGGTACTGCACGCTATTGGAGACCTGGCTGTTGCGGGGGCACCCGGAAATCATCGGTGAAAGAAGGCGTTTCGGGCTTACCATTCCTGAGACGTTCAGCAGTTGGGTAGGGTTCTTCCTCCGCATTCCTGACAGAGGGCTGACAGTCGCCGGAGACAAGGAGGCCGAAGACTTCCTGCGCTACACGCCAGGCTGGCACAACCTGGGCCTGCTGGAACTATTCGGCCTGCTCTCGGTCCAGCACGGCCCGCCCCAGCCGGGGAAGGGCTGGCGCATCGAACGCATTGAGCGCACGCCACTGGGGGACGCACTGCTGGCCCTGCTCCAGGCCGAGTTCTTCGGCGATATCCACAACGTCCTGTCGCTCGCAGCCGAGGACAAGACACGCTTCGGCGTACTGCAACCCGCGCTCCAGCCCTACTTCCCGGAATGGAAGAACAACCTGCCCGTACCCGAGTGGACCTTCCGGGAGGGGGTGCACATTTTCAGGGTCGCGCTGGGATGGGTATGGTGCCGCATCGCGATTCCAGCAGACCAAACCCTGGATGCACTGGCGTCCACCATCCTGGATGCCGTCGAATTCGACCACGACCACCTGTACGAGTTCTCGTACCAGAATCGCTTTGGCCTTTTGGAGCGGGTCCATCACCCCACCATGGACGAGGTACCGTGGACGAGCGAGGTGCGGGTCGGCGACGTACCGCTCCGGGTTGGGCACACGATGACCTACGTGTTCGATTTTGGCGACTGGTGGGAGTTTGCCGTCACGCTGGAGCAAGTTGACCCGAGTATGGCCATCAAGAAGCCGGTCGTCCTCGAGAGGCACGGTGAGCCCCCATCTCAGTACGGCTGGTAGTGACTGTCGGGTTATCGGGGGTTGCCCCATTCAGAGTGCCGGGGTATAATTCTTCTGCATCACGGTGTACGAGGTTAGTGACTAGAGGAGTGGTAAGATGTACGGGTACAAGTGTGAGTATTGCGATGGCACTGTGCAGGAGCAGGTGGTGGAACGTGAAGCATTCAAGCACCGAGATGGTTTTGTCATCCTGGAGCATGTGCCTGTGGGTGTTTGTGACAAATGCGGCTATCGCTACTACCACTCAAGTCTGCTGCACCGGATAGAGGAAATCTGTACGAAAAGGGAAGTGCCGGAGCGCATGGAGTTGGTCCCTGTCGCCGCATTTGCCTAGCCCACCTTCCCCCATTCCCGACGCCTACTGGGTCATCCCGGGCCGGCTGCTGGCCGGCCGTTACCCGCGCCCGCGGAGCAAAACCGGCGCCCGCCAGCGACTCCAACGCTTCCTCGACACTGGCGTCACGCTCTTCCTCGACCTGACCGAGGAGGAGGACGCGCCGCCGTACGCCCACTGGCTGGGCGAAGAGGCCCAGCACCTCCGAATGCCCATCCCTGACTTTGGCGTCTCCTCCCCAGAACAGATGGCCCAGATGCTGGACGTGATTGACGCCGCCATCGGCACCGGCCACACTGTCTACGTGCACTGCCTGGGCGGCCTGGGGCGCACCGGTACCGTCGTCGGCTGCTTCCTGGTGCGCCATGGGCTGTCGGGCGCACAGGCGCTCGAAACCATCCAACTGCTGCGGCGCGGCACGCCCAACGCCAGCAGCCCCTCCCCGGAGACGGACATGCAGCGGTGGATGGTGCTCAACTGGCGGAACGGCTCGCATGTCAAGATACCATCTTGACCCAAGTCCCGTAATTCAAGGAGTAGCACAAATGAAACGCTCGAAACGTCAACCAGGGGAGCACGCCTCCTCGCGCTACATGTGTGTCACTGCAGGCGTGATCGAGCAACTTCAGCAGGACTACTTTGCAGGACGTGACCTGGGACAGTCCATCCCGGACGTTGACGAGACGATGGCCTCGGTCATCGTCGCCGAATCGTTGGAGGCCGACCAGTTGTGGGAGACCTTGCCTGAGTTGTTATTGCAGGAGGCACCGCCCGAGCCGCGGGACAGGCCGCTGAGCGATTGGAGCCTGGCGACTACGGCGGAGCTTTTTCTCGCCGTTACGGAAGAGGCGCGCAAGCAGAAGAAAGAAGCGCCACAGCGTGAGTACTGGGCGTTGGCCTGGGCCACGTTGGAGCAAGCCCTGAATTCCCCCACGGCCAGCCCCATGCTGTGGTACGAGGACATCTTCCTCGACGTGGGGCAGCAGTTGCGGTTCCAGGGCGAGCCGCGGGCGGTCGAGTTCTTGAAGCGAGCGCTGGCCCACAATATGCGCTATCACGAAGGCAACAATGCGGCCAACCTGTTGCGGGACCTGGCAGAGACCTATCTGTGGCTCAACGACCTCGATGCAGGGTTGCAAGTCCTGGCTGCCCTGCTGCGGAATGACCCCGCCGACATCTGGACCTACAACCTGATGGCGCTTACGTTCGACCGCTTCGGTCTGACCGAGATCGGCGCAGAGGCCACCCGGCGCGGGCTGGCATTGCTCAAGGCCACAGGCGACCCGGAGAGACTGCGCGACCAGTTGGAAAACAGCCTGGGCCGCCTGGCGCAGAGCGAACGACGCGGGCGAGAGGCCAAAGTGAGCCCGGCGGTGCTCGCCGACCTGCGCGCCGCGCTGAACCTGGACCTGAACGCTGGGGTCCGTCGTCCCATCGCCGAACTGTGCCACGACCTGTTGCCAGACCTCGCGCAGGTGCCGGTCAAGCGTCCGTGGGAAAAGCCGGACCTCCCGCCGCCGGATCAACCGGCTCAGCGGCAAACGACACCCCCGCCGGGTCAGAAGCCCGGGCGCAACGATCCGTGCTGGTATGGCAGCGGTAAGAAGTACAAGCATTGCCACTCTCGGGCGGCGTCACCCACAACACCGACAGGGTGAACCCGAAGCCGGCGACCTGCAAGGCCGAAAGGTCGTGCGCGATCAACAGGTGCAGCGGACCGAAGATACTGAAAGAGCAGGTGAACCTGCCACGCATTGGTCTGCTCAAGGCCAGGCGGAGGCGGCAACGGATCGGTCGGATTCGACGCTCCGGCTGGATCTGGGCCGGCCTGGCGCTCGTCGCGCTGTTGGCGATTGGCACAGCAGCGTACACGTATAGTAGTGATACTCGTCATGCAGGAGGCCAAGATTGGAGACACCCAAACATCGTCTGGAATCCATTGACCAGTTCCGAGGATTTGCCATCGTGACGATGGTGCTCGCCAACTTCACGTCGGGCATCCACACCATCCCGGCCTGGCTGCACCACGCGCCCGACGTCGGCCTGACCCTGCCGGACCTCGTCGCGCCGTTCTTCATCTTCGCCATCGGGCTCACCTACGGTCTTTCAATGCAGCAGCGGGCCAACCGCGACGGATGGGTCAAGACGCTCGAGCACTCCTTCTGTCGCTTCATGGCGATCCTCGGCATCGGCAGCCTGATGATCACCATTGGCCTGGCGTATCTGAACGACCCTACCATGATTAACTGGGGTGTGCTGCAATCTATTGGCGTCGCCGGGCTGATGACGGTGCTGGTCATCCGCCTGCCCACACTCTGGCGGCTGGGCGTCGGCGCGGTGGTGCTCGGCGGCTACCAGGTGCTGCTGGATCGGTACTGGGTGGATGTGACCATACGTTCACCGCACGGGGGGCTGCAGGGCGCGCTTGCTTGGGGCGCGATGCTGATCCTTTCGACTGTCCTGGCGGACCTGTTTCACGACGTCGCGCGCGGGTGCAAGGTCTACCCCTGGGCGTCACTGGCGGTGCTGGCGCTGGGTGTGGGGCTGGCGTTCCTCTTCCCGGTCAGCAAGCACCGCGTCTCATCGAGTTACGTCATCGTCACCCTCGGCGTTAGTGCGTTAGTGTTCTGGGGCTTTCACCTGCTCAACGAGGGGCTGCGCGTACGCGTGCCGCTGCTTTCGGCCTGGGGACAGAACCCGCTGCTCCTGTACCTGCTGCACTATATCGGGATCGGCCTCTTTTTCCTGCCGGGCGTCCCGGCCCTGTACACCAATGCGCCGCTGTGGGTGGTGGGGCTGGAGTTGGCGCTGCTGCTCGCGGCGTTGAGTTGGATCGCGTGGCGCTTACAGCGTAGCGGGTATATATTCTCGCTGTGAAGCGGCTTCACACCTGTTGACCCGGCAGTCGCAGGAAGGAACCTACTACGATCACGCCTGCCGCCTGAACTGGCTGTTGTACAGATCCGCGTACACCCCCCCGGCCGCCAGCAGTTCCTCGTGCGTCCCCTGCTCGACGATGCGCCCCTGCTCCAGCACCAACACCTGGTCGGCATTGCGGATCGTGCTCAGCCGGTGCGCAATCACGAACGACGTGCGCCCCTTGAGCAAGTCGTCCAGCGCCCGCTGGATCAACTGCTCCGTCCGCGTGTCCACGCTCGAGGTCGCCTCGTCCAGGACCAGGATGCGCGGATTGGCCAGCACGGCGCGGGCGATGGCGATCAACTGCCGCTGCCCCTGGCTCAGGTTGTGCCCACGCTCCCCCAGTTGCGTCTGGTACCCCTCCGGCAGCCGGGCGATGAACTGGTCCGCGTTCGCCAGTTTCGCCGCCGCCACGACCTCTTCGTCGCTGGCGTCCAGCCGCCCGTAGCGGACGTTCTCCATCACCGTGCCGGAGAACAGAAAGGTATCCTGCAACACGATCCCCATCTGCCGGCGCAGGCTATCCTGGGTTACGCTCCGCACGTCGCGCCCATCTATGCGGATCGCCCCCTCCTTCACATCGTAGAAGCGGGTCAGCAGGCTCACCAGCGTCGTCTTGCCCACCCCGGTCGGCCCCACCAGCGCCACCGTCTGCCCCGGCTCGGCCGTCAGGCTGACGTCCTGCACTACCGGCTCCCCCGTGTTGTAGGAAAAGGTGACGTGGTCGAATTCGACCCGCCCCTGGGCAGGGGGCAGCGCCACCGCGTCGCGGGCGTCGGTGATCTCTGGCTGCGTGTCAATCAGCTCAAAGATGCGCTCCGCGCCCGCCAGCGCTGACTGGAGTTGCGCGTAGAGGCCGGCCAGCGCCTGGATCGGCTCGTAGAACCGGCGCACGTAGAGCAGGAAAGCCACGATGATGCCCACGCTGACCAGCGGCGGCGTGAAGGCCAGCGCCAGGTAGCCGCCGTAGCCGGCCACGATCGCCAGCGCCACCGTGCTGAGCACGTCGAGCGTGGGGGAGAAGGCAGAGAGGATGGATTGGGCCTGCACGTTGGCGTCGCGGTTGGCGGCATTGACCGCCTCGAACTCCGCCACGCTGGCCCCCTGGCGCGCGAACGCCTGCACCTCACGCACGCCAGCAATGTTCTCTTGCAGTTCCGCGCTCACCTGGCCGATCGTCCGGCGGGTACGGCGGAAGGCGACGCGCGTCCAGCGGGAGAAGACGGTCGTCGCCAGGAACATCATCGGCAACACAGCGAAACTGACCAGTGCCAGCCGCCAGTTGAGGCCGACCATGGTGGCGAGGATGCCAACCAGCGACAGGCTCATGTTGGCGAGGCGCGCGATGCCACCGCTGAGCATCTGGTTGATCACCTCGGTATCGTTGACCAGGCGCGACATCAGGTCGCCCGCCTCGCGCTGGTCGAAGAAACTGAGCGAGAGCGCCTGGATGCGCTGAAAGATCTGCGTGCGCATATACAGGAGCACCCGCTGCCCGACCACCATCATCAGGTAGAACTCGCCGGCGGTGGTGGCCCAGTTCAACAGGTACGAGCCCAGCAGCAGCAGCATGGTCACGGTCAGGCCGCCAGCCCGGCTGTCATTCCGAGCGATAGCGAGGAATCTCTCCAGCCAGGCCGGGCGGGGCTGGTTGCTGGGGTCAATGAACTGGTCCACCGCCACGCCGGTCAGGTAAGGGCCCACCAGCCGCAACAGCGTACTGGCGAGGACCAGCACCGCGACCGCCAACAGCAACCCCCGGAACGGCCGGAAATATCCCAGCAAACGGCGCAGCGTCTTACTTACTTGTATGGGCTTGGCCGCCTCCACGGCTGCGCCACGCCCGTGTCCACCACCAAACATCATCGCTTGACTCCTCCCTGCACCTGCACGCACCTTGGATCAATCCCTCGCTCGGAGCCCTCCTCCCCGAGGACGCCCCCCACCCGCTCGCCGCCCCCGTCCCCGGGGGCGTCCCCCCTTTGCTCGTAGCCCCCGTCCCCGGGGGCGTCCCCCACCCGCTCGCCGCCCCCGTCCCCGGGGGCGTCCCCCACCCGCTCGCCGCCCCCGTCCCCGGGGGCGTCCCCCCTTTGCTCGTAGCCCCCGTCCTCGGGGGCGTCCCCCACCCGCTCGCCGCCCCCGTCCTCGGGGGCGTCCCCCTGCAACTGCGAACAGTAGATCTCGGCATACATTGAGCTTTCGACCATCAACTCCTCGTGCGTGCCCCGCGCCACGATCTCCCCCCGCTCCAGCACCAGGATCTGGTCCGCGTTGAGTACCGTGGCGATGCGCTGGGCGATCACGAAACTGGTGCGCCCCTCCATCAGCCGCTCCAGCGCCTGCTGGATGCGGTACTCGGTCTCATAGTCCACGCTGGACGTCGCATCGTCGAGGATCAGGATGCGGGGGTTCAGCAGCAAGGCCCGGGCGATGGCGATGCGCTGCTTCTGCCCGCCCGAGAGCGTCACGCCCCGCTCCCCCACCAGCGTGTCGTACCCATCCGGGAAACTGACGACAAAGTCGTGCGCCTCGGCCGCCTTGGCCACGGCCACGATCTCCTCCAGCGAGGCCTCGGGCCGCCCGAAGGCAATGTTCTCGCGGATCGTCCCGGCGAACAGCGTCGTCTCCTGCAAGACGATGCCGATCTGCTTGCGCAACGATTCCAGCGTCACGTCGCGCACGTCGTAGCCATCAACCGTCACCCGCCCACCGGTCACGTCGTAGAAGCGCGGGATCAGGTTGATGATGGTAGACTTGCCGGAGCCGGTCGCTCCCAGCAGCGCCACCACCTGTCCCGGCTCGGCCTCGAAACTGACGTCTTTCAGCACCGGCTCCCCTCCGCTAAAGTAGCGGAAACTGACCCCCTCGAAGGCCACGCGACCTCGCATGGGAGGGAGATCCGCCGCCCCCGGCTTCTCGATCACCTCAGACTGGGCGTCGAGGATTTCAAAGATACGCTCGGCCGAAGCCCCGGCCTGCGAGATCATGGCCATGATCATCCCCAGCATGAACATCGGGAAAAAGGCCATCAGCATGTAGTTGGCAAAGGCCACCAGTTTCCCCACGCTGAGGTGCCCGGCGATCGCCTGGTAGCCGCCGACCCAGTAGACCGCCAGCAGTGCCAGGTTGGCCAGCATGAAAACGAACGGCATGGCCAGCGCAAACAGCCGCCCGACGACCACGTTCAGGTCGTACAATCTCTGGTTGGCCCCGGCGTAGCGTTGCGACTCGTGGACCTCGCGCGCGAAGGCCTTGACCACGCGTACACCGGCCAGGTTCTCCTGCAGCACGGTGTTGAGGTCGGCCAGCCGTTGCTGGACCTGCTTGAACAGCGGCTGCCCTTTCCTGGCAATGAAAGCAAAGAAGCCAAAGGTGACCGGCACCAGCACGAGGATGATGAGCGCCAGTTGCCAGTCGGTGCTGAACAACAGCGCAATGCTCCCCCCCATCATCAGGATCGCACTGAGCATCTGCACGAACCCCATCCCGACGAACATGTGCACCATTTCGACGTCGGACGTCGCGCGGGTGAGCAGTTGGCCGGTCTGCGCGCGGTCGTGGTAACTGAACGACAGCGATTGAATCCTGGTGTACAGTTGGTTGCGCAGGTCGTAGGCCACGCCCTGGGCGGTGCGCGCCGAGAGCATTCCTTGCAGGAAGGTGAAGACCGACCCGGCGACGGCCAGGACCACCATCCCGACCGAGGCCCACACCACCACCGGCATTTGCCGGGCGGTGATGCCGTCGTCAATGATCTTCTGCGTCATGTACGGGATCGCCAGGCGGGTGCCGGTAGAAATGACCAGTCCCAGGAACGCCCCGGCCGCCAGCAGCCAGTAGCGCCTGAGATAACCGAGTGCACGTCCGAGAGACTTCACGATAATTTCCTCCAATTCGGGCCGGCGATGCCGTCCAGCAGCAGGTTCAGCATGCGGTCGAACATCTCCCCCAGCGGGGCCGGGCGGTAATCGCAGTGCCACATCATCATGTGCTGGAAAAACATGGCGCGGATCACACAGCCGGCGTAGAGGGCATCCACGTCCGGGCGGATCTCTCCAGCCGCCTGAGCCTGGCACACCTGCTCGGTCAGCAGGTGGGTCAGCGCGCGGCCGGGGTGAACGTCCGGACTCTGCATCCCCGCCGCGAACAGCCGCTGCACCATGGCCGGCTCCGAGAGAGGGTTTTGAGCCACCAGGCCCAACAGCAGTTTGATGCGTGCCACCGGGCTAGCCGGCGCCCCCCGCTCAGGCAGGAGCGCCTGCTTGACCTGCTGCAAGTGCCACTCTACCAGCGCGGGCAGGATCGCCTCTTTGGTCTCAAAGTAGTTGAAAAAGGTACCCTTGGCCACGTCAGACGCCTCGGCAATCTGCTCGACGGTGGTCGCGTCGTACCCTTGCTCGCGGAACAGCCGCAGCGCAGTCTCCATCAGCCGCTGGTGCGTGTCCCGTTTCTTCCGTTCGCGCCGGGAAAGATGATCCTCTATCGCCATATTGATGACCCCGGAACAAAAATGACCACGGTCATATTGTACACAGGATTCGGAGATTGTCAACTGAGGGGGGATGGTGATCAGGGAATAGCGATCGGTGATCAGGGATCAGGACTGCTCCCCGCTCCCTGATCACTGATCCCTGATCCCTGATCCGATTGACTTTCGCACCAGGTTGCAGTACACTATCGGCGCTAAAGGAGATAACGTGGTAACGTTGACTTTTGCCGGAGACGAGTCAGGCGACGTCAGTTTCTCGTTTGGCAAGGGCGCCTCACGCTACTTCGTAGTGGCGGTGATCGCTACGGCCGCCCCTGAAACCCTGCGCCAACTGCTGGCCGACCTTCGTCAATGCTCCGGGCTTCCGACGGACTATGAATTCAGCTTCCATGCGCTATCCTCCACCCCGCTGCGACGACGTGTGTTTGCGGCTTTAGCAGGAGCCGATTTCGAAAGTTGGGCCGTGGTTGTGGACAAAACCACCCTCCCAGACCCGTTCAAGGTCATGCGTCGGCTGGATTTCTATCTGTATTTTGTGACCGAGTTGATGCAACTGATTCCGTCTGCCAAACGTGAGGGGGCGACCTTGATCCTGGACGAGTTTGGTTCGGCATCTCAAGTGCGGAGCGAACTGCGCCGATTCATGAAAGTCCGTGACATCCCTCGGCAGTTCAAACGGATCTTGATCAAGCGCTCCAGAAGCGAACCGCTGATCCAGATCGCCGATTTGGTGGCCGGGGCAATCCTGCGGCGTGACGCAAGGGGTGACGTGGACGCTTACGACTACGTGACCAGTAAGCTGCAACGGGTGCTGGAGTTTCGGGGATAGGGATGGCAAACCCGCCCCGCTAGCCCGGTCCCTCACTCCATCCAGAGGGGGGCAGGCCGCCACACTCGGCGACTTTTCGCGGGGCGGGAGAAAGCCTTGCGGCTTTTTGCCAATTGAAGAGCAGAGGTGCCTGCTGGCATCTGCTCGCTTACATGTTAGCACAACTAGGCGCTGGTGTCAATAGATTCCCGAACATGTGGCCTGGAGAATGGGATACTGATGATTAGGTTGGAAGAATGATTGACGAGCGGACGCTACAGGAGGCCGTGGAACGGATCGTCGCCGTGGCCCGGCCCAGCCGGGTGATCCTGTTTGGCTCCTACGGGCGCGGCGACGCCGACGCAGGCTCTGACCTGGACCTCATGGTGATCAAGCCGCAAGTGGCCGACCGGTACACCGAGATGATTCGCCTGCACGAAGCCGTGGGCAACGTCGGTCCGGGAGTGGACGTGCTGGTGTATTCGGAGGCGGAGATGGAAGAGCGTCGAGACTGGTGCACCAGTCCCATCTATTGGGCATTGCGGGAAGGGAGAACGCTCTATGCCGCCCAATGAACCCAAGCCAGCCACAGCCGAAGCGCGGGCGTTGCTGCACGCCGCGGGACGGGAGTGGAAGACGGTCGAACTGTTGCTACTGCATCCTGACGCGCCGGTTTCCAGCGTATGCTTCCACGCCCAGCAATACCTGGAGAAAGCCATGAAGGCGGTGCTGGTTTCAAATGCTGTGGTTTTTCGTCGCACCCACGGCCTGGAGAAGTTGGCAGACTTGCTTGAGCAGCAGGGCCTTGATCTGCCGTTGTCCAGAGCCCAATTGAAGCGCTTGAACCCGTTTGCTGTAACAATCCGTTACGAGGATATGGAGATTGCCTCGACCGACATCAGCACCGTAGCAGAGATGATGGAGAACGCCCGGGCCTGGGTAGGAAGGCAAATCGGTGAGTAGCGCGACGATTGACCGACTGATCACCAACTCGCCCTACGCGGAACTGGCGCACCACTGGCAGTACGACCGCGAGACGCGCCTGTTCTCGCTGGCCGAAGGCCGCCGCCCGGCGGGCTCGTCTCATGTTCGTGCAGGGCAATCGTAGCACAGGCCCCACCGGAACTGGCCGTCGTGCTGGCCTGCGCCCTGCTCGTTCACACCCTCATGGTCTGGAAGGTGCGCCACTCGGACCGGTAGCGCACCTCCGGGCGCCGAATCACACCGCCGCCGCCCGGTTCCAGCGGCTGAGATCTCTCCCCGCGCGTGCCGGGCGGCGCTCCACCTCGTTAGCGGTGAGCTTTTGCGGCAAAATTCCGGCACGTGGTTGGCCAGGGGCCAGTCAGCACAACAGGGCTTGTCCAAGCCCATTGAGGGGGAGCGTTTCTGTCTGTAGCGGGGGAACCAGTGTTCCGCCGCAGTGCATCTCTCCGGTCCGACGACAGCACGGTGCTGAAGGTTGTGGTTAACTTCTGCGGCAGAAGTTGGTGGGGTCGGTCAGTCCGACCGCCGGCTGACTGGGAGGTCAGAAATGAAGAGGCTTACCGTATTTTTCGTGACTTTTTTCATCATCGCTGTGCTTGCTGTGGATGGCTGTACACCAAGCCCAAGTCCCATTGCCACTCCCGAGGTGCCTACGCCAACGCCGGCGCCGCCAACGGCAACAGCAGTACCGCCAACGCCAACAATGGCACCACCTACACCGACGCAACTACCGCCAACACCAACGGCAGTACCCCAGGTGAGGACCCTCCAAGTCTCCAGCACCGCCGATAGCGGCCCCGGCACCCTGCGTCAGGCCTTGCTAGATGCAGGGCCGGGTGACAACATCACCTTCGATCCCACCATCTTCCCACCCAGTGCTCCGGCCACGATCTCCCTCAGCGAAGGCCTGCCGGAAATCACCCAGGGCAACCTGACAGTAGATGCCAGCAACGCCGGGGTGATCCTGGATGGATCGGCCATGACTGGCTCGCAGCATGGCCTTTCTATCTCCTCAGATGGCAACACCATTCGCGGCCTGCAGGTTGTCGGCTTCTCCGATGCGGGGATTGCCCTCTACGGCGGGGCACAACACAACGTCATTGGCGGAGATCGGGGTATCGGGGATGGGCCCCTAGGCCAGGGAAACCTAATCAGTGGTAACGGCAACTTCGGTATCGGCCTGTGGGATGAGGGTACATCGAACAACATCATCCAGGGCAACTACATTGGAATCAATCTGGAGGGGACGGAGGCATGGGGGCATCCACGCGACGGGATTCATTCGAACGGTGCCAATGGCAATGTCATCTCAGACAATGTGATTGGGGGCAATGAGACGGGTGTGTACTTGTGCTGTGTGGTTGAAGGCAGGAATGCCCTCACAAACAACGTCATTGGAACTGACCTGAGCGGAGTCTATCGTTTGGGCAACCATCTCGCCGGGGTCCTTGTTGACCGCACTAGCTACAACGTCATTGGTCCCGGCAATACCATCGCATACAACGATGGCCAAGGGGTCATGTTCTGGGAGGATACCCCCAACAATACGGTCACTGAGAACAGCATCCACGACAACGGGAAACTAGGCATCAGCCTGAATACCACCGGTCCGGCGAGAATGCCCGCCCCGGTCATCTTTGACTTCGATCTGGAGGCCGGCCGCCTTGCTGGCCTCGCCTGCGCCTACTGCGTTGTAGAGGTGTTCTCTGATAGCGGCGATGAAGGAGCCACTTATGAAGGGCAGACCGTAGCTGATGAGAGTGGCGTCTTTGAGTTGCGCAAGGCTGCCGCGCTCATTGGCCCTCAACTGACCACTACTGCCACCGATCCCGATGGCAATACAAGCGGATTCTCTAGACCCACCGCCGGCACGCGAAGGTCGCTGACGTTGCAGGAGGGAAACAACCGTCCCGGGATACTACTCGAAGCAAAATGCTCAGCTGAGCTTGCTGACAACCGAACGGGAGGTTCCTTCCACGGCTCATGGCTGCAGGAGAACTATGCGAACGCACTGACCACAATGACAGCTCTTGGCCTAAAGCGCGTGGACGTTGTGTATGGGGAAATCGAACCCCCGATTGATTGGAATATACCGGAATACGACATCCCCCTTGAATTCGACAGTCTCATTGACAATTTGGCTGCCAACGGAGTTGCAGTCAACTACATCCTCCACTACTGGGACAAGGCTGGTCATGCTGCAGGCGTGGAGCTCTCCACGCCTCGATTTGCAGGTCAGGAGCAAGTCCAAGACTACCTAGATTACGTACGCTTCATGGTGAGACATTTCCGAGGCCGCATCCAATACTATACAATATGGAGCGAACCGGACAACTGCATTCCTCCCCCCATCAAGTGCATCCGGCCGCTCGACTACATTAACCTCGCCAGGCAAACCATCCCAGTGATTCGCCAGGAGGACCCCCAGGCGAAGGTGGTGTTGGCCCCAGTCGTTCTCTACTTTGCCCGCGACTACCTTTTCACGCTTCTCCGTTCTGACATCGTGCCGCTGTTCGATGTGATCTCCTGGCACCCCATGTATGACGCGGCACCGGACATCGCGTTCTTCGGCAACTACTACTACGAGTACCCTTCGATTGTTCAACGAATCCGACAAACGGCTTCTGCCAACGGCTTCGAGGGGGAGTACTGGGGCACAGAGCTAACCTGGCGCATCTCGGGGCTCTCGCCTGCTAATCCTGACCAACCGTGGGAGACACACACGCACATCCAATCAGCGAAGTATTGGGCTCGCGGAATCGTGATGCAGCTAGGTATGGATGTCGGCGTGGGGCTTGGCGGTCTGGGGCCAGATGCCGATGTCGCCTACCGGACAGTTCGCAATGTCAATACCATCATGGCTGGGGCCCGGCCCGTTAGTCTCTCAGCGGAGGTTGAGACCGAAGCTACCAACATCATGAGCTACGGGTTTGTCTTGCCCAATGGGTCCATGCTATTCGCTATTTGGACTGACCGCGCGGCAGTTGACGACGCCTTTGGGGTGCCGGCCACCCTCTCCTTCGGCGAAGTGACCGCCCAAGGAGCCGTGGGAATCGACGTGCTCAATGGCTTCGAGCAAGAACTTATCACCGAGACTGAGAACGGCCATCTAGTCATTCCCAATCTCCTCATCATGGACTATCCGATCATCCTTCGCCTAGTCCCGTAGACCGTGACTACTACCCTAGTCGGCTCCCTCGCCGCCACTCCTAACCCGCTCGTGACGGCTTTCCCGTAGGGAACAGAGAGAACGCTCCACACAAAAAGCCCCGGCCTGTGTGAGCCGGGGCTTTCCGTTTGTACGAGCAGAGGTAAGGCCACCCAATCGAAACTCCGGGACCGCTCGGAGTATCTCCCGGCCACAGCGAGAATCCCCCATCCACAGCGAAATTCCCCCGCCAGACCAGAAATCCCGGTCCTGGCGGACGGGGGAGTCCGAAACGCATCACCTCGATTCCCTACCAACCACGAACCGCTCGCTCCCCGACCGCCCCCACACCGTCGCGTCGTACATCGCATACACCTCCGCCGGCATCGCCACAAACTCACCCGCGTGCGTGGCGCGTGCCAGGTAGGTCAGGGTGTGTTGGCCTGCCCCCATCTCCGTGATAAAGAAACTCACCCGCTCCCCACGCACCTCCTTGTTGTTGTAGCCATACTCCGCCCAATAGTACCGCGGCTCCTCGCAGGCACTCGCCTCGTGGCTGGTCGTGTTCAACCCCTCGTTTAGCGCCTCCAGCCCGCCCGGCAGCCGGTCCTCGACGATGACGTAAAAGCCATCTCTGGGCAGCGTGACCTCCAGGCGCACCTGCACCAGCGCCCCGGCCACTGTGCTGGTGATCGGCCGTCCCGTCTCCCCGTCCAGGAACGTGCGGGAGACCGTCACGCCGCCCGCCGCCGCGATCGCCTCCTCGGGCAGGTACACCCGGCTGGCGATCACATAGTACAGGTGACCGTCTCCCCCCTGCTCGATCCGCAACCGGTTGGGGCCGCGCACCAACTGGCTGGCCGGGATCTCCATACTGACCGCCGGCTCCCCCCGCCCCAGCAGGCCGCTGGCGAGTACCTGGCCGTTGAGGCTGACGCGATACGTCGTGTCACTGGTCGCGCTTTCGACCGCCAGCAGGTGATCGGTCAGCGCCAGGACGGTGAACGAGGTCTCGTTCGTGCTCCCCCACCCCTCCTGCCGCCGCTGCCCCATCAGCCAGCGCACGATGCCCGGCTCCAGTTCGTGCTTGGGCTCCACATGCACGAACGCGCTGAGCGCCAGCGCCGTGCTGCGCGTAGTGGAAGCCATCGTCTTCCCGTTATAGTGGCCGTCGTCGGGCGCGTTGGGCCAGTACACGGCGCCTTCCACCACGACCGCGCTCCTCTCCAGCACGTGCAGCATCTGCTCTGCCTCTGACTGCGCCCCCATCTCGTGCAGCGCCAGCGCCAGCGCCGCCTGGCTGAACGTGTCCAGGTCGCCCGCCTCTCGGGCCAGCGCCCGCGTGGCCTCCAGTTCGCCCACTCCCGCACTGGCCATGCTGTAGAGGGCGTAGGCCCGCGTGCGCCGGTCCATTCCCCCCAGGTGCTCTTTCAGCCAGGCCACCCCGCGCTCGATGACCGCCGGGTCCACCTCGTACCCGGCCTGCGCGGTGACCGTCAGGCCAAAGACGACCCAGGCGGTCTGGTAATCGTGGCTACTGTCGTCGTACCACCAGCCCCAACCGCCGTCGTTGTGCTGGAAGCCGTACAGCCGCTGGACGCTGGCGGCGATCTTGGGCGGCAGGTCCGCCTGCAAGGTCGGGTTGCCGATGCCCAGTTGGTAGAACGCCCGCCCCACCACCGCGTTCGGCAGCGCCTTACTCATCGTCTGCTCCACGCAGCCGAACGGATAGCCGGTCAGGTACTCCAGGCCGGTCAGCAGGCTGCCGGCGATGGAGCGCGCCAGTTCGATCTTGACCGTGCTCAGGCCGAGCGCCTGTGTGGGCAAAAAGACCGTCGTGGTGAACTCGCCGCTGAACTGCCCCACCTGGGTCGTCACGTCGGGCACGGCCAGCGGGTAGATGGGCAACGGCAGCCGCACCGCATCCCCCACCTGGCCGGCGTCTGCCCGCACGGTGACCTGCGCTTCGCCCGCGCGGGCCGCCTCCGCCCGCCATCGCACGATGCGCTGCTCGCCGGGGGCCAGCCGCACCGTCTGCGTCAGCACCCCCTCGATCTCGAGGCCGTCGCTGGCGATGGACACGGCCACGTCCTGGCTGCGCTCGCCATAATTGTGGACCATGGCCGCCATCTCCACCCGGTCCCCCACGGTCAGGCCCCGGGGCAGGATGGGGCGCACGACGATCTCCTGCTGCGTCATCACGTAGGCCAACCCCTCCCCCACCTGCGTGTCGGCCGTCACGGCGCGGGCGGTCAGCCGCCAACGGGTCAGGCTGTCCGGCATGACCACCGTGACCGTCGCCTCCCCGTTCCAATCGGTGGTCAAGGCCGGAAACCAGGCGGCGGTGTCGGGAAAGTCGCTGCGCGGGTTGGCGGCCAGGTCACCGCCACCACCCCCTTCCCCGCCGCCGCAATTGCACGGGATGTAGCGCATGAGTGCCATCCCGTCGTAGGTGCGCACGATGTGCTCGCGCGCGCAGTAAAAGGCGTCCAAGATGGGGCCGGCCAGTTCTTCGCTCAGGCCATAGATCGCCTCGTCCACCAGCGCCAGCGAGAGTTCGGCGGACACCGGATCCCCCCGCTCGTTGGTGACGCGCACGGTGAAGGTGGCCCGCTCGCGGGGGGCGTAGCCAGCCCAGCGCCGGCTCGCCCACGTGCCCAGCACCGGCTCTTCCCAGGTGCCCAGCACCGGCTCTTCCAGGCCGGTGCCCCGCCGGTCGGGCGTGATGGTGACGTGCAGCGCCTTGTCGCTCACCGGCACCTGCAACTCCACGCTGGCCGTGCGCAGCCGGCTGTCGGGCCGGCTAAAGTCGCCGGACCCTGCCGCGGGCGAGGTGTCCTGCTCCTGCCAGGCGTTGACCGTCACGAACACGTTGGGCGCATCGTCGGCCTGGATCGGCACCTCAAGCACAGTCAACGGCGCGCTCAGTTGGACCAGCCGTGTGCGGCGGACGGTGCCGCGCTCGAAGGTGACCAGCGCCGGGCCACTGAAACTGGACTCGACGATCAGGCGGGCCGTCTCCCCCGGGGCGTAACGCTCCCGCTCGGCGGCGATCCTCAGGTCGCCGCCCCCATCGCCCATCCACGAGGCGGCGTCGCTGAACACGGACAGCCAGGCCTGGTACTCGAGCGCATTCCCCAGGGGATCGGTGGTGCTGAGATAGAGTTGGTAATAGCCGGGCTTTTCGACCGTGAAGGGGGTGCTCGCTTCGCCGTCGTCGCCGGTCGTCATACTGGCCGACTGCACGACGATGCGGTAATCGCCGGAGGCCGCGTCGTAGCGGCGCAGCAGGAGGCGCATTGCGCGGCCGCTCAGCGGGGCGCCGGAGAGCGTGACTACGCCGGCGCGCACCGTGAACGGCTGGCCAGGAGTCTTGAAGGCGCCACCCGTGTCCAGGCTGAGTTTCCCGGCTGCGCTAAAGACCTTGACCGTGGCGAAACTGCTGACGGTCTGGTGGCTGCCGTCGTCCACCGTCACTTCGATGCCCCAGGTGGTCTGCCGCAGGTTGTGTTGCCAGGCGAAATAGTCATAGCGGTCGCTATACGCACCGAGCGCAGCCTTGAGCGTGAAGGTGAACCGGCCGTTGGCATCGGTGACGCCACTGATCGTTGGCTGGCTACTCTGGTACCAGTCGTATTCGCCGTCCGCCGCCTCGTCCCACCAGTAGCGCTCGACCAGTTCGTACTGCCTGACGACCAGCCGCGCATTGGGCACCGGCTCGCCAAAAAAGTACCGGCTGTCCACGCTCACGCGCATGGTCTCGCCAACCACGTACTGCGCGGCGTCCGGGGTGACGCTGACCTGGTAGTCGGGCTTGCGGTAATCCTGCACCTTGAACGCCTGGCGATGGCTCTCGCCGTTCACCACACATTCGACGGCGTACGTGCCGAGCATGGCCCCTTCGGCCAGGTGGAACTCGCCGTCCAGCGTGCCGAACCGGCCGGTGGCCAGCGCCAGGGTCTGCACTACGTTATCGCGCGCGTCGCGGATGCGCACGGTCACCGGCGTCCCCTCCGGCGGCATGCTGAGGACGGCGTCCTCGTCCCGCCGCACGATGCCCTTGAAATAGACGGTCTGGCCGGGGCGGTAGATCGGGCGGTCGGTGTAGGCGTAGACCGCATAGTCCAACGCCGCCGGCGCCGGCGCCCACCACCCCCACCACGGGTTCTGGGTGCTCAGCCACTCGTTGCTCAGACCGGTCGCCGTGAGGTCGTCGCCGTCGCGGGCGACCACGATGAGCGGCTGCGGGTCGCGCGCCACCGCCGTGCGGTAGACCCCGTCCCGGCCCGTCAGGCCCCGGCTGAGCAGTTGGCCGTCGCGGGCGTACACGCTCACCTCGACCCCCACCTTGCTGCTGCCATCCACGTCGGTCACCCAGGCCACGATCTGCCCCTCGGCCTGCTTGAGCGTGACCACGTTGCGCGTCAGGAGCAGGATCAGTTGGTCGTTGAGGTGGCCGGCCTCCAGGTTGAGGACGTACAGCCCCGGCAGCACGTCGCCCGGGATGATCGTTCCCTGCACGGTTCCATAAGCCACTGCCTGCGGGGCCTCGACCTGCCAGGTCCGGGCCAGCCCCGTCCCCTGTGTGCTGATCGGGCGGTTCTCGGAACCGGCCACCCCCTTGAAACCAGACGAGTAGCGGTCCAGAAATTGCTCCAGGCTCAGGCGATATAGTTCAAACCGCAGCGTCGTAGACACCGCCTCCTGGAAGAGGCCGAACTGGACCGCCCGCCGCCCCTCCGCGTCCACCACCTGGCCGTTGGGCCCCCAGCCAAAGTTGGCCACGTCCTGCGCCTGGCCGGTCGTGAATGACCAGGCATAATCCTCCCGCAAGATGGGGTTTCCGTCGTCATCCACAGCCGACGCGGTAAGCGTGACGGTGTAGGTGGTATACTCTTGCAGGTATCCCTGCTCCGGCCGGAAGACGAGCGTGGTTTCGCGCCATTCGATCTGGCCGGGCACGGGCGGCGTGATCTGAAACGCGGCCGCTGTGCTCTGGGGGTCCATGAGCCGGTCAAACGTGACTTTTATCGCCGTGGCCGGCCGGACGTCCTGGTCGGCGCGCGGCTGCGTGGCCAGGATGGGGGGCGGCGTGGTGAAGCGTAGCGGAGCGGGCGGCGGGAGTTCGTCCCCGTTGGCATCGCGCAGGCCAGCCTCGAAGTGCACGGTGTACTCGGTCTCGTTGGGCAGAGGGGCCTGGGGAGTCAGAGTGACGATGGTGCGCCGCTCGTTCCACTTCAGGTCCCCCTCGATGGCGGGCTGGATGGCCAACGCTCGCTGCACGCTCTCCATATCCATCGGGTAATTGAAGCGAATGCTGAGCGGCGTGCTGCGGTCCCCCCTCCTGGCCGGCCAATCCTGGCCGGCGATCAGGTCCTCCATCTGGTAACTCCACGCGGGCTCGAAGGCCAGGGGCAACCCGTTCACGTCGGTAGCCGACGCGGCCAGGTGAAACTCGTACTGCACGCCCGGCGTGAGCGGCTCGAGCACCGTCACGTATGCGTCTACCCCTTTGCAGCGCAGCCTGAATCGCACGGGCGGCTCAACGCTGAGCGCCGCCGCCAGGCTCTGTGCATCCATCGCCTGGTCAAAGACCAGGTGGATAGTGGGGCGGCGCTCCCGCAACCGGTACTGCAGCGGCTGGCGGCTCACGAGGCGCGGGGCCGCCAGCGCAACAGGCGTGGGCACGGGCGAATGAAGAGGGGAGGAGAAGGGGAGAGGGGAAGACAAGGAGAGGGGGGGAGGGGGAGAGGGAGACAAGGAGAGGGGGGGAGGGGGAGAACTGCAGACGACGTCAGACACGACGGTGGCCAATAGAACGAACAGAACTGGCAGAACGACTCTTCGGAACATCGCGCACCTCCACAAGCCGTCAACAGCCGCCGAACACGTTTTAACGTGTTTCCGGTACCAGGCCGCGAATTCACTCGCAGCCTACTCGCGGCCTACTCGCGGCCTACTGTCCACAATAACATGAACCAGCCTGGACTGCTTGACGGACGGGGGACGCACACCACACTCCCGGCAACCGACAAGACGACGTCCGGCCACCGGTTCCCGTTCGTGCCTTTCGCGAGATTTCGCGCTTTTCGTGGTCCAGGCCCCCTCCCCGCCAACATGGACACGCCCGCCCCCTTGTGGTACAATGCCCCACCAGTCTACCGAACGATGGGTGAGTATGAGTACCAAGAGTCAACTAACCAAGGAACAGATCATCTCGGGGCTGGTCCAGGCGCGCCGGGAACTCCTGGAGGCCGCCTGCACATTGCCCGCCGAGAAACAGGACCAGGTGTTTCTGGGCACCTGGTCCGTCAAGGACCTGCTGGCCCACCTCGTGGGCTGGGATTTCACCAACGTGGAGGCCACGCAAGAGGTCCTGGCAGGCCGGCTGCCCGGTTTCTACGCCCATCACGACCGGGACTGGCAGACCTACAACGCCGGCCTGGTCGCCCGCTATAAGCAGGACGATTTCGCCGCCCTCCTGTCGTCGGTCCAGGATTCCCACCGGCAACTCGTGGACCTCCTGGAAACCGTGCCTGCTGGCGAGTTCAACAAAGACAGGGGCGTGCGCGTCGGGCGCTACAGGGTCACGCTCGCCCGCCTGCTCCAGGCCGAGACGCGGGACGAGCAGAAACATGGCACACAACTCCGGGCCTTCAAGGACCGGTAATCGAGGAGAAGAGTGAACTGGAGCGTCGTACTAACAACTTTCGGCTTGATCTTCGTGGCCGAGTTGGGCGACAAGACCCAACTGGCCGTCCTGGCCCAGACCTGCAAGTACCGCCGGCCGTGGGCCGTCTTCCTGGGGGCCAGCCTGGCCCTCACCGCCGTCACCGCCCTGGGGGCCGCCGGCGGCCGGGTCCTGGGGAGGTTCATCCCCCCCTCCCTCTTGCAGGGTATCGCCGCCCTGGCCTTCGTCGTGATGGGGGTCCTGATTGGCCGGGAGGCCGCTCGCACAGGGGCAGAGGAGCCGGTGCCGGAAGAAGCGTGCCCGCTGCCGGGATCTGACGGGTTTGGGACTCCTGTCAGGTCTTCCCTCGTCTCACCTCACACCTGGAAAGCGTTCGGCTCGACCTTTGGACTGCTGTTCGTCGCCGAGATGGGGGACAAGACCCAGTTGGCCGTGCTCAGCCTGGCCGGGAAACGGGCTGAATCACTGCCCGTCTTCGGCGGGGCGCTGGCATTGACGGCAGTGACTGCCCTGGGGGCCATCGGCGGGCAGGCCCTGAGCCGGTTCATCCCCCAGCGGGTGCTCCTATGGGTCTCAGCCGTTGCCTTCGTCGTCATGGGCGCCCTGATCGGCTTCGGCGTGCTGTGATAAGCCCCACGCCGCGTGCTCCCGCACCAGCGGCTCGGGATCGTGGAGCATATCCTGCAACGCCGGCACCGCCCGCCCGTCCTTCCAGTTTCCCAGCGCCACCGCCACGTTGCGTAACAGCCGGCCCCGCCCGAGCCGATGGATGGCCGTGCCCTTGTAACGCTGGCGGAACTGCTCCTCGCTGATGCGGGCCAGGTCCACCAGCCGTGGCACCGCGCGGTCCGGCTCCCCGGCCAGGAACGAGCGCTCCGCCGTAGGCCGGGCGAAGCGCTGCCAGGGGCAGACGGCCTGGCACACGTCGCACCCATAGATCCAGCGCCCCATCAACGGCCGCAACTCGGGCGGGATGGCCCCCTTCAGTTCGATCGTCAGGTAGGAGATGCAGCGCCGCGCGTCCAGCACGTACGGCGCCACCAGCGCCCCGGTCGGGCAGGCCTCCAGGCAGCGCCGGCACGTCCCACAACTCCCGCGCACCGCCCCCACCGCCGGCTCCAGTTCCAGGTCCAGCAGAATCTCCCCCAGGAACAGCCACGACCCCATCTTGGGATGAATCAGGCAGGTATTCTGGCCGATAAAGCCCAGCCCCGCCTGCGCGGCGTAGGCCCGCTCCAGCACCGGCCCCGTGTCCACGTAGGCGCGGGCCACGACCTGGCATCCTGCCTCCGCCCGGATAAAGGCCGCCAACTCCTCCAGGCGCGGCAGCAGCAGGTCGTGATAATCCAACCCCCAGGCGTAGTTGGAGATCAGCCCTCGGCCAGGGTCATCCCCATACTCCGCAGGCAGCGCGCCCGGCCAATAATTCACCCCCACGCACACCACGGAGCGCACCCCCGGCACGATCCTATCTGGCTCCTCCCGCCGTGCCACCCGGTCCGCCCGCGCCATGTAGCCCATCTCCCCGTGGTACCCCTGCGCCAGCCAGTCCCGGTACGCATCAAGGTGCGGCGCCGGCCGAGCCGTCGCCACCCCCACCAGGTCGAACCCCAACTCCCGCCCTCGCTCGCAAATGCGCCTAGTCTCCAAATCCGCAGACCCCGCAAATCAGCAAGCCGACCGCCGACTGCCGACCGCCGACCACGAAACACGAAACACGCCTAACGAAACACGGAACACGCACCACGCTTCACGCATTCCACAATCCGCACTCTGCATTCCGCATTCCTCAATCCGCAATCCGAATTCTCCGAAACGCCTCCGGCACCATCACCCTCACCCCGGGCGCCATCTCCTCGATCATGCGCCTGAAGCGGGCCAGGTCCACCCGTCGCAGCGGCGGCCAGGCCAGGCGCGGCGGGGTAAAGTACGGTCGCAGCGGCTCGCTCAGTGGACTAAACATGTCGTCCCAGTGGATCGGAATCACGACCCGTGGCTGCACCGCCCGCAGGAGCGCCTCGTAACGCTCCTGCGCATCCTCCACCCCCACGAACAACACCTCCGCGCGGGGCGCGGACTCTACCCGCACGCTGCGCCAGTCGAGCACGCGGACTCCACCTGCCTGGACCAGGAAACTGAAGCAGATGTCCATGCGATAGTCCCGCAGCCGCAGCGGGGGCCGCAGGCGGGGCGATAGCGGCCCAGGGGAGAACCCGGGCGTCTTGATGTGCTCGGCCGGCAAGACGTCCACCCGCCAGCCCCCCAACTCCACCCGCTCGCCCGCCCGCACCTCCCGCACCTGCCGCTCGGGCACGCCACACGCGGCCAGCAACCGGCAGGTGTTGGCCGACCCCAGGACCGTCGCGCCGGTGTTGCGGGCCACATCCGGCACGTCCATCACGTGGTCAAAGTGCCCGTGGGTGACCAGCACGTAATGGCAGCGCTCGATCTTCTCTGCAACCAGGGCGTGGTCCGGCTCCACCCGCCCCCACCCCATGCGCCAGAAGGGAGGGCGGGTGAAGAACGGGTCAATGGCCAATACCTCATCCCCGGCCCTCAACTCGATGCCCGCCACCCCCAACCAGCGAAACCAGACCGGTGCTTCCATCGCCCACAGTGTATGGCGAGTCTGCGCATAAGTCAAGACACCTTCACCCTTGCGAAGGTTGCGAAAACCTTCGCAAGGGTGGCTGAGTAAAACCTGCGGGAGGGTGAGCGGGAAAGTTGCATTCATCCCATTCTTGCCTTATACTTGACGTCGGAGGATAGCGCCATGAAGTTGACACGCACACAAACAATCGTACTCATCGTACTGGGCGTGCTGACCGTCGCCATCTATGGCTGCCTGGTGAGCACCATCGTCCGCAACTCGCGGCAGACGTCGTCCGCATATCTGGCGGCGGCACAAACCCAGGCCGCCGGACCTTCCCCCACCCCGACCCTCACTCCCACCCCCACCCTTACCCCGACGCCCATCCCTCCCGCGCCTCAGACCCGCTACGATCTCCAGGTGACGCGCGACTCGCAGAACCCTGCCCTGCGCGTGCAGCGGGGCTACGCCTACATCATGCTCAAGACCTACACCTACGCCGTGCAGGACTTTGACACCGCCATCGGCCTGGACACGGGGCTAACCGAAGCCTACGTGGGGCGCGGCAAGGCCCATTATTACCTCAGGGAGTGGAGCGCGGCGCTGGCCGATTTCGAGCAGGCACTGGCGCTCAATCCAGAACTGGCCGACGCCCACACCTGGCGCGGCTCCCTGCTCAGCGCGCGGGGAGAGGTTGGGCCCGCACTCGAAGCATTGCGCCAGGCCGTCGCGCTCGACGAGCAGGACCCGCAGAAGCGCATCCTCCTGGGCCAGGCGCTGTTCTCCAGTGGAAACCTCGAAGAGGCGAGGATCGAATACACGGCGGCCCTGGCCCTGGACAGCCGCTCCACGGCCGCCTACGCGGGACGGGCCATGACCTACGCCGAACAGAACGACTTCGACGCCGCGCAGGCCGACCTCTACAGTGCGCTGGACATCGCCCCGTACGATCCGGTCGTATTGAACAGCCAGGCCTGGCTATACGCCTGGTACCGGCACGACCACCTGGCCGAAGCGGAGCGGCTGGCCCGGCGCGCGATCGCCGGCGCAGAGGACGATTTCCAGAAGGCGACCTACCTGGACACGCTGGGCTGGGTCTACTACCAGCAGGGCCGCGACGGAGAGGCCATCCCCACGCTCGAGCAAGCCGCCGCCCTGGCTACTGTCGAGGGGCAGGTGGTATATCAGGACATCCTGGACCACCTGGAAGCGGCCAAGACAGCCCAGCCGTGAAACGCTCACAATATCCGCTTCAAAAACTGCCCCGTATAACTCCCCACCACCTGCGCCACCTGCTCCGGCGTGCCTTCGGCCACGATCTGGCCCCCGGCGTCTCCCCCCTCCGGCCCCAGGTCAACGATCCAGTCCGCCACCTTGATGATGTCCGGGTGATGCTCGATGATGATGACCGTGTTGCCCGCGTCCACCAGCCGGTTCAGCACCGCCACCAATTTGTCCACGTCGGCCGCGTGCAAGCCCACGCTCGGCTCATCCAGCACGTACAGCGTCTGCCCGGTGGCCCGCTTGCTCAGTTCCCGCGACAGTTTCACCCGCTGCGCCTCGCCGCCCGAAAGCGTCGGCGCGGGCTGCCCCAGCCGCACGTACCCCAGCCCCACGTCCAGCAGCGTCTCCAGTTTGCCCTGCATGGCGGGGATGTTGGCAAAGAACTCCATCGCCTCGCTCACCGTCAGGTCCAGCACCTCGGAGATATTCTTGCCCTTGTAGCGCATCTGCAACGTCTCCCGGTTGTAGCGTCGCCCGCGGCAGATGTCGCACGGCACGTACACGTCAGGCAGGAACTGCATCTCGATACGCAACGTCCCGTGCCCCTGGCAGGCCTCGCACCGGCCCCCCTTGACGTTGAACGAAAAGCGGCCCGGCTTGTAGCCACGGATTTTGGACTCTGGCAGCGAGGCGAACAGGTCGCGGATGGGGCCGAACAGGTTGATGTAGGTGGCCGGGTTCGAGCGCGGCGTGCGCCCGATGGGGGATTGGTCAATGTTGATCACCTTGTCAATCTGCTCGCTCCCCTCCAGGCTCTCGTGCTCGCCGGCCCGCTCCCGCGCGCGGTGCAGCATCTGCGCCAGCCGCGAATACAGTACCTCCACCAACAGCGTGGACTTGCCGGAGCCGGACACGCCCGTGATGCACACGAACTCGCCCAGCGGGATGCGCACGTCAATGTTCTTCAGGTTGTGCTCGCGCGCCCCCCGCACCACCAGTTCCCCCCCGCTTCCCTTACGCCGCTGCTTGGGTACCGGGATGTGCCGGCGACCGGAGAGGTACGCCCCGGTCAGGCTCTCGGGGCAGGCCAGGATGTCGTCCAGCGTCCCCTCGCACACCACCTCCCCGCCGTGCTCTCCTGCCCCCGGACCCAGGTCAATGATCCAATCGGCGGCCCGGATCGTGGCCTCGTCGTGCTCGACCACCACCAGCGTGTTGCCCAGGTCGCGCATCTGGTGCAGCGTGCGGATCAGGCGGGCGTTGTCCCGCTGGTGCAGCCCGATGCTCGGCTCGTCCAGCACGTACAGCACCCCCGTCAGTTGTGAGCCGACCTGCGTCGCCAGCCGGATGCGCTGCGCCTCACCGCCCGCCAGCGTGACTGCCGTGCGGTCCAGCGTCAGGTAGTCCAGCCCCACGTTGACCATGAACTGCAAGCGGGCGCGCACCTCCTTGAGGATGCGCCGCGCGATGTACCACTCCTTCCCGCTGAGCGGAGAGCCTTCCGGGGCCACCATCTCCGTTTCCAGTCCGGCCGCCTGAAACCCTGGCCCGACGAGGCCCTCCTCCCGCTTCGAGGTAGCAGAGGGAATCGTCTTGAACCTGGAGCCCGATAATTCGTCCACCCACCCCACCAGGCGCACCACCGGCCAACTGCTGATCTCGTGGATCGGCTTTTCCGCCACCGTCACCGCCAGCGCCTCCGGGCGCAGCCGCGCCCCCTGGCAGACCGGGCAGGGCCGGTGGGTCATGAACTCTTCGATCTTCATGCGGATGAAATCCGAGTCCGTCTCCACGTAGCGGCGCTGCAAATTGGGGATGACCCCCTCGAAGCGCGTACTGTACTCGCTCATTCGCCCATCCCGGCCGCGATAATGCACCTGCACCTGCTCGTCGCCGCTCCCATACAGGACGATGTGCTGCTGGGCGTGGTTCAGCCTGCGCCACGGCACGTTCGTGGAGATGCCAAAGTGGTCGCAGGCCGCCTTGAGCATCTGCCAGTAATAACCGTCCTGCTCCCGCACGTTCCAGGCCTGGATCGCCCCCTCTTCGATGCTCTCGTCGGGATTGGGCACGATCAACTCGGGATCGAGTTCCATGCGCGTCCCCAGCCCCTGGCACTCGGGGCAGGCCCCGTGCGGGCTATTGAAGGAAAAGGTGCGCGGCTCAATCTCCGGCAGGCTGAGGCCGCAGACCGGGCAGGCCAGCCGCTCCGAGTACAGGATGTCCTGCCCCGGCTCCGCCGACACGTCGTTGATGATCACCACCCCGTCGCCCAGCCGCAGCGCCGTTTCCACCGAGTCGGTGAAGCGCGAGCGGAAACCGCCGTCCATCTCCTCCGGGAGCACCAGCCGGTCCACCACCGCCTCGATCGTGTGCATCTTGTAGCGGTCGAGTTCGATCTCCTCGTCCACGTCGCGCACCTGGCCATTCACCCGCACGCGCACGAAACCCGCCTTGCGCACGTCCTCAAAGATCGCCTGGTGGTGGCCCTTGCGCGCCTTGACCAGTGGCGCCAGGACCTGGAAGCGGGTGCCGGGCACCATCTTCAGCACCGTGTCCACGATCTGGTCGGCCGACTGCTTGGCCACCTCGCGCCCGCACTGCGGGCAATGCGGCACGCCGACGCGGGCGTACAGCAGCCGCAGGTAGTCATAGATCTCGGTGACCGTGCCGACGGTCGAGCGGGGGTTGTGGGAAGCGCCGCGCTGGTCAATCGAGATGGCCGGCGAGAGCCCCTCGATCTGGTCCACGTCGGGCTTTTCCATCTGGCCGAGGAACTGCCGCGCGTAGGCCGACAGGCTCTCCACGTAGCGCCGCTGCCCCTCGGCGTAGATCGTATCGAAGGCCAGCGACGATTTACCGGACCCCGAGATGCCGGTGACGACCACCATCCTGTTGCGCGGGATCTCGACCGTGATATTCTTCAGGTTATGCTCGCGCGCCCCCCGCACGACGATCTTGTCCTGAACCATCCTCACCCCACCTGCTAATCGAACATTTGTTCGCAAGTGTACCACCCTTGCTGTGCTTCGTCAAGGCGAACGGATATTGTAACACATTTTCGGCATTGGACAAAGTCTGGCCCGATGATAGGGTATTTGATATTCAGCACATCAGAAGCCGCGGCTCTTGAATGAGCCGGGGCTTTCCGTTCTTTGTCACCTTGATATTTCCCCTTCAGATAGGTTGAGTGTATAATCACTTATCGGGCGGCACGACTTTTCGAGACAATGGGGCAGTATGACTTGCCGAGACTCAACACAGCCAGGCAGGGAACGCCATCGACATCACCCTGGCATCGTCAACAGGAGCGATCGGCAGAAAGAGATGGTCGCGGATGAACATAGATAACATCATCAACGCGATACGCAACAACCGCATACGGATTACCAACCATGCCGATGAAGAAGCCGAAGCAGATCATCTGTCTTTCGACAAGATCTTTGTCAGTGTTTTCCAGGGTGAAATTATCGAAGACTATCCAAACGACTGGCCTTATCCCAGTTGCCTGATTTATGGAGACACTTTCGGTGGCGAGCCGGTTCACAGCGTCTGGACGTACAATGCGAAGAACCGGTGGGCTGTGCTGATCACCGTCTACCGTCCCGACCCGAATAGATGGATCGATTGGCGGACGAGGAGGTAAATATGATGCCATTTACCAAGTGCCCAGTTTGTGGTGGCGAAATGGTCGAAAAAGACGTGGAGAAACTACTGCGCGGCGGGGTCAATGTTGCCGTCGTGACTGTGCACGCAGAAGTCTGCCTGAAATGCGGCGAACGGTTGTACTCTACCCAAACAGTCAGGCAATTTGAGCAAATCCGCGCCAAATTGGAGCGCCAGGAAGTCGCCGAATTCCAGCCCCTGGGACAGTCTTTCCAGATAGCAAGGCCGTGATCCTGCAATACTACCCGGATACGGATATGCTTTATATCCAACTGGCCAGCGGGGTCAGTACGGAGTTGGAAGAAGTTGCGTCTGGCATTGTGCTTGACTTTGACAAGAACGACCGTGTGGTCGGCATAGAAATCGAGGACGCCAGCACGTACATTGACCTATCGCGGCTTGAGCTGTCGGCCCTGCCCATCGTGGACCTGATTCTGAGCCAGCGAGTGCCTGTGGAGGCATGATCCTGAGCGAGTATCCCAAGCACATCAAGCGCTTACTACGCGAATACAACACCGCAGCGCACGAGCAGGAACTGCACCGCGAACTCGAAAAACTCGACCAGTCCTTCGCCGAATGGCGCAGCGGCGCGCTCAGCAGCGCCGAGTTGAGCCACCGCGTCCACCAGTACGAGACCGGCCTCTCGCGCGAACTGTTCGCCCGCTACAATTCCGGCCAGCCGGAATTGGGCGTGGCCTATGCCATCGTGACGGGCATCCTGGACGAAAGCCAGGCGCCGCCGGAACTGCTCGAAGCCATCAGCGGCCTGCTCGACCTCTTCCGCTCAATGAAAGAGCGAGGAGAACTGCGGGAGCCAGGTTGAGAGCACGCAGATGCACGCAGATTCTCGCAGATTCTCGCAGATAAATATAACGAATATCAGCGTAAATCTACGTTCGTCTGCGTCCGTCTGCGTTCGCGTAAACCAGCTACCCCAAGAGACTGCACTGTGACTGAATCGCATCCCATTGGCACGCTGAACGAGAAGCCCCTCCACGCCGCCCTCAAAGCCTGGTACGCCCAGCCCGGCGACCAGTTCGAGGTACACGTGGATGGCTTCGTCGTGGACATCGTGCGCGGCGGCCTCCTGATCGAAATCCAGACCCGCCACTTTGCCGCCATCAAACGCAAACTGGCCGCCCTGCTGGAGCACCATCCCGTGCGGGCGGTCTACCCCATCGCCCAGCAGAAATGGATCGTGCAGCAGGCCGCCGATGGTCGCCCACTGACCCGCCGCAAGTCCCCCAAGCGGGGCACGCTCGAACACGTCTTCGACGAACTGGTCCACGTCCCCCACCTGCTTTCCCACGCCAACTTCTCCATAGACGTCCTCTTCATCCAGGAGGAAGAAATCCGCCGCCACGGCCCGGCCCGCGCCTGGCGCCGCCGGGGCTGGGTCACCCACGAGCGGCTCCTCCTGCAGGTCGTCGGCCAGCACCTGTTGGCGACGCCCGCAGACGTGGGCGCCCTCCTGCCCACCAGCCTGCCCGACCCGTTCACCACGTCCGACCTGGCCGCCGCCCTGGCCAGGCCGCGAGCGCTCGCGCAAAAGATGGCCTACTGCCTGCGCGAAATGGGCACGATCACGCCAGTTGGCAAGCGCGGCAACACGATCCTGTACGCCCGGCACCCTTGCGAAGGTCGCGAATAGCCTTGCCAGTGAGGAGATTCTCCGTAGACGGGGATACTTTCGGCCTGAGACTTGCCCACAAACCTTCGCAAGGGTTTCGTTACGAACAGAGGTGACCACATGGAGAACGCGGTATGCAAGGTTGATCTGGTCGGCACGGAGCGCTGCCTGTGGTGCTACACCGTCAAGCCCAGCGGTCGCACGCTTGACCTGGCCCCGCCAACCTTCGAGGTGGACGGCCAGACGCTGCCTGCCGTGTTGGCGCAGATCGAACCATCCGGCGCGCCCGAGACGCTGTCGAACGGGGTGACCGAATTCGTGTACCGCGGCCCCTTCGCGGCGGACCCCAACCTGGCGCTGGAGATAGCCTTCCGCCTCGCCCCCGACGATCCCGTCGTGCGCTTCCACTACCGGCTGTGCGCCACCCACCCGCAGACCCTCACCAAACAGGCCGGGCGCGACGACCTCCGCTACCTGGGCCTATCGCTGGCCGGCTTCCCGACCTGCCGCGAGGTCCGCCTCAGCGAGTTCGACGAATACGTCCACAGTTACCGCCTCACCGAGCACACCATAGCGGAGCGCGCCTTCGAGCACGGCCTGGCCGTGATGGGGCCGCTGCTGATCGTGGGCGACGCCACACACACCTTCCTCGTCGCCTACGAACACGGCTCCCAGGTGCCGGACGCCTTCCTGCACTATGCCCTTTCCCCCGAGCGGGCCGTCACGTTGCAGGCCGTCAAAGGCAACTATTACGCCGGGCAGGTCGTGGAGGCCGGGCAGCCCTACGAGACGATCTGGCTCCAGGTCGCCGGTGTGGCTGGCGACGAAGAGGACCTGGCGAAGCATTACCGCACCTTCGTCCTCAAACACCTGACCCTCAACGCCGCCAGCCGCCAGCCCTACGTGTTCTACAACACCTGGAACTTTCAGGAGCGCAACAAGTGGTGGCACGGCCAGACCTACCTGGCCTCGATGAACCAGGAACGCATGCTGGCCGAAATTGACGTTGCCCACCGCATGGGGATCGAGGTCTTTGTGATAGACACCGGCTGGTACGACAAGACCGGCGACTGGCGGGTCAGCCGGACGCGCTTCCCCGGCGGCCTCGCGCCGATCAAGGAGCGCCTGGAGCGCTACGGCATGCAGTTGGGGCTGTGGTTCTCGCCCACCCAGGCGGCGGTCTCCAGCCGTATCCTCCAGGAACACGCCGACTGCCGCATCTCCCGCGACGGCCAACTCTCGGGGCCGTACGCGGTCTGGGAGACCGAGGACAGTTTCCACATGTGCCTGGTCAGCCGCTACTGGGAGCCCTTCGCCGACGAACTGCTCCGGCTGGCGCACGAGGTCGGCGTGACCTACTTCAAGTGGGACGCGGTCGGCCAGTATGGCTGCAACGACCCCGCCCACTGGCACGGCACGTCCGCCAACAGTTCCCAGGAACGGGCCAATTGCTACGCCTTCGAGTTGGGGCGCTATATGGTGCGCGTGGTGGACCGCGTCTGCGGGGCGTGCCCGGAGGCCATCGTGGACTTTGACGTCACCGAAGGAGGGCGCTCTGTGGGCCTGGGCTTCCTGGCGGCGGGCAAGTATTTCCTCATGAACAACGGCCCCTACTACCCCTCCTTCGACGATCCCGTCGGCGCGCCGGGCGGCGGCATGGGCTGGAACGTGTTCGTCTTCCCCGGCCCCGCCCGCGCGCGCGTCTGCCGCGCGCCGCTCGACTACGACCGGTGGATTCCGTCGGTCCTGTTCCTGACCCACTACCTGCCGGACGACCCGGCCTCGTCGCAGATGATCAACCTGGCCTCGCTGGTGCTGGGCCAGAACGGCGTGTGGGGCGACCTGCTGAACGTTTCCGACGAGGGCGTGGAGCGCTTCGGCCACGTGCTCGGCTTGTACAAGCAGGTACGCAACGACGTCACCGAGAGTACCCCAATCCGCAGCGGGATCGTCGGCGGCAGTCCCGAGGTGCACGAAAAGATCTCCGAGCGGACGGGGCGCGGCGCGGTAGCAATATTCGCCAGCGCCCCCGGCCGCTACACCTACGTCACCCAACACTCCGTCGCGCAACCCCATTGGGCCAGCGACGACGTCAAGGTCGCCTACGATAGCAGGGGCCGCGCCCGGCTGGAGACGACCCTCAACCACCCCGGCGCCGGCCTGGTCTTCTTTGGCGTGGCAGCGTGACATGAGCGCCCCACTCCTGCAGACCAAGCTCTACGTCCCGCCGCCGCGCCCCAGCCAGGTGCCACGCCCGCGGCTCGTCGAGCGGCTGGAGGAGGGGCGGCGCATGGGATGCGGGCTGACCCTCATCTCCGCCCCTGCCGGCTTTGGCAAGACCACCCTGCTCAGCGAATGGATCGCCGGCAGCAAGCCGCGTATGCGTGTCGCCTGGCTCTCGCTCGACCCACACGACAACGACCCAGCCCGCTTCTGGTCCTACCTGATCGCTGCCACCCAGACGGCCTTTCCAGGACTGGGTGTGGCTGTACTGGAAGCGCTCCAGGCCCCCCAGCCCCCTCCTATCGAAGCGCTGCTGACCGACCTGATCAACGAGATCGCCGAAACCTCAACCCCCTTCACCCTCATCCTCGACGACTTTCACGTCATCACGGCTCCCCAGATCAACGACGCCCTGCTGCTGTTGCTGGACAGCCCCCCGCCGCTATTGCACCTGGTCATCTCCAGCCGGGCCAATCCACCCTGGCCCCTGGCCCGCATGCGCGCTCGCCGCCAGATGGCCGAACTGGACGCGGACGACCTCCGCTTCACTCCTGCGCAAGTCTCTGCCTTCCTCAACGAGGTGATGGGGCTGGCACTATCGCCAGAGGACGTCACGGCCCTGGACGCCCGCACCGAGGGCTGGGTCGCCGGCCTGCAGATGGCGGCGTTGTCCATGCAGCAGCGGGAAGACAAGACCGCTTTCATCAAAGCCTTCACGGGCAGTCATCGTTTCGTCCTGGATTACCTGGTGGAGGAGGTGCTCGACCGGCAACCCGACGACGTCCAGGAATTCCTGCTCAAGACGTCTATCCTCGAGCGCATGACGGCTCCTCTGTGCGATGCGATCACCGATAGGAATGACAGCCAATCCATCCTGACGCAACTCGAGCAGTCCAACGTGTTCCTGGTTCCATTGGACGATGAGCGGCGTTGGTATCGTTATCACCACCTCTTTGCCGATCTACTGCGCCAGCGCTTGAGCGCAGCGCATCCCGATCGCCTGCCGGTGCTGCATCGCCGGGCCAGCGAGTGGTATGAAGGGCAACACCTGACGGTCGAAGCCGTCCATCACGCCATGGCAGCCGGCGACGTGCAACGGGCTGCAAATCTCGTCGAACGCTACGCGAGGGAGATGATCTTTATCAGCGAGCATGCCACGTTGCTGCACTGGTTGGAGGCACTGCCCGTCCAGGTTGTTCGCACCCGTCCCTGGCTTTGCATCTACCTGGCATGGTCCAGGCTGTGGATCGGGCCGACGGACCAGGTGCAAGTTTGGCTCCAGGCCGCCGAAAAGGCGCTGGAAGGTACACCAGCCCATGCAACCCCGGAGGCAGCCTCCGGCTCCGTGCTGAACCTCACCGAGGACGAAAGAAGGCACATTGCCGGAAACGTCTCCGCACTGCGCGCCTATGAAGCCCATTTCGACGGGCATTTTGAACGGGCCGTACAGATGGCCCAACAAGCGATCTCCTTGCTACCCGCTAAGGACACGATCAGCGGATCCAGCATGTTGGTCCTGGGGGATGCCTACTTGTCGTTGGGTGACCTGCAGTTGGCAGTCCACGCTTATCGTGAGACCAAAAGGATCGCCCTGCATAACCGCAACTATTCCCTGACAGTGATGGCCGTATGTAGAGTAGCGGAAGCCCTGATGAAACAGGCCCGGCTGTACGAAGCATTTGGGGTCTTCCAGGAAGCGATACAACTGGCGACGCACCCCAGCGGGAGACAACTGCTTTCTGCCGGCTACCCCAAAATACAGATGAGCCTGTTGCTGTGTGAATGGAACAGGCTGGAGGAAGCCAGCGCTTGCCTGAAGGATGGCATGGAACAGTGCGCCAAATGGGGCCCCGTTGACATGCGCATGGGAAGTACCATCTCCCTGGTGGATCTCCAACTGGCTCAAGGAAACACAGAGGGTGCGCTCAATGCATTACAGAAACTTCAAGCGCTTCTCCAAGAGGAGGCCGCCAGTCCCGGCGTTGTCTCCACAGTGGATAGCCTTCGGCTGCGCCTCTGGCTGGCGCGGAACGATGTAGATGCTGCGACCCGGTGGGTCGAAGACAATCGGGCGAAATTCGAGGGCCAACTCAGCCGCCGTTGTCTTTCAGACCACATCAACCTGGCGCGCGTGCTCCACGCACAAGGTGTACGAGACCCATCCGGCCCTTATCTTGAGCAGGCCCTCCAACGCTTGGCCCTGCTCCTGGAGGAGGCTGAAGCAGCGGGCTGGAATCACGACGTCATCTGCATATTGGTGCGTCAAGCCCTGGTGCTCCACGCGCGTGGCGACGCCCAAGGGGCACTAGCCCTGGCGCGGGCCTTACATCTGGCAGAGCCCGGAGGCTATATCCGCACCTTCATCGGCGAGGGCGAACCGATCGGCAGACTCTTGCGCCAGGTGGCAGCCCGGAGCATCGAGCCCGCATACGTGGGCAGGCTCCTGGCAGCGTTGGAGCCGGAGAGCGGCAGGCGGGTGCGCCTGACGCCGGCGCAACTGATCGAGCCTCTCAGCGAACGGGAGAGCGAGGTGTTGCGGCTCTTGAGGACCGACCTGTCTAGCACAGGGATCGCGCAGGTGCTCCACATTTCGGTGAACACGGTGCGATCCCATCAGAAGAATATCTATGGCAAGTTGAATGCCCATAGCCGGTTCGATGCTATCACGCGAGCGGAAGAACTGGGCCTGCTGTAGCCAGAGCGCTTCAATTCGGATTCCATATCCCCCACCGGTCAGGTGGGGGTTTTTGTTTGCCCGAGTGCCGCGGAATCACCCATCTGGAATCACCAATTTGGGGATGACAATTCACCAATTTGACGGTTATCATGAGCACAAATGGAGGTGCAGAAATGGCATGAAGCGAGTGCAGACCTTCAGTCACAACCCGCCTGAGCCCATCGTGGAGCGCCAGAATCACGACCACGCGGGTGGAGGAGCAACCTATGACCAATGGACGGGCGTCTAGCGGGCCAGGCATCTATGAGATCCGGGTGCAGGGAACGCTTGATCACAAATGGGCCGATTGGTTTGACGGCCTTGCCATCGCACCGCAGCCGGACGACGAAACGCTGCTGGCCGGCCCGGTGGCCCACCAGGCCGCCCTGCATGGTTTGCTGGCCAAGATCCGCGATTTGGGACTACCCTTGTTGTCTGTCAAACGGGTCGAGGACGCATCGAGAAATCTATCTGAGGAGGCAAAAGATGAAATACAGGGTCCATCACTTTAATATCAGGATGACGGAAGACCAAGGCAAACTGGAGCAGTTCCTGAACAGCCTGGAGGGCCAGGTCGTCGCCATAATCCCGAACGTGACGATGGGGTTTTTCTGGATTCCGCAAGTGAACTTTCTTCTCATCGTAGAGCAGGTGGGCGAAATGAGTAGCCCGCAGGGGTAGCCGGTTTCGGGTTTTTCGCGAGATTTCGCGCCTTTCGTAGTCCAAACGCCCTCCCGGTTGACTTTACGCACGTTGGGGTTTATACTCAGCCTAATGATCCTCCACACCATTCCCGTAGGCATCACCCAGACCAACTGCTACGTCGTCGGCTGCGACCAGACCCACGAGGGGGTCGTGATTGACCCCGGCGGGCACCCCCAGCGCATCCTCAAGGCCATCGAGCAGAGCGGCCTGACCATCCGCTACGTCCTCAACACCCACTGCCACTTCGACCACATGGGCGCCAACGCCGAAATCGTCGCCGCTACCAAGGCCCCCCTCGCCCTCCATCCGGCCGAACTGCCCATCCTGCAGGCCAAGGGGGGCGCCGCCTGGTTCGGCGTACTGGTCAAAGAAAGCCCCCTGCCCGACCTGGAACTGGACGGCGGGCAGGTGCTTGAGGTCGGCACGCTCCGCTTCCAAGTCCTGCACACCCCCGGCCACTCCCCCGGCGGCCTGACCTTCTACCTGAAAGAAGAGAGCGCCGCCTTCGATGGCGACGTCCTCTTCGAGATGGGCATCGGGCGCACTGACGTGCCCGGCGGCGACTGGGACACGCTGGAGCGCTCGATCCGCGAGGTCCTGTACGCCCTGCCCGACGACACTACCCTCTACCCCGGCCACGGCCCCAAGACTACCGTCGGGCGAGAAAAGCGCGCCAACCCCTGGGTGAGATAGGACATCGCGCGGGGCTGAAGACCCCGCGCTCAAAGAGCAAAGCCCTGCGGGCTCCAATCCAGCCCCGCGGGGCTTTGCTCTTTCAGGCCGGTGCTTTAGCGCCGGCCTCTCTCAGCGCTCTCGCTCCACCACGTATCCGGCCAGCGCGCCCAGTGTGCGGCGCGCCGCGTTGTCCGGCAGCGCCGCCAGCGCCGCTTGGCTCTGCCTGGCGTACGCCCGCGCCTCTTCCAGCGCCGCCCCGATGGCTCCCGACGCCCGGATCGCCTCGATTGCCCCCCGCATCTGCTCCTCGTCCCGCTCGCCCGCCAGCACCCCGTTGACCAGCGTCTCCCCCTCCGCCCGCTCCAGGTAGCACAGGACCGGCAGCGTGACCAGCCCCTGGCGCAGGTCGCTGCCGGCCGGCTTGCCCAACTGCGCCTCGTCGCCGGTCAAGTCCAGCACGTCGTCCACGATCTGGAACGCCATGCCGAACCCGCGCCCGAAACGGCGCAGGGCCGCCACCTGCCCCTCCTCCGCCCCCGCCAGCAGCCCCGCCATCTCCATTGAGCCAGCGAATAGCGCCGCCGTCTTGGCCTCGATGTTAGAGTAATAGTCCTCCCGGCTGCCGTGCCTCCCCTGGATGACGAGCATCTCCCGGATCTCTCCGGCACACATGGTGCGCAGTACGGCCCCATAGACCCCCAGCACGCGCGCCTGCCCCAGGTCTGCGACCAACGACGTGGCCTGGGCCAGCAGATAGTCGCCCGCCAGCACGCTGGCTTCCCAGGGCCAGGCCGTGTGCAGCGTCCGCTGGCCCCGCCGTAGGGGGGATCCATCCACCAGGTCGTCGTGGATCAGGGTGGCTGCGTGCAGCATGTCCACCGCCGCCGCCAGGCTGTAGAAAGGATCGAGGGGAGCAGCGAATGTCAGGCCGGTGAGGAGCACCAGGGCCGGCCGCAGCCGCTTGCCGTCTTCCAGCACGCGGCGGAGCGCCGCACCCAGCGGCTCCTCGACGTCCGCCAGCGCTTCACGCAGCAGGTGTTCCACCCGCCCCATCTCCGGGCGGATGGGTTCCAACAGAGGAATGAGGCGCAGAGGAGTGGTCATTGGACTTTTCGTTTCTATCGTCATCTTCATCCGAGGTGTGGATAAAGCAGGACGGGTCCTCGGCCAGGTAGTTGCCGGTGGTGGCCCAGGACCGTCCGCGACAGCCGCCGCAAAGCCGCCGGTACTCGCACTCGCCACAGCGTCCTTGCAACCGCTCTTCCCGCCCCCGCAAATCCTCGAACACAGAGGAGGTGGCCCAGATCGTCGCAAAGGGGGTCTGGCGCACGTTGCCACAACTCACCTCGATGAACGGGCAGGGCCACACCTCGCCGTTGGGCTTGATGTAGACGAACCCCCGCCCTGCTGAACAACCGTGAAAGACCGTTTCCGCCAGCCGCAGCAGCGGGCCACCCCGAATCCCGGCTCGTTGCAGCAAAAAGGGCCAGTACTGCGGCCCCGCCACCGGCTCCATGATGGCCCGCATGGTGCTCTGGGCCTGCGCCATGAAGCGGATCAAGCGCTCGTTGGCCCCCAGGTCCAGCGAGGCATCCCCTATGGCGCGGCCCCGCCCCACGGGCACTAACTGGTACATGATCACAATCGCCGTCTCCAGTTCGTCCACCAGCGCCATCAGCGGCTCCAATTGATCCAGGTTGTACTCCATGGCCGTGATGTTGATGTGCAGGGGGATGCCGGCCCGGTGCAGGGAGCGGATACCTCGCAAGGCATCCTCGAACGCCCCCGGCTGGTTGCGCACGTAGTCGTGGGCGGCACCGTCGAAGCCATCCAGGCTCACCGCCCCGATCGCCACCCCGCAGCGGCGCAGGTGGCGCGCCACCGCGTCGTCAATCAGCGTGGCGTTGGTCGCCAGCGTGTTGGAGAAACCCAGGGCCTTGGAATAGGCCAGTACCTCGAACAGGTCCTCGCGCACCAGCGGCTCACCGCCGGTAAATGCCACCATGCGGAATTCGGGCACCTGGGCCAGTTGGTCCAACATACGCTTGGCCTCGCGGGTGGTCAGTTCGTCCGTCATCCGTTTGCCACCCGAGGTGTGGCAGTGAATGCAGTGCAGGTTGCAGGCCGTGGTCATCTCCCACACCGGATGGGCCGGGAAGCCGATGCACCCCTGCCCCCGCGCCCCCGCCGCACCGCGAATGCATTTAAAGCCATAGGTGAAGATCCAGCGCGGCAGTTCCCTCCAATGCGCCAGCGCACCCACGTACAGCGCGCTCCCCAACTGGCGCAGGATCAGGCTCGGCGGCCACCAGAGAGGCCGCACGCGCCGCCTGGGCACTTCTGTCAAATCTGCAAATCGCAAATCAGCAAATCGCAAGTCCGCACTCCCCAATTTCTAATCCGCATTCCGCAATCCCCAATCCGTCAATCCTGCGCATCCGTGTTCTCTCTTTACCCTGCCAGAAACGCCACAACGTAGGCCGCCGTGGTGCCCAGGTTCACCACCAGGTTCGCCCCGCACAGCCTCTCCAACGTCCCCCGCTCCCGCCAATGCCCGCGCACCACCAACACCGCCAGCGCCAGCGACAGCACCAGGATCGGCAGGTAGAGCCACACAGCCACCCTGGGTACCCCCTGGCCGAACGATAGGAACATCGCCACCCAACTCCCCACACTGGCGAGCATATAGAGCACGCTGGCCCGCTCGCGCCCCAACCTCACCGCCAGGTTCCCCTTCTCCGCCGCCAGGTCGGCCTCATAATCGGGAAACTCGTTGAGCAGGATCACGTTAAAGATGGTTAAGCCGATGGGGGCCGCCAGCCAGTGGACTACCGGCGCGACCTTCCCTGTTTGCAGATAATACCCCACCGCCACCGGCAGCCAGCCGTAACAGAAGAGGATCCACAATTCCCCCACCCCCTTGCTCACCCACCGCACCGGCCGCGCCGAGTAAAAGAAGCCACCCAGCAGGGCCAGCGCCGCGAAGGGCACCGTCCACGGCCCCGTCCGGTACCCCACTTGCAGCACCAGCGCCACCCCCACCGCCAGCACCAGGCTGACCAGCGACGCCCCCAGCGCAGCGCTGCGCGGCAACAGCCCGCGCTGGAGCACGCCGGAGCCGCCGGCGAAGCGGCTGCGCCCCAGCCGGGCCGCGAGTGTATCCTCCACGGTATCCCAGTATTCCCCGGCGCAGTAGGTGGCCAGCATCACGCACACCACGCCCAGCGTGCCCCACAGACAGACGTCCCAGCGGAAAACGCCGTTCAACCGCCACGCCAGCACCATCCCCAGCACGAATGGCAACACCCCCACCGTGTGGAACGGCAGCCGAAACAGCGCCAGCCACGCCGCTAGCCGCTCACGCCATACAGACACTTTGCTCACCTCTCGAACCCCTCCGCCAACCTCTGTGCTTCTCTGTGTCTCCTCTGTGAATCTCTGTGACCCGAGCGGCTAATCTACCCAACCCTGTTGCCTGCGCCTGCCTTTCTGGTACAATATCCGGTATGAACCCATCGCAGAGGCTACGCACTGAACTGCTCACCGAATTCCTGGCCTTCTCCCTGCTCGTCACATCCGTCGCACTGCTGTGGCGCAACAACTTGCTCCTCTTCGCCGTCGCCCTGGCCGAGTGCCTGCTCGGGCTGGCGCTCTGGCACGACCGGCTCTCCGTATCCTTCTTCCTGACCATCGCCATCCTGGGCACGCTCGCGGAAGCCATGTTCGTGCGCTTTGGCATCTGGCGCTACGCCAACCCTACCCTGCTGGGCATCCCGCTGTGGTTCCCGTTGGCCTTTGGCACGACCGGCCTGCTCGGCGCCCGGCTCGCCCGCACCGTCGCCGCCATGTGGGAGAGGGTGAGCCCTTCGTGACGCCGCATTATACCATCTTCATACGGCTGTACAAGGGATAAGTTTCAACCTTCCCGAAGGCTCGGAGCCTTCGGGAAGGTCAAGGAGGGTAACAATGAGTGACACAGGTCGTAAACTGACGCTCGGCCGCACCCTGCTCTATAGCGCCGCTTCGGCCGGCCTCAACATCATGAGCATCACCGCCAGCACGTGGATCCTCTACTTCTACGCCCCCCCACCCGACTCCGGCCGCGTCCAGTACCTCCCCGCCGCCCTGGTGGGCATCCTCCTCACCGTCGGCAGCCTGTGGGACGCCGTGATTGACCCTTTCATCGGCCACTGGAGCGACACGCTCAAGTCCCGCTGGGGTCGCCGCCGCCCCTTCCTCATGTTCGCCACCCCCATCGCAGCGCTCGCGCTCGTGCTGATCTGGACTCCACCCACGCCGGGCGTCAGCGTCCTCAACGCGGTCTACTTTACCCTCGTCACCTTCGGCTTCTTCACCGCCTTCAGCCTGGTCGGCATCCCCTACGACGCCACCCTGCCCGAGATGGCCCCCGACTCCCGCGCCCGCGTGGGCCTGAGTTACTGGAAGAACCTGCTCGGCATTGCCGGCGTCCTGATCGGCTCCCTGGTCGCTGCACCCTTGTTCGGGACGATCGGGCCAGTCGCCATGGCAAGCGTCGTCGGCCTGGTCGGGATGTCCACCATCTGGCTGGCGCTCCTGGGCCTGCGCGACGTCGAACGGCCGCTGGGCGAACCCATCGCCGCGCTGGAGGGGGTGCGCATCACCCTGCGCAACCAGCAATTCATCGTCGTCTTCGTCTCCACCCTGTTCGTCCACCTGGCCTACCAGATGCTCCTGGCCAACCTGCCCTACTTTGTCACGTTGGTGCTCGGCCAGGGGGAGGGGGACGTGGGCATCTTTCAGGGCGTCCTGATCCTGGTGATGGCCGCCACCGGCCCCTTGTGGGCGCTATGGAGCCGCCGCCTCTCCCAGCGCCGGCTCCTCACGATCTCCATGATCGGGATGGCCGTGACCACCGCGCTCACCTTCGGCGTGGGGCTGCTCCCCAGCGTACCCGCCATGGTCCAGGCCCTGGCCGTCCTCATCCCCACCGGCGTCATGCTGGGCGGCTACTTTATCGTCGTCTACGCCATGATGGGCAACGTGGTGGATTACGACGAGATGCTCACCGGGCGGCGGCGCGAGGCCATCTACTACGGCGCGTTCAGCCTGGCCAACGGGCTGGGCATTGCGGTGGGCACGCTCATTCTGCCCGTGCTCCTGGAATGGCTGGGCTACACCCGCCACAACCCGCTCGGCGTGCGCGCCGCCTTCTTAGGGATGGCCGCCTCAATCCTGCTCGGCGCGGTCATCTTCCGCGCCTACCGGCTGGGCGACACGCCCGCCGAGACTCGCCAGAACCTGGGCCTGGGACGTGAAACGTGAAGCGAGTTACGTGTTGCGTGAAGTCGGTCCGATCCGCGTCCAGTGTATTTTACTGCGGTGGCGGCCCCGTGGCTCAGTGCCGAGATTGACATTTCTTACCCTCCTGTTACAATCCTCGGTATTCGCAGGTCTTGGGTCGTCCTTGTCCGGCCTTTGGCGACGAGCGCGCCACGGGGTTCGTGCTCTGCTTGAGAAAAGGGGGGCCAATGGTTTTCAGCAGTCTACGCCCAGGAGTGGAACGCCTGGTACTGGCATGGGGCATCGCCTGCCTGGTTGCCATTCCACTGGCCGGTTGCGCCGAAGCGGTGCCGCCCCTCGAACCGGTCACGATTACCTTCGCCTACCCCGACGTTGACGAAGAGTATTACAAGGAATTGGCCCAGCAGTTCAACGAGCAATATCCCCACCTCACGGTCGAATTGCATTCGACGGGCAGGGACCCGCTGGACGATGTCAACAGCGGCGACGTAGATGTGCTCGTCGTCGCTCCCTGGGCCGTGGGCGAACTGCAGGCCGAGGGAGCCCTCCTAAACCTGGACCCGTTCATCGAGCAGGACGAATCCTTCGCTCTGTCCGACTTTTACCCCGGCACGATCGAACTCTTCACCGCCGAGGGTAGAACCTGGGCTGTCCCAGGCGGGGCGGACGTGTTGGTGACCTTTTACAACCGTGACTTGTTTGACCAGCACAATCTTCCGTATCCTGATGTCGGGTGGACGTTGAATGACTTGCTGCGCAGTGCCGTCGAGATCAGGGATCCCGACGCCGGTATCTACGGCTACGTGACGAGCGGTACGACGAACGAACCTTCGTACTTTGACGCTGCACTGCTCGTCTACCTGCACGGCGGACGGCTCTTCGATAGCCTGCAGGCTCCCACCCGCACCACGTTTGACGATCCGTTAACCGTCGAGGCGTTGGAGTGGTACGCCGACCTGTACCACGAATACGACGTGGCCCCGACACCCAAGGAGGCGCGCAGCACTTTCGGTGCCAGTGAGTACGCGTTCTACGACGGGATGCGCAAGGGGCAAGTGGGCATGTGGTTTGGCGGACTGTCAGAGCGCGGGGGCATGATGTGGCCGGTGGAGTGGTACATCAACTGGGGCATGGCCCCCTTGCCGCGGGACGCCCAACTGGTCACGCAGGCCGACGTCGAAGGGTACGCCATCTACGCTCAGACCGGGTACCCTGACGCGTGTTGGGAGTGGATCAAGTTTCTTACCAGGTACATGCCCTCGAGCGCCGCGCAGCGCCTGATGCCGGCGCGCAGGACGCTGGCGGAATCGAAAGCGTACGAGCAACTGGCAGGCGAAGAGGTCGCCCGCACGGCGCGGGCGTCCATGGAGAACGCGATTTTGATCAATCCGCGGGCATTTGGCGAGTGGGAAAACGCCATGCAGGTATTTGCACAGGCAGTCGCCAAGGTCGTCAACGAGGAGGCCACCCCCGCAGAGGCGCTGAGCGAGGCGCAACGACTGGTGGAGAGTGCGAGGGGTCAGTGAGTATACTTGCGCAGAGGTGAGAGCGCCACCCACAGAAACCCTGATGCCAGCCCAATCCCTGCGACGAGTAGCGTCGTGAGCCACTGCACCAGCCCGCCTCCAACGCCTGGGCCTGTGATCTCCAGTAACGCGTCAGCCGCCGCCATCTTGCTGTTGCCTTCGACCAGTTGGCCGCGTCGAATCAACGACGGCAGCAAGGCCTCCTCGGCCACGTCGTAAAACACGGTGAATATGCCGCTCAAAAACGCTACCAGGTAGAGATGTTCGATGCGCAGCAGGTTCAGCAGGGCGGCCAGCGGGATGGTGGCCAACAGCACAAGGAAGACTATGAACGGGGGTGAATTGCAGGCCGGGGTAGCGCGCGAGGTCATCTCGCCGCCCCCGGGAGTCTACCTCATCGGCTACGGCGACCGCACCAAGGGCAACGTGGGCGTCCACGACGATCTGACCGCCACCGCGCTCGTCCTCGACGATGGGCAGGCGCGAGTCGCCCTCGTCGCCTGCGACCTGCTGTGCCTCAACGAATTCATCGTGGACCGCATTCGGGCGCAGGTGGGTGAGGGCACCCAGGTCATCGTCTGCTGCTCCCACACCCACGCCGGCCCCATCGCCTACGCCGACCGCCAGTCCGGCCGCGTCTACTACAGGACGATCAACACCCTGGTCGAGTGCATCACGCGCGCGGTCCAACGGGCCGCCGCGGCGCTCGTTCCGGTGGAGTTGAGTTGGAGCCAGGCCGAGGCCGACATCGCCGTCAACCGCCGACAGAAGCAGCCCAACGGGGAGGTCGTCATCGGCGTCAACCCAGCCGGCCCCGTGGATCGCTCGGTGGGCGTGCTGCGCGTGTCCACGGCAGACGGCGCACCGCTGGCAACCGTGGTCAACTTTGCCTGCCACGGCACCGTCCTCGGGCCCGAAAACCTCCTCGTCTCCGCCGACTGGATCGGCCGCTTGCGCGCGCGCGCCGAGCAGGCGCTCGGCGGCTCCGTCCTGTTCCTGCAAGGGGCGGCGGGCGACCTCAACCCGGACTATGAATGGGGCACAGGCGACCCGTGGGAAGCGGTCCGCGCGCTGGGCGAACGCGTCGCTGGGCAGGTGATCGCCGCCTGCGAGAGCGGCCTCACGCCGCTGGCGGGCACCCCGCTCCGCCTGGGCCGCCAGGAGGTGTGGCTCCCGCTGGAGGCCGCCGCCACCACCCCCACCCCGCTGCCCGCTTACCGGCGAGTGTTAGCGCAGATGGTGGGCCTGCCGTTCGCCCTGCGCTTCGTGGTGGACATCATCCTGGAGCACCGCTACCCCTGGCGCTCGCAGGTCGTGGCGCGGGACGAGGTCTGGCACGTGCCCATGCGCCTCAACGTGCTGCGCATCGGCGACCTGGGGCTGGTCACCTTGGCCGCCGAGACCTTCACCGAGATCGGCCTGGCGATCAAGACCGCCTCACCCGCCGCCTGCACCATGTTCGCCAGCGTCAGCGACGGCTGCATTGGCTACCTGCCCACCGCCCAGGCCCACGCCGAAGGCGGCTACGAGGTAGACTTTGCCCCCTACTTTTACCGCTACCCCGCCCGCCTGGCAGCCGAGTGCGCGCAGATCGCAACCGACGCCGCGACCGGCTCGCTGCGTGGGCTTTGGCAAGATTGAAAGGCATACCAACTTATCCCTTTCCCATCAAATCCTGGCGACGGAAAAGGAAAATGGCCGCCAGCGTGATCGCGCAACCATAGAGGAGCAGGACGGCAATTGCCCGTGCGGGTGAGGCTGGCTCAACCGGAGTCCAGGCGCCCGACATGCGCAAGCGTGGGTCGGTGGGGAAGCATCGCTCCAGCAGGCTGAGGGCGTGGTAAGAGATGGTGTAGCGGTAGGCCGCGCTCTGAACGACGCGCAGACCGCCGACGATAAAGTCGCCCAGGAAACCGCCCAGCCCGGCCAGCATCCCGATCCACGCGCTGCGCCCCAGCACCAGCGCCAGCATCACCACCCCGGCGGCGACGAAACCAGTCAGCCCCAGCACCATCACCACACCCAACGCGCGCCACGCCAGATTGGCGCCGGCCGCCTCCACCAGCGGCACGTCGCTGTAGGCCAGGTGGGCCAGCGACGCCGCCAACACGCCGCTGGTCATGTAGGCCAGGCCGTTGGCGAGTGCTGCAATCACTGTGGCGGCGATTTTTGCGAGCAGGAACTGGTGGCGCGGCACGCCCCGGCTGAGAATGGCGCGCACGGTACCCAATTCATAGTCGTTGCCCAGCGCCAGCACGGCCACGACCACGGTGGTCAGGGTGAACAGCAGCAGCACCTCGCCGATGAACATCAGCGTGGTCACTTTGGGGAACACGGCGCTATCTCTGTCGGCCAGCAGCAGAAAGCCCTCCCCGGCGGCAGGGCCGATCAGCATCAGCGCCAGCACGGCGCGCGCCACGGGCTTGCTCCAGAACTTGCGCATCTCGACGCCGGTCAGGCGGAGGAAGGAGTTCAATGGTTCCACTATACTGATGACCTCGAATGTAGGCGCGGCTACGATGCGTAGGTGATGTCGCGGCGATGCAGGATCCACATTGCCAACCCCAACGATACGATGGTGCATCCAACGAGAAACGCGCTGGCCCGCCAGGGGTCGGTCGGTACAGAGAACGTAGCGCCGGCGGTGCGCAGCGCGTCCACGAGCTGCGGCAGGATGGATACAGGCGGCCCCCAGTACAGAAACACGTTGGCGTTGTAGCCGGGCGTCACGGCCAGGATTTTCCCCTCGACGCGGAAGAACCACGGCATTTCCACGCCGGTCTGGGAGATCATGAAGAACGGCAACATGAAGCTCATAAAGTGCTCGAGAAAGTGTATACTCAGTCCCACACCCAGCGCCGGCCCCGCCTGGCGGGCGAGCACCACCCACAAGACGACGGTGGCGACGAAAGGCAGGCAGGTAAGCCAGGCGCGCAGCGGATAGAGCAATGCCTCGCCTAACCCGGCCAGTGAAATCGCATCGCCGGTCGCCTGCGTGTGGGTGTACAGCCCGCCGAGCGCCGCGAGCATGGTGACAGCAGCGCTGGCGACCCCGGTCGCCAGCCACAAGACGAGTGTGCGCGCCAGCACGTACTGGGCGCGCCCCACTCCGCGCGCCAGGAACGCACGCAGCGTGCGCCGGGAGAAATCCTCCCCCGTCGCCACCGCTGCGAACAGGATGACGAAGAACCAGCCGGATCCCGTGGCCAGGCGGGCTGCGTAGCCGATGAAGGCCGGATAGCGCAGGTCGCGTTGCAGCAGGGCAATCTCGTAACGGTTGCCCTCGATCTGCACCGGCGTCAGTGGCGTGCCGTCGCGGGCCATGCCGGTTTCTACCTCGCGCTCCAGTTGCGCCAGTTGGTTGATCTTGCCGTTGACCTGCAGGACCAGGATAGCAATCAGGAGCACGAGCAGGGCCCAGGAAAGCCAGTGGCGGCTTAAGCGCAGCCACTCGGCGGCGATGAGCCGGCTGAGCCTATGCAGACCCACGCAGATGCACAAAGAAGCACGCCACCCACTATGACAATTGTCCGCGTTCATCCGCGTTCGTCTGCGTTCATCTGCGTTCCCGCCCATCCGCGTTCGTCTCCCCGGTCAGTTCGAGAAAGACCTGCTCCAGCGAGGCGACGACCGGGCGTACCTCGAACGGGAAGAGGCTCTGGGCGGCCAGCGCGGCGAGCAATTCGGGGGCGCGCTCGGGAGGGGCCTGCACGCGCAGCCAGTCACCTTCGGCATTCACGCCTTGCACCCAATCCAGCGCCGCGAGCACTCCGGCGGCCCGCGCGGTTTCGGCAATGCGCATCTCGACGGCGCGGGTCTGGCGCAAGAGTTCGTCCACGCGGCCCTGGGCAATGACGCGCCCCTTGTTCAGGATCACCACCCGATCGCACACCTGCTCGACCTCGTGCAAGAGGTGGCTGGAGAGAAAGACGGTGCGGCCCTCCTCGTCGGCCAGGCGGCAGATGAAAGCGCGCATCTCTTGCATCCCGGCCGGGTCGAGGCCGTTGGTCGGCTCGTCGAGGATCAGCAGTTCGGGATCGCCCACCAGCGCGGCGGCCAGCCCCAGCCGCTGGCGCATCCCCAGCGAATAGGTGCCGGCCTTGTCCTTCTCGCGCCCTTTCAGCCCGACCTGCTCCAACACGGCGGGGATGCGCCTCTCGGCGCCGCCCCCGGTAACACGGGCGAACACGCGCAGGTTGTCCTCGCCGCTCATGTAGGGGTAGAAGGCGGGCGTCTCGACGATGGCGCCGACGCGCCGGAGCGCGCGGCTCAGGCCGCGGCGCACGTTACAGCCCAGCACCTCGGCGCTGCCGGCGCTGGGGTGCACCAGGCCCAAGAGGATGGCGATGGTGGTCGTCTTGCCCGCGCCATTGGGGCCCAGGAAGCCAAAGACCTCGCCGCGCCGCACCTCAAGATTGACGCCGTCGAGCGCCGTCAGGCGGCCAAAGCGCTTGGTGAGGTCGAAGGTGCGGATCACAGGCGCAGCGTCATTCATGCGTGATTCTCCTTGAATCTGTACCGTCCGGCAGTCTGTTGCTATTATATCACCCACGTGTCGCGTTACCAGTGAAGAACGCGGCGTGTTACCAGGAGACGGGAAGCGGGACGCGGTTTGGAGCAGCTACCATTTGATCTCGGATACCCGCACCTGCGCTTGGCAGATCAGGTTCCCCTTGCCGAACATCTCCAAGAACCCGATCAGGTCAAACTTCGGCCCCACCTCCAGCCCGGCGTACAAGCCGTCCTCCCGCGCCTCCAGGAACCCGCCGAACAGCACCTTCTTCTTCAACGCCTTGGCCGGCAGATCGAACCGGTACCCCGCCCCCTCCCGCCGCAACGAATACGGCACGTACGCCCCGCGCAGGTACTGCTCCAACCGCCCCCGCGCCTCCGGGAATAGATCCCCCGGCAGATGCATCTCCAGGTGCAGCCAGCTGAACACCCCGGGTGTAAACCCAGAAACCGGGTTTTTAGGAAAAAACCCGGTTTCTTCTTGCTCCCCAGCCAGCGCGCGCATCAACCCCTCCGCATCCCACCCCTTCAGCGCAAACACTGTCTCCCCCCCCATGACCGGGAAACGATCGTCGTTAGGAGGAACAGTGAACAGGCTCTCTCGCACCGCCAGCAGATTGTCCGTCAATTCCGGATAGTGGGCCAGAATCTCCCGGAACACGAAGGCATTGAGGAACTCGGGCCGCACCATGGCCAGCCCCGGGTCCACCTGCACCCGATAATACACTACCGGCAACCGCCGCTTGCGAGCCATCACCTCGCGCAGTTGGGCCAGGTACTCCCGTCCAGGTGGGCGGATCGCATGGTGCGTGAGCGCCCGCCTGTGCTCCTCGTCCAAGCACGCCCCGCACCCCAGGCATCGTCCGGGCCGCTCGTCGCTCCCCAGGCAATACCCACCATTCCCCTTTTTCTCCCCCCTCCCAGGGGGGACTACAGGGGGGTGGTACTCCCGGTACAAAAACTCCTCCGCCACGTTCGACTCGACGAACTCGAGCGCAAACGGGTACTCTGGCCCTTTCCCCCCCAGGAACCCCTCGTTCCAGTACCCCGCCTCCTCCATCCAATCCCGCAGTTCCTCCCAGTACCCCTGCGGCAGCGCCGTATCGAAGCAATACCCCTTCTTCGCCAGCGCCACCAGCGGCTCCACCAGCCAGTATCCCCCCAGCGCCAGCGCCTGCGCGACGCAATAGGCCGGCCAGTCGAAGGCCAGCCGGAACTCGAACCCGTTCGTCTCGCAGGCCGACTTGGCCTGCCCGATCACCGGCCGCCACTCCTTTTCGTCGAGCATCAGCCGGTCGTACCGCAACGGCGTAAAGGGCATCCGCACCAGCAGCCCGAAACTGAACACCACCCGCACCCGCCGGTCCTGGGCGTTGCGTGTCTCCCTGAGCCACCTCAAGAACCGGCGAAACTCCTCGAAATCCTCTTCCGTCTCGTAGCCGGTCAGCACGTAGAACAACTTGACCCGCCGGACCCTGAGCGCCAGCAGTCGCCTCAACAAGGCGTAGACGTCTTCCGTCTCCAGGCTCTTGCGCAGCCACGCCCGCAGCCGCTCGCTGATTCCCTCGATGCCCAGCGTGAACTCTCGCTTGTCCGCCTCGACCTCCGCCTCCAGCAACCCCGCCGTGTGCTGCAAGATGTCCAACCGCTGGCTCTTGAAACTCACCCGCTCGAACAGCCCCTGCAGCGCCAGAATCATGTCCAGCACGTCCTGGTGCGTGTTGAAGTTGAAACTGTACACGTTCAGGTCCTCGTTCCCCTGCGCCCGCTTCAGTTGGCGGGCCGCGGCGAGGACGTCGGACAGGGGTAGTTCCCGGTAGGGCTTGCGGTCGTATCCCTCGAAACAGAACGAGCAGAAGGCCGGGCAGCCATAGGTCACCTGCAGGCTGGCCGTGTGTACCTCGGGGCTATTCAGGAGCGGATAAGCGACCGGCAGCAACTCCGCCCGGGGCGTACAGAGCACCGCCTTGCGTACAGGGCTCAGCGACCCGGCGGCCCAGAACCCCTCGATCTGCCGCGCCGCCTCCGCCAGCAACTCCCGCTTATTCTCGCCCCGCCTGTCATTCCGAGCGCAGCGAGGAATCTCACCCGCCTGCAGCAGGCGCACCAAATCGCCGACCGCCCCCTCCCCCTCGCCGAAGAAAATGCCATCCACCAGGCTGTCGCCGTCCTGGCGGATGACGGACTGCGCCGCCATCGCGTTCGACCCGCCCAGGAGCACGATCGGCCACTCAGGCCCACGCTGGCTGGCGAAGAGCGGGAACCCCGCACGGAGCAGCAAGTAGGGCAGATTGATCAACTCCAGCGTGTAGGCGTTGGAGACCAGGAGCAGGTCGAACTCATCGCCCGAGCGCAAACTCTGCACGCCGATCAGGGGTGGGACCCTCTCTCTCTCGAACCGCGCCCGATCCTCCCGCGCGGGGAAGAAGGCCAGGTCCACGAACCCCTCCGGCAGCGCCCGCCGCACCTCCTGGAACAGAAACAGATGGGGAATCGAACGGTCTACGTCTCGAAACGGGGACAAGCGGACGATCAACACCCGGTACGGCGCCACCTCGAAATCCGGGTTGCCGAACGTCGGATTCGCCGGCGGCAAGAACGGCTCAACTTCACGGATTTTCCCCAACCAACTTCTCGTCACCTTCTGCGCCAATCCTCCCAATCCGCCAATCCTGCCAATCCGTGTTCTTCCGATCCGTCAATCCCGCCAATCCGTGTTCTTCCGATCCGCTAATCCTGCCAATCCGTGTTCCCTCCCGTGTTCCCACTGCCTCCCCCAACCTCCGCGCCCCCTCATCCAACTCCTCCAGCGATACCAGCGTGAAGGCCAGGCGGCAGTACTCCCCTCCCCCTCCACCGGTAAAGAACCGCGCCCCCGGTACGTACGACACCCCCGCCGCCTCGGCCGCCGGCAAGAACACCTCGCTATCCACCCCTGCCGGCAACCTCAGCCACACGAAAAATCCCCCTCCAGGGCGCGCCCAGCGACACCCTTCCGGCAGGTACTTACCCAGCCCAGCCAGCAGGGCATCTCGCCGCTCCCGGTAGGCCGCCCGCAGCCGTTCCACCTGCCGCTCCAGCAGCCCCAACTCCATCAACGCCGCCACTACGTGCGCCGTAAAGTGGTTGACGCCGCCGCCGCTGTCCAACAACCCGCTGCCCGTACACCGCCGCACGATCTCCGGGCTGGCCAGCATCCACCCCAGGCGCAGCCCAGGCGCCAGCACCTTGGAAAACGACCCCAGGCGCACCACCGGGCCGGCCGGCGCCAGGCTATACAAAGACGGCGCAGGGGGTACCTCGTACCACAGCTCGCGGTACACGTCGTCCTCCAGCACCGTCAGCCCCTCCCGCTCCGCCCGCTCCACCAGTGCCCGCCGCCGCTCGATCCCGAGCGTGCGGCCGGTGGGGTTGTTGAAGGTCGGCACGAGGTACAATAGGCGCACCCGCCGCCCCTCGCGCCGGAGCGACGCCAGCGCCTCCTCCAACGCCTCCACCCGCAGTCCTTCCTCGTCGGCTGGCACGGGCACCAACTCCACCCCGTGATCGCGCAGCACGCGCAGTGCCAGGTAATACGTAGGCGACTCGACCAGCACCACGTCGCCGGGCTGCGTCAGGAGCGTACACAGCAAGTCCAGCGCCTGCGACACGCCGCCGGTGACCATCACCTGCTCCGGGTCCGGCGCTGCCCCCTCCAGGCGGCCCAGCCGCGCGCACACCTGCTCGATCAGGCAGCGCGGCCCCTGCTCTGCCCCGTAGGCCAGCGCCAACGACCCATCCCGCTCCAGCGCCACCTGGGCTGCCTGCCGCACCTCGTCCGCCGGCAGCAGCACGAACGCCGGGTGGCCCCACATGAGCTCGACGATCCCAGGCCGTTGATACAGTTGCAGATCCGGCAGCCACTTCTCATTCTTCATTCTTCATTCTTCATTCTTCATTCTTCATTCTTCATTGCTTCTACGCCACTTGCTGCCCGGGGATGGGCGGGCCCCCGGCGTAGACCGCCGTCACCGCCATCCCCCCCACCGGCGCTCCCAGCACCCGGCGGCTCCCCAGCCAGCGCCCCTTGGCCTGGAACGAGACAATGTCCAGCGTGAGGAGCGAGGCCGCCACCGGGCTCCCGGCGGACAGCGGCTCCAACAGGCCGGCGGCCAGCCCTTCCGCGCACACCAGCGCCCGCTCCCCGGCCGGCTGCAACGAGAGCACCGGCACCACCACCGGGTAACCCTGTCCATCCAGGAAGGCCAGCACCCGGATGGCCGTCAGCGGGCTGAACCCCTGCTGCACCGGCCGCGGCATCGCCGTCGCCCCGTCCGAAAGGGCAGGAGGGCGGGCACCGGCACGGGCCACCAGGTAATCGGCCAGCACGCGCAGTTTGGAGAGGCGGAAATGGCGCAGCACCCCCCGCACCTGGATGACACCCGCGTTGCGGATGCCCGTGTAGGCGTTGTAGCGCAAGAGGTCCGTGCTGTTCAAGCGCTCCACGTACGGCCCCGTGCGCTGCCAGCCCTGAAAGTCCCCCTGCAAAATCCAGCCCTCCAGGTCGGTGGTGATGACCAGGATGCCCACCCGTGGGTCGGCGTCCAAATTTCCCACCGACTTGCGCAGGAGAAAGTTCCCAAAGATCAGCCGGTCCTCGACGTCCCCCGCCGGCATCACCGAAGTCACCGGCACCACGTTCGGAATCCCCTCGGCAGAGCGACTGGCCAAAAACTTGGGCGTCATCTCGCCACACAGCGCCTCCATTAACCCAGGTTGCGTTTCGATGATGGCCATACCCACACCTCCATCGCGCGTTTCGTGTTCCGTCTTCCGTGTTCCGTACTCCGTCCCCCACGAAACACGCACCACGCACCACATTTCACGTTTCACGTTTCACGTTTCACGCATCACGCATTCCGCGTCGCCCCACTCCACACCGCCACCGCCACCCGCTCCCGCGCCACGGCGTGCAGCCCCTCCATCTCGGCCCGCGTCAATAGCCCCACCCCCTCCAACGCGTAGGGCCGGTCCAGCCGGTGATACTTGGGCTGGCCGAGGTTGGTGTAGGCCAACAGGTCCCACCGCTCGACCGTGAGGAGTTCCCGCGCGACAAAGTCGCCGATGGCGGCGAGGTTGGCCGCGTCGGCGGTGTAACCGGGGATGACCGGCGTGCGGATCCACATGGGCTTCCCGGCTGCGGCGATGCGGCGAGCGTTCTCCAGGATCAGGCCATTGTCTACGCCGGTGCTGGCCCGGTGCCGCTCCCGGTCAATCACCTTCAGATCGTACAGTACCAGGTCCACCAGCGGCAGCACCTGCTCGTAGCGCTCCCACGCCACTCCCCCGCACGTGTCCAACGCCACGTGGAGCCCCGCCTCCCGGCACAGCCGGCACACGGCCACCACAAACTCCGCCTGCAACATCGGCTCGCCGCCCGAGAACGTCACCCCCCCGCCCGAGGTCTCGAAGAACACGCGGTCCTTCTCCACCTCCGCGAGCAGCCCCTCCGCCGTCCACTCCCGCCCGATCACCTCCAGTGCCCCCGCCGGACACGCCTCCGCGCACGCCCCGCACACGGTACACCGCTCCCGGTCAATCCGCATCCCTCCGGGCGTCAACTCCAGCGCCTCGACCGGGCAGGCCCGCAGGCAATCCCGCGCCCCGATGCAGCGCACGTCGTACCACACCAACTCCGGCCGCGCCGACAGCCCCTCCGGGTTGTGGCACCACGCACAGCGCAGCGGGCACCCCTTCATAAACACGGTGGTCCGAATCCCCGGCCCATCCTCGGTGCTAAACCGCTGGACGTTGAAGGTAATACCTATGAGGGTCATAGTGCGTCGCGCGTGTTCCGTGTTCCGTGTTCCGTAATCCGCTAATCCCGCCAATCCGTGTTCTGTCCGTGTTGCGTCCACGCACCACGCACCACGGATTCCGCATTCCGCATTCCGCATTCCGCATTACTTTAACAGCCTCGGCTCCGGCACCGTCATCCAGAACGGCTTGGCCCCGATCCCCAACATCGGCCTCTCGCCTGGCCGGTACGGGAAACGCGGCGACCACTCGGCGATGTGCATCCCCGACCGCCCCAGGCGCGCCGACATGGTCGCAATCGTGAATACCCACTGCCCGTCCCGCCGCCCCAGCCCTGGCGCGGGCATCCATATCTTGGGTACCCGGGCCTCCTGGGTGTCCACCGTCAGCGTGGCGATCAACCCATCCTTGTCGGTGACGCTGACCGTGTCCCCCTCCCAGGCGAACACCGCCATCTCCTTGGGTACCCCCCAGATGCGCCGCCCGCCCCACATAGACGCCTCGCTGTCCACCCAGATGTAGGGCACGAATATGCCGAAGCGCGCCCCCAGACGGGCCAGCGGCCCCACCGCCAGTTCATCGTAGCGCAGCGTGCCCTCCAGGTAGCGCACCAGCGTCACCACCAGCCAACGCGGGTTGAGGAATGGCTTCAGCCCGGATGGCAGTTGCACCGGCACGTCGGTTTTAAAGAACCCCATCCACAAGCGCCCCGAGGAACGCCACGGTGCGGGTGGATATGGAACTCGTCGCTCATCGTCTTGGCTCATCGCTTCTCCCCCTGTGGTTCATAGCGCCATTGCACCTGTCCATAGTCGCGCCGTCCGCTGCCCCCCACTCTCACCATCCACTGGAAGACCCCCGGCATCACCGCGAAGAACGCATAGAATAATACCAGATAGCCGGGCAGATCCAGGACCTTGCGCCGGTCGCGGATCGCCCGCACGATCCTGTTGGCCACCTGCGGCGGCGTCATGTAGGGCACGTAATCCCCAAAGCGCGGCATGCGCGAAGCCGGGACGTGCTTGCGAAAGAAATCGGTGCCCGCCACCGTCGCCGGCCGCACCACCGTCACGTGCACCGGCGAGCCTTTCAGCTCGACTTGCAGCGTCTGGGAGTACGCATCAATGGCCGCCTTGACCGCCGCGTAGGCCGCCGAAGAACTGCCGACGAAGACCTTGCCCGCCGACGACCCCATGTTGACGATGTGCCCATGCCCCGCTGCCTTCATGAGCGGCAAGACCGCCTTCGTGGTGTAGAGCATCCCGTTGTAGCCCACACTCATCGTGCGCTCATGCTCCTCGACCGACATGTCGGCCACGTCCACCCAGCGCACGAAGGCGGCGTTGTTCACCAACACGTCAATCCGGCCGGTCTGGCGGTACACGTCGGCGATCCACCCCTCCACCGCCTGGCGATCCGTCACGTCACACCGCGTCAACGTGATCCGGTCGGCCCACGGCAGACCCGGCAACTCCTGCGCCGCCCGGGCCAGGCTCTCCTCCGCAATGTCGCAGACGTACACCCGCGCCCCGTGGTCGGCCAACGCCTGCGCAACCGCCCACCCGATCCCCTGCGCTCCCCCCGTGACCAGCCCCACCTGGTTGGATAGGAAGTCTTTTGTCATAGTTTACCCCCTTGGCGTGAAACGTGAAACGTGATGCGTAATCCGTAATCCGTAATCCGTAATGCATGGCCTGTGTTTGCGATTTGCCGATTTGCTGATTTGCTATTTGCAATTTGCCATTTGCTATCCCCACACTACCCCCTGCCTCCTCCTCACCGGCATCCTCCTGAACCGGTACCGCGGATACCCCAACGTCAGCACTACCTCTACCCGCCGCCCTTCCGGCAGCCCCAGCATGCTCCGCAACTTCCGGCTGCGCTCCAGCGCCACCATCAAGTACCCAACCTGGCACGTCCCCAATCCCGCCGCGCTGGCCGCCAGCATCACGTTGTACGCGGCGTACACTGCGTCATCCCGCCCAAAATAGTCCTCTTCGGGAACGTGCGCCACCAGCACCACGGGAGCCCGAAAGAACAGCGGATCCCGCCCCTGCGCGTGCTCCCGGGCCAACCGCTCGAAACTGTCTGCGCCCTCCAACCCCCTGCGCACCCGTTCCGCTCCCACCGCCAGCGCCAGCAACGGGCGCAGCAGTGGATTGCGCAGCAGCCGCGCCGTCTGCGCCAGCGTCGCCACCGCCTCGGCGCTCAACGCCGCGATGCGGGCCGGATCGTCGAACGCCAGCCAGTCCACCGGCTGCCCGTTCCCGGCGCTCGGCGCCCATCGCCCCACCTCCACCAATTCCTCCACGACCCGGCGCTCCACGGACCGCTCGCGAAACACGCGCAACGACCGCCGCCCCCGCCACGCCGCCACCAGCCCCTCGGCAGCAGGGAGCGCGTCCACATCCACCAGCGGGCACTCCTCGACCGGGTACACGCTGTGCCGGATGGCGTCGGCCGGGCACACCGCCACGCAATGGCCGCACGACCAGCACCCCTCCGGCGCGACCGCCTCGACCCTCTCCCCTGCGTCTACACGGTGGTACACCCGCCCCGTACACACCGCCACGCACGCCCCACACCGTGTACACGTTTCCTGGCTAATCGCGATCTCGGCCATATCCCATCTCAATCTCCAATCACCACTCCGCAATCCGCATTCCGCATTCCGCATTCCTAAATCGCATGGGTTTCCCGCGCGATGATCTCGTCCTGGATCTCTTTGCCGAGCATGACAAAGTAGGCGTTATATCCGGTCACCCGCACCAGCAAGTTCCGGTATGCGTCGGGGTCATTCTGCGCCGCCCGCAACGTCTCCGGGCTCACCACGTTCACCTGCAAACACGTCCCCCCCACCTGCCCGTACGCCCGCAGCAGCCCCGCCAGTTTGTGCCGGTTCTCCGCGCTCCGTAACAGGCTGGGCGAGAAACTCATCGTGTGCGACGCCCCGTTCGGCACCGTCTCCAGCCCCAGGTGCCCCACGCTCTTTACCACCGCCGTCGGCCCCAGCCGGTCCGCCCCGTTCACCGGGCACACCCCGTTACTGAGGAACTGGCCCCGCTTCCGCCCGTCCGGCGTCGCCGCCGTCGTCGGTGCGTAGGACACCCAATAGTTCCACGACAGATACCCGCCCCGGTAGCGCTTCCCCGTCTCCGGCGTCACCTGCTGGAACGCCTCGTTCGTCCAGAATTGGCTGATCTCGCACGCCAGCTCGTCGGCGAGCGCGTCGTCGTTCCCGTACTTGGGCGCCTTGTGCAGAAGCGTCTGGCGCAGCGGCTCGTACCCCTCGAAGTTGGCGTCCAGCGCCCGCACCAACTCGCTCATCGTCACCACCCGCTCCTCGTACACCAGCCGCTTGACTGCCGCCAGGCTGTCGGCCACCGTCGCCAGCGCCACCCCCTCCACCGTCAGAAAATTGTACTTCGCCCCGCCCGCCGTGACGTCCTTCCCGCTCTCCAGGCAGCCGCCCACCAGCGCACTCACGTAAGGCGTCGGCTCGAAGCGCGCCCGGCCGCTATCGGCGACATTGTTCGCGGCGATCAACAACTCCATGATGCCCTTCAGTTGCGCCTTGAACGCCGCCAGGAACTGCTCGAACGTGGCGAAGGTGCGTGGGTCCCCCGTGCGCGGGCCCACCTGCTCCCCGCTCGCCGCGTCTTTCCCGTCGTGCAGCGCCAACTCCACCGCCTTGGCGATGTTCATGTTCACGTCCACCGTCCCGGAGCGATCGCAGCCCTGCAAGGTGTTCTCCAGGCAGCCGACCGGCGCATAGTCCCACAACTCCTGCTCCGGCAGCCCCGCCCACCGCAAGGCACGCATACTGTTCTCGTCGAAATTGAGCAGGAAGGGGCTGCCCTGGCTCCCCGCGATCATCTCCACCACCCGCTCCAGCAGCCGGTTGGGAGTCCGCGCGTGCAGCCGCACGTTGGGCTTGGGCTCCAGCAGGTTCATCTCCTGGATCGCGTCCAACATCAGGTAGGTCAGTTCGTTGCTGGCGTCCTGCCCGTGCTCGTCCATCCCGCCCAGCGTGATCAATTGCCCGAACGAAGCGTTGATGCCCTGGTTCGTGCCCACCCAGCCCTGGAAGTCGTAGGCGTAATTGTGCTTGATCCACCAGCACTCCAACCACTCCTTGGCCTCTTCAGCCGTCAGCCGCCCCGCCTCCAGGTCCGCCTGATAGTACGGGTAGAGGTACTGGTCCACCCGCCCGGGCGAGACACCCGGCCCCGGGTAACTCTCCGCTACCATCAGCGCCATGTGCGCAAACCACAACGACTGCAAGGCCTCGGGGAACGTCTCCGCCGGCTCCTGCCCCACCTTGCGGCAGATGCGGGCGATCTCTGTCAGTTCCGCCCGCCGCTGCGCGTCCCCTTCCCGGGCCGCCAACTGCTCCGCCTCCGCCGCGTACCGCTCCGTCAGTGCCTGCACCCCGTCAATACAAATCGAAATCGCCCGCGCCAGGTCCCGCTGCTGGGGTGTCGAGGCGGGGTCCTCCACCACCGCGTCCGCCTGCGCCTGGAGCGCCTGCCAGCCTTCCCGCAACACCCGCGGGTAATCGGGAATCAGGTGGCCGGGCACCGCCCCGCAGTTCCCCACCCCCAGCCCACTCAGCCGCTTCACGCTCTTCATAAAGCGCTGCTCCGCCTGCACGTACTGCCGCGCCTCGGCCCGCGTCAGCGTGCGCGAGAAAGCGGTCGAAAAGTGGGACCCCACCACCAGTTCCCCCTCCAGCACCTGCACCGGCAGATACTCCTCCACCACGCGCCTGAAAAAGATCGCCCGGCGCACCACCAGCGGCTCCTGCCAGAAGCCGGGCGGCAGGTCCACCTTCGTCGCGCTCGCCAGCAGGTAGGCCTTGGCTCCCTCGAAGAACATCAACATCTCCGGCACGTTCGTCCAGTTCCACGGCGCATACACCTGGTCCCAGGCGGTGCCGGCGCTGAACGCGCGCACCTGGTTGGTATAATCGCGGCTGTAAAAGTTCCAGAACTCGTCCCGCAGCCGCCGCACACGCGGGCTCAGCGTCTCGGCCGCCGACCAGAGTGCAGGTATCGTGGTCACGTCACAAACAGATGTCATTGTGGCTCCTCCATGCGTGGATTCCTCCCCAACTGTCCCATCATAGCACTACCCACCAGGCAAGTCAAACTACCTTCCCGAAGGCTTCGCAGGAACACCCGGCACGAGACACGCTGCCGAGCCTTCGGGAAGAGTAGAGCCTTTGGGCCACGGGGTTCGCATTGATCAGAATGAGCCCCCTCGTGCCTCGGCAGGAGCCTGTGCCCGGTGGGTGTCTTCCACGTGCATGATCACCGGCACGAAGAAGGCACCGGCACCCAACACGATCTGCGCCACGCCTGCCACCAGGTACAGCATGCGCACGCCTACTTTGTCGGCCAGCGGGCCGGCGATGGCCATGCCGAGCGGCGTCACGGCATTGCACAGGCTGATGACCAGCGTGAGCACGCGCCCCTGCATCTCCGGTGCGACCACCTGCTGCAACAGGGCAAAGGCCGAACCGTTGCACAGCGAGTTCATCACCGCCCCGAAAAAGAGCCCGATCAGTGCCAGCGGGAAGAAAGAGGCCGGCGTGAGCCCGACGAGCAGGACACCGATACCCATCCCGATGATGCCCATCAGCATGGTCACGATGCGCCGGCGGAAGCCGCCCCACGTGCTCAAGGCCAGCCCACCCACCACCAGGCCGACGCCCCACGCAGAGTTCATCCAGCCCAGGCGCAACGCCTCGCCGCCAAAGTCCCGGGTGACCAGGATCGGCATCAGCGACATGGCCGGATTGATGATGAAATTCAGCACCATCGACAGCAAGCAGATTGCCACCAGGCCCGGCCAACTTAACACGTAGCGGAACCCCTCGCCTATGTCGGCCCACAGGGTTGGCCTGGATGCTGCCGCGCCGATCCCCCGCTGCGGCTGGGGGATGGGGATGAAGAAGAGCGGCACGATGGCCAGCGCCGCCGTGATCACGTCAATCGCCATGATCTCGTGCAGAGGCAAGAGGCTCAGTAGCAGCGCGCCCAGCGGCGGGGAGATGATGTTCACTGCGCCCCCCATCGCCTGGTTGAGGCCCGCCACGCGTGGGAGGTGCTCCTTGGGTACCATCAAGGGCGTCGAGGCCGACATCGCCGGCCAGTGGAAGGTGCCGCCGATGGCACGCACGAGCATGATGACGTAGATGTGCCAGATGCGGATGGCCCCGCTCCAGAAGAGCAAGACCAGCGCCACAGACGCCAGGGCCACCACGCCGTCGGCGACGATCATCACCATGCGCCGGCTCCAGCGGTCCACCAGCGCCCCCACGAACGGCCCCAGGACCACCCCCGGCAGCAGTGAGATCAGCACCCCTATCGCCAGGATGGTCGCCGAGCCGGTGGTCTTGGTCACCCACCAGACCAGGGCAAACTGGGCCAGGCTGCTGCCGATCCACGACAACTGCTGCCCGATCCAGACGGTGAAGAAGCGCTTCTTCCACCCGGGCTGCTGCGCTTGTGCCACGTTCACCCGTTCCCCGTCCATCGTGTGCTCCCTCAACGGAACGCAAAGAAACCGGGTTTTGGGGAAAAACCCGGTTTCTACAAAGAGGTGGGCCGGGCAGGACTCGAACCTGCGAAGGCTGAGCCAACGGATTTACAGTCCGTCCCCTTTGCCGCTCGGGACACCGACCCACGATTGCCAAACAACGCTCAAGCCGGCGATGGGACTTGAACCCACAACCTACTGATTACAAGTCAGTTGCTCTGCCGGTTGAGCTACGCCGGCAGAGCAATTATACCACAATTTCTCACCGCCGCCAGCGGTAGTCGCGGTCCAGCGCCTTCTTGAAATCCCGCTGCACTCCCCCCAGCCGCTCGAACGCCCACTCGTCCCCCGTCCAGCGGTACAGAAGCAGGCACTGAATCTGCTGCACGTGCGGCGTGCTGTTCCAGCGGTTGATCTCCGCGTACGCCGCCTGCACCCACCCGCCGTCCTTGTCCACCCACCCCACCTTGCGCTCCTCTTGCGGGTTCTGCGGCGGACGCTCCAGCGCCAGCCAATGGTTCGTCTCGGTGACGTAGAGCGGGCGGCTGCGCCACTTTTTCGGGATCGCCTCCGCGAACGTGCGGTACGCCTGGAAGTCGTAATAGTGCTCCTGCACCGTCCCCGGTTGCAGGAACGCATCCTGAAACACCGTCAACTTGGTGATCAGGCTCACGTCCAGCCAGTGCGTGTACGTGTGCAGCACAATGCCGTCCAGCTCGCCAATCCCGCTCAGCATCTCCGTAAAGTAATCCAACGGCCGGTAGCGCCGGTTCCCCATCAGTTTCCAGGGATAGGTATTGTACGGGTCCACCGCCCCAGGCACCACGATCGCCTCCGGCTGTACCTCCTTGATGCGCTGGCGCGCCAGGTTGAACGCCTCGGCGTACATCTGGGGCGTGATGTGCTCGAGCGGGTTCTGGTCACCGCCGGGATGCTCCCGCACGTTGTTCTGCTCGTTGCCGATGATCCAGATGTGGCACCCTAGCGAATTTTGCACGTAGCGCGCGCAGGCCCGCGCAAAGTCAGGGTACTTGGCCCGCACCGGCAGCGTGCCGCTCGGCGCGTAGTTGTGGTTGAGCCGCACGATCACCCCGTAGCCATTGCGCGACCACGGCGAATAGTCGTGGCCGCCGCCGTGGTTGGGATCGGCCCCGATCGCCTCGGTGAACAGCACCCACCCCGTCTTCTGCTTGCCCTGGAACAGGACCCGGAAATCGGCCGGCGTCGTCGCACCGGCGGCGTGGATGCCAAAAATCCAGGCACACTCCCCGTAGGGTAAGGCCGCGTCGTCCACCGGCTGGCGCGTGTCCGCCAGCCATTTGGCCTGCACGTACAGGCCGTTCACGTACCCCTCGTGCAGGCTGGGGGTGCGCACCTTGATCCATTGATCCTTGCCCACCTTGTCCGCCACCTTGCGCGGGTCTTCGCCGACCTCCAGGACCGTCCCGTCTTCCACGTGCCAGTTCGGAGGCAGATCCGTGCCCGCCCTTGGCCGCACGTTCAGCCCTACAGCGCTATGGACGTCCAGGTGCATAAGCGGCTCGCCCACCTCCGCCTCCTCGTGCAACCGCAGGTACGCGGCCGCCACGTAGCCCTCGATCCCGCCGGGCGTGCGGATGCGCAGCCATTGGCCGTCCCGTCCCACCTTCGCCCGCACCGCCGCTTCTGGCTCCAGCGCCTCCAGCACCGTCCCGTGGTCCACCCGCGTGATGGGAGGCTGGTCGGTCGAAGGGCTCGGACGCACGTTCAGGAAACCCACCTCCGGGCTCACCACGTCCACCTGGATGCCAGCCTCGACTCCCTCCCGGTACAGGCGCAGATACCAGGCCGCCACGTACCCGCTGGTCCCTCCAGGCGTACGAATGCGCAGCCACTGCCCCTCCTGCCCCACCTTCGCCCGCACCGTCTCCTCCGGCTCCAGCGCTTCCAGCACCGCCCCATCGTCTACCCGCCCGACCGGGGGCCGTTCGGTGGAGGGGATCGGGCGCACGTTCAAAAAGCCGATCTCTGGGCTCACCACCTGCACCCGCACCCCCACCACCGGAGTCCGCGGCATCGCGCTCAGCGCGACGGCCCGGATCAGCGGCAGCAGGTCGTCGTTGATCGCTCCCGCCCTGAACACGCTAAAGAAGGTCGGGCCATACGCCATCAAGCGGTCCAGCCACACCTGGAACACCGCCGGCGCCATGCGCCGCTGGGCGTACTCGTCGCAGTAGGGCCCCAGCACCGGGTACAGCGGAGGGCGATAACCCCACCGCAGGCACCAGTAATCATAGTGGCCATAGGTGTACTCGTCCATCACGCGCCGCGCGTGCTGCTCGGCCGGCGCGTCGCAGCCAGGAGGGAACGTGCCGTAGGACATGGGCATCAAGCCCCCCTTGCAATACTCGTTCATCTGGTCGTAGGGCAGGTCCCGGTGGTCCGAGATGTTGGGGAAAGAACAGTTATAGATCTTGTCCAGGTCCAACCCGGCCACGCGGATGTACTGTCCCATTTGCGTCGCCTGCTCGAGACGGTTGGAGCACCGCCCTGCCTCGGTGTCGAACACAAAGCCCTGGAAGCCGTCCTGAAATGCCTGCACGGCGATCTGCGCCTCCGCCTGCGGGTCGTCCAGCAGCAGGAAACTCCACCCGAACGGCACCAGCCCTGCCACCTTGATCTCCCGCGCCACCTGGGCCATGTCTGGATAATACGTCCCCCCCTGCCCGACCTTGAACAAGATGTGAGTCGCCCCCATCTGGGGTGCAATCTGGATCGCCCGTCCCAACTCCTGCCTGGTATACGCCCACAAACCTTTACCGTACAACATTGGTTCCTCCTTACCTGCTCACCCAATCTTCAGCCCGCTAACCCTACCGCCCTCCCCTCCATCCCTTCCATCCCTTCCCTTCCTTCCCTCTCTTCCCTCCCCCCTGGACACGCAGGGGCTTGCCCGCACGTAAAGCCGCCACGGCACAGCGCGCGCCAGCTCGTCCCCGCGCACGCCGACCCGGGGCCCGCTGGCAATCGCCTCGTCCGGGACAAGCACGTCCTCCTCCAGGAACAGGAGCGCCTCCGGCGCGCACAGGTCAGCCCCGTCGAAGCGCCGGTCAATCTCGAGCGCCTGGCACAGGCGGGCTGGCCCGTTGGTCAGTTGCACGTCCGCCACGCCCCCGCGCCGCGCCCGCATCGCCTCGATCCCCTCCAACGGTTCCAGCGCGCGGACCAGCACCGCCGCCGGGTATCCCTCCCGCTCAGTGACCACGTTGAGGCAGTGATGCATCCCGTAGATAAAGTAAACGTACGCGTGCCCCGCCGGGCCGTACATCGGCGCATTGCGCGCGGTCCGGCCGCACCGTGCGTGCGAGGCCTGGTCCTCCTCCCCGACGTACGCCTCCACCTCGACGATGCGCCCGCTCAGCCGCACGCCGTCCAACACCCGCACCAGCCGCTGCCCCAGCAAATCACGGGCGACGACGAGCGTATCACGGGCAAAACCGTCGCGGCCCAAGCGTGATCTTGCTACAGGGAACACCCCCCTCAGGCCTCTTGCCATACTCGGAAGTACGGAGAAGATGTGGTAAGATTATAGCACACAAAGTAAGAGAATGGGAGCAGGGTCATGATCCAAGAGACAATCAGTGCAGAAGATCTATTGCGCGATATCTATCAGGCAGAAGCAGCACGACGCTGGTACGAGCAGAAACACGGGCTGCTTTCAGAGACTTTTTATCGTCTCTATCAGCAAGGAAAGTTACGCGACGAAGACCCCACAGAGATACAAGAATACCTGGAATGGGCCGGCTGGTGCGAGATCTATGAGGATCGTCGCCGGCGCTACGAGCAGGCGATTGAACATGAGACAGCAATTCAAAGCTGAAAGCGCGGATCGTGCTCCAGCATCAAGCGCAACCCCTGCGCCAGGGCCACGCGCGGCTCGTACTCGAGCAACCGGTGCGCCAGCGCGATGTCGGCGCACAGGCACGAGACGCCGCCGCTTTCGGCGGGGCTGTGCAGCACCTCCACCTCCCGTCCCGCCACCTCGGCCACCAGCGCCGCCAGGTCGTTGACGCTCGTCTGCAGGCCAGAACCCACGTTGATGATCCGCCGGTCTACGTCGGCGGCCGTCGCCGCCGCCATCAGCGCCTCCACCACGTCGTCCACGTAGACGAAATCGCGCGTCTGTCCCCCCCCGCCAAAGATGACCAACGATCCCCCTCGCAGCGCCTGGTGCAGGAAGCGCGGCACCACCGGCGGGTGAGAGGGAGGCAGGTTCTGGCCCGGCCCGTAGGTGTTGAACACGCGCAGCACCACCGTCTCGATGCCCCACAGCGCCCCGATGGCACGCACGTAATACTCGGCCGCCAGTTTGCTCACCGCGTAGGGAGACTGGGGGTTGGTGACCTCATCCTCCCGCATCGGCTGGCGGGCCTGCTCTCCGTACACTGCCCCAGAGGACGTCAAGACCACCCGCCGCACCCCGACGTCTCGCATCGCTTCCATCACGCTGACCGTCCCACCCACGTTGACGTCGTTGTATGCCCTGGGATACTGGATGGACTCGGAGACCTGGACGCGAGCCGCCAGGTGATAGACGCAGTCCACGTCCTGCAAGAGCGTCCACAGTTTGGGCCGGTCCGCCACGTCCCCCCGCGTGAACAGCACCTGCCCATCCAACCGGGCCGGGTCGCCCGCGCTCAGATCGTCAATCACGCGCACCTGGTGGCCGTCCCTGGCCAGCCGGTTGGCCAGTGCCGCCCCCAGGAATCCAGCCCCACCCGTGACGAGAAAACGCATGCTGCCTCCTTGGCGTCCTCCCCAATTATAACACACCTTCCCGAAAGCCAAAGCGTCCCGCGAATGCAAAGCGCGCCATTCTAAGTAGCCCATTACGTGCGGGCGACTCCCGCTGGCTTTCGGGAAGGTAATCCGCCCCCCGTTTGACGACTCCCCCAACCGGATATATAATCTCCTACCCAACTGGACGAGTACGCCAGGAGTCACCATGTCTCTACGTACACCTACTGCCAGCCACCGGTGTATTGCCGCCGGCCACCGGCGCATCGTCGTCGTCGGCACCACCGGCTCCGGCAAGACCACCCTGGCCCGGCAACTTGCGCAGCGCCTCGCCATCCCCCACGTGGAACTGGATGCCCTTCACTGGGGTCCGGGCTGGACTCCGGCCCCACTCGACCTCTTCCGCCAGCGCGCGGCTCAGGCCCTCAGTGGCGAGACCTGGGTCGTGGATGGCAACTACCACGTCGTGCGCGACATTGTCTGGAGCCGGGCCGACACCGTCGTCTGGCTGGACTATGCGCTGCCGGTGATTCTCGCGCGGCTGGTCTGGCGCACGCTCCGGCGCATCGTCACCCGTGAGGCGCTGTGGAACGAAAACCGCGAGCGCTTCCTCGTCCAGATCTTGAGCCGCGACTCCCTTTTCCTGTGGGCGCTCCGCTCCTACCCGCGCCGGCGCAGAGAGTACCCCCTGCTCCTCCAACAACCCGCATACGTCCATCTAACCGTAGTGCGCCTCCCCTCCCCCCGCGCCACCCGCACCTGGCTATCGCAAATCGGTGAATCGTAAATCCGCAATCCGCAATGACCCAACCCTCCCCATCCCTACCCACCCGCCGCATCATCCAGACCTGGTGGCCCCTGGCCGCCAGTTGGCTGCTCATGGGCATCGAATCCCCGGCCATCACCGCCATCATCGCCCGCCTGGTCCAGCCTGAGATCAACCTGGCCGCCTTCGGCGGCATCGTCTACCCCCTGGCCCTGATCATCGAGTCCCCCATCCTCATGCTCCTCTCCGCCTCGACCGCCCTCAGCAAAGACTGGGACTCTTACCTGAGGGTGCGCCGCTTCATGATGCGCGCGTCCGCCCTCCTCACTGCCCTCCACGTCCTCTTCACCTTCACCCCACTGTACTATTTCGTCGCCGCCAGGTTGATCGGCGCACCGGCCGAGATCGTCGAGCCGGCCCGCCTGGGCCTCATGATCATGATCCCCTGGACGTGGGCCATCGCCTACCGGCGCTTCAACCAGGGCGTCCTGATCCGCTTTGGCCATGCCCGGGCCGTCGGCCTGGGCACCCTCGTCCGGCTGAGCGCCGATGGCCTGGTGCTGGCCGCCGGCTACCTGCTCCGCATGCGCCCCGGCATCGTCGTCGCCGCCAGCACCCTCACCGCCGGCGTCGTCAGTGAGGCCATCTACGCCAGCCTGCGCGTGCGGCCCGTCTTGCGCACCCAACTCAGGCTGGCCCCGCCCGTCGCGCAAGCACTGACCGCCCGCGCCTTCTTGCAGTTCTACGTTCCGCTGGCCTTGACTTCCATGCTGAACCTGCTGGCCGACCCGCTGACCAGCGCTGCCCTCAGCCGCATGCCGGACGCCCTGACGTCGCTCGCCGCCTGGCCCGTGGTCTCTGGCCTCGTCTTCCTCTTCCGCAGCCCGGGAATGGCGTACAACGAGGTCGTCATCGCCCTGTTGGACGAGCCGGGGGCGGCGCGCAACCTGCGCCGCTTCACCGGTTGGCTGGCCGCCCTGACCACCACCCTGCTCCTGGCCCTCACCGCCACCCCCCTGGCTCCCTTCTGGTTCGGGCGGGTGTCGGCGCTGAACCCCCGCCTGGTCGCCCTGGCTCGCCGCGGCCTGTGGCTGGCCCTGCCGGTGCCCGGCCTCAACGCCCTCCAGAGCGGATTCCAGGGCACCATCGTCCACAGCCGCCGCACGCGCGGCATCACCGAAGCCGTGGGGGCCTACCTGCTCGCCTCCAGCACAGTCCTATGGGCCGGCGTGGCCTGGGGGCACGTGACGGGTATCTACGTCGGCCTGGCCGCCGTCACCGCCGGCCGCCTGGCCCAGACCATCTCCCTCTACCGCCGCACCCACCACCTATAATCTCCATTCTCCATTCTCCATCCTCCAATCCGCATTCCGCATTCCCCAATCTACATTCTCCACGCCACCCCCAACCCCACCAGCGCAATCACCACCCCCGCCAGGAACGTATACTGTGCCCCCAGCGTCTGCCACACCAGCCCGCCCACCACCGGCACCACCACCGCCGCGATGTGATTAATCGTCTGCCCCAGCGAGACGTTCGGCGTGATCTCCTCCGGCCCCACCGCGATCTTTTGGAAATAGGACTCTAACGCGATAGAAAAGCCGAACAGGATGTTGTCCACGATGAACGACGCCAGCAGGATCATCAGCCCCGGCGTGGCCGAGAACGCAGGGCAAAGCACCCATCCCCCCACGCTCAGCCCCGGTACCTGGAACGTGGGCGTCTCCAGCACCCCCAGCATGGGGATGACCGTATACCCCAGGAACACCAGCGTCAGCAGAATAAAGTTGACCACCAACACCCGCCGCTCACCGAAACGGGCCACGATACTGCCGAACGCCTGGTTGAGATACGTCCCGATCAGGCTGTTCAGCAGATACAGCAACGTGATCGTCTGGGCCGTCACCCCGTACCTCTGCACCAGCAGGAAGATGGCGAACGTAGTAAAGATGTGGCGGCGGCTGCCCATCAGGAATTGCAGAGCATAGTAAAACCCGTACCGCCGGCGCAAGGGGGTACGGCGCTGCTTTCGCTCGACCCGCACCGGCTGCCGTCCAAAAGGCAGCAGCGCCAGCCCCCCGATTACCGCCACTGCCCCCGCCACCTGGAACAAGGTACGGTACCCCCAGGCGTCGAGCGTCCCGAAGATAAAGAGCGTGCCCACCACCCCCGCCAGCGCCATCAGGCTGTTCAACCGTCCCAGCGCCTTCGGGGCTTCGTTTGGCCCCACCATCAACAGCACTGCCGAAGCATTGCTGGGGTTGAAAAAGTGGAATCCCACGCTCATCAGCAGCGTGGCCCAGATCAAGCCCCCCAGGTCGCGCGCGGCGGCCGTCAGAAAGATGCCCACCCCCATCAGCACCACCGAGACGCCCGCGATGCGCATCTCGGCCAACACCAGCGCCAATATCCCGACCAGGAATCCCATCAGCCCGGGCATTTCCCGGATGGCCTGGACCAGCCCCATCTGGTCGGCGCGCACGGCCAACTCCTCCACGGCGAAATTGTTGAACAGGGCGTTCCATAGCCCGATGCTCAGGGCCATGAACAGGTTGTTCAGGACAAGGGCGATCAGAGCAGTGCGAACCCTGCGCATGGGTCCCTCCTACCAACGAGACAAGAGCGCCGCCATCAGCGCCGCCCGCTCGGCCAGGCTGGAGACCACCACGTACTCCTCGGGGCTGTGGGCACCATCTCCCACCGCCCCCAGCCCGTCCAGCGTGGGCACCCCCAGACAGGCCGTGAAATTGCCGTCTGACGCGCCACCGGAACCATCTGCAGTCACCAGTAGCCCGAGGCCGGCAGCGATCTCTTGCGCCCGGCGAAAAGGTTCCCGCGTGACCGGCGAGTCCTCCATCGGCGGGCGGCTCATCCCTCCCTCGACGACCAGTCGCGCGCCAGGCAACACCGGCCGCAACCCCTCGATCTCCTCCACCATCCGCTGCCCTTCCGCCATCGTCCGCACCCGCACGTCCACCCGCGCCCTGGCCCGCTCCGGCACTACGTTCGTCCGCGTGCCCCCCTGCACCCAGCCCACGTTGACGGTCGTGCCGACCCCATAGTCGGTCATCCCTTGCAGCCGCAGAGTCTGGTGGGCCAGTTCCTCGACCGCGTTGACTCCCTTCTCGTGGTCGGCCCCAGAGTGGGCGGCCTTACCCAACGCTGTGACCACATAGCGCAGCGTCCCCTTCCGCCACACCTTGAGTGAGCCGTCGGGCCGCGTCGGCTCCACGCACAAGACTACCTCGGCCTGCCTGGCCTCCGCCTCGATCAGCGCGCGGGAGGTGCGGCTCCCCACCTCCTCGTCGGAGTTGAACAGCACCGTCACCGGATACCTGGGGGGTAGCCCCAGCTCCCGTAGCCCCGCCAGCGCGGCCAGGACGACCACGGCACTGGACTTGTCGTCGAGACAGCCGGGGCCAAAGGCGCGCCCCCCCTCCACCCGCCAGGGACGCTCCGCCAACGTCCCCACCGGCCACACCGTGTCCAGGTGACATAGCAACAAGAAGCCCGGCTCCCCCTCCCCCCAGCGGGCCAGCACGTGGTCCCCCGAGCGCTCCTGGGGCACGATCGTCACGCTCGCCCCGCGCTCGCGGGCCACCTGGGCCACGAACTGCCCCGTGCGGTCCAGCGCCTCCTTGTCGGTGCTGGGCGACTCCAATTCCACCAGCATGCGCAGCAGATCGAGCATCTCCTCCGTGCGCTGGCTAAAGTACACCCTCAATTCCGTCATGTTGCCTACCTCCGTGTGATACTATCATGCCTGCTGTCATGCTGACGAGCCCATCCCCCCTGTCATGCTGAGGAGCCCATCCCCCCTGTCATGCTGAGGAGCGCAACCCCCCTGTCATTCTGAGGAGCGCAGCGACGAAGAATCTCGCCCTCCCCAGCCACAGAACGCGCATTATAACCCCAAACGCCCCACTCTGCTAACCCGCACCCATACCACGTACCCCTTCCCACCCCCGCCGCTTCGCGCGGACAACAGTCCGCGCCCGCCCCAAACCCTATTTGACTTTACAGCCAAACGGGTGCATAATTCCCCCCTGTGATGGCCATCGCCGTACCTGGCCGGAACACCGCGCTCATACCGTACCGGAAGCAGCAACGAGTATCGCAGAGACCTTTCAATGAACGCCTCACATGAACATCTTCATCAACCGACCACTGACCCTCTCTGGAGAGAAAGCTACTACTTTAACCTCCTGGGATCAGACCTCGCCGCAGAAACCACCATCGGCTTGCGCCCACACCAGCACGTCGCCGAGCGCCTGGTGCTGGTGTACTACCGAGACCAGACCCTCGTACTCGCCGAGCCAGGGCCACTGGCCGAATTCACCCCTTCCGCCCTGCAAGGCGACTCTGTATCCTACCACTGCGTCGTTCCACTCGCACAATGGCACGTCCATATCACCGGCCAGTTTCTGCTGCTCCCTCCAGACGAAAAGCAGGAAATCACGTCCTTCGTCTTGAAGGCCTATTCCGGGCAGGCGGCCAGGCGCACGCCGGTCGTGTTGGACCTGGATTTCCAGGGGATGATGCCACCGTACCTGTATCCTCCAGCAGCCCTGGACTTTCTGGGCTCACAGACACACCACTACGAACAGGTGGGCCAATGGACCGGCACTGTGCAGGTTGGCGATGATGCGATTCAGCAGGTCACCGGCCTGGGCGTCCGGGATCACTCGTGGGGCGTGCGCGATTGGCTCCAAGCGGAGGAGTGGTACTGGGTCAACCTGCTCCATCCCGACGAATATCTCGTACTGGCGTACGGCCGGGCCGGAGCAGAAGATTGGACAGGCGGTGGATTCATCCATACCGGGGGCAACACGCATCCACTTTCGCAAATCCGTGTACAGGCCCAGTGCGACGACACGACGATGCTGGTGGGTGAGGCCCAGGTCGAGGCGCGGACGGACGATGGACGCTCGTTCCTGGCCAGCATCCATTGCCAGCGTGGTGTCCAGATTGTCCCTGCACGTGGGCCTGAGTCCTTGCTACGTATGTCCACGAATATAGGAGCAGCAGGCGACTGTGCATGGATGCTCCAGCATGGGCGCCGTGAGCAGATCGGCGCATCATCCCAGTCCTAATCCGAACCCCCAATCCGCCATGATCACTCTCACTATTACAGACGACTACCGACATAATCTCAAGCCAGGTGAGCACGAAGCACTCTACTTCCTCTTCACCTCCCCAGACGGGCAAGTCCACGGCTTCCTGCGCACCCTCCTCGACCGGGACGCTGTGCTGGAACTCGTGGCCCTCCACTTTGGCGGCCGCACCTGGGTGCACCAGCAGCGGACTGCGCTCCCGGATCCCCCGCTGCCCGCCTCGGACGCCTCCGGTGCCGCTCTGAACGTGACCTGCCTGGAACCCTGGCAAGGCTGGCAATGCCGTTTTCAGGCCACCCTGCAGGAGGTAGGGGGAGGATCAGCGCTCCAGGCCGGCCTCGACCTGACCTTCGCCGCCACAGACGAGCCCGCCTGCTACGGCTATGGCTCCTACCAACAGGCCCAGCAGGACGGTTGGCTCACCGGCCACCTGAGCATCGGCCCGGAAACGTGGGAGGGCAAACTGCTGTGCTACCGCGACCACAGTTGGGGGCAGCGCCCGATGGGAGCGGCATCGGCCTGGACGATCACCTGCCTCCCCGGCCGCTTCTACGTGGCCGTCGTCGAGATGGGGAGCCAGGTCCTTTCCTTCGGCCGCTTCCTCACCTCCGCTGGTCGTTTTGTGCCGGTTCGCGCTCCCCAGATTTCCACCGCCGGCGAGGGCTGGTCCATCGAGGACCCCCAGGCCGGGTTCGATAGGTGGCTCTTCCAGCGCCTGGCACCGCCCCTGGTGGCCTACCTGGGATTGGCCGGCCACGAGGACCTTCGCGATACCCCCCAACCGGGCGATTTGTACCGGGACGACATCGGCCCGGCGCTGTTCACCGCCCCGGATGGGAGCAAGATCACTGGTTTCTTGGATCAGGCAAGGAGGCTGAAATGACCGAATGGTTGCTGAGCGGGCATAACACCCAAGAGTCAACCAGCGTCGCACGGCCGGTGACCGTGACGATGACTGAGTCGGGGCTGGACGCCCAAATATCCTGGTTCCTGAGCCAGTTGGCAGGGGATACCTCGGACTTTGACCAAACGTTAAAGCCCACCGCAGTCGTACAGGGCAACCTGTACCTCAACATCAACTACTACGCCCGCAACATGGGCGCTGTGATGCCCTTCGACCCCCAGTCGGTAGGAGCGCCGGCCGGGCTGGTCGAGGCCACCGCCCAGGTGCCCCGGGAGCGGCAGTTGCGGCTGCCCGCGCGGTTGCTTCGTACCTACCGCTGGGCGGCCAATTTCTACCGCCACCAGTTGCCTGACCTCAATCGCAAACTGAGCGACTTTTACTGGCAACTGCGGGAGAAGCCAGAGGACCCTCTCTCGATCATCTGGGCACTGTTCGAGCCCGAGCTCTACACCCTGAGCCGGGAGGCCGACCGTGCCCACATCGTCGTCTCCCTGACCATCACCACCCTGGACGGCGTCCTGCGCCAACGAGCGCCGCACTTGCTCGGCCTCTTCATCGGCCGGGAGACGACTACGTCGCTGATCGGCCAGCGCGTTTGGGAACTGCGCCAGACTGCCGAAGCCTGTGGCCCGCAAGTGCGCCGCATGTTGATGGATGGTACGGTCGAACTCGATGCCTACAGCGCAGTCCCCGCCGCTGCCCCCCTCGTCGCCGGCATGCGCACCTTCCTGCGCGAGTACGGCCATCGCGGTTTCCGTTACGAAGCGGACTTTGAGACCGAGCGGTTGGCCGACCGGCCCGAGCACATCCTGTTGGCGGTGGCCGGCCAACTGGGCGAGAGCGAGCCGCCCGAGAAGCGCGCCGAGGCCGCCCGCCAGGTCGCCCTCCAGGCCCTCCGGCGCATGAACCCGTTCCAGCGGCTGCTCTGGCAGCGTGTCCTGCGCTGGGGGCAACAACTCATCTCCTGGCGAGAGGACTCTAAGAGCAACATCGCGCTGCGCCAGGCCACCTACGGGCTGGCAGCGCGCTACCTGGCCCAGCACTTTTATCCCGGGCGCCCCGACGATACTGTGATGTTCTACACCCTGGACGAGTTACTGGCCTTCGCGCACAGCCGGGGCGAGCAACGGGTGGACCAGGAAACCCTCAACCAGCGCCGCGCCCAGTTCGAACTGTACCGCACCCAGAACCCGCCGCCCGAACTCATCTGGTACGACCCCCTCACCCTGCACTGGCGACCCGCGCTGGAGCAAGAACAAGAGACCGCCGGTGCAGCCACCCGCCTGCAAGGCATCGCCGCCAGCGCCGGCAGCGGCCCCGTCGAAGGCATCGCCGTCGTCACCAACGACCC
>Ga0307377_10000198_pt1 | contig 83442 bp, 93 predicted proteins | sample TR3MG_FD_202535 | JGI IMG/M metagenome (GOLD analysis project Ga0307377, IMG submission 202535) | Soil microbial communities from Risofladan, Vaasa, Finland - TR-3 | ecosystem: Environmental > Terrestrial > Soil > Coastal area > Acid sulfate soil | place: Finland: Risofladan, Vaasa | collected...
TGCAATCATTCTCACTTCAATGTCACGATCTGATCGCATACCAAGGTCAGCATCTCACGAACCTCCGGTTTCATCTGCTCCTCCATACTGAGAAGCACCGGATAGGCGCCTTTGCCTTTGGCACTGGCCATGAGCACCTGCATGAACTCGTAGAGTATCCTCACCTCGTTGTGCGCTGCCAGGGAGTTCACCGAGTCCAGTATGACCATGAACTCTTCCCCCTTGCCTTTGCGGAACAGATACTCCATCTTGAGCACGATGTACTCCAGCATGGTGGGGCTTTCTACGAACACCGTCTGCGCCTCGTCCGTTCCCATGCACTCCATGGTGGCGAAGGATATGCAGTCGATGAATCGTATCTTCGCTGTATCGATCTCCAATGACTGCAACGCCGAGATGATCGTTGATGACGGGACCGTTATCGAGATGTATATGCACGATAGTTTCTTTTTGTTGCAGAAACGGTCTATGAGCGTCGTCAGCGTATCAAAGTACGCCTCAACACCGATGTTGAAATCGACAGAGACCGCTGGACCGAGCTCCTGTAATCGGTTTAGTATCTGCGGCGCGACCTCTTCCATGTCACACCCCCCTGAGCATCGGAGTGATGAGCATTCCTTCCGGCGTCAGGTCCATGACGTACTTGGCGCGCGAGTGCGCCGCTCCGGCCATCTTCACTATCTCCAGCACCTGGAAGTTATCTCCGCGCCTGACGGCGTTCCCCAATTTGATGATCCCGTCGGACATCATATGCTCTTGGGAATCGACGCCCTCGCCCTCGATGATCAGAAGGGCGGTGCACTCGGCCTCGAAGAGCGCTTTCGACAATGATAACAGGAACGATCTGGCGACCCATTCCTCCATCTCAACTACGATGGGGTTGGTGGCGTCCAGCACCAGTCGGGTGATCTTACCGGTCTTGATCGCTTCAGCAATATCGGAGACCATGGCGAACGCTTCGGTTTTCGTGATCTTACCGTCGTCCCTCTCCCCGGACCCCATCTCGTCGATGTGCTTCAGGACGACCGCCCCCTTCTCGAATATCTTGGGATCGGCGTAGTCCAGCTTCGGCAGGTAGGTCATCAGTTTATCCGTGCCATGCACGGTGGAGATGTACATGCCTTTCTGACCGTTCATTCCCCCGCGGATAAGGTATTCCAAAGCGAAAAGCGTCTTCCCTGACCCACATGGACCGGTGACGGATATCATCCCGCCAGCAGGGAATCCTCCACCCACTATGCGGTCGATGCACTCCATGCCGGTGCAGCATCTCGTCCCGGGGGATACGGCCATGCGGCCATGATACCCATCTGGGGATATATTAATTGTTGAACGAAAAGGTTAGTTATCCCGGTGGCGATAGACGGGGCATGCAACCGGTACTGCAGGTCGCCTTGGACCTCATGCATCTCAAACGTGCCATCGAGATCGCGCGAGAATCCCTGGAAGGAGGGGCGGACTGGATAGAGGCGGGTACTCCCCTCATCAAGAGCGAGGGAGCGGAATGCCTGCGCGCCCTGAAAAGAGAGTTCCCTGGGAGAACGCTCGTGGCCGACATGAAGACGATGGACGTCGGTGGCTTCGAGGTGGAGATCGCCGCCAAGGCCGGTGCGGACGTGATCACGGTGCTGGGACTGTCGGACGATGGGACCATTTCCGAAGCGGTGCTGGCCGCACGCAAATACGGGGCGGCGGTCATGCTGGACCTGATCAACGTTCCGGATAAGATCGCCAGAGCTAAAATGGCGGAGGAACTGGGGGTTTCGTACGTCTGCCTGCATGTGGGTATCGATGAGCAGATGAAGGGCGAAAAATCCCCCTTTGACATCGTGTCCGGGGTCTCTTCGTCCATAAGCATACCTGTGGCCGTCGCCGGGGGCATTACTTCCGAGACCGCTCCGATCATGATAGAGCATGGCGCGTCGATCATCATAGTCGGCGGGGGCATAATCAAGACCGGGGACGTGAGAGGCGCGGCCAAGGCTGTCAAGGATTCCATGGCCACCGGAAAAGGGATGCCGAACGCCCTGGCCAGGAAATATTCGCAGGAGGATCTCTTCCTGGCTTTCGGGAAGGTATCCACCTCGAACATCGCCGACGCGGCGCATAAGCACGGAGTGATGAATGGAATAGTCCTTCGCAATGGTCATGGCGTGAAGACGGTCGGCCGGGCATTGACGGTTCAGACGGTAAAGGGCGACTGGGCTAAACCGGTGGAGGCCATCGACCGGGCGTCCAAGGGAGATGTGATCGTCATCGACGCGGGGGGCAGCGACATAGCGGTGTGGGGTGAGCTGGCGACCATGAGCGCCAAGATGAGAGGGGTGGCCGGCATCGTCATTGACGGAGCCGTGCGCGATCTGGAGGGAGTGATCGATCTCGGGCTGCCCATGTTCAGCCGACACGTCTCCCCGCATGCCGGGGAACCAAAAGGTTACGGGGGCATCGGTCTGGAGATCGTCTGCGGTGGCCAAATGGTTAGAACGGGCGACTGGATCGTGGGGGACGAAAGCGGCATCGTGGTCATCCCACAGGAGCACGCTGTGGAAGTGGCGAACCGTTCGGTCGACGTCTTTGAGCGCGAGGTGCGCATAAGAGAGGAGATCCGTCGAGGGGGAACCCTTTCTAGCGTTCAGGAACTGGAGAAGTGGGAACAGATCAAGTGACGTTTTCTTAGGGCATGATCCCCCTCCTATTCATTTTTTTTATAAAAATTCCTTAAAGACTCTTCATTTTTAATCTGGCTAATGCGAAAATAATTACTATAGGAATAATATGATTCCAATACTACAAATGTACAGTATTTTCGTAATCATTATTCATTTGATTATTGCAATAACTATTTATTATACATATATCTACACTTTACTCAATGCGCTCGATAAACATCTATTGGGACATTAGGAAACGAGACAAACATCGGGGCTTAGTTCCTCCGCAGCGGAAAAGGAGCGTCGAGATCCGCTTCACCGCCGTGGGATGGATTGCGGCCATCGCCGATGTCTCCCTGTTGGCCCAAGCCCCGGCTGGGGCGTACCCCCTGCTGTCTGATGCTTTATGGCGCATAAGCTCAAGCGAGTTGAAGCTGAAAATGAACTTGAACGATGTTGAATCAAAGATCGGAGGGGAGCTCGATGCGTAGGTACTCTGTGTTCCTGCTGCTATTGCTCGGACTTCTGGTGTTGTTGCCGGCCACTACCATGGCCGCCGATCCCAGTGGTGCCGGGAATCCCATCGATCTCGAAGGGGCTATGAACTCGATCGACTACGTGTGGGTACTGGTCTGCGCCTTCCTGGTGTTCTTCATGCAGGCCGGTTTCGCCATGGTGGAAGTCGGTATGGTCCGCGTTAAGAACGTGGCCAACGTCCTGATGAAGAACTTCATGGACTTCACCATAGGGACCATCGCCTTCCTGATAATAGGCTACTCCCTGCTTATGGGGAGCGATGTCGGAGGAATATTCGGAGATCCATCATCGAACTTCATGCTGTTCGGGGAATCCTATGACGCAGGCAACATGCTGCTGTGGTTCTTCATGCTGGTCTTCGCCGCCACCTCGGTGACCATCGTCTCGGGTGCGATAGCGGAGAGGCCAAAGTTCAAGACATACCTCATATACAGCGCCGTAGTCACCGCTGTGATTTACCCTATCTACGGTCACTGGATATGGGGCGGCGGTTGGTTGGCGGCGTCGGACTTCATGGTGAACCTGGGTGGCGGCTACGGCGCTCTCGACTTCGCCGGTTCAGGCGTGGTGCACGCGCTCGGCGGACTATTGGCCCTGGCCGCTTGTATCGTCATCGGGCCCCGCATTGGCAAGTACACCAAGGAAGGGAAGCCCCTACCGATCCCTGGTCACAACATGACCATGGTGATGCTGGGCGGGTTCATCCTTTGGTTCGGCTGGTTCGGCTTCAACGCCGGCAGCACCCTATCCGGGAACCAGCTGATCATCGCTAAGATATGCGTCACTACGGTCATCGCCGGTGCGGTGGGCGCTGTGACCGCGGTGCTCTTGTCCTGGAAGAGGGCCGGTACGCCCGATCTGGGCCTGGCGGTCAACGGTATGCTAGGCGGCCTGGTCGGCATCACTGCCGGTTGCGCCTGGGTGGAACCGTGGGCAGCGATGGTCATCGGCGCCGTTTCGGGTATCGTCGTCTGTTACGGCGTATGGTTCCTGGAGAAGAAAGGGGTCGACGATGTCGTGGGCGCCATCAGCGTGCACGGCTTCAACGGCCTGTGGGGCCTTATCGCCCTGGGCCTGTTCGCCGACGGTACCTTCGGTGTATACACCGTGGATGGCCCGCTGGTAACTGGCCTGTTATACGGCAACGCCGGTTTCTTCGCCGCGCAGATGATCAACGTGGTCGTCCTTGCCATATACGCTCTCGGTACTGGCTTCGCCCTGTTCTATGGGCTGAAGAAGACCGTGGGCATTCGGGTCAGTCCGGAGGAGGAGCTGCAGGGGCTGGACATCAGCGAGCACAACGTCTCCGCATATCCGGAGATGGTGACCAAGGAAGTAGCTATGACCCAGGAGGCGATCAAATGAAAATGATACAGGCGATCATCCGGCACGAGAAGCTGGGAGACGTCAAGAGCGCCCTCACCGAGATAGGTGTGGTCGGCCTTAACGTAACCGAGATCCAGGGCCGGGGAGTGCAGAAAGGACAGACCCGGCAATGGAGGGGGGCGGTCTACGATGTGGACCTGCTGCCCAAGATCAAGCTGGAAGTGGTGGTCGATGTAGAGATCGCGGATCTCACCGTGGACACCATCCAGAAGTCCGCCTTCACCGGCGACATAGGCGACGGGAAGATCTTCGTCTGGAACGTTGAAGAGGTGGTCCGGGTGCGTACCAATGAGAGGGGCAAGATAGCCATATGAGCTGACGATGAATTGTGATCTCAACTCCGAGGGGAGGAGTGTTTTCTCCCCTCAAACCTTTTTTTATTTTTACGAACAAGTGTTTATATCTTAGAGGGTGGGAATAAAGCGATCGATGCCGTTTCCCCGAATCAACCTCCACACCCATACGCTCTATTCCGACGGCGATTTCACTGTGGAGGAGGTAGTGCGATCGGCCTATGAGGGCGGACTCACGCACGTGGCCATCACCGACCATTTCGAGACCTGCAAGATCATCAACCCCCTGCTGCGCATGGACTTTGACGTCTACTTGCGTAATATCCGGCAAGCGAGGGAGAAATATGCTGGCAAGATCGAAGTGTTGGCTGGAGTGGAGATCGACACCAACCCGGAGAGGTGCGAGCTGTACGACCTGCCATTCGATAAGCTGAACCAGCTGGACCTTCTGCTGTTCGAGTACGTCGAAGATCATTTGCAGGGAGGAATACCGCTGAACGAACTTCACCACCTGGCTGGGAACCTGAACATTCCCTTCGGCCTCTGCCATTGGGACATGGACCGCATCTTCCCTCAAAGAGACCCGGAGTGGTTGGCCGAGAGGTTGGCGGAATTGGGCGCTTTCATCGAAGTGCCGACCTCGCAGCACTACGCCCGCCAAGGGCGCTACCTCTTCGAGCACTCGGAACGCTTCTACAGAGCTTTCGATGGCAAGGTCAAGGTCTCCATTGGCACCGACATGCATCACTCCCTGGGTGAAGTAAACAACATCGTCCGCGGCCTGCGTTTCCTGAGAGACAATCGATTATGCGGGCAGATGCTCTTCAATGACCTATGATCGGTTCAAAAGAAGGGGATTTAAAAGGGGTTTTCAGTACTGGCCCATCTTATTCGCCATCTGTCGCAGGCGCTTGACCCTCTCGGCCATGGGCGGGTGGGTCGCGAAGATGGTCGCCAACCCCTTTGCACTGAACGGATTGACGATCCAAAGGCTGGATGAAGCGGGGTTGCCGAACTTCAGCGGGTTGCGCTTGTTGGCCGTTTCCAACTTCTCCAGCGCGCTTGCCAGGTACAGGGGTTTACCGATGAGCTTGGCGCCCTCGTAATCGGCCTTGTACTCCCGACTGCGGGAGATGGCCAGTTGTACGATCATTGCGGCTATGGGCGCGGTGATCATGACCAGCAGGGCGATGATCAATCCTCCCTCGTTACGGCGGCCTCCACCGAACAGCACCCCATAGAAGGCGAATCGGGAGGCGAAGGATATGGCTCCGGCAATGGTAGCGGCCACGCTCATGACCAGTATGTCCCGGTTCTTCACATGGGCCATCTCGTGCGCCAGGACGCCTAGCAGCTCGTCGTCGTCCAGCATGCGCATTATGCCCTCGGTGGCGCAGACCACGGCGTTCTTCGGGTTCCGTCCAGTGGCGAAGGCGTTAGGTGTTGACGTTGGCACTATGCCTATCTTGGGCATCGGGAGCCCGTTCATTGAGGATATTTGGCGCACCATGCGGAAAAGCCGCGGCGACTCTACTTCGTTGACGATCCTGACCTTGTAGGACCAGAGGACGATCTTGCCGGAGTAGAAATATGATATCAGATTGATCAGACCGGCGAGTACCAGGAACACGACGGTACCCACCACCCAATTGCCGATGAAGAACGAGCCCACCAGCCAACCGACGGCTATGAACAGGCCGAACATGAAGACGAAGAGCCCCATGGTTCTGATGGTAGCACCCATTTTACTTTTCACCTATCGCGAATCATGATGGCGGCCGTATTTAAAATTTGTTGATTGTTCTATAAAAGCGTATCTTAGAAAATCGATAGCCAGCTCATTTATCAACGGTCGCGCAATCATTATTAGTTCAGAGGCTTTCCCCATGGTCGATATACATGAAAACGGTGGTCACTGGTGCGGCGGGGTTCATCGGCAGTACTCTAACCGATCTTCTCCTCAGTGAGGGGCATGAAGTGGTCGCGGTGGACAATTTTGACGATTATTATTCGGGCAAGATGCGCTTCCTCAGCAGGCACCTGGGCAACGACGCCTTCCGCCTGAAGGAGGTGGACATCCTAGACATCGATGCCTTGCGCCAGACCTTCGAGGATGCTGAGGTGGTCTTCCACTTAGCGGCTCAGGCCGGGGTCCGTATCTCCGTGAAGGACCCGCTGAGGTCGCACCACGCAAATACCACTGGCACATTGAACGTCCTCTTGGCCGCCCGGGACGAGGGCGTTCGCCGCGTGGTGAGCTCCTCCTCGTCCTCCGTCTACGGCAACGCCGTTCGCCTACCAGCAGGTGAGGGCGATCCCACCGTCCCGATCTCGCCTTATGCCGCCAGCAAGCTTGCGGCGGAATATTATTGCTCGTTGTTCTATAAATTATATGGCCTGGAGAGCGTCTCTCTGCGCTACTTCACCGTCTATGGACCGAGGCAGCGACCGGACATGGCCATAAGGATATTCACCGATCGGGCGCTGGACGGAAAGCGTCCCCAGATCTTCGGGGACGGAGAGCAGACCCGGGACTTCACCTTCGTCACGGATGTGGTCGATGCCATACGCCGGTGCGCCGACTGCCCCGACCCGAAGGGGGAGCCGTTGAACGTATGCAGTGGCTCCACCATCAGCGTCAACCAGGTTGTGCGGTCGATACTGAAGGCCGTGGGCCGTGAGGACCTCCAACCGGAACACCTCCCCCCGCAGCCAGGCGATGTCGATCATACCTGGGGTGACAATACGAAGGCGAAGAGATTGCTGGGATGGGAGCCAAAAGTGATGATCGACGAGGGCCTGCGCCGGTTCGTCGATTGGTATAAAAATGAGGGAAAGGTCTAGAGCGCCACGTAGACCACGCTGCGGCCCTTCTGCTCCGCCCGGATGACGCCTTTCTCCACCAGCTCCAACAGCCGTTGGGAGAGCTCTTCCTCCTCCATCGGGACAGCTTTGGAAAGCTCATGGAAAGTGCGGCCCTCCTTCAACTGCTCCATCAGGTTCTGGCGGGCGCGCTCGGCCATAAGTTTCTCCTCGGTGGCCTGGACCTCCTCCTGCCTCTCGGCCACGATGGAGTCCACATAGGCGCCGACCTTCTCCTGGACGACGGCCCTGAGCTTGGCCGTGTCCTCCTCCAACAGACCGCTGAGCTCCAGCGGCTCTAGGTTGAAGTCCCTGAGGCGGGAGAGACGTAGGCGATAGCCGACGGAGGGCTGGCCCTCCATGGTGCCCAGCGTGGGTATGTAACGGACCTTCAGCCCCTTCAGGGCCGAATGCAATTCCTCCAGGAGACCGCCCATCTCCCCCTCGTTCAGCACCTCGATCTCGTAGCCAGGGATGCCAGGGACCTTCTTGAACCCCTTACCGACGAAGACCTTGTCGATCTGGCCGGGAGAGCTGCCGTCACTGGAGTATATTACCCTAATATACGCTTTCATGCCAATCGTGGCAAAATATCCTGAGTCGGTAATATAGTTTGGTATTCGCCGTTGCCCTTGGCGTCCTCGATCCGCATTACAACGTATTTATTCTGAATAGAACATGAGGAAGGACGTGAACAGGGAGGTCGAGTTCGCCACCAATTGGTTCCGGGAATACTACCGGAGGTCGCCCCCGCCAGCGCCGATGGGGCTACGGGACCGGGAGTTCGGGTTCATGTTCTTCGACCGGGATTTTGTCCGTAGGCATTTGGGGTTCCTAGAGGAGAACGATCTACGGCGATTCCTGTTGAACCAGGTACCCTCTCACGCCTATTTCTCCTCCGCTCTCTACGAAAGACCGTCCGCCCCCACCATGGACCTCAAGGGGTGGAAGGGCGCGGACCTGATATTCGATCTCGACGCGGACCACATTCGCGGGGCGGAAGGCCTGTCGTACGAGGACATGTTGAAATTAGTGAAGAGAGAGACGGCCTCCCTGCTTGACCGCTACATCTTCGGGGAGCTTGGCTTCGATGAGAGGGACGTGCGAATCAGTTTCTCCGGGGGACGCGGCTACCATGTGCATGTGAGCCATCCCAAACTGCTGAAGTTGGGCTCGCATGAACGCGGGGAGATCATCGACTTCGTCACCGGCACGGACCTGGACCTGGAAACGGTGTTCCCCTCCACCGCCTCGATGAAGAAGGATTTCAAGGAACGGGTCAAGGTGGAGCGGGCGGTCAGTGTGCCAGGGGCGGACCAGGGCGGCTGGCGCCGTTTCGGCCGGGAGGCGCTAGAGAAGGTCGCTAACGAGGTGAAAGTAATGAACCATCAGGGGCTTCGAGAAAGATATCCCCTGCTTAGTAACGTCAGGGATAGCACTCTGGAAGAAATGAAACGCTCGCTGCACTCCCGCCGAGGAGAGTCCACAGGGTTGGAGCTGATCCTGAGGGATGACAGTCTGGAGTATCTTACTTCGGACCGCGTGAAGGAACTGTACATGCAGATGGTACAAGAGAGTCTGAAGGAAAGAGTGGCCGGTCAGATCGACGAACCTGTGACCAGAGATGTAAAGCGCCTCATACGCTTGCCTGGTTCGCTCCATGGCAAGACCGGATTGAGGGTCGTCACCGTCAGCCGGGATCAGCTCGATGATTTCGACCCGCTGCAGAACGCCGTGCCGGACGTGTTCCCGGATACTCTGGTGAAAGTGAGGGCCAAGGACAAGTTGGACATCAGGATAAAGGACTTCCAGATAAAGGGGGAGGGGGAGTTGGAGGTCCCCACATACGCCGCTTTGTTCCTGCTCCTACGTCGTTGGGCCTCCCTGAACTGAGATGGGAACCTTTATTAAGTGACCAGTATATTTTTTCCCGGGCGCCATGAAATTCGATAGCGGAAAATTTGAGGGAGGCTATCGTCTCTCGCACATACATCGAACGAGAAGATTCCTCATCATGGTGCAATCGGCGATCGTACTGGTCTTCGCCGTCTACCTACTGGTGGCGGGTGAGGGACTGAGCATCAAACCGTTCTTCTTCAACGTAAACTCCTTCCTGTTCTTCGTGCTCATCATGCTGCTGGTCATCGTCATAGAAGGGTTCATCTTCACCCTGCTGGAGATGCGCTTCATAAAAAGTGACAGCGCCAAGTTCATCGTGACACAACGAGGTTTCCGCTCTTCGATTGTCTGGATAGTCGTTATGCTGGTCGTTCTGTTGATATTGTGGCAGCCCATGCTGCCTGATGCGGTAGAAAAAAATCTGGGAGAGAGCGGCAGTCTCCTGGCCACCTCGAACACGTCTCCGGTCATGGCCACCATGTTCAACGGCGATGCCTTTGGGCTCACTGAGGTCGTGCACATGCAGTTCGAGTCCGATGGTTTGGCGGAGATCTTCATTATAACGGAAGAGAACTACGATCTGTTCGCGAACAGTGGCAAGGATGTGCTCGGCGGATACCGGATCAATATCGCCGATTATCTAGCCGATATGTCCATATCCCTGGATTTCCCGGATACCGTTCACAGCAGGTTCTACATATTGGCGTACAGTGTGAACGATGTGCCGGTTGAGGTCGATTACACCATTACCAGCAACATATCGTCCGCCATGCAGACATACATCCCATTGATAGCCCTGATGTTCCTGGTCACGCACTTGGTCTGGGTAGCGTACACCTTCATGATAGGCAAACGCTACGTCCAGGACGGCATCTACCGGTGAAGGGCGCAACACCCTTGATGCCAAACACCTTTCCAGCCCCTCTCTTCGACCTCATTGATGATCGTGCTTGAAGGGCAGGCCATCCCGGAAGCGCCAGCCTCCAGAGCGGCCATCTCCACGTCCGAGTAGCCCCGGGGTCGCATGCACCCCAGAATAACTGGTCTACCTGTTCCGGTGGCGGCGCTCACCGCCCTCAACAACCTTTCATCCCAGCCTTCGACCTTCTTCCCCAACAACGATAACAAGATCAGACAGGGGACGTCCTCCGTCCCGGCCGTTCGTATGGCATCGAGCTCGATATCTGGATCTCCCAACCCGAGCAGCACGTGCGGCGCCACCTTTCCCGGCGCGGCCCGGCACAGGGATCGGAATGAATGGATCACGTCCTCTGGCGTTCGGTCGAGGTGCATCCTTTCCCGGAGAACGTTCGGGTCGAGCACAAGATCGAATGAGATCCGGTCCGCGCCCGCCCGGCCCATCTCCTCCGCCTCCACATCGGACAGCAGGCCGGGGTGCATATTGATCTTCAAGTTCGTCGTCCTCTTGATGTGGTGCACAACCGGGAGAAACGGGGCCAGGGGTACCTTCCCGTCCTTGTCGCATCCGCCGCTGAGAAGGAATCCCGCGGCTCCTTGTTCCTGCATACGAACAGCTATCTCGAGCAGCTCCTCTGGCGATCTGGCAGGTAACATTCCCTGGAGGTATCGGCCCTGACAGTGTTCACACATCAGCGCGCACTCCGCCCCCGTGACCGATATCGTGGGGAACGTCCTTCCGGGTCGATAGAAGGCGATGGTCCTCATGACTAGGGGAACGATGAACCACCAAAAGCTTTATTCGGTGAAGCTCGTTCCTCGGCCGAGGCATTTCCGATGAAGGCTTTTCAGGCAATAGGCTCCTATAACGCATGCAGAGGGAGCTACCGCAAGATCATTCAGAACTTCAATATCCAAGTGGCCGCCGTTGACGAGAAGGCGGCCATGGAGAGGGTGTTGTCCGACCTGGGCAGTAAGCACCGCATAAAGCGGGCAAACGTCACCTTCAAAGAGATCAAGGCAATGGCCACCGAGGACGTTACCGACCAGGTGGTAAAGCATCAGCTCGGTGAGAATTGATGAACGAACAAGAGATGCGTCAGGGCATGGCCACCTTGGAGGCTTACAAGTCTCAGTCGGAGGCCATGAACGAACAGGGGCAGCTATTACAGATGTCCTTGGAGGACTACTCCCGAGCTCGCGACACTCTAGATGCCATCTCCAAGGGCAAGGAGGGGGACGAGGTCCTGATGCCGGTGGGCGGCAGCTCCTACGTCTACGCCACCATCGCCCGCAACGACAGCGTCTTGGTAGGTATAGGTACTGGCATATCCATGAACAAGCCCATCTCCGAAGCGATCGCCACCGTCGGCGCCCGCATCGAAGAACTGATGGACGCCCTGAAAAAGGTCGGAGAGAGTCGCACGGTCATCGAGGCCAAGATGCAGCAGCTCTCCCAGATCCTACAGCAAGAATACCAGAAGATGCAGCAAGGCCTGAAGTGATGGGGCCATGTTCGATTCCCTCAAGAAGATACTGAGTCTGAAGAAGAAGGACATCGAGCCCTCCGCCCATGTGGAGGAGGTGGTCGGTGATTCTGGGAAAAAGATTTCCGAGAAGGACCTTGACGAACTTTTATGGGAATTGGAGCTTGTTCTATACGAAGCGGACGTGGCGCAACCGATAGTCCAAGAGATCAAGGACTCGGTGCGCTCCGATCTTTTGGGAAAGAGAGTGGACCGCTCCTACCGCGTGGAGGACGCCATCGAGCTTGCTCTTAAGAACGCGGTGCATAAGGTGCTGCAGGGCAGCGAGTTCGATTTCGACTCTTATGTCAAGGACCATGAGAAACCGGTCATCATCATGTTCCTGGGGATCAATGGCACAGGTAAGACCACTGCCATAGCAAAGATCACCAACCGCCTGCAGAAGCAGGGATTGAGCGTAGTGCTTTCCGCCTCCGACACCTTCCGTGCCGGAGCTATCGAGCAGATCACCATCCATGGTGACCGTCTTGGTAGCAAGGTGATCAAGCACCAGGCCGGAGGGGACCCCGCCGCGGTGGCCTACGACGCGCTGGATCACGCCAAGGCTCGAAAACGGGACGTGGTGCTGGTGGACACCGCCGGTAGAATGCAGACCAACGCCAACCTCATGGACGAAATGAAAAAGATCAAGCGCGTGGTCAAACCGCACCTGACCGTCTTCGTCGGCGATTCGTTAGCCGGCAACGATGCCATCGAGCAGGCCCGCACTTTCGAGAAAGAGATCGGCGTGGATGTGGTTATCTTGACCAAGATCGATGCCGACGCCAAGGGAGGCGCGGCGCTGTCCATAGCTCATTCCCTCAAAAAGCCCATAGCCTTCCTGTCGACGGGACAGGGGTACGAGGACATCATCAAGTTCGACAGCCAATGGATGGTCGATCGGTTGTTCAACGATAAAAAGGGTTGAAGAGGTTTTTTCAGACTTGGAACTGGCTGCCGTAACAAAGGGCCGCCAGGACCGTGGCGAACACTTTGGCGTCAGCAACCATGTTGTCCACCCGGCTGAACTCATTGGGCTGGTGGGCCAGCTCCTCCACCGTCTGCCAGACATAGGCGTCGAAACCGGCCAGTCGGAAGAAGTTGGCACATGTGCCCCCACCTATACCGACCGGCTTGAGCTCCACACCACGAACCTTTTCCACCGCCCATTTCAAGGCCTTCATGCCCTCCCCGTTCTGATCGGACGGTTTTCCGCTGTGGGTCATCTGCACCGGCTCCACCTTGATCTCGGTGCCGGTCTTCTGCTCAAAGATGTCCGCCACGGCTGTTATGTCGCTAAGCACGGTGTCGATACTATAGCTCGGCAAGATGCGGCAGTCGAAGTAGAATATGTCCTCCCCGGGGATGGTGTTGACGTTGCCCACGGTCTGCAAGCGCTTCGTCGGCTCGAACGTGGAGCGGTCGGGGGTGAAGAGCTCGTCCGTCCCTCCATACTTGCGCTGCAGGAAATCCTGCAGGAAGACTATGAGCTCGGACCCCATGCGCATGGCGTTGATGCCCTGGTCCGGCCGGGAGGCGTGGACCTGCTTACCGGTGACGGTGAACTTCAGCCAGAGTATATGCTTCTCCGCGATCTCGACCTCGTCGCCCCTTGGCGTTCCGTGGTCCGGAACGAAGATGATGTCACCCGGCTTGAACACGCCTTCCTGAAGCAGGAACTTGATACCTTTCTCGTTGCCGGCCTCCTCGTCGGCCACCAAGACCAGCCCCATGCCCCGCTCCAGCTCTACGCTCATGTCCATTAGGACCTCCGCGGCGAACAGCGCGGCGACCAGTGCCTGTCCGTTGTCCTCAGTGCCAAGACCGAATATCTTACCATCCAAAAGGCGAGGGGAGAACGGTGGGGTTTTCCATGCGTTCAGATCTCCTGGCGGTACGGTGTCCATGTGGGCCACGATCCACACCGTCTGATCGTTCTTGCCACGACGGCGGGCCACGATATTGGGGCGCATCCTGAGCCGGACCCGCTCGTCCAGGGCGTCGTACATCTCCACATCGTCAAATTTGGAGTGGTCTAGGATGTCCCGCAGATAGCGGGCACGTTCCACTTCTCCGCTGCCCCCGCTCTCTGGACCGATGGCCGGTATCCTTATCAGTTCACTTAGGGCCTCGATCATTTCCTCGCGGTGCGACCCCACTTGGGCCAGAAGCTGTTCCAGATTAGGCATTCGAATCGGGATTAATTGAAATTGCCCATATAAAACCGTATGGGAACTGTTACCTCTGGAGATTTATCATCATTGATACAGCGTTCCCCCCGCCCAAGCATAGCGTAGCTAGACCGGTCCGCTTGCCCCGGTCCTTCAGAGCGTATATCAATGAGGTCAATAATCTGGCGCCCGAACAGCCGATGGGATGGCCGAGCGCAATGGCACCTCCGTTCACATTGAAACGGTCCTCTGGCACCCCGAGCGTGTCGCGCACCGCCACCGAGGCTGTTGCGAAGGCCTCGTTGTGCTCGAAGAGGTCCACATCCCCTATGCCCATGTCCAGTTTCTTCAGCAATTTCCTGGTGGTGGGTATGGGCGCCTCCATGATCCATTCCGGCTTGGTGCCACCGGTGGCATAGCCTACTATCTCTGCCAGCGGCTTTATGCCCCTCTCTTCGGCGAAACTGCGGGAGCAGACGATCAGGGCCGCCGCGCCATCACTGAGTTGCGAGGAGTTGCCAGCGGTTACCACGCCTTCCTTCCTGAAGGCCGGTGAGAGCTTGGCCAATGCCTCCATGGAAGTGTCTGCGCGTATGCCCTCGTCCTGGTCAAAGGTAGTGTCACCCTTCCTGCCCTTCATCACCACGGGTGTGATCTCCATTGCGGTCCTGCCCTCTATCTGGGCCTTCTGCGCCTTGGTGTGGCTTTGGAACGCCATCAGGTCCGCCTGTTCACGGGTGACCTTGAATCGTTCAGCAACGATCTCTGCGGTAATGCCCATGTGCATATCGTTAAAAATGTCCCACAGACCGTCGTGCACCATATGATCGACGATCTTGTTGTCGTTCAGCCTGTATCCGAACCGAGCCTGCTTGAGCAGGTAGGGTGCGGCGTTCATGTTCTCCATGCCGCCAGCCACCAATACTTCATACTCCCCCGCCTTGATGGCGTTGGCGGCCAGCATGACCGCCTTCATTCCAGAGCCGCAGACCTTGTTTATTGTTGTGGAGCCGATCTCCACCGGTAGTCCAGCCCCGATGGCCGCCTGCCTTGCCGGGTTCTGACCGAGGGACGCGGACAGCACGTTGCCCATCAGGCATTCCTGGATATCCGAGGATTGCAGGCCGGAACGGCGAACCGCCTCCGCTACCGCCACCGACCCTAACTGGGTTGCCGGTACGTCCTTTAGCGATCCCCCGAACTTGCCGATGGCGGTCCTAGCCGCACTTAGTATGACCACGTCTTCCATATGAATTACCTCACCAGCTTGCTGGATGGGTTTCGCTCTCATAGACCGAAGCCCTATAAATTATTGTCGATAGGACCTTACGACTCATGACGATATTGACCCATCCTCTTCAGTGGTTTTCCCAGGTGTCGGCGGGCGCAGACCGGTGGTTCATACCAACCGGGCGCGATCTCCCTGACCTCGTCGATCGACCCTCCTGGTAGGTCGGTCTTGGTTCTGCATTTTTTGCAGCGGTATCCTCCTTGAGACCCCATGGATTTGGTCGGACCGCCGCATTCCGGACAGCGGGGGTTGGACACCTTTTTGATATGCTGCGCCGTTTCCAGCACCTGCAGCTTTTCCAGATTGAGCGTTCTAGGCTTGTCCCTCAGTTCACCGAACACCCGGATACGGTCCCCTGGCCGGAGCGCCCTGATGACGTCCCGGAACTCCTTGGATGGTTCGTAGGCCGCGCATTCCAAGGTACCGTTCGTAATGGACATCGGAACGATGACGTGCCCCCCGGTTATGGTCCGGGGCGTGCCGACCACGGTCCCCAGCACTTCGTAGGACCTGTCCGGCAGTATCGGGGGCGTACGTAATATGTGATCGTCGGTACCCTGGTTACTGAGGAACATCAGCCATCGCGCTGGCCGTTCCGATCTTATGCTGAACACCGCGGCCATGAGGTCCTTGGGGTCGTCCCCTCGGACGCCGAAGAGCACCGGGCAGGGAGTGTGGGGGGAAATGGCCCTCCTCCCGGTCTGGTGATCGAAGTTGTTGAAAGTGGTGGTATGACGAAGGTCCATCTCCTTGATCGAGTCGTCGTCTAGTTCACGAGGCGTACCCCACCTATCTGGGTGACGATAGGTGATGATCTCATAGGTCCGGTCGTGAGGTCTCCAGGCCATGGCCGCGGACGCACCTATAATGCCACGACCGCCCTCCCAGCCAACCGTGTCCGCGCCGATCCTTTGCAGCTCTCGGACCGTGTCATCCTTCTCCACGATACCTCGTACGGCCTCCCAGTACAATCGTTGAGCTGGTTTGACCACAGAGACCACCAACCCGGGGCTGGCCCCCTCGCTAGTGCGGGACCACTTTGCTACGATCCGTTTGGATGTTTCCAGCACGTTCCTGTGGTCCGCATCTTCATACATCCGTTCGTAACTATACACGGGTAGGCTGTCGATCTCCCCTATCATTCGGCATTCACCTTTGCCAACACCGAAGCACAGACACAGCGCCCCGTTCCCTCTGGTCTTCCAGGGGACCGCCGGGTTCAGGCGAACTAACCGAGGTAGGCCGATCAGATCGTATCCCATCATGGCCTTGATCAGTTCGGTCGCTAGGAAGGTGGTGCACATCGATTGAATGGAATCAGTGTCATCGAAGGCAACGAACATGCTGTCCCCTCGAGCGGGGTGGGGATAGAAGAACTTTTCACCCCGTCTAAAGTAAATATTGAATATCTGGTTTCATATCTCACCTTTCATGTCCAAGCCCATCACTGTGGAGAAGGGGTTAGAACTGTCCATCATCATAATGTTGGTCGGTGATTTTCTGTTCGTCGCAGGTCTGTCCGATGCGTTGCATTGGATATTGAGCTTGGGTGGTTGGGGGTTCTGGGCCGGAGGGTTGGGGATCCTGATGTCCTTGGTGGGAACGATCTGGTTAATTTTTATAATACTGAGGATCAAGAGATTCAAACTTCTTATGACCGAAAAAAGCAAGGCGGTCTTCGTAAGAGCATTGGATGATTTGGAATATACTGCTTGGCAGTTACCAGAAAAATATGCTCGGTTAGTTGATGAGAAGAAATCTCAAATGGGTGTTAAGTAGGGGACACCCCATCATTTCCGATGGAACGAAATTTCGGCGTCGCCTTTCTGGATACTCGTATTTTTTCCAAATTTTATAGATTAATTTTTAACTTATGTTATATTATATATTGAATAAAAATCTATTATCTATCTATCATCGATAGAATTCATTGTACTAGAAACGTCTTTGATACCCGGTAAGGAATAGAGTTTATCCATTACAAGCTCCAGATCCTCCGATGCACATCGGAAGACCACCTTGACAATATTGGAATATTCAACAGATTCAACATAATAGGAATCATAGATACGAGATATCTCTGTCGCGGTCCGATCGGTATTGGCAGCTGAGAAACGTACTATGACTGGTGGACGAAAGTACTCATCGATCAGACCGAGCATGGTGTCGATACCATCTCCAGTCAAAGCTGATAAAGGAACTACAGCTATCGGGTCTAGGATCTCTCTGATCATATTGACCATGTCACCTATTCTGTCAGGGTCCGAATCACTTTTATTCAATGCGACCAAGATCCTATCGCCAGTGACCCCGTCACCCAATATCTCTTGCACCGCTATCATTTTCTCACTAATGTTGTATAATGCCTCGGACGAATCAACAACCAATACGACCAGGTCAGCGGAAAACACATCCTGTAGTGTATTGCGGAACGATTCCACCAGATAATGCGGAAGGTCCTTGAGGAAACCCACGGTGTCCGTTAACAGTATCTTGGAAAACCCCATCCTCCTGGTGGTCGTTCCTAGAGTAGAGAACATTCTATCAGCTACAAGGACCTCCTCTCCGGTCAACCTCCTCATCAACGACGATTTACCCGCATTGGTATAACCTGCCAAACAGATCGTTTTAAAACCTTTGTACCGGCGGACGCTCCTTCTAAGGTCTCCATCCTTTGCCAATCCATACAGTTCATCTTCGATCAGACCGATGCGCCGCCGTATGAGGTTGTAATACACATCTACGGCGTATTCCCCTCCCCCCAAAAAACCAGGATGCTCACCGGCCTTTGCGCTGTGAACCCATTCCCTTAATAAAGGGACCTGATACTTCAATCTGGCTCTCTCAACCTGGAGCTTGGATTCCCGGCTCTCCGCCCTCTTTGTGAATATATCCAATACTACACCCACTCTGTCCAGGCACTCGATCTTCAGACCGTTCTCCAGATTGAAATGTTGAGATGGTTTGAGGTCCCCATTGAAGATCAGAACCTCCACCGGGCTTTCATCCATCAGTTCCTTCAATTCCCGGAATCTCCCTCGGCCGATGAAATATGTCTGATCGGGATGTGATCTTCTCTGTACGATCTCGTAGATGATATCGATGTCAGCGGACTGGCACAGTTCTTCCATCTCCGCAACGTCCCAATTCAAGCTTATCAATGCGCCCTTTCGCACCGGCATTTCTCCTTTCACCCCAATCCCGTCCCCTTGCTTTACCTTATTTGGTAACAGACCCTGTTAGGGCTCCATCGGAAATGAAGGGGTGGGAGTGCATACACCCGATGAAAACCAAATCGACAGTTGACCGCCTTACTTATAGATTCAAGGATAAAAGTAAGGTTCATGTAAAGGGAACCCCAATGTCCTTTCCCTGACCGGGTCAGGACCTTATTATCAATATGAGGGCACCATGGAATCTAACGTCTTTACGCAGCATCTGGATAGAAAGCAGATATTTAAAAAGAACAACCGAGAGATCCTACGCCCCTCCTATATCCCGGAAGTGCTACCTCACCGGCAAGAGGAGATACAGTCCCTGGCGTCGGTACTGGTCACCGCCCTTAGGGGTGAAAGGCCTAGCAACATCCTTATCTTCGGCAAGACTGGAACGGGAAAGACCGCATGCGTCAAGTTCATCGGGAACGAGATCAAGAAGGCCGACGGCGAGAGTCACAAGGTGACGTTCATCTACATGAACTGCGAGGTGGTCGACACTGCCTACGGCGTATTGCAGAACATCGGAAACCAATTCGTCAAGGACTTCGATCAAAGAATACCGTTCACCGGTCTGAGCATCATGCAGGTCTACAACATGTTGCGGGACAAGCTTGACGAGCAGGACCAGGTCATCATAATCGCCCTGGACGAGATAGATAAACTGGTCTACAAGAGCGGGGACGATGTGCTGTACCACCTATCGAAGATCAATGACGACCTGAGCAAGGCCCGGGTCTCGGTCATCGGTATTTCCAACGATCTACTGTTCACGGAGATGCTGGATCCCCGGGTCCGCAGCCGCATGGAGGGGGAACGGATGGTCTTCCCACCTTACAACGCCGACCAATTGAAGGACATATTGCGGCAGAGGGTCATCCTGGCCTTTGACGAAGGCGTACTGGAGGAAGCGGTCATACCCCTATGCGCCGCCCTGGCCGCACAGGAGCACGGGGACGCCCGCCGTGCATTGGACCTGTTGCGGATCGCGGCAGAGATCGCCGAGAGGGAGAATTCCGAGCGAGTCGCTGAACTGCACGTGCTCAAGGCCAAGAACAAAATGGAGCTCGACTGCGTCAGCGAGGCGATAAGGACGCTTCCTACGCAATCGAAGATGGTCCTCATGTGCATCGTGGCCAACGTCGAGCGCAGTGTCGGACGCTTGACCACCGGGGATGTTTACGAGACGTACAAGGAAATGTCCCGCATATTGGGCATGGGGCCGTTGACCCAGAGGAGGATAACTGACCTCATTTCCGAGCTGGACATGTTGGGCATCATTCATGCCCGCGTGCGCTCGTTCGGTCGCGGCGGGCGCACCAAGGAGATCGACCTCAGTGTGCCCATCGGTGAGACCAGGAAGGTGTTGGAGGAGGATGAGGTCTTCATCGGCCTCAAGCATTACAAACAAAGGAACCAGACCACGCTGATGTGATCATTCCTTCGTTCGTCGCATCATTTCCTTTATACGGGCCCAGGGATCGATGCCCCTCTTCTTCAGCACGACCCCGGTCAGATCGATGGCTAAAGGTACAATTATCAACACGGCCAAGGTGACCATCAGCCCGGTCTTACTGTTCTCAGGGGTGTTCGAAGGCATGTTGCCGTTGACCCAGAGCTTGATCAGGCCAATCCAGGGGATCTCAAGCTTGGCCTCGCCCACGATCCATTCATCCATGATCGGCTCACGGCAGATGGTGGTGGTCGATTGATCATACACCCCCCCATTATGGTCCCCCAGCGTGATGATGCCACCATGGTCGAGGTTGTGGGCATCGTAATAGCTCAGCAGGTCGGAAAGGTCCACTCTGAGAAGGACGGACCGATACCCTATGTCATAGATCTCCACATAACCTGAAAGGTTCCACCATCGCCCATCCTCCACAGGACCGTTTCCCCACTTATCGGCCGGCAGGAGCGCCAGGGAGGGGATATCAAAACTTAGGGCGGTGCTGTTGAATTCCAATCGCAGCATGGCCCGGTGTATGATGGGGGTGTACTCGGACCGCCCGTAGCGTTCATAAATGATCACGTCGCCGAAATCCCCGAAGCTACGATGGCCGTCAGGATAACATTCCACATAGGTCCTCACATCATCCCCACCTGTAGCCTGGACGACCACTAGGTCCCCGGTGTCGATGATCCCGAAATCGCTCTCTGTATCACTATGCTGCATGCTTGCCGATTCCACAACGAAGACCGGGGGCCAAATACCGCTATAGGCCAAGAGGCCTCCAAGTAGCATCAGAACGATGATCATTCCGCCAATGACGGCCTTGTAGCGCTTGACCACGCCCCATATCTTACCAGGAAGTTCGGACAACAGGCGACTTAACCGACTTCCGTATAATTAATGATGACGAACGAGGGAATTAATAATATACGGCTATATTCGGAAAGGATGAGCGATAGGCCGGACAACGACACCTACTTCATGCGCATGGCCGAGCTGGTAGCCACCCGTTCCACCTGTTTGAGGCGTAAGGTGGGGGCGGTCATCGTGAAGGAGAAGAGGGTTCTCACCACTGGCTACAACGGCGCTCCCCGTGGTCTTCGCCACTGCGAGGAGGTGGGCTGCGTCCGCCAGCAGAACAACATCGAATCGGGCACCAGGCACGAGCTCTGCCGGGGGGTCCACGCAGAACAGAACGCCGTCATTCAGGGTGCATATTTCGGGGCAAGCATCAAGGGCGCCACCATCTACACTACTAACTTTCCCTGTGTCCTCTGTGCCAAGATCCTGCTCAACGCCGGCATCGACGAGATCGTTTACCTGGACACATATGTGGATGAGCTGTCCAGAAATATCTTGGATGAAGCGGGCATTAAAGTAAGACGTTACGTAAGTCCGGTAATATAATAGTCATTATTAATATAATATTGGTATTATTATATCATAAAGGTTCGATTCTAATATTAATTATTAGAACGATAACACTGGATTCTGATTTAATATTCCTGTAAGGAATCATAGATTTGTCGCTCATAATTAAATTTTATCAGCGTCCAGGGTACAAATTAACAAATGGTTTATATACTTTGATTAAATTCCCAGACTAACCTTCCGGGGAGACGCCTGTGAATAGATCTGACATTCTTCTTCAAGTAAAGGACGCCGAGGCTAAGGCGCAGCAGATCGTCAAGGAGGCGGAAGAGAAGCAGAGGACCATCATATCCTCCGCTAGAAGAGAGGCCGCCACCCATATGAACGAAGCCGATGAGAAGCTTAGAACTGAGTTCGACGCTAGGTTCGCTAAGGAACGCGAGACAATCGCGGCCGAGAGGCAGACCTACCTGAACAAGGGGAAGGACGAGGCTGCGGCCATCAAGGTCAAGGCTGACGCCAAGGTCCCCGATGTTATCACCCATCTGATGCAAGGCTTCGAGAGGACTTTAGATGTTGCTGCCAAAAGGAATGAATAGGGTCCTCATCGTAGGGTCCAGAGGGGCATTGAAGGACACCATCGAGGTCCTATACCAGTTGGAATCAGCCCATCTCATCGATTTCAGCGCTGACGAGGTTGGATTCAGTCTCGGGGCGCCATTGCCAGCCTCATCCGATGCCTCACAGAAGCTCCTGAAGCTTCGGTCCCTGGAAAAAGACCTCGACCTAGAGTCGCTGGAGGTCAAGGACCAGATGGACGTGGCCAAGATCGAAGAGGAGCTCTCAGCTACCCTTATCGAGCTAGAGGGAGAGATGACCGGTGCCATGGAGTCCAAGAACAACTTCCAGGTCCGAATGAACGAGCTTGAGGCCGAGAAGGCCGTCATGCAGTACTTCCAGGGCATCCCTTTAAACCTAGAACTTTACCGAGATTACGATTCATTGAAGGTCTTCACCGGAAAGGTCCGTGGAGACCCCACCGTCGCACTGAAGGCCGCTTTGCCCCAGTACGAGCTATTCCTTTCCGAAGACAAGGGATTCGTCGCTTTATTCGTACCTAATGCTCTGGCCGAAGAGGCCCAGAAGGTCTTGGTCCAATTCGGTTTCACAGAGGTGACCGTACCTGCTGGGGGCGGATCACCACAAGATCTGTTGGCCAAGGCCGATGACGAGCTGGTCACCCTTAAGGGGGGGATGGAGGACTCGGTCAAGAAGCTGGAAGAGCTCAGAGAGAAGCACGCCTCCTTCGTAAGGGCGGCCGACGAGCACCTCAGCATAATAGTGGAAAAGGCCGAGACCCCATTGCGGGTAGGCACTACTGATTATACGTTCGTCATGGATGCATGGATCCCAACCGAGGACATGCCCAAGGTGGAGAAGGTCATCTCTGAGAAGCTTGGTGGCAGGGTCCACCTGGAATCGCTGGGGGTCATGTCCCGCAAAGAGACGCATGCCCATGGTGATGAGGTCGAGCAAGAGGAGGAGATCCCCACCAAGCTGGAGAATGGTAAGACGGCCAAGAAGTTCGAGTTCTTGACCAGATTGCTCTCCATGCCCAAATACCGGGAGATCGACCCTACCGCGGTCATGATGATCACTCTCCCCCTATTCTTTGGGCTGATGATCGGGGACATGGGTTACGGAATACCGTTCATTATCTTGGGCGCACTAGGTCTCAAGAAGTGCACCTCCGACGAATGGAGGATCATCTCCACATTATTGTTCTTCGGAGGAATTTGGGCCACTGTATTCGGCTTCTTCCTGTTCGGGGAGGCCTTAGGAATGCACTTTGCATTGCAACCCGAGGACATCAGCTGGTCCTCGTTGCTGGGTGTTCAACTGCCACACGAGTTCAGTGTAGCCGGGTTCGAGCTACCTATCGGCATATACAGTAAGCTGCACAATGTGCGGGAGATCCTGTACATGACCGTGTGGATCGGTCTGATCCACCTGTTCATGGGATACTGCATAGGCTTCTACAACAAGTCCATCCGTTACGGTTTGGGTCACGCGATCAAAGAGCGCTTCAGCTGGCTTCTGATCGTCATCGGTGGCGCGCTTTTGCTGCTCTTCATCGTGGATGCCATGATCAGGGGCGTAGCGGTGGAGATCACCGATCTGCGCATTCTGATCGCCGTACCTCTCATGCTCGTAGGGGTCGTCCTGGCCTATATGGGTGAGGGAGCTGGCGCCATATTGGAGCTGCCCGGATTGATGGGCAACATCATATCATATACTCGTCTCGGAGCGATAGGAATGTCCAAGGCCGGTCTAGCACTGGCCTTTAACACCATAGCCTGGGAGTACATCTTCGGTCACAACCCGGAGATCTTAGGGTCCAACAGTGGGGACATCATCATGTTCATCGCCGCATTGGCCATATTTGCGATCGGTCATCTGACCATCTTCATATTGGCTATCATATCCGCGGGGCTGCACAGCCTCAGGTTGCACTACGTAGAGCTCTTCATGAAGTTCTACGAGGGCGGCGGTGTTGAATTCAAACCTTTGAAAGTGATTCGTAAGTACACAGTAGAGAAAAAAGGAGTAGGTGAGTAAAAATGGCAGACAGTGGTTTAATAGCGCTTAGTGCTGGAATCGCAATTGGTGTGACTGGTTTGGCATCCGCCTGGGCGGAGAAGGAGATCGGTTCCGCCGCCATAGGCGCCATGGCCGAGAACGAGAAGCTCTTCGGTAAGGGACTTATCCTGACCGTCATTCCAGAGACTATCGTCATCTTCGGTATGGTCGTAGCGATTCTGCTTTGGCTCAACATGTGAACGCAGCGGAACGTAAAGGAACGCACAAAAGGTAAGAGGCCGACGCATGGCATTGGATACTGTAGTTGAAAACATAATGGAGGGCGCCCGAGCTAATGCTGGGAAGTTCATCCAACAGGCGGAGAAGGAGAAGCGAACCATCCTCCAACAGGCGGACGAGAAGATCAGCTCCAAGAAGCTGGCCCAGCAGAAGGAGATGGAGATCGCTCTAAAGCGCCTCAAACAACAGGAGATATCCAGTGCCGAGCTCGAAGCGAAAAGGATAGTCCTGAACGCCAAGAAGGACGTCATGGACCGATCGTTCCAGGTAGCCCTTAGCTCACTGCTCAACATGGACGAAGGCAACCGTGGTAGAATGTATCGCAAGATACTGGAGAGCGGAAAGTCCGTCATCCAGTCTCCCAAAGTATATTGCCCCCGGGGCGAGTCCAAATTGATCAGTGCGGTGACCGGGTTGGTAAAGGTGGAAGAAACCGACATGGAGGCCGGGGTCATCATAGAGGATGCCTCGGGCAATGTTCGGTTGGACTGCCGCTTCCGGGTACTCCTGGGAAATGTTTGGGACAAGGAACTGAAGAACGTCTCAAATATATTGTTCGGGTGAAAGGATGTTGTCTATTTGGGTTAGCAAGGGTAATTATCCATACGTGACCGCCAGGGTCAAAGCGAAGAAGAGCCTGCTGATCTCGAAGGACAACTACCCCAAGCTAATGCTGATGGACCTGAACGAGATCGGCCGCTTCCTTGGTGAAACCCAGTATCAGGTCGAAATGACCGAACTGGCCACCAAGTACGACGGCGTCAATCTAATCGAGCTCGGCACCAGCAGGAATTTAGCCAGGGTGTTCACGGACATACTGGGCTATAGCAAAGGGAACCTCCGCGAGATGCTGGAGCGCTACCTGATGCGCTGGGATGTGTGGAACATCAAGACCGTGCTTCGCGGGAAATACTATGGCGCCTCCACGGAGGAGATCCAAGAGGACATAGTCGCTGCGGGGAAGTTCGACGAGGAGTTCATTAACACACTGATATCCCTCGAGGACGTGGAAGCGGTCCTTAAGGAGCTGAGGAACAAGGAAGGACTGGGTATTCCCGACGAGGTCGTCAAGGAATACCAGGAGACCATGACCTTGGCCCCCATCGAGGATTATTTGGACAAACTATACTACGCTGAGGTACTTGCCTGTGTAAAGTGCCGGGACAAGGCCGAGCAGCTGTTCAAGCAGTTCCTCCGCAAAGAGGTGGACGTCACCAATTTGATGACCCTAATGAAGCTCAAGAAGGAGGGGCTTACCCCGGAGAACCCGGAAAAGTACTTCATCGAGGGCGGAGAAGAGCTGCAGATTAAGGCGTTGGTCGAGCTTAGCAAAGTGGAGACCATGGACCGTCTGGTGAGCGAACTGACCAAGTATTCATTTTACATGGATATCAAGGACGCATTGGAGGAGATGAAGCAGACCGACTCTCTGAGTTCGGTAGGCCTCGCTATGCAGAAGCACCTCCTGAAGCGTACCCAGAAGTTCTCGCACATCTATCCGTTGTCCGTCCTACCCATCATGGACTACATGTTGAGAAAGAAGCAGGAAGTGGACAACATCAGGATAATCGCGAGATGCAAAGAGAGCGATCTGGCACCGGACCAGATAAAGAAGCTGTTGGTGATGTAATGGACATTGCTATCTTAGGCAACAACGAGTTCGTTCTGGGCTTCCGATTGGGTGGAGTGAAGCGTATCTACACTACCAAGCCCAACGATTACGAGGCCAAGGTTCTGGAGCTCATCAACGACAGCACTATTGGCGTGTTAGCGATCGATTCCTCCGACATGGAGCTCATGAGCCCCAACGCCCGGAGGAAGGTAATGGAAAGCATTGCCCCCGTCGTGGTGATGGTGGGTAAGGCCGAGAGCGACCTGAGAGAGAAGGTCAAACGAGCTATCGGCGTTGATCTGTACAAAACTAATTGAGGGGTATGACATGGGAAAGGAAGGCGTGATCTATAGAGTTGCAGGGCCTGTCGTTACGGCGGTCGGCATTTCGCCTAGAATGTATGACGTTATCCTGGTGGGCAAGGAGCAGCTCATGGGAGAGGTCATCAAGATCGTGGGCGATAAGACCGTCATTCAGGTGTATGAGGATACCTCAGGCGTGCGACCGGGAGAGAAGGTCGTCGATACTGGACAGCCCCTCGTAGCAGAGCTGGGCCCTGGTCTCCTGGGAAGCGTGTATGATGGTATCCAGAGACCGTTGCCGGTCTTGATGGAAAAGATGGGCAATTTCATTGAGAGAGGAGTTACGGCTCCTGGACTGGACCACAGTACCAAGTGGCCCTTCACCCCCGTGGTGAAGCAGGGCGACAAGGTGGAGGCGGGACAGACCATCGGAACCGTACCGGAAAGGGCCATCACCCACAAGGTCATGGTACCCCCGGGCATCAATGGTCAAGTTGACATGATCAAACAGGGCGACTTCACTGTGGACGACATCGTGGCCGTCATCGACGGCAAAGAGGTCCGCATGATGCAGAAGTGGCCCGTAAGGCGCGGTCGGCCGTTCGGAAAGAAGATGGCCCCCGACGAGCCGCTCATCACCGGACAGAGGGTGCTGGACACGTTGTTCCCTCTGACCAAGGGGGGCACTGGCGCCATCCCGGGCGGTTTCGGTACCGGCAAGACCGTTACCCAGCAGCAGCTGGCTAAATGGTCCGATGCCGAAATAGTGGTCTACATCGGTTGCGGCGAACGCGGCAACGAGATGACCGAGGTGCTGACCTCCTTCCCAGAACTGGTGGATCCCAAGTCCGGCAAGCCGCTGATGAACAGGACCGTGCTCATCGCCAACACCTCGAACATGCCCGTGGCTGCTCGTGAAGCAAGCGTCTACACCGGTATGACCATCGCCGAATACTTCCGTGATATGGGTCTTAACGTCTCATTGATGGCCGACTCGACCTCCAGATGGGCAGAGGCCATGAGGGAGATATCCTCTCGTCTGGAAGAAATGCCAGGTGAGGAAGGATACCCCGCTTACCTGTCCGCTAGGCTTTCCGAGTTCTACGAGAGGGCCGGCAAGGTCGTCACCCTATCCGGTGGCAACGGGTCCATCTCCGTGGTCGGGGCAGTTTCCCCGCCTGGTGGAGATTTGAGCGAGCCGATCACGCAGAACACCTTGCGCATCGTCCGTGTGTTCTGGGCCCTGGATACTAAGTTGAGGGAGAGGAGGCATTTCCCCGCCATCAACTGGTTGACCTCGTACTCTCTGTACTCAGGACAGCTGGACGGATGGTACAAGAAGAACGTGGCCGAGGACTTCCCCGAGCTGCGTAACTGGGCCATTGAACTGTTGCAGAAGGAGGCCGAACTGCAGGAGATCGTACAGCTGGTCGGGTCTGATGCCCTCCCCGAGGAGCAGAAGCTGACCCTGGAGATCACCAGGATGATACGCGAGATATTCCTGCAGCAGAACGCCTATCACCCCGTGGACACCTATTCGCCGATGGCCAGGCAGTACACCTACCTTAAGCTCATCAACCGTTTCTCGATCAACGCCAACAAGGCGGTGGAGAACGAGGTGCCGGTGGAAGACATAGCCAATATGGCCATCAGGAACCGTATGGCCAAGTCCAAGTTCGAGGATAACATCGACGACGAGCTGAAGGCCATCGCCGAGACCATGGACAAGGAGTTCGAAGCCCTGGGAGGTAAGTAAATGACATCCAAGGAATACCGCTCGATCACGCAGATCGCCGGGCCGCTGGTCTTCGTGGAGAAGACCGAGCCTGTAGGATACAACGAGCTGGCCGTGGTCACCCTGCCTGACGGCACAGAAAGGATGGGACAGGTGCTGGACAGTTCCGACACCGTGGTCGTCATTCAGATGTTCGAGGGAACCTCAGGCATCCCCCGGACGGCAGGCGCCCGATTCTTGGGCGAGACCATGAAGATGCCGGTGTCCAAGGACATGCTGGGCAGGATCTTGTCCGGTTCCGGTAAGCCGTTGGACGGAGGTCCGGCCATAGTGCCAGAGGACCGTCTGGACATCGTCGGTGCCGCCATCAACCCCTGGGCTCGCGACAACCCGTCCGAGTTCATTCAGACCGGCATATCCACCATCGACGGCATGAACACCCTGGTCAGGGGGCAGAAGCTGCCCATCTTCTCCGGGTCTGGTCTGCCTCACAACGAGATCGCTCTTCAGATCGCTCGTCAGGCGAAGGTGCTCGGGTCCACCGAAGACTTCGCCGTGGTGTTCGCCGCCATGGGAATTACCGCCGAGGAAGCTCAGTATTTCATGAAGGACTTCGAGAGGACCGGCGCTCTGAAGAGGGCGGTGGTGTTCTTGAACCTGGCCGACGATCCCGCCATCGAAAGGATCATCACCCCTCGTTTAGCGTTAACCACCGCGGAGTACCTGGCATTCACCTTGGACATGCACGTGTTGGTCATCCTGACCGACCTTACGAACTATTGTGAGGCGCTGAGGCAGATCGGCGCCGCCCGTGAGGAGGTGCCCGGCCGACGTGGTTATCCGGGGTACATGTACACCGATCTGGCGATGCTGTACGAGCGCGCCGGTAGGATCAAGGGCAAGAAGGGAAGCATCACACAGATCCCCATCCTGTCCATGCCAGGTGATGATATCACCCATCCGATCCCCGACCTGACCGGGTACATCACCGAGGGTCAGATCGTGGCCAAGAGGGAACTGTTGAGAGCGGGCATCTACCCGCCCATCGACGTCGGTTCCTCCCTTTCCCGTTTGATGAACGAAGGTATCGGCAAGGGACGTACCAGGGAAGACCACAAGGCCGTCTCCGATCAGTGCTACGCCGCCTATGCGGAAGGACGCGATCTGCGCGGACTCGTGGCCATCGTTGGAAAGGAAGCTCTCTCCGAGAGGGACCGACATTTCCTGGACTTTGCTGACATGTTCGAGAAGCGCATCGTTAAGCAAGGCAAGGAAGAGGACCGCACCATCGAAGGTACCTTGGACCTGATGTGGGATCTGCTAGCGTCCCTGGACGAGAGGCAGCTGACCAGGATCGACCGTAAGTACATCGAGAAGTACCATCCGAAGTACCGCAAGAAGGAATAAGGATGCCAACCGCCGACGTCAAACCAACCCGCTCCGAGCTCCTGGAGATCAAGAAGAAGATCAAGCGGACCAAGTCCGGCTATAAGATCCTCAAGATGAAGAGGGACGGACTGATCCTTGAGTTCTTCAAGATCCTGGAGCAGGCCAAGGACATCAGGGAGAAGGTCAACCATGATTACCAGGAAGCGATGGAGCGCATAGCTGTGGCCAAGGCGGTCGACGGCGCGATCGCGGTGCAGAGCTCCGCCTTCGCTCTCAAGACCCACCCGGAGCTGTCGCTACGCTCCAAGAACATCATGGGCATCGTGGTCCCGGAGATCGAGGCCACCTCGATCCGCACTCCCATGGACCAGCGCGGTTACGGCGTCATCGGTACTTCCGTCTACATTGACGAGGCGGCCAAGTCCTTCGAGAACTTGGTGGAGACGGTCATCGAGGCGGCGGAGATCGAGACCACCATGAAGAAACTGCTGGACGAGGTCGAGAAGACCAAACGCCGGGTCAACGCCCTGGAGTTCAAGGTCATCCCCGAGCTGGAGGAGGCCCAGGCCTTCATCCGTTTGCGCCTCGAAGAGATGGAGAGGGAGAACACCTTCCGGCTGAAGCGCATCAAGCAGAAGGCGGAAGCCCAAGGATGAACATCGAAAGAATCATTTTAAAGCTCTTCGGAACTCCGGAGAAAAAGGCCCGCCTGATAAGGTGGACCTGGCTTATTTCCCTTTTAATGTTGCTCTTAGGGTACTTTCTCATCGTCATATTCTGGGACGGTTGAGCCTACAACAGGTCCAAACGTCCGTCCTCAAGGTGGTATATCGCACCCAGGACATCGACCTCGGTCCTCGGCAGCACCTTTTTCAGAGTGAAGCGAAGCTCCCCTACCTGGCGCAGTACCCATTCCTCGTCGGTGAGATGATGAAACCCGAACCAGTCACGAAGGTTTTCATTATGGGTCCCCAGGCGCTGTATTAATTCCTCCTCATCGACAAGTTCTATCACCCGATCGTCAAGACCGGTCGGACAGCTCATGCCGCACTGGCTATGGCCGACCACCAGCACCTTCCGGCATTCCATTATGGTCAGGCATATTATCAGGGAGCGCAGCGCATCCGCGGTTACGGAATTACCCGCGTTCCTCACGATGAACACCTCGCCCGGGGAAAGCCCTAGCATCTCCAAAGGAGGTATTCTGGAATCCATGCAGGTCAATATCACAGCCTTGGCCGAGCCATTGAACCGTGGCTGCCCTGGGTATGACGCTCTCCATCGTTCATTCCCGCGTTTCAGATTATCGATAAAAAGATCGCTACCATCCTCTACACAGGGTGGGGCTGGGGGCATTAACTTCCAAGCAGGGGATGTATATTAAAAACATTGCCCATCAGAAAGCAGCTAACGAGGGCTTCCCGGTACCCAGATTCACCAGGGTCAACTTGGCCGGGTCCGGCACGAAGTTATGCATCTTCTGAAAGGAGGTCTGGTCCTGCCATGTCGAGGCATTGATGAGGCGGATTCCGTTATATGATGACACGCCGGCACCGTGAACGTGACCGGTGACGAAGATGTCTGGCACCTCGTCGATCACCAGATAGTCCCGCCTCTCCGGGGCGAAAGGGGTCTTCCCTCCGTAAGTGGGTGCCAAGTGCCGCCGCTTCAGCATTTCCTCCATGGCCTTCAGCGGTTGGGAGTATGACAGACCTTTGATGCCGTTGACCATGTCATCGAAGCTCTTCCCATGGTAGGATAGGATGGTCCGCCCCTCTATACGCAGATACGCTGGGTTCCCGATCTGCATGATGTTGGAATCGAAGAGCCTACTTACCTCACCGTTCAACGCTGGCTGAGGCTCCGCCGGACGCACCATGTCATGGTTCCCAGGCTGCATGACGATACGGATGTTGTCCGGTACCTCCTTAAGGTGCTCGGCCAAGGCCTTGTACTGATCTATTATGTCCTCGATGAGCAGCTCCTCCTCCTGACCTGGGAAGATGCCTACGCCGTCCACGCAATCACCGGGGATCACGATGTACTGCAGGTTCAGATCTTCGGCCTCATCCTTTAGCCAGGAGATCATGTTCCTCCAACGTTCCTCCAAGAAGGTGTTGCTGCCTATGTGCACATCGGACATGAACGCGACCTGGGTGGTAGAATCGTTCTCCTCCATCCCCGATCGGATGGGAACGTCGGGACGGACCAGTTTTTTCAGGATGATCTTACGGTCCTTCTGCGTCAGCTTGCCTATGATACCAACGACCTCGTCCTGCAATACCGAGTCCTGGATCAATTTATGGTCCTTCGGTACCATGACAGTGCAGCGGGCGGTATCGTCCTCGATATCCAGGATCATCTCCCCGCTGCGCGTGGTCCGCACCTCGTTGACCATGCCGATGACCTTGATCTCCTTGTTCGAATCAGAGGTCCGGTTGGGGTCCAACACCCTCTGGATGGTCTGCGCCCCGGCCAATTCCATACGACGCAGTAAGATCTGGCGCAGAGAGGCGTACCGATCTTGGAAATATCGGGCGAAACCCTCTACCGAGGCCAGGCATTCTGAGTGCGAGGTGATGTCGCGGAGGACCTCCACCTCACCGATCCTTCTCTTCCCTGAGGCCATCGGACGAGGCAAGCTCGTAAGCCGCGGGGTCTCAACCCGTACCACCGTACGCACATCCCTCATGGTCACCACCAATGGGCGGTGGACCATCTGGGATATGACCTGGCGGGCGAATTGCAATGGGGCGTCCTGACCCAGAATGTACTCCTCGGTCTCGTGGTCCAAAAGGAAACCATCATTGGCCAAGGCCTCAACGATCCTGCTGCGCATTCGAGATTCTCATGCCGCCCCCATTTTAAATAGTTTCTTCAAATATCATTATTCGATGGTTGATACTGTGGCCCGGGCCAGGTTGTTCCCGACCGAGGACCCTGAAAAGGTGAGGAAAGCCCTGTTGAATCTCTTCCCCGCGGCCGAGATGACGACGCAGGGGGATGAAATGATCGGCCGCACAGAGGACCTGTCCCGTTTCAAGGAACTGATCCGCAACCACCGGATCTTGGACAGCACCAGAGCGGTCATGCTGCGCGGGGTTTCAGAGGGAACGATCATCTTCCAGCTGAACAAGCAGGCAGCATACGTTGGGAAAATAAGCTTCGCCGAGGGAAGGTCCCCGCTCGGCCCCATAACGGTCGTTATGATCGTTTCGGACCCGGAGGCGACCGTCGATGACGTGGCTCCATCCACCGTGGACGGTTTAATTCCATGATAGCCATCTCTTCACCGCATATCTCCAGATGGGACTTCCCATACGCCATCGGGAAGGTTGCAGAGCATTACCAAGCATGGGAAATAGTTGCCGAAGGGCGGCATTTCCTTCGTGATATCATTGACGATTTCCTTGAACTGTCGCCTTCATACGATCTTCAGTACTCCATTCATGCCCCTCTGAGCGACATCAACATCGGGGGGCTCAATCCCCGGCTCAGGGAGGCGTCTCTGAAAGAGGTATTGGATTGTTTGGAGATCGCACACCGGATGGGGGTGGACCTAGTGACCATACATCCCGGTTTCATCTCCCCGCTGGCCAGGCTGGACCGCGAGGCGGCGGTGGCCGCCACCAAGTCATCGATGAAGGCCATAGATGCAAAGACCAAGGAACTGGGAATACGGGCCGCTCTGGAAAACATGCCAGAGATGCCAGTGGCCATGGCGAAAGACCCTAAGGAGCTGTGCCATTTCCTTGAGGGGACCGAACTGGGGGCGTGCTTCGACCTAGGTCACGCCAACACCGTTGGCAACATCCCCGATTTCCTGGAGATGAAGGAACGGTTCATTAACATGCACGTACACGACAACGCCGGTGACCGGGACCAGCATCTGGTGATCGGGGAAGGCAATACAGACTTCCGGAAATGGCTAGGGGCGTTTCGGCCATATGCGGGGAGATACGTCATCGAGGCTCGGGAGTTCGATCGCTCCCTGTTATCCCGAGACAGATTGTCTGCCATCCTTTCCTCCTTGGATCGAGATTAACTATCTTTTCCGCAGCGCGAGCATACGAAGCGACCTTCCTGGTAGCGAGCCTCGGTGCTGCCGCAGTTCATGCAGACGAAACCGAACGAGGGTCCGTACGCCGGTCCGGAATATGGTTGGTACGGCTGGGCCGATGCCATCGGCTGATAGTACGCGGCCAAAGGTCTCTTGCTCTCCCACACCAGGAAGGTCCTCCCACAGAAGAGCTCCAAGCCCCGGATGGAATAGTAGATCAGGTATACCGCCCCGACGATCATGGCCACCAGCAGGAACAATCCCATGGCTAGGTCGGTACCGTCTCCCTGCCAGACCTCCATGGGCATGGAGAGATAATCGATGAAGAAGTGCAACATGATGCTGGCATAGATGCCATATTTTAGGAACAGGTATCCCAGTGCCAGTCCGGCCAGGAAGGTCGGTAGGACCTTGTAAAGGTCCCAGCTGAACACGTGGGCGAAGGCGAACATGGCCGAGGAAAATATCAGGAACAACTTTTCCCAGGATCCTATCTGGAAACCTCCGCCAAGGATGTATCGGCGGTAGGGACCCGTTTTTCCCTTTACCGCGTACACGACCGCCAATGGCAGGCCTATGAAAAGTATGCGGCAGATTACCTCCTCCCAGACAGAAGCACGCAGAAGGCTGTAAAGCAGCTCCCAAAGCTCAGAACCGGCGGTGCCACCACTAGAAGGGTCGATCCCGAACAACCCCAGGGTCAGGTAATAGGCGGCGTTCATCGTCAGGACGGCCATGAACAACGTGCTGATGACGTAGATGGGGGAGTGCTTCGTGGGCAGGAAACGCAATTCCCTACTGAACTCCTTCCGGCTCAGGTAGAGCATGAACACGAACGATAGCAGCACCGAGGCCACCAATAGTATGTAGAAGATGACGAATGCCAGGCCAGGTAGGCTAAGGAAACGTACCAGCCAGGGAAGGGCGACGTAGAGCGAGGTCGTCTTGTCCCAAGCCTCGGGAATGACCAGGCCCATGCCCCATAACATAATGCCAACATTTAAGGACACCAGGGCCAGAATGATCAAGGTCATGACGGCGCCAATGCCCCGTATCACCTCCCGTGCGGTCTGTATGCTGCTCTTCTGTACGATCAACCGGGGTGGCGGGGCATAATAATCGTACTGTCGGGAGGCAGCCTCGTCCTGCAATGTCAACGGCATGCCGCAATGAGGGCAGAACATAGCGTCCTGCGGCATAGGCGACGCGCAACGTGGGCACGTGCGAGGCTCACCGTGGTCCATACCCCCTTTCATCTTGGGCGCTCTATTTTTAACTGTCGATTCAGACCCCATCCCTTGAAACTCAGTTTCTGAATATTTTTTTACCCATAAATAAGGCCAGTATGGAAAAGGCGCTAAGCAAACCTTTATAGTTTTACTAAATGTTCCATAGGCAATATAATGGAGGCAACCGCAATGGATGACGATGCGCCGGGTAAAAAAGTCGATTTCGTTACAATGAGTTCTGAAAAGATCCCCTTTGGCCGCAACAACTTCATCGAGGTGGCGCGCAAGAAGGCTATCACCGATGATGGTGAGAACGAGTTCATTTCGCTCTCCCGGGGATATTACCTGCCCGACGGCACCGAGCGGTTCAAGAAATCCGTGACCATTCCAGATGATCCGGCGATCAAGAACTTCGTCATAGAGAAGATACGCTCGATGTGAGCGTTCTCAATCTTATTTTTCCATTATCAGTTCAAGATAGGACCGGCGTTCGTTCCCTTTTAGGCCAAGTTGTCGCTTCAACAGCATGATCTTCTCTTTACCGGCAACAAGGTCCTCGCCTTCGTACTCCAGTTCGACGTAATCACCCAGACCTTCCACCCGGTCCAAGCATATCTCCACATCCTGGTACGAATATACCGTGCGGCTTTTAGCCACCCGTAAAAACGGTTTGAACCCCACCCTTTCCAGTACAGAGGACATGAGTGATAGGTCCTCCACGCCCAGTTCGATCTCCTCTCGCATCTTTGTATCCGCGTCCATTTTCGGTCCCTTGTAGGTGATGCGAGATCGGTCGTTCTCCCTTCTCAGCCTCAGGGCCTCATCCGTGACCCCGAAATCACGTTCTGGGTGGGAGAAGTATACGTCTTCCTGATCAAGGTCCTCGACGTGCTCGGCGCCAAGTTCTTTCAGTCGGCGTTCCAACCCGTTCAGGTCCGGGCAGGGCACCTTTATCTCCAGCTCGATCATGGGCTCAATCCCTACTCCCGATTGCAATATATAAATTACTGGAATCTAATGAAGTATGTGATCGCATGGAAAAGAACGAGCTGGGTCTGTTGCAGGTATACACTGGCGATGGCAAAGGTAAGACCACCGCTGCCATGGGTTTGGCGTTGCGCGCCTGGGGCCATGGCCTTCGTATCTGCGTTATCCAGTTCATGAAGAAAGGCGAAGATTACGGCGAAGTTCGCGGATTGCGTAAGATGGACGTGGACGTGTTCCAATTCGGTTCGGGGAAGTTGATCGTCAAGGGCCGCCACTGCCAGGACGACCTAGACTGCGCCCGCCACGCATTGGAATTTTCCCGCGAGACCCTGGCATCCGGGGAGTATGACCTGGTCATACTGGACGAGGTGAACGTGGCCGTCTATTTCGACCTTATATCATGTGACGATGCGATAAACATGCTACGGAAGAGGGACCGTGGTGTGGAGGTCGTATGTACTGGGAGGAACGCCCCCGAGGAACTGAAGAGGGAGGCGGACCTGGTGACCGTCATGGTCGTCGAGAAGCACCCTTACGACGGCGGCCTGGAAGCTAGAAAGGGCATAGAGTATTAATTTATTATTTAATTCCAGGATACAAATAGTTAAATAGTAATTTGCTGACTATTACTTAGTAGCACGTGCTATCAATAGGCGGTGACCGCCATGAGTAAATTCAACAAGAAGCTATCCAAATCAAGGTCCGGAGTATCCGATATAATCGGTAACCTATTAATCCTGGCCATCACCGTCTCTTTATTCTCCACTGTACTTTTCTTCGTCACTAGTATGCCCGCTCCCGCACAGGCCACGTTCACCGATATGGACCCAAGCCTTTCCAATATCGAAGGGGATGCGACCCCCTACCATATCTGGGTCAACGTGACGCACAAGGGTGGCCAGGCACTCATGGAGTGGTCCACTGGCATATACATTTTCCTCGATGGGACGTACATGGGGGAGCTCCAAATAAGTGATGGGGCGAACGACCTCGGTGATAAATGGGAGGTCGGTGAGGTATGGGCCTACAGCCTCAGTCTTGTCTCGCACGATATTCAATCGCTGTCAATGATGATAGTAGATAAGAATGTCAATTCTATAGTATGGCAATCAGACTTGATTGGCGGAGAGACCAGCATACCGCTTCCGCCAATTATAACAGAAAGGTGGACCGATCCAGAAATCGGTATCGCCGCCGATGCTCTCGAGGTCCATGTGAAGGTCGTTGATCCGAACGACGATATGATAACCTCCGTGACCTTGGACCTATCCAGTCTCGATCCCGCCTATCCTACCGTATTTCCGTTGACCAATCACAATGGCGAATGGTATGATGAACTTCCGAACCTTGCCTCTTACAGTTGGAACAAAAAGACCATCCAGATTAATGCCACCGACGAGACCGGTCTATATAGAACCGCCTTGATGACCATTAGGGTGAACCCGTCAGGCGATTCCAATGACAACAATTACACCAATGGTGATGGCTTCGGCAACTTCGATCTCAGCGGTCTTCAAGGGTTTGCCATATTCGAGTGGAGCGAGTGGGATGAAAAGGGATTAGCCGCGACCCAGCAGAAGGAGTTCGTTCGGACTGCCGAGGACGCCGTGGTGGTAATGATCAGTAAATTGGTGGTCAACACCGAAAAGGAGAACACCTTCCAGGTACTGAATCCGATCAATAAGCAGGTGTTGGCGAGCGTATCCTCGGTCTCAGGTAACGATTTCGATTATTATGGACATGTCGCTGGGTATTATATTTATAACGTCACGATACACACGAGCGAATTACCCGACATATCAAGCTATTATTCCGTATCGGCAGTCATCACCGATAGTTACCAACCAACAGGGCACTCATTGAGGATATCCAGCGAGATATTCGTCGCCATGACCGACTCGGAGACCCCTGGGTATCCAAAGCTATTTACTTATAATGATAGTAGTTTCACCAACGCAACCACCGAATTCAGCACGTATTCCCCCACCAACAACAAGATCTACGTTGAGGTGCAGACCGATCTCAGCAATCCATACATTTTGGACTCTGGTAACGTGGAGATACGGGACTTCTATTGGAATGCGCAGTTAAAGAGGACGGTGGCGTCACCATTCCAAACCACATCAAGCCTCACATCGATAGCCAGTACCTGGAACGGTCCGGTAAGCAACCTGTGGCAGGTTCTACCAGTTCCAGCTGAGAAGGCACCAGGCACATACCGCTTCGTAATAAATTTGCAGAATGCCACCGAAGCTTATCCATGGATTCCCGGTGAGAATTCATACGTCCTGCGATTCGATGTGTTCAAGACCACAGGAGAGACCCATCTATTGAACGAGGTCATACATGTCGATTCTCCCAAGACCAAATTGGACCTGGTGGTAGGCAGCCTCCCTTCGTCATCATCCAATTCAGCCTGGTCCGGGCTCATCTCCCTGCTATACTATAGCAATGACAATTCATGGGGCCCCCCAACCGTTCTGGTATCCACCGCGAGCAAGATCGATTATAGCCCAGAGGCAAAAGTGGTACGCGCGGGCGACATGAATGGCGACGGGAGGGGAGATGCCATCGCGGTCATCTACGACTCCGTTTACGGTGCCAAAGGCATCACCAACGTATACGCCTTCATCAGCCAGCCCAACGGTGGGTGGCTACAAAGCATCATCATCATCGATCTCTTCCCCACCACCGGGGAGGGACCTCTAGACTTCAATCTAGAAATAGGGAACGTCGATCAAGATGACGACCTAGACGTCGTCATGACATACAACGGACAGCTCTGGCTGTACAGGAACGATGGGATGTGGACCCGAAGGATGATCGACAATGGTATGGCCGGTATCGAAGGTCTCCAATTGGGTGATATGGACCCGCCCGATACCGAAGGGAACGACCCTGAGAGGTCAATGGACATCGTGGTGGCCAACGGGGGAGAGTTCCGTATATACCGAAATACGGACCTGATCGGCAGTTACGATGTCGACGACATGATCCAGCTATCTGGGGCCTCAGCCCAATTATCAGATTATGCAATATCGGAGGAGACGATCAACGGTACTGTGAGCTCGTATCCGGTCAATTTCTACTCGTATCTGAACACACATGGGGCGCCTGATCCGCAGCTATACGAATTAATAACAGAGGAGGAGACGATAACCAGTCTTTCCATCTATCCGGAACATACGGATGAATCAATTGATACAGTGCCAGACGCCGTGACCGATCTGGATGATAGTGACGATCAGCCCTATACGGTAGGGTATGATGATGTTGCAGCCGTTCTCGATTGGGACCAGACCGGTGTAAGTGAAACGTTCGCTACGTTGAACGTCAAGTTTGTAGTGAATTACACCACGAATGGTTACGATGCTGGTGACAGGATCGAATGGTACGATTCGGTAAATCTTGTATGGATGCCCATGATGACCATCGAGAATACAAACGGTGCCTACAACATCAGTGAATGGGACCTCACCTCATATTTCCCCACTGCAGTAGACCTACCAAACCTGAGGGTCAGGTTTGTCAACACGGGCGATTCCGAAGCCGATACTGTCGAGTTCTATTCCTGGAAGATCAACACGAGTTGGGTGGTAGGTGACGGTCTAGAGCATATATGGAGGTTCCAGGTCACGCCCGGGACGGACCAGATATTCTCAGTCTTCGCTGCCATGAACGAGGTGTCCACGGATGGAGACACCTTCGTGTTCCAATATTCCACAGATATGAGCACCTGGTTAGATCTGGTCACCATCAACAGCATTAACTTCGGGGCACCAAAGACCATATCTCTGCCAGAGGCTGTCAGTGGGGCGGTGTATGTACGGGTGATCGATACCAACGATGTCATAAATAACGACCCTGACCTGAACGGAATCAAAGTGTCACAAATGTACATCGAGACTTTAGCCACCACTACAGACATTGGCGACGTCATTCAGTCCTTCGATCTAGCGGATGTAGATGGGGACGGTAGCACCGACATAGTGGTAGGCACCTACCACTTGAATAAAAAAGAGAGAACCGGACAGATATGGGTGCTCTATAACAGCGTCTTCACGGAGGTGCATGATGGTGTATTGGTCACGACAAGCGGAATCTTCAGGTCCGATAACCACGAAATGTACTACCAATCCGCAGTGAACGGGCCGCTCACCATAGATTCATGGACGGTTGTTGCTGGAAGCTTCTTCAATCCCTACGAAGACCAGTACCTGGATATTATGTTCGCGGATTCGAACGATGTCTATGCCATCGATCTGACCGATAGGACAACTTACAGCACATTGCTAAGCATGAATTTCATGGAGCCGACATCGCCGATTACCGTTATGTTAGCAACGGACGTGGATGGCAATCGTAGGTGCGACCTGATCTTCGGGACCTTGGACGGTCGGATCATAATGTGGGCCAATTACGAAGGGTACACCACATCCTTTGGTTGGCAGTCCTATCTGGTTGACGACCTAAGTGATAGTGTGAACTCCATGGATGCAGCCACGTTCGCCATTTAAAGGATGGTAGGCTCAAACCCTTTCAATCTCATTCATTTTAGCTAATAAGCCGGCACTTCTTTCCAACTCAACAATGACCAAGACCAACCTGGAACGGGATGTCACGTCGATAACCACCCTTGTCATATGGTCCTCCCGCTCTTCATTTAATTTAATAATGCCCCTGCCCCCGTTAACCTTACGATCATAATCCAGAACGAAGGATTCAGCGCTCTCCATATCGAACCTTTTCTTCGCCAGGCGGTGCGTGAAGAACGACTCCTTGACCAGCTCCATACCGCCGATGAGCTCGCAATACCGATCGGAGAACATGTCCTCGTTCATGTCGATGGGGATCAAGGGGGTGCCAAGTTCATCACAGACCTTTAGCGCCTCCAGGTAACAGGGCGGAGGTAGCTGCACTTCGCCGAACTCCTCCAGACCAGCTCGGTATGCTTCTTCCAGTTCGCTGAGCTCGATCTCTTCACCTTGATAGGTGCGTAGACCTTCCAGCTCCTCTGTGGAGATAGATATTGCCACTGCGGACGGTCGCAGCTCAAGAATCGCTGCGCGGACCTTCTCCCCCTCGCTCACCAATCCTTTGATGACCGGTAATACCCTGACCAGGGAACCGTTTACCTTAATCTCTTGCATCCACTTCGCTCCGGACATTGACCATCTTGCGCAGGCGCTCTGATTCATGGATCTTCTTCAATTCGTCACGTCCTATGAGCGCCGTGCCCTCGATGCTATGCCGGGTGCGTAACCGCTCGATGAATATAACCGATTCCTTGCCGGTGATGTTTGACAGGTCTGACACCATCCTCGCCTTGTCCGCCAAACGCGACTCGTCCTTGCCCAGTCCAGTAAGGATCAGGAGGTCCCTGTCGACGGTGAGCGCTTCGAACGGACACTTTACGGTTGGCTTGACCAGTAGCCCCAACTGCATTAGCATGGTGTAGATGTTCTTGCTGAAGTCATCACACTTTTCCATGTCTAGGGCCTTGCTCTCCTGGGCCGGGGGCTTATAGCCGAGGGGGTCCACCGGAACCACGATCACTTTGCCCAGGTACTCTTCCAAGCGCAAAGCGGCGTCGATCATCGCTCCCATCCCGGTCTCGTACATCTGTATGGTACGACGAGAGACCCCAGCAACCTCGGCCAGTGTTCCCAGGCTGAGGCTTCGCTCTTCGCGAACGCGGTGCAATAGCTCGCTGTCCAGACGTACGTATAGTCCGCCCGGTGCGGCAAATATGAATGGCGGCTCATCGTCCACAAGCAGGTCCTTCAGCGTTGCGAAGGCGATTATAGGTATGTCGAAACGAGAATAGACTATGCCCTGCTCCAGATCGCCCGATCCGGAACGTTCGCCCACCAGTACGATCGATCCGCCCAAGGCCTCTGCCAAGACCTTCAGTTCCTCGGCGTTATCCTTTGAGAAGGCATCGATGTTGGTTAGAATCTTTATCAGCAACAGGTTCTGGTCCCGGCGAGCCACAATGTCAAAGCTGATGCTCCTCAGCTTTATCGGCATGGACGCTTTGAATCCAGAACGGAGCAACAGCTCCCTTACGGACCTAATGAGATCCTCTCGCTGCACGGGATGTAATTCGCTATAACTTCTATATAACGTTTGTTAAGAAAAAGAACCAGGCCAGATTTTCAATTAATGGTTATCCTCTGGCCCTGGTCGGCCCGCGGTATTTTATCGATCACGACGGTCAACACTCCGTTATTGTATTCGGCGATCGCGCTGTCCGAAATCACATCGCACGGAAGGTCGATCCGCTTGCTGAACTTCTTCATTTCCGTATCCGCGGAAATGCTCAGATCACGGCCCTCGGAACGCAGGTCTATGTCCTCCTTGTCAACTCCGGGCAATTCAATGATCACCTTGATCCGGGCCTCCTCCTCGATGATATCGATCAAAGGCTCACGCTGACCGGGGTCTGAGGGATGGTGTTCGATCGGGGGTAGATCGCCGAGCCTTTGGACAATGGGGTGTCCGTCTGCCCCCATCCTCATAGAGATACCGTAAATGAACGGGCTCCCGATGCCGTTCAGCGCCGATTCCATGAGGCGGTCCATCTGCTCCCGCATGACCTCGAACTCACCATCGAACGAATTGAACAGACCGTTCCATTCATCACCGTATCTCCGCATTGTCATCTCATCACCTCACGTATTCGAAATCATTGGCGATCTTTTGAAAATCGTTCAACTCCCGAAGGGAGATGGGGCGATGCTTCTCTGCCGCGTCCATGACGTGTTTCATGCTCACCACTGTCTCTTTCATCAACTCCGGGTCATCGCCCTTTCCCGAGGCCACCGCCTCACGTATGGCCGTCATGACCGCCTCATTGGCTATTGCCGCCAGGTCCGCGCCGGTACAACCGTCGGTCTTCTGAGCAACCACTTTCAGATCGACATCCTCCGCCAAAGGCTTGCGCTTGAAGTGGACGTCCAATATGGCCTTCCTGGTCTCTAGGTCGGGGGTGCCCACTTGTATCAGTCGGTCGAAGCGTCCCGGGCGCAGCAGTGCTGGGTCGATGATGTCCGGACGGTTGGTAGCGGCGATGACCACTACATTGTGCAACGATTCCAATCCATCCAGCTCCGTCAGCAATTGCGAGATGACCCTTTCGGTCACATGGGAATCGGAATCTCCGCCTCGCGTCGGCGCGATGGAGTCAAGCTCGTCCATGAAGATTATGCAAGGTGCGGCCTGGCGCGCTTTCCGGAACGTCTCACGCACCGCCTTCTCGCTCTCACCTACCCATTTGCTCAGGAATTCCGGCCCCTTGATGCTGATGAAGTTGCTCTCAGACTCCGTCGCCACCGCCTTCGCCAGCATGGTCTTGCCCGTTCCCGGGGGACCGAACAGGAGCACACCTTTCGGAGGTTCGGCGCTCATGTGCTCGAATAGGTCGGCGTACTTGAGCGGCCACTCTACCGCTTCCTTCAGCTCCGCCTTCACGTCCTCAAGTCCGCCGATGTCATCCCAGTGCAGGTTGGGGGATTCGATGAGCACCTCGCGTAAGCTGGAAGGAGACATTTCCCGCAGGGCGGTGAAGAAATCGTCCTTTTGCACGATTATCCGGTTCAGCACTTCAGCCGGTATGCTATCCGCTTCCAGGTCGAGGTCCGGCAGGATGCGACGCAGGGAGTGCATGGCCGCCTCCTTGCACAGGGCGGACAGGTCCGCGCCGGCGTATCCATGTGTGAGGTCGGCCAAACGTTCCAGGTCCACATCATCGGCCAGAGGCATTCCCCGGGTATGTATCTGCATTATGTCCAGACGACCTCCGCGGTTAGGGATGTTGATCTCGATCTCCCTGTCGAACCGTCCGGGACGACGCAGGGCAGGGTCCAGGGCGTTAGGGCGGTTCGTGGCGCCGATGACGACCACCTTACCGCGGGCCTGCAGTCCATCCATCAGGGCTAAGAGCTGCGCTACGATCCTGCGTTCCATCTCCCCCGAAACCTCGTCCCGCTTGGGGGCGATGGAATCGATCTCGTCAATGAAGATGATAGAGGGGGCGTTCTCCTCCGCCTGTTTGAATATCTCACGTAGACGCTCCTCGCTCTCGCCATAGAACTTGCTCATGATCTCCGGCCCACCGATGGAGACGAAATTAGCGCTAGTCTCGCATGCGACCGCCTTTGCCAACAGGGTCTTTCCTGTTCCTGGGGGGCCGTGAAGCAGCACGCCCTTAGGGGCTTCTACTCCCAACCTCTCGAAAAGCTCGGGGTGTCTCAGCGGGAGCTCGATCATCTCCCGGACCTTCTTCACCTCGTCGCCGAGGCCGCCAATGTCCTCGTAGGTTACCTTCGGTATGCCCGAGGCCGCATCCTTAGTAGGTTTCTCGTTGATCTTGATCTCCGTTCCAGCGGTCAGAAGTACCGCTTCGGTTCCCGGAGAATGCGACATGACCACCAGGTCGATGCGCTTTCCCATGACGTTCAGCTCCACGATGTCGCCGCGCGAGAACACCCGGCCCTCCATCATTTGGCCCAGGTATTCCTCTCCACCCATTATCCGCAATTCCTCGGTCGGAGCGAATGTTATCTTCTGTGCCTGCTTCACCATCACCTTGCGCAATGCGACCTTCTCGTCGATGCTCGCCTGGGCGTTCCTTCGTATCGTGCCGTCTATGCGAATGACGCCACGGTTGGTGTCCTCATTGTACCCCGGCCACACCAACGCCACGGTCTTATTCTTACCTTCGATCTGCACCACATCACCGGCGGTGAAACCAAGTGCTTCCATCACTGCAGGGTCCACCCTGGCAATACCGCGCCCAGCATCCTTGGGCTTGGCCTCTGCGACCTTCAATACCTTATCTGATGAATTCATCTCATTCACTTTTTTTTCAGGTGAAGCGCTTTCACTCCACCTGGATCATGTTTTTCTTCTCTTCGACCACAGGCACCTTCGGTAGGGACATTTCAAGCACACCGTTCTCCAGCTTGGCCTTGATGCCGTCTCGGTCAACGTTCTGCGGCAAGCGGACCTGACGGAAGAAACGCATGCTACCCCGCTCCCGGCGGAGGTAACCCTCCTTCTGCTCTTCCAGTTCTTGCTCCTTGAACGCAGTTATTCTTAGGTTCTCCCGGTCCATCTCGACGGTGACATCCTCTCTGCTCATGCCTGGAAGTTCGGCCTGGACAAGGAATCGGTCCGATTCCTCCTTCATGTCCAGCATCGGCAATCTTGTCCCTTCAACAGCTGTCGATATCCAGCCAGGAACCACCAGTCCGGAGCGCATATCTGAAAATAGATGTTCCACGTCCTCGAAGATCGAGGCGGGGCTCCAGCTCTGGGGGACCAGGTCAACAGATCCCTTTCTCTTACCGATCATGAATCATCACCATACATCATATCAACTAAGAGTTGTTTACTCCTAGTGATATAGAATAGTGTTAGCCCTTCTATATAAATTTTACTTAAGATATTTCTTGATCTCCCGTTCAATTTTGGCGACGGTATCGTTCATGCGGTGTTGCAGTTCTTCCATCTCCTTCTTGATGGTGGGGCCGCCCTCCTTCAACTCCTGCTCCAGACGCCGCAATGCCCGTTCCGCCTCCACTCCTCCTTTCTTAGCATTCTCCGCCGCTTCTTTTACTGCATCCCTGCCCAAACGGTCAATGTCCCCCGCGGCGCTACGCATGGCCTTCTCCAGGTCCGATCCTATGCGCTTCATCTCATGTATGTACTTCTCCAGTTCGCTTTTCTCAGTACTCATCCTCGCTCACCTCCAAACTCGCCAGTATCAGTTCCACAGTATCGTCTCGAAGTCCCAATCCCCGGGCCAGGTCCTTCATCTTTATCCCCGGGTGCTGTATGTATTCGTACACCACCTTACGGCTGAGGTAATCATGGAAGTCGATATCCAAAATGTGACCCACCTCCTCAAGCAGTGATTCCTTTTGTGTGATCAACAGCGCCCTTCGTTCCTTGAGCACACCCAGCTCTTGATCCATAGTCACAAGTTCCTGTCGGAGGTCCAGCAGTCTCCGCTTTCCCCGTGTCTCCGGTCCTTCTATCGATGGTACTTCCATCGGCCGGGTGGTGGTCTCGGTATTGAACAATCCTGGTCCGATGTCCACAACGATCGAGAACCCGGTGGTAGGGAAGTATCTTCGACGGGAGGGGCCGCCCTGATCGCTCTCCTCAGAGAACGAACGCACCAGGTCCAAATCTTCCAGCATTCTTAAGTGCTTCATTATTCCCTGTTGGCTCAATCCCAGTTCCCGTGATAACTGCAAAGGGTAGTGCGGTTCTCGCACCAATGCTTCCAGTATCCGACGGCGGGTGGGGTTCTCTATCACCGAAAGCAACATGTCAAGCTCGTCCATGGTCACCAACTACATAACTAAAAGTTTACATCAATAAATTGTGAACAAATTGTATATATAATTGCCGATTGGGCGGGAATCTTTAACTAAGGAACATCGTTCAAGTGGCATGGTGGGTGAGCTGGTAGGCGAGAGCGTGATCGTCGCCGACATGGCGGAAGGCAGCCAGATCTACAACAAGGGCTATTACGGATACCCTCGTGCCGGAGGGGGTCTGGAACTAGACCTGCTGGAGGCCTTGTATCTGGTGGAATGCGACAAGCTCAAGGTGGAGGTTGGAGGCAAGGATCTGGACCACGCCTCGCTGTATCGCCGAGTGGCCCGCTCTGTCGAAGGGCTGCAGCCCAATTACATCGTCTATCGTGACCTGAGGCAAAGGGGTTTCATCGTCAAGCTGGACCAAGGCGAGTTCGATTTTCGTGTCTATTCCCGCGGCGACAACCCTCACAACTCCCAGGCCAAGAACTGGGTGCTAGCCATCTCTGAGAGGAGCATATTCAACATAGCCGCCCTGTTGGAGAAGAGCGAGACCTCGCAGCGAACGCGCAAGGACCTTCTACTAGGGGTAGTGGATGAGGAGGGGGACATCACCTACTATACTGTGGAAGGTGCGGAACCGCACGGCCTAACGGAGGAGGCCATGACCTCGGCCGAAGGCTCCTTGATAGACGATGCGGTCATCGTGTTGGGGGAGGAGGCGGACCGTCTTTTCGAGAACGGTTACTACGGCAAGAAGATCGGCCCCATGCTTCAATTGTCCCTTTTGGAGACGGCCTATCTGATCGATAAAGGTCGTTTGGAGGTCCGCAACATACGTTCCGGTCAAAAGATGGGGGAGAAAGGTTTCCTAAGCACCGCTCGTCGCTCCCAGCCCGATTTCGCCATGCGCATGAGGGCATACCAGGACCTGCGCTCCCGTGGAATGGTGGTCAAGACCGGTTTCAAATACGGTACGCATTTCAGAGTGTATGAGGGGAATCCTTCCAAACATCACTCACGATACCTGGTGCATGTGGTCCCGGATGATTATTCCACGGTCTGGGCCGAGATATCCAGGGCTGTCAGGCTAGCCCACGGGGTGAAGAAGGAGATTTTGTTCGCCAGTTCCGGGGAGTATCTCCGCTACGTCAAATTGACCAGGGTGCGACCTTAGGCGGGGCAGGTCTGGGGCTTCCTCAGTTCCTCTATTACCCTTTTAGCTCCAGCTACGTCCTCGGGGTCCAATTTTATCGCGGCGTCCAGAAGCTGGTCTGCCTCCTGCAATCGTCCCTTGTTCGCCATGACCACGGCCATCTTGACCATGAAGTTGGTGCGTTTGCGGTTGAACTGTGTGTATTGGATGGCAGTGCGGAAAGCCTCCACCGCCTCGTCGAGGCGACCAACTTTCAGCAAGCCGTCGCCTAGGCGGGCGTACCGCGCCGAGCGGGTCTCAGGAGCAGCTTCCATCTCTGCGGTCTTGCGAAAGGTGTCGACCATGATAATCAGGCTGGCGGGCGGCTCCATGACCGTGCCGCACTTGCAGCAGGCCAGCTCGCTCTCCTTTACTTCGGTGTTGCACTTGCCGCAAAAGCGTGGCAGGTGGGTGCCGCAGTCCGGACAGAGGGTCCATTCGGCCTCTACGACCGCTGAGCACTTGGGGCATTGAGAGACCGTCTTCATCGACACTCTCGCAAATCGTTTCAGTGACGACTGCACCTCCTCCGCGGTCGGCATGAAGGACACTTTATTGACGTATACCAGTAATACGGCCAATCCTTCCAGGCCGAGCGCGGCCAGATTGAGCATGAACAACAGGTCCACGGTCAGGAAAATTATGATCAGACGAAGCACTATCGACCCGATAAGGGTCTTCATTATACCCGACCATTCTCCCATCCGGGTTCCGGCGATGGATCGGAACGTGGATATCTCCCAGACACCCACCACTGTGAAGAGCAGCATGAACATGATGCCGGTGACCGTCTCCAGGGTCTTGAACGCGAAAACGGCCATCACTGGGGAGATGATCAATATTAGTCCGGCAAAGATCACGCTCGCCGACGGCAATAACAGAATTGGCTTCTTGACATTCATACGAGACACCCCGATAGGGAACACTGTGCTCTCGTAAAAATGTTAAGAAGATAAGAGGTTTGCGGATCAGAGCTGTATCTCTATGCCCAATTTGTCCGTCAGTTCCTTATAGCGGTTCCTAATGGTGACCTCGGTCACTCCGGCGATGTCCGCTACCTCTCTCTGTGTGCGCCTTTCGTTGCACAGGATACTGGAGATGTAAATGGCCGCCGCAGCCACTCCGGTAGGTCCACGTCCGGAGGTCAGCTCCTTCTTGGCAGCGTCCTTCAGGATGTCCGCGGCCTTGGCCTGCACCTCCCCGCTAAGCTTCAGTTCAGAGCAGAATCTCTGTACGTAGTCCTGGGGGCGGGTTGGCATAAGCTTGAGCTTCAGTTCCCTGGTCATGAACCTGTACGTGCGGCCGATCTCCTTTCGTCCGACGCGGCTGGAGCTTGCTACTTCGTCCAGGGTACGTGGAACATTGCACTGACGACAGGCGGCGTAAAGCGACGCTGCGACGACGCCTTCTATGCTCCTTCCACGGATCAGGTTCTTGTTGACCGCTTTACGGTATACCATGGCCGCTGTTTCGCGCACGTTGCGGGGCAGTCCCATGGCCGAAGCCATACGGTCCAGCTCACTGAGGGCGAACGCCAGGTTACGTTCCGTAGCGTTGGAGACACGGATGCGCCGCTGCCATTTTCTCAAACGATACAACTGTGCCCTATTCCTCGTAGGGATGCTCTTACCATAGGAGTCCTTGTTCTTCCAAGAGATCTCGGTCGACAATCCCTTGTCATGAATGGTGTAGGTCATGGGAGCGCCTGTCCTGGCCCTCTTCTCTCCCTGCTCCACATCAAAGGCCCTCCACTCAGGACCCAGGTCTATGAACTGGTCATCTATGACCAATCCGCATTCCTCGCAGATCAGTTCGCCCCGTTCATAGTCCCTGACTAGATGTCCGCTGTTGCATTCCGGGCAACGGGTTATCTCCTCTGCCCCTTCCTTTTGTTTTACCATGGTCATCGACCCCATCAATGTACACCTGCCTTCCAGCTACGGAAAGCAGACTGGTGTCCCCGGTCGGTTCTACGGTCACATAAGGTGAATCCACTGGCCCAAAGATCCTGATAATATGGCCAATCAATTTCTTACGGTTATCCCAGACCCTGTCGCGGGGTTTTGGGGTGAAGGTTGCGCGAACTACTAGCTTGCCGTCCACGGTCACTTCCTGTACGTTCCCAAGAAACTGCATGGTTCACCATGTTCACCGCTTCTTAACCGGTGTTGAGAAACAGGATTATTAAATGTATATATAAAGGTTACGCAAACGTATATTTATCAGACAGCTCAAAGCTTATATTCTTTGCTCAAAAACCTCGCTTCTTTGGGTATTTAATCCTATCAGATAAGACCAATTCCGTTATGGGTGAGAGGGCCGCACAGTTTATGTCAGAGCACGCTTTCTACTTGACATGCGCATCTCCGAGGACCATCCCAGATACCGATCATTGGTCACCAGGGAGAGGATGGCCGAGATGGTGACTGAGGGAGTGGTCTCAGTTACTGGGCTGATCGCCCACGGCCGAGGGGAGGCGTTCGATTACCTTTTAGGAGAGAGGACCACCCCAGAGGCGGAGGCGGCGGAAATGGCCGCGGCTGCCCTTCTGGTGTTATCCGAACGACCGATAATCACCGTCAACGGCAACGCAGCTGCTCTGGCCGTCAAAGAACTGGGTGAACTGTCCCGCATCTCAGACGCAATGTTGGAGGTCAACCTTTTCCACCGCAGCGATGAACGCATGGAGAAGGTCTGCGCCTTTGTTGAGGCAGGATCAGGTGAGCAAGTGCTGGGCCGGATACAGGACGGTATCCTGGAAGGCATAGCCTCTGATCGAGCCAGGTGTTGCCGGGCCGGTCTAATGGCAGCGGATGTCGTGCTTATCCCACTGGAGGACGGGGACCGAGCCGAGGCCATGGTCCGCGTGGGGAAAAAAATAATCTCCATCGACCTGAACCCGTTGTCCCGTACCAGCCAAGCGGCCACCGTGGCCGTGGTGGACGAACTGACCAGGGCCCTTCCCAACATCTCTGCCTGGGTAGGTAAGCTGAGAAAGGACCCGCAGGAAGCAGGTCGGGTGTTGAAAAATTTCGACAACCGAAAGAACCTGACATCGGTGTTGGACCGTATCTGTCATGATCTGCGGGAACCAAGCTCCGACTGAAACGAGGGAATCAAATGGACCGAGAATTACTGTTGAAAGGATCGCGCCGGCTAGGATGGGCCGAGGCCCATATGTCCGTGCTCCGGGAGATCGGAGAGCGATTGGAAAAGAACGGATCTCTTAGAGGGGTCAAAGTAGGCATGGCCTTGCATGTGGAGGCCAAGACAGGCATGCTCGCGGTGACCTTGGCCAAGGCGGGTGCCAAGATACGTCTGGCCAGCTGCAACCCACTGTCCACCGACGACTCGGTGTCCTTGGCGTTGAAGGAGGAAAGAGGCATCGAGGTATACGCCCGCAGAGGGGAGAGCAATTCGGAATATTACGAAAATCTGAACTCCGTCCTGGACATGCGCCCCGATTTCGTTATCGACGATGGAGCGGACCTCATCACCATGCTGCACACCGTGCGAAGGGAGCAGCTGGAGGAGATCAAGGGGGGGAACGAGGAGACCACAACCGGGGTCATTCGCCTCAAGGCGATGGCCCGGGACGGAAAACTGAAGTTCCCGGTCATGGCGGTCAACGATGCCCGCATGAAGTACCTTTTTGATAATCGATACGGAACGGGGCAGAGCACCTTCGATGGTTTCATGAACGCCACTAACCTGTTGATCGCTGGAAAGGAACTGGTGGTGGCAGGGTACGGTTGGTGCGGCCGGGGAGTGGCCATGCGGGCCAAGGGCCTGGGGGCGAACGTGATCGTCACAGAGGTGGACCCCATAAGGGCGATCGAGGCCAAGCTGGACGGGTTCCAGGTGCTGCCCATGATGCAAGCGGTCCGCCTAGCGGACATAATCATCACGGTCACCGGGTGCAAGGACGTGGTGCGAAAGGAGCACCTGGCGGTCATCAAGGATGGCTGCGTTCTCGGCAACTCCGGGCATTTCGATAACGAGATATCCAAGAAGGCCTTGGAAGAGGCAGCCACTCCCCCGGTCAGGGTAAGGGAGATGGTGGAACGTTACGATCTATCGAACGGACGTAAGGTATACCTCGTCTCAGAAGGCCGATTGATGAACCTGGCCTCTGGACAGGGACACCCGGTGGAGATAATGGACATGAGCTTTTCCATACAGGCGCTCAGCCTAGAACACTTGGTTAGGAACCACGCGAGCATGGCACCGAATGTGCATTCAGTGCCGCCAGAGATGGACGAACTGGTGGCCCGGATCAAACTCAAGACGATGGGTGTCAGCATCGATGAGCTCACCCCGACGCAAAAGAAGTATCTCGATGATTGGCAAGAGGGAACCTAATGAAACCATTCATGTGTGTATATGGGCATACGAACATCGATCATTTACTGACCATGGCGGAATTGCCAGAGAAGAACACTTCAGGGAACGTACTAAGCAAGAAATGTCATTTCGGGGGCACTGGCGCGAACCTGGCCACCATGGCCTCTGCGTTGGGGGTGCCGACAGCCTTGGTCTCCTATGTAGGAAAGGACCTACCCCTGGCATTCCGAGATCTGATGTCATCGAAAGGGGTCATACTGGACGAGATGATCGAGGTGGAGGGGGCGGAGACACCGACGGTGTGGATCGCCTCTGACGACCATCAGGACCAAGTGGCCTATGTCTTCCAGGGTGCCATGGCCAATATGGGCGATCATCCTCTTCAGATCAAAGGGGCCAAGGATGCTTTGGTTGTGCACATGATGACCGGGTCGCCGGATTATTACTTACGTTTGATCGAGAAGCCTTTCATGTTGCGCAAGAAAAAATCGTTGGACCCTTCGCAAGAAATACACCATGTCTGGGATGCGGTCCGTTTCCAGAAGGCGTTGAGCGGTTCGGACATGTTCTTCTGCAATCAGAGCGAAATGGCCACTGCCCTCCGCTATATTGGAAAGGAAAGTCCAGAGGACCTATTGTCCAAGATACCTGTGTTGGTAAGCACGTTGGGTGCAAAAGGGGCTCGCATATACACCAGGAACGAAACGGTCGATGTTCCCGCGGCGCGAACCGATGTTCTCGACCCCACCGGGGCGGGGGACGCGTTCCGGGCCGGGTTCTACGCCGGTCTATACAGAGGCAAAGGGTGGCTGGAATGCGGACTATTGGGTTGTGCCACCTCATCTTTCGTGATATCTGCCCGGGGATCATTGGATAGCGTACCGACATGGGATATGGTACAGGAAAGGGCCGAGCGCCTGATATGAGCCTTTGAATACCTGCTGGATACCACGATCCGCTCTATGGGTGGGGAGAAAATTATAATAACTGAAAAACCGTAGAGGCGGCCCAAGGTGAACGAATGGCATTGGGATCGGTCCTGTCTGTCCTGTCCGCACTGGATGCGAAGGACAAGGCAAGGTTTCGCTCACTGGTCATCGACACCAATGTCCTAGTAATATCAATTAAAGGTGATCAAGAATGGAACTAATGGATTTCCTGACGGTGCTCCTGCTGACTTTCAGCCTGTTCATGCTACTTGCTGGAGTTTTTACGGCGTATTTCGGAAGCGGTAAGAGCAGGATGATCGGCGTCGTCTTATTGGTGGTTGGTTTGATCGTAGGTCTGGTCTGGGGTTACCTAGCGGGTTTCACCGACCAGATCATAGTAAACCTTTCTGACGTTATCTGGGGTGCCTTCGTGAACATCCTAGCTGCGCTGATCGGTGCATTGGTCGCGGTGGGCGTGTTCCTGCTGGCCATAATGAAGAGCTGAACAGCTCTTCCCCTTCACCATCATTACCTCCTCGGGAGGCAAATCCTTTTTTATTTGAACTCTGTCAGTGGCCATAATGCCTGCGGTACTCATCATTCTCGGGAGCAAGAGCGACGTGGAAGTAGGCCGGAAGGCCCTGGACCTTTTGAAACGCTTCGGTGCGGAGGCTAAGATGGTCGTAGCATCCGCTCACCGTACTCCGGACCGGGTCAAGGACCTGGTCACACAGAGCGAGGCGGACGTCTTCATCGCCGTGGCCGGTATGGCCGCGGCACTACCTGGCTCGGTGGCATCGTTCACCACCCGTCCGGTCATCGGCGTACCGATCTCCGGAAAATTGGGGATCGATTCCATACTCTCCATCGTTCAGATGCCCCCTGGCATACCTGTGGCCTGCGTGGGTCTCGATCGCGGAGACAACGCCGCGCTACTAGCTTTGTCCATCCTCGCTCTTCACGATCAAAGGCTGGCCAAGGAGCTTGTCAGCTACCGCAAGGAGATGGCCGATATGGTGGAGAACGATTCTAAAGAGGTGCAAGCCTGATGTTCGATCCCAAGTCGTTCGTGGAAGAGAAGATAGATGAGCTGATGACGAAGATCCCCGAAAAGGCCATCATAGCCTGCTCTGGCGGTGTAGACAGCACCGTAGCGGCGGTATTGGTCGACCGAGCCATAGGTCAGCGTCTGCTGACCGTTTACGTGGACACCGGACTGATGCGAAAGGGCGAGACCGATTACGTCCGCGGCATGTTCGATAAGCTAGGCGTGCACTACAAACTGGTGGACGCCCGGGATGAGTTCTTTGACTCCCTCGTGGGAGTGACCGATCCAGAGAAGAAGAGGAAGATCATCGGCGAACGGTTCATACGCGTGTTCGAGCGGGAGGCCAAGATATTCGGTGCAAAATATCTGGTCCAGGGGACCATCGCCCCGGATTGGATCGAGAGCGGGGACGACCTGCGAGACACCATAAAAAGTCATCATAACGTCGGTGGTCTGCCCAAGGATATGGCGCTCACACTGGTGGAACCGCTTTGGGACCTATACAAGGACGAGGTACGTCTGGTCGCACGCTATCTGGGTGTGGAGGTCTCCGAAAGGCAACCCTTCCCCGGGCCAGCTCTGGCCATAAGGGTGATGGGCGAGTCTAGCCGCGAATCCGTAGACGTGGTGCGAGACGCATGCGCCATCGTGGAGGACGAGCTAGAGAAGGCGGCCGATCAAGGAAAAATGGTCCTCCCCTGGCAGTACTTCGCCGTGCTGCTGCCGGTACAGTCGGTCGGAGTGCAAGGTGACAGGCGTGCCTATGGCCGCACGATCGCCATACGCTCGGTGGAGTCGATCGACGGCATGACCGCCGCGTTCTCGCGCATTCCCTACGATGTGCTCGAACGCATCTCCCTGCGCATCACCAACGAGATGAAGGCCAATATCAACCGGGTAGTGTACGATGTGACCCACAAGCCCCCGGCCACCATAGAATGGGAATGATCAGTCCAAAAGACCGTCCAGCTCTTCCCAGCCGTCCACGGTATCATCTGGTACGATATCATCGTCCGGTTGGAAATAGCCAGATCTCTTTAGGACCGCCCTCATTCCCACCCCTTTCGCTCCTTTCACGTCCGCCTGCAGCGAGTTGCCCACGTACATCGACAATTCCCGCTCCGCTCCTAGGTTGAAAAGCGACATCTTGAACATCTTGGGGTGTGGTTTGCGCAGTCCCACGTCGCTGGAGAATATCATATCGTCGAAGAAACGGTCCAGGTGGAAATGACGTATGTCCCGTAGTGGGAACTCGGAAGGCAATCCCCAGGCCACATCAGATATCAATCCGATGGCGTAACCCTTATCCCTGACCCGTTCCAGCATCTCGATGGTGCCGGGGATCAGACATCGATCCTCTTGGAGGGCGGTATAGAACAGCTCCAGGCCATCATGGATTAGATCTTCATCGACCTGACAGCCTGCTGAGCCCATGATGTCATACAATACCTCTTCCAAAGGGATCTCCAACAGGTCCCTGACCTTTCTCTCCCGGTTACGTTCCAGGGTGACCAGGACCGACCTGCGGAACTCCGTTTCCTGGACCTGAGATCCCGCTTCCATCACCAGTTTGTAGAGGCGGCTGACCGTTCGCTCCTCTGGACCGGTCCAATCGTGATAATAGTCGATCAGGGTGTGTCCAAGGTCGAAGATAACGGCTTTCATATGGGATGTGATTCACCGCACCGAGGATATAATCGTTTCCTGAGCCCCTTCCACCAGTCCGACCAATCCCTTTATACCTCTCATCGATAATCCTGACACGATGCGGGTCTACGTTATCGATAACGGGGGGCAGTGGACGCACAGGGAATGGCGTGTCTTGAAATACCTCCAGGTGGAGACCAGGATCGTACCGAACAGCACTCCCTTTGAGAAACTGGCAGAGGTGGACGCCCTGGTATTGTCCGGGGGCGCTCCGGACGTAGCATCCGAGGCCGGCCGCATGGGGAACAACGGCGAGTACCTGGACAAGGCCGACTTCCCGATCCTGGGCATCTGCGCCGGCATGCATCTCATGGCCACTCATTTTGGCGGCACCACCGGGCCGGCCATTCGGGCGGAGTTCGGGCGTACCCATCTGTATGTCGATGAGCCGGACCATCTCTTCTCCGGGCTGCCTAAGGAGTTCGACGTATGGGAGTCCCACAATGACGAGGTGAAGGTCGTTCCCGAGGGGTTCCAGGTATTGGCTCGCTCAGACACCTGCCTGGTGGAGGCCATGCGTTCTTTGAATAGGCCGTTGTACGCGCTGCAGTTCCATCCCGAGGTCGAGAACACCGATTTCGGCATGGATATTTTCCGTAACTTCCTCAAGGTGGTCGAGGACTGGTCTAAATGAAGGCAGAGAGCTGGTGTGCTCTGGCCACAGCTCTGAAGAAGCGGCGAAGGGACGACTCCCTGGAGCGGGCGGTCGGCCGAGAGGTCCGAAAGGTCGAACTCTCCTATCAGGATTATATGGAGATCATGGAAATGGTGCGCGCTCATGCCCGTAAGCATAAGCTCGATGATTGGGAGTCGGCCCAGCAGATCTCAAAGGAGCAAGAGGAACAATAGGGCCGCAAGTACGGCCACCGCCACCATCAAAACGATGATGGCCGTACTTCGGTCAGTGCCGAACATTATGGGGATGGGCCCTATGAACAGGACTCCTCCGGCCGAGGGCCTATCGCGCCCCTCTTCCACCTTGAGGCTGGCACGAGGGAGCAAGTTCGATAGAAGTACGATAAAGGCGGCGAAGGCCAAGAGCAAGGACGCCGCTCCCCACCAACCGTCCGCGCGCAGAACTGGTACGATCAGGAAGAGATAGAGTTCCAGCTCCCCCTTTCCCTCCGCCACCCCACCCAGGACAACGGCTGCCGCGGCCAAGGCGATGAGCATCACCCAACCCTGTTTTCGCTCCACGCACTTCCATCGTTCCATACCCTTTTTTAGTTACTCATTCGTAATTATTATCATGATCCTACCCCGACCCCGGGTGGTCATCAGCCGTTGCATAGAGTTCGAAGCCTGCCGTTACGACGGTGCCAAGATACCCAGTTTGTTCGTTCTAAAGCTCATGCCATATGTGGATCTTTTCCCGGTATGCATGGAGGCCGACATCGGTCTGGGCGTTCCCCGGGACCCCGTTCGCATCGTGCGTAAAGATGGAGCGGACCATCTTATCCAACCAGCCACCGGACGGGACGTGACCGAGGAGGCGGTGCACTTCACCCATGACCACCTTTCCAAGCTGAAGAACATTGACGGGTTCATTCTCAAGGGGCGGTCACCCTCCTGTGGCATAAAGGACGTCAGGGTCTATCCGCCAGGGGAGGAGAAGGCCCCCATCACCAGCAAGGGCACCGGTATGTTCGCCAGGAATGTAATGGAGGACTTTTCGCACCTGGCCGTGGAAGACGAGTCCCGCCTGCTCAACGAACGTATCGCGGACCATTTCCTCACCAGGATATTCACCTTCGCCCGCTTCCGGAGGTCTCGGGAGACCGGGAGGTCCAGGGACCTCATGGATTTCCATACCAGACACAAACTGTTGCTCATGGGGTACCATCAAGAGGCTTTGCGACGCATGGGGAGGATCGTCGCTTCCAACACATCCATGGTAGAACGTTTCCAGCAGTATTCTGAGGAGCTTTACACCGCCTTGCGTCGTCCACCTCGTTGCCGTTCATGGAACAACGTCCTTATGCACGCCATGGGATATTTTTCCGACCATCTTCAACCCAAGGAGAAAGCGCATTTCCTGCAAATGCTGGAATGGTATGGGGAGGGCAAGGTGCCCCTGACCGCCCCGATGCTCCTGGTGAGGGCCTGGGCCCTTCACTATGACGATCCGTACCTGCAGGAACAGGTGTTCTTTGAACCGTATCCATTGGAGTTCATGAAACTGATGGGAAACGATTCCTGTACCGGGCGGGAACTTTGGGAGGGCGTCCGATAACCTATTTATTCCCAGGGGCATTTCCCCCGCACAGGATTTTATGACGACCTTGTCTACGGTGCTGAAGGACATACTCGAGTCCAGGAAATTCCTGGTCGATCAGAGCGGCCCCTTCGTAAATGGGAGAAAGGAGGGTGTCGAGCTACACTTCTTCCCTTACGCCCGGCACTCACCGGCAGCCTTGGAGGAGTTCCAGAAGGCCGTTCCCGGGTTAAACGGAAAGGTCATATTGGCGGCCCTGGTGCCCTTGGCCGAAAGCACATTGGCCAACATCCCTTCCGACGTCGTCATCTGGGACCGCGAGGCCATCGAGCATGAGGTCGGACGGACTAGGATCGAAGCCATGGTGGGAGAGGAGGACCATGGCCTGATCGACGATCTTTACGCCGATGATTTCCCACCGGTGATGAAGGCGGAGAACATGGAGGAAGATCAGGAGGAGCGCATCGCCCCGATGCAGATCGGCCTTCAGGCCGTCGTGGAACTCTCCGCCAAGACGGTGAGCGGGTTCAGCCACCGGTTGGAGCTGATACCTCATTTCCTTTTCAGTTACAACGCACCGCTGTACGTGGGGGAGGGGCGCATAGGCAGCAAGGAAGGCATACTGGCCGTGAACGCTCTGACCAATGCGGTAGAGCCCTGGGAAGAAATTCCGGCAACGGTGACCAAACTGGAACAGGGATACAAACGCCTGGAACCGGTCTTGGACGAGGAAGAGGCCAGCGCTTTAGTGCGGGTGGCGGTGGAGAAGGAACACACGCACGAGAGGGACATGGTGAAGGAGAACGGGCAGGTCACCATGACCGAAAGGGTGGTGGTCCATCCCCGTTTGGACCAAGGGTCGGTAAAACGGATGGGCATGATCTACGTACCCATTTGGTGCGTCGAAGGAACCAAAGGGGTCATGATAATCAACGCCAGCACCGGTAAGGTGCTCAGCGAGGATTATTTCCGGGACATTTGCTGATAGCATCCAAACGTCGCCGTATGTTCTTCCAATGGGCTCCCTGCCAGTATATCTTTCCACATATCCGGCATCGGAAAAATGCGTCGTATCCTTTCCAGGTGCCCTCCGCCACCTCATTCTGAACGGTGCTCTTGTCCACCGTCTGCAGTTCACCATTGCACGCAGTGCACCTCCTGAGGTCCGGCTGCAGGCGTAATCCAAGCCGGTTCTCCAGCCACATGAGCTGGGAGTTCAGGTCCGTCATGGTGATGAGAACTCCCCTGTCCCCGGCCCTCTCCGCCAATTGACGGTCGCGCGTAAGGAGCAGACGATCGTTCCCTTGAAGCAGGGAGAGCATCTCTCTGTCCGAAGCGTCCCGTACGTATTCGGCATCGTATCCCAGGAGGCGCAGCCACCGAGACAAAGAGCCGAGCATGCCGTCTAGCAGGAACGATGGATCAGTCATCCTTAACGACCTCGTAGGTCAAGTGCACCCCCCCGCCCAATCTTTCGACCGAGATCAGTCGCATAGGTATCTGCTCTCCAGGACGGAAACCGCCCCCGTCCACCGGTGAGGGGGCCTCCCTTCCCCCAATGATATAATCGCCTATGTAGACGGAATACAGGTCGACCATACCGGCCTGGAAGAACGAGAATATGGTCTCCCCGCCCCCCTCCACCAACAAGGTGGAAACGCCCCTTTCTTCCAGCACCTGCAGCAAGGCCGGCAGATCGATCCGTCCCTTTCCCAGACGGGCCGTTTCCGCTCCAGGATATTGGCGGATGCATTCCTCGCAGGTCACCATCAGGGTACGGGCCCGCTGGTCCAGCACCAAGGAGGTCCCCGGCACCCTACCCCGGGGGTCCAGCACCACTCGGAGGGGCTGCTTGTCATACGGCATCCCCTTCACCGACAAGTGGGGGTCGTCGGCCAGAATGGTGCCCGCGCCTACTAGGATGGCCTGACATTCCGAGCGTACTCGTCGCACTCTGTCCATATCCTCCGGTGAGGAGATCCTCAGCTGCCTCCTCTCGGTGCCAGCGATCTTGCCGTCCGGCGACATGGCGCAATTGACGATCACCCTGGGTCTCATGACCGAGATAACGACGAGCATCATCATAATGATGATGGGGCGGAGATTAATAGGACCAAATCGATATCGGCCACGATGAATGATTTCGACATCATCGAGCTGAAGAGGTCCAATTTGAAAGGGGCTACGGTCATCGAAGGCTTCTCCAGCATAGGTTTAGTGGGATCCATCACCGCTAACTACCTGGTCAACCTGCTGGACCTGGACCTGGTGGCCATTATCGATTCACCATATCTTCCGTCGGTTTCCATCGTGCGTGACGGCGTCCCCTACTCACCAGTACGGGTATACTCAGGTACAATTGGTGAGAAAGGTAGCGATAAGATCGTGGTCATCGTCTCCGAGTTCGAACCGCCGCAGGAGATACTCAAACCTCTTGCCTGGGCCATCATGGACTGGGTGGAGTACAAGCGTTGCCGCATGGTAATCTCCCCTGAAGGCTTGGCCAACAAGGCCGGCGAGGGGGTAGATGACATCTTGGGTCCGCAGACCGAGGAGACGGTCGATTTCAAGGTGTTCGCCGTAGCTTCCACGCCCAGGGCGAGAAAGATGCTGATCAAGAACGATATCCCCATCTTCGAGAACGGGGTGGTGGTCGGCCTGGCAGGAGTGCTTTTGAACGAAGGGGTCAACCGTAACTTCGATGTGGTCTCCATACTCTCTGAAGCGCATTCCGATTACCCCGATGCCCGGGCGGCCGCAGCGGCCACCGAGGCCATCGACAAGTTGTTATTACACACCCAGCTGGATACCAAGCCCCTGCTGGAAGAGGCCGCGCTGATAGAGGAGACCCTGAAGGAGATCAAGAAAAAGACCGGAGAGAGCGAAGAGCTGGCCAAGAAGCGCTCCATCATGTACGGTTGATCACTTCTATGAGATAGGGGGAACCTTCCCCTATCCGAAGGTCGATCGGAACGAACTGAGGAACGAGCCACATCTGTGTTCGCAGATGGCCACTGATCTCTCGGACCGTGAAGCACGAACCCTCATTGGCCATGGCCATGAACGGTAGAAGCTGGTCGGCGGTATGCACGTCCAAGATGCCTCCGCCCTCCATCTCCTCCATTAATCCAGCGGCCGCTACCCGGCCGACCCTCTCGGCGGCCACCCCCTGTTCTCCCAACGAATTCCATCCTAGCACGGTGTTCTCATACTCCGCCGCCAAGGCCACTCCGGCCCCGGTGGAGGCACCGGAGGAGACGTTAAGGGTGATATCAAGGTCAACACCTGGAAGCCCCGTTCGTGCCCCCTGCATCAGGCGCTCTCCCACCTTTGCAGGCAGGTTCTGGACGAAGGCCGTTCCTAGGACGCGACGCAGTTCCCCACGCTGCTGAGGACCGAACCCGCCTATTTTACCTCCGCTCACCTTAAGATGCACCGCCCCGCCCCCCTGTGGATAGAATCCGCGCCTTTTCGCGTTCATCTCCAATCGGGCGCCCATCAAACGCAGTATCGGAAAAAGGACCTGGGCGTAATGGTCGATGGGCGGAGACCAGCGCACATCGGTCCCTCCGATCAGTTCCAGCTCGGTCTCGATGGGAGAGACGACCAGAGCTGGCAGGACCGTCTGCATAAGGAGCGTGAGGGAACCAGCGGTCCCTATATCAAATCGATAACGACCGCCGCGCATCTGGCCGGGATGGAATTCCAGAGAATCCGATCCTATTTGATCACCAGTGACCTCTGCGGAGGATATTTCATTCATCAACCGAATTCCAGCCAGATGTTGTGGTCTCAATCCCGGGTCGTCGCGTCCAGCACGTATATTTTCCATACGGAACCCTTTTCCGGTGAGCACCGAGAGGGAGAGGGCAGTACGCAGGACCTGTCCGCCACCTTCACCATGAGATCCGTCCAGCTCTATCATGCGGTTCTCCGATGCTTGCGTGCTGCCATCACCTTCCAGAGCTCATTGAACGCCATGGCGCACAGGGACATGGGCAATAGGATGAGCCATTCTTCCCAACCCAACGCGACAGTACGGAAAGCATCGCTAAGTCCAGGGACGTATACCACCGACAGCTGCAACAGTGCCGATACGATGACAGCGAGGATCAGCTTCATGTTGGTGAAGACCCCGATCTGACGAATTGTCTGCCTCTCCGAACGGGCTGAGAGGGCGTAGAACAGCTGGGAGAACACCATGGTGCAGAAGGCAACGGTCCGGGCGTGAACCACCGCACTTTCCTTGCCGAGGCTTTCGAGCGCCCCCTGGAACTCCAGTTGGAACGCCAATATCGAGGCCACTGCCAGGATACCGCCAACGGCCAATATGCGAATGGCGTTGCTGCGGTTTACTGGCGGCTCCTTAGGGTCGTTAGGCGGGCGGTCCATGATGTTGGACGGGGTCGGGTCGATGCCCAGGGCCAAGGCCGGGAAACCGTCCGTCACCAGGTTCATCCACAATAAATGGATGGGTAACAGGAATGGCAGGAACAGAGGGTCGACGAACAACAGGCTGGCGGCGAACATGGCCGCCACCTCGCCGGAGTTGCAGGACAGCAGGAAGGTGACGAACTTCTTGATGTTGTCGTAGACACCGCGCCCCTCCTCCACCGCATTGACGATGGAAGCAAAGTTATCGTCCATCAGGATCATCTGCGACGCTTCCTTGGAGACGTCCGTGCCAGTGATGCCCATGGCCACCCCGATGTCGGCCTTCTTCAGCGCCGGGGCATCATTGACCCCGTCACCGGTCATGGCCACGATCTCCCCCTGGTTCTGCAACATTTCCACGATGCGAACCTTATGCTCAGGCGCTACTCTGGCGAAGACGTTAACGCTTTTAAGTAGTCCGGACAATTCCGCATCCGAGGCTGTATCCAGCATCTTTCCGTTGATGACCTGGTCCTTACCCGGTTCGGCGATGCCCATCTCCATGGCTATGGCCCTGGCGGTCAGTTCGTGGTCCCCGGTGATCATTATGACGCGTATGCCGGCGGTGTGGCATTTCTTGATGGCCACGATCGCCTCCTTTCGTGGGGCATCGATCATGCCCACCAGGCCTAGCAGGGTGAAGTCCTTCTCTATAGAAACTTCATCAAGAACATCATCTGTGACATCACGCATGGCGATGGCCAAGACCCTCAAAGCTCGATCGGCCATCTCATTGTTCTTTGCCTGAACAGCTTCTGCCATCTGCGGGGTGATGTCCACGGTACGGTCGCCCATCCGTCGCCTGGTGCACAATGGCACCACGCGTTCGGCCGCTCCCTTCATGAAAGCCAACTTCCTCCCGTCGACCTCGTGTACTGTGGTCATGCGTTTCTTGACCGAATCAAAGGATATCTCGAAGATACGGGGGCTGTTCTTGGCCAACTGTTCCACTTCGATACCCGCTTTGCGGGCAGTGACGACGAGGGTGCCTTCCGTTGGGTCCCCTCGCACCTTCCACTTGCCCTCCTCTTGGTAAAGGGAGGAATCATTGCACAGGGCGCCGGCCACCAGCAGCATGGAGAGGTCCTCCCTCTCCGCGGCGTTCAGCAGATCCCCCTGGGCCATGAAATGTCCATCGGGCTCGAAACCTTCTCCAGTGACATTGATGATGTCGTCCATGTAGATCTCGCGGATGTTCATCTCGCCCTTGGTCAGGGTACCGGTCTTGTCTGTGCAGATGACAGTGGCGCTACCTAGTGATTCGACCGCTGGCAGTTTTCTCATGACCGCCTTTCTTTTGGCCATGCGTTGCAATCCCAATGCTAACGAGATGGTCACGATGGCCGGCAGACCTTCGGGAATTGCCGCCACAGCCAGACTGACCGAGGTGAGGAACATCTCCTCCACCGGAACACCTCTCATGATCCCCACGGTGAAGATGAATATACAAACACCCAGGATACCGATGCCCAGCTGCTTACCCAGTTTGTCCAGCTTCTTCTGCAGCGGAGTGCTCTCGTCGTTGGTCTGAACCATCGTAGCGATCCGGCCAAGCTGAGTTTGCATTCCGGTGGAGGTCACGACCGCCCTCCCCCGTCCATGGTCCACGTTGCAACCGGAGAAGACCATATTGGTCCTCTCCGCCAGGAAGACCTCTGGGCTGAGGATGTCTCCCGTCCGCTTGTTCACCGGCAGCGACTCCCCGGTCAAAGAGGCCTCGTTGGTCTTGAGGTTGACCGTCTCCAGTAAACGTGCATCGGCCGAGACCCGGTCCCCCGCTGCAAGTAATACGATGTCCCCTGGTACCAGGTCCTTGGAGGGCACGCTTTCCTCTCTCCCCTCCCGGATGACATTGGCCCTGGGGGCGGCCATGTCCTTCAATGCCTGCATGGTCTTCTCGGCCCGGTAGGTCTGCAGAAATCCCAACGTGGCGTTGATTATGACGATGACCAAGATTACCCCCGCGTCCAACCACTCCTCGGTGGACCCATTGACGGTAGCGATGGCGCCGGAGATGATGGCGGCGAAGATCAAAATGATCACCATGAAGTCCTTGAACTGGTCCAGGAAGATCTTGAGGGGGGAAATCCTACGGCCTTCGCTCAGCTCGTTGGGACCATATTTCTCAAGTCTCCTAGCCACCTCTTCGACCGATAGTCCCTGAGCGCTACTGCCCAAGGTTTTCAAGGTCTCCTCACCGCTCATGGCATGGAAATCGCTCGCCATTATTGACCCATATCTAAACCCTCGTCCAATTAATTAAATACGACGCTCGCCAAGAAACGTGAGTGCCACGGCGACTCTACAAATGTGGGCAATTATTAATAGCCAGTATTACTATCGAGAAACGGGATGCACTAGGGACCGCGCTCTTGAGGCGGGCCCCTCGACCACTGGATGGTATGCCTCCATCTAAGGGAGGTTGGCACGTCCAGAATGCATGGCCGTATTCGTCCGGGTATGCACGATGATAGCCATTGACAACGTGATGTTTGAGGTCGGTATCATAATGCTGGTCTCCTTTATCGGAGCAGCATTGGCTACGAAGGCCAAACAGAGCGTCATACTCGGTTACATACTGGCAGGAATGCTCATCGGGCCTTACATGTATTTTGAGGTGGGCGGTTTCGTCTATGAGGGGCTTATAAAGGACACCACTTTCATCCAATTCCTATCCAGCATGGGTCTGACCCTGCTGATGTTCTTCGTGGGGCTGGGGTTCTCCATTTCCAAGTTGCAGAAGACCAGAGCCCCGGCGATCATACTGGCGCTGATAGATGTCGGAATAGGCATGTTCCTAGGCATACTCATCGGCTTCTCCCTGGGCTGGCCCATCATTGACACGGTATTCCTGGCAGGGGTCATATCCATGAGTTCGGTGGCCATAACCGGGAAGGCCTTGCAAGAGATGAAGCGCATAAATACCCCGGAGACGGAGTACTTGCTAGGCATGGTCGTCGTGGAGAGCTTCCTCTCCATGGTGCTTCTGACCATCGCTGGAGGACTGATGTTCAAAAGCGATGTCGGTGGGCAGATGACCATGACCCGTCTCATCGTCGGTATATTGGCCTTCTACGGTTTCTTCATCTTTTTGGCCATCGTGGTCATTCCTAGGGTGGTGAACTACTTCCACAGCATCAAGAGCAACGAGATGTTCGTGCTGTTCGCCCTGGGGTTAGTGTTCCTGTCCGCTGCTTTGGCCGAGGTCTCGGGCGTACCGGCCATCATAGGGGCGTTCTTCCTGGGCATGGTGTTTGCCGAGACCAAGCTTGTGGAACGCATCGAAGACCGCATCACCCCTTTCAGGGACGCTCTAGTGGCGGTTTTCTTCGTATCCTTTGGAATGCTCATCGACCTGCGTATGCTGGGCAGCATCATCCCCCTGTTGTTGATCGCTGTGCCGGTAGTGCTGTTCTACGAGGTCATAGTACTGAGCGTGGTATCCTATCTTTTAGGATTCACCAGTAAGTCCTCGATATTCATGAGCACATCGGTGACCGGACGCGGGGCGGAGTCCGTCATGTACGCCAGCGTAGGTAGTAATTCCCCGGCGTTGATCAAGGGGGCGGAGCTGAACCCTTTCGCAGGGGCCTTTTGCTTCGTCATGAGCGTAATTTCCCCCGGAATGATGAAGGGGAGCTTGCGGTTGACCCGATGGCTCGCCCGGATCACCCCCAAATTTCTGAGGTATGGCGGTTCTTTGATGAACCGCACCATGAGCAAGATCATACTGCCAGTACCACTTAAGCTGTTCCAGAGGACCCGCCGCCTGGAGGTGCTTGTGATGCTATACTTCGTGGCCTTGGTGGCGGTGATGGTCCTGTCGTTCCCGTATAATATGGCGCTGTTCGTCATCGGAGGGGCGCTGGTAGTGATCACATATAGCATGCTAGAGGGCGATCTGTTCCTCGTCGTCCGCATGACCAACTACGACAATCTCGGAGTGGTGACCCGCGATCCTGGCAATATCAGCCGCTTCATCGCCGGATTCATAAGCCTGAGCTTGGTGACGATCCTCTCCCTTGCCTTCATCTTTCCCCTGTGGTGGCCATCTTCTTTCGTCGTCCTTCTGGCCTACTTCATCATCGTCATGATGATGACCCACAGTGTCTACAATCTCACTAGGACGCCATCCTTTAACTTGACATCAAAACCGGTCGAACGTCGTCAGGGGCGCAAGAAAAAGGAGAAGATGCCTGCCCCGAAGTTCAATCCCCCGGTGGTCAGGGACGATCCCGGTTGGGGCACTGAACCGGCTCCCGGCCGGAATCTGGATATCCCTGAAAAGGTATCGATCGACGAGATCGGTAAGAAGGACGATTCGAAGTGGAAGAACCTTTGATTCGAACATCCAATTCGTAATTATTACCGCATCGGAAAAAGGCGTTCTAACCCCTTCCATATCTCATAAAAACTAATGAAGTGCGGGCACCGGGATTCGAACCCGAGTTCGAAGCTTGGGAAGCTCCAGTCCTAACCACTAGACTATGCCCGCCTGATGGCTACTACATCGCCGGCCGATTTTTATAGTTTATCACCCGGTGCCTGACGACATATCGGACATCACTTGTTAGCATCTCTCAACAGGTTCTCCAGTTCGGAGACGATCCTATAGATCATGGTGCGCCCGTGCATGGGGATGTTCGGGTCGTTCGCCAGATCATCCAACTTCCCTACGACTCCAGCAACCTTTACGTCCATAGCCTCGGTCGTCTGGCTCAACCGGCTCTTGGCCTCGGTGGCCCCTCTCCTGATATTCCTGGGAACGGAGGTATCCTCCGACAACTGATCCAATACGTCGATTATCTGATTGAGTTTTGTTTTGGCATCATATTCCATACAATCACCATCCTATTGACATCATTGAGACCGATATCGCACGACGCCCTAATCGGCGACGTACTTCGGTTCTCCATTTTCTTTGAATGTTGCTACTGCCATGAGGGTCTTGGTGTCCCTGAGTCCTTTGATGTGGGACAGGTCCTCTACTAAAAACTTCTTAAGATGGATATAATTCTGTAATTTGGCCTTCACCACAATATCCGTGTCCCCCGTCACCAGGAACACGTCCACGACCGGATCCAATAAAGATATGCTCTGGCAGACCTGGTCCGCGTCCCTTGTTTCTACCTTGAGAGTGATGATAACGGTTACTTCCTCATCGCCGTAGTATGAGGATAATATCGAGTTGTTCTCGTCCTGTTGCATACGCAACCCTCCTCAGCCACTAATGATATACCACCTAGATGGTCATACTATTTATGGCGTGGTGAAAAATCGGAATGATTCACATCACGTTTTCGAATTCCTCTTGCAGGTCGATGATGACCTGCTCCAGAACCTCTTCCAAATTTGGGCTCTGGTATTCTCTAAGGCCTCCGAGCTCGCTTTGCACTCGTGCTATGAAATTGTTGTTATCTTTAAGGAACTCAACATTGCAAAGAGACTCTTCCATGGTCATTCACCCCAGTCCAACATCTCGTGAACGTTGGTCTGTTCGAGCGAATGCTTGGTTCCCTATATAATAATTGTCTTGGAATGTACTTTTGTAGAGCCAGTTATCTGGATGAAATAATATATTCACTATTATAAATATATAAAATTATGGAAGTATCTTCTCCATGTAATGGGCGGGACGATCCTTCCCAAAATAATTCGCCAAATCTCCTTTAATCTGATAACCAAACGATTCCAGTGGGAGCATGGTCTCGCTCCTTGGGTCCACTTCTAAAGTGATCTTCACCGTTCCCGCTCGGCGAGCAGCCTCTTCTCCAGCCTGCAGCAGTTCGGTAAGTGCTGTGCCTAAAAGCATCAGCAGCCGGCTCTTGCCGCCCTTCCCTTCATGATAAAGGACCATCGCTGAATCTCCGGCCACGTGCACAGTGAAGTCCGGGGCCATCGTGAACATTTCCAGCACGGACAATGAGAAGGAGGGTCCCCCGAGGAGGTTCTCCTTTCCCTGCATCCATTTCAGATCACTAAGTTTTGCCGTCTTCACCTTCGCCATTTCACTCCTCCAGATGCTTGACCATCATGTTCGCGTCAGACCCCTTTCCGTAGTAGTTACGGCAACGGGCCAACACCTTATACCCCTCTGAAAGGTAAAGGTCGACCGCCGCCTGGTTCTCGGGTCGCACGCATAGCATCACAGTCTCCGTCCCAGAATCGGCGATCGATCGTTCCACCTCCTGAATCAATCCCCGCCCTAGGCCTCTCCGGCGATGGAGGGGGGACACGGCCAGAGACAGAACCTCGACCGTATGATACGCGGGGGACGAACGGATCATGGCATAGGCGACCACCGCTCCCTCCGCTTCCACGATCAATGTGGTCACCAGAGGGTCATGGAGCAGATCCAGCACAAACGCCTCAGAGAACCGTTTTGGACCAAAGGCTCCCTCTTCCAATGCCATGAGGCTCGGCAGGTCATTGACACCCCCTGATCTAGTACGCACACTTCGAAATCCTTCCTTCCGGTATATCCATTTGCCCCCATACGACCGAAATTATGGAATACATAGATGCCGTTCTTTACAGGCCAGGTATTTATTATGAAGTCCTTTTCGAGCATTCGCTCGCTACTGGGTACCCCAGACCTCGACGGGCAGGTCATGTTGCGGGGATGGATATACCGCACCAGGAGCAGTGGTAAGATCGTTTTCACAGTGATACGCGATTCCACCGGAATAATGCAGATCACCATCAAGAAGGGCAACCTTCCCGATCAGCAATTTGAGGGGGCGCTATCCGCTTCCATCGAGTCTTCCGTGGAGATCATGGGAACGATACACAAGGACGAGAGGGCGCCTGGAGGTTACGAGGTACGGGCCTCATCTTTCAACATCGTCGGTACCGCTACGGCCTTCCCCATTACCGAATATCAGAGCGAGGAACTGCTTCTGGACAACCGCCACCTATGGATAAGGTCCCGGGAGCAGACCGCGGTGATGAAAGTGAAGGCGACCCTGCTGGCCGGGGCCCGGGAATGGTTGATGGAGAACGATTTCACTGAGGTTACGCCCCCGATATTCACCCAGAACGCCTGCGAGGGCGGTGTGACCCTGTTCAAACTGAAATACTTCGATCGCGAAGCTTTCCTAAGTCAGAGCGCCCAGATGTACCTGGAATCTCTAGTATTCTCATTGGAGAAGGTTTATTCCATCACCCCCTCGTTCCGCGCGGAGAAGTCCCGAACATCTAGACACCTTACCGAGTACTGGCACATGGAATTGGAGGAGGCTTGGACGGACAACGAGGGCAATATGAGGATACAGGAGGAGCTCGTTTCGGCCATGGTGTCCAAGGTCCTTAAGGAGAGGAAGGAGGAGCTGGGGCTGCTTAAGCGGGACGCGGAGCCCTTAAAAGCGGTAAAGGCTCCCTTCAAGCGGGTGCGTTATTCAAAAATGATCGATCTGCTGCAGGAAAAGGGATTCGAGATCACCTACGGTTGTGACCTGGGGGCATTGGAGGAACGATCCATCACCGAAGAGGAGGTCGCCCCGGTGTTCGTGACCAATTATCCTAAGGAATGCAAGGCCTTCTACATGAAGGAGGATGAGGATGATCCTCGGACGTACAAATGCGCCGACCTCTTGGCTCCGTTCGGGTTCGGGGAGATCATTGGAGGCAGTGAGAGGGAGACGGACCTCAACAAACTTTTACAGCGTCTTGAGGAACAGGGCATTCCCGAAGACCCCTATCGTTGGTATCTGGACCTGAGACGCTATGGTTCCGTGCCTCATTCCGGTTTCGGTCTGGGGGTGGAACGCATCGTGAAATGGGTATGTGGGTTGGAACACATCCGGGACGCCATGCCCTATCCCAGGACGGTCTCTCGGGTCTATCCCTGAAGTTTGCGGGCCAGGTCGCAGTAGAGGCGGTAGGCGCTCTCCAACTGGTACCTTTCCACGTACTCGTCCTTGGTGTGGGCCATGCCTGGGCTGCCAGGGCCGCACACGGCCACCAATGGGTTGATCGCTGAATAGACGGCCGCCTCGGTGGCATATGGTACGGTTGTAAGTTCACCGGCTCCACAGGCCAGCAGCTCTTGTATCAAAGGGGTATCGGGAGAGGTCTCGAAGGCCGGCAGTTCGTACTGCATCACAATGTCGTAGGTCTCCCCCTCCAAGGTGCGCATGATCCTCTCACGGACCTCCCTTGCCGTCAATGGGTAGGGGTAGCGGGCGTTTAGATGTGCTTCGCACCTCTCGGGCACTATGTTATTGCGCGTGCCCCCGTTGATGGTCGAGACCACCAGGGTAAGATCATCAGTGGGACCTTTCGGCACCCTGAGCATGGGGGCCAGCCGGTCTAGCAGGTGGGTCATGTGCATGATGGCATTGTCACCCTTCCAAGGCATACTGGCATGGGCGGCGATGCCGTGCGCTGTCAAGGCCAATCTGGATACGCCCTTCTCCTTCCAGGCGACCCGCAGGTCGGTGGGCTCACCGACCAGTATTCCTTTGGCCATCCTGACCTCCGGGCGTTTGGTCAGGAACTCCGCACCGGTCATCAGCTCCTCCTCGTCAGTGGTGATCAGCAGGTAGAACGGCACTCCCTCGTCCTTCAGGGTACGGGCGGCGGCCAGCATGGCGGTCGCTCCCCCCTTCATGTCCGCCGCTCCCAGTCCATAGATGCGCCCCGCTTCGACCTCACCGTCGTCCCTGGTCCACGCGTTCCCGGCAGAAACCGTGTCCAGGTGGGCCGAGAAGGCAATTCCGCCTTCGCCATGGGCGGCGACCAGGGCCGGGCTGTCCGGTACGCCTCCGGTGACGATACGCAGGTCCATTTCCTCCAACTTGGCCCGTACCAGCTCGAACAGTAACTTCTTTCCTTCGTTGGTATCACTCCGCAAGTGGAGAAGCTCGATCAGATCATGCATCAATTCGCTGGACAAGTCATCACTTCCGATAGAAAGGAGTCTCCACCACCTGCGCTGGCACATGTTCATTGCGGATGGAGATCGCCAGTTCCGTTCCGATGCCAGAGAGGTCCTGGGGCACATAGCCCATGGCAATACCAACGCGTTTGCAAGGGGACATGTTGCCGCTGGTAACCTTTCCAACGACATTCCCGCGATGAATTATATCATAACCGTGCCGGGGGACCCCCCGGCCCAGAAGTTGCAACCCCACCAGGACCTCATAGGGATTCTCCTTCTGTCGCAAAAGAACGTCCCGCCCGATGAAATCATGGTCCAGTTTGACCACCCAGGGGGGGCCGGTCTGCAAGGAGGTCTGCCTACCATCAAAGTCAGTTCCAGATAAAAGATAACCCATCTCCAGGCGCAAGGTGTCCCTGGCCCCCAGACCGATCGGTCTCAGGTGTCCCTCTCCCTCTGTCAACAGCCTTTTCCAGAGCCAGGTGGCGTTCCTATCCTCCACCAGTACTTCGAAGCCGTCCTCTCCAGTATAGCCTGTGCGACCGATGTAGCAGCCCACCCCCTTTCCGGTCTGAGGTAGTAGGTCCTCAAGAAAAGTCGAGTCCGGTCCGTTCATGAAGGCGAATCGACCTTGGAAGCGTTTCATGCTAGTAAGATCGCTGGAACACAATCGTTGCAGGATCCCCGGGGCCAGTGGTCCCTGGACCGCGATGCAGGCCAGTCGGGTGGACAGGTCCACCACCTCCAATCCCTCGGTCCTGCTCTTCACCCATTCGCGTACCCGGTCCACGTTGGAGGCGTTGGGGACCATGAGATACTGCCCCTCGGCCATATGATAGTTAATGACGTCGTCGATGATGTGGCCATCATCATTTAGCAGGTGTCCGTAGACCGCCTTGCCCACCGGGGCCTTGCCCAAGGGATTGGTCAACAATCCATCCAATTGTCGAGCGGCGTCCGGTCCGCGAATAAGCAGATCTCCCATATGGGAAACGTCGAAGATCCCGGCTTGACGACGGACGATACCGTGCTCCTCGATGATGCCAGTGTATTGAATGGGCATCTCCCATCCTACGAACTCGACCATCCTGGCTCCCAGGGCCAGATGTTCAGGGTAAAGCGGGGTCCTCTTCATATGTTCATTTCCACAATGGGGTGCAAATTATCAAAACCTTTCCGTTAATGGGCGCCAAGGCTCTCCTCCAGCCTGACGCGTACCACCTTTGCCGGAACGTCCGGCAGGGAGATATAGGTCGTCCGTCCCCCGCTCTCCTCGTTGGCCACACGGGTACCGACCAGCCCTTGGTTGGAGAGGTCCTGTAGGTAGGACCAGAACATGGTATGCCCTCTGGCCTTCTCCCCGTATTCTTCCGCTACGATGTGATACACCGCCTCCGCCTCTGGAGTACGTACGTACGCCTGGTCCTTGATGCTGCGCGCGACGGCTAGCAATACCATCTTGCGTTGCTTGTCCAGGTCTTCGATCTTGGACTCGGTGACCACGGAGTACGTCAGCGCCTTGGCGCCCCGTACATGTTCTGGAGCTAGATGTTCAGCGCCTTCCTCCTCGCCCAGCATCCCCGCCTTATCCAGCAGTTCAATGGCGAAGCGGGCGTCGCCGAATTCGGAGGCGATATCGGCCATCAGGTCCAGTGAATCCTGTCGCACCGCCCCGGGGAAGAAGGCCAGGTCCGTCCTAAAGCGCAGGATGTCCGAAAGCTCCTTTATGCCATACCGATCGAAGCGGATGGTGTTGGCCCGACGGAAGGTGGATGTGGATGCCGCATCCAGCATATCCAACACGTTCTTCTGTGAGATCATGATGACCGACATTGACGGTCTACCTCTCACCACCTCCTCATCGAAGCGCGTCAGTTGATAGATGATGTCGCTTGCCCCCTTCACCAATAGCACGTCAGCCTCGTCCAGAACTACCACCAGGTGCATGCGGCGCTTTTCAAGATGCTTGCGAATGGAGCGCAACATCTCCTCGGTGGAGAAACCTCTGTCTGGAAAGTTCTCGTCGAAATGCATGACGATGCGGCGAAGTACCGCAACCTCGGTTGAGCGCTGCCGGCAGTTGACGATGATATAATCCATCATCCGTCCCTTCTCATGGGCGGTCCTCATCAGGTCCAGGCAGAAGCGTTTTGAGGTGGCGGTCTTTCCCGTACCCACGCTGCCGATCAGGAACGCCGTCTGCGACATTATACCTTCCAGCACTGGGCGGAATATCATCTCCAGCTTCTCTAGCTGAGCCTCACGATGGCACAGCTTCTCTGGAACGTAATCGAATGAAAGCTTGGATTGGTCCTTGAACAGGCGTGGGTTGCGCATATCTTACTCCGACCTTCTCACACGAATGGGTCCGGAACAGGGGATCTAACCCCGTTCTTCCGATCTGTAAGCTAGCAGGTTCATGTACCGGGGGCTCGAGGCCACGTGCCTGGAGATGACCACATTCAGGTGGTTCTTCCTCTCTTCCTCTGAACGCGCCTCTGGTATATGCATGAGCACCACTACGCATACTCCGGCATCGGCCAGCTTCTTGAACATCTCCTTGGCCAATTGGATGGCGAACCGGAAGATGTCCTGGAGCTTCAACTGAACGGATAAGATGGGTGCGGCTCATAAATTGATTTCTGTCCGCCGGACAAAAGCTACGCTCGCAGTATGAAAAATATGAAAAAGTAAATGGTTTGAAAGGCCTGAGAAGGTTCGGTAACTGGAGACCGACCCTTTCTGGCTTTTTCAGCCGAACAGAGCGGAGAGACCGGCAGCGGCCTCTTCCTCGGTCACAGCTTCTTCTTCCTTGACTTCTTCCTTGGCCGGAGCGGCCGCGGCGGCCTGAGCCGGAGCGGCGGCAGGTGCGGCGGCAACCATCGCGGAGGCGATAGCCTCATCGATGTCGACACCCTCTAGGGAAGCGGTCAAGGCCTTTATCCTGGATGCATCCGGCTCGACACCGGCGCTCTTCAAGATAACGGCGACTGCATCCTCAGAAACCTGCTTTCCAGCGGCGTGAAGGACCAAAGCGCTGTATATGTATTCCATTTCCTTACCTCCTCAATCAAACAGAGAACTCAGACCAGCTGCGGCTTCTTCCTCGCTGACCTGTTCCTCTTCTTCTTCATTCTTAGCCTCTGCGGCCTTGGTTTCGCTCACCGGTTGGGCTGCGGGCACCGCAGCCATGCGGTTCTTAATCCTCTCATCTTCTAAACCGATGATCGAAGCCAAAGTCATCATTTGCGCATCCGCCTTGGCCAGGATAGCACCGATGCTCTCCCTGGTCGGGAATGCGCCAGCCACGCTCAAGGCCATCGCTTGGCGATATGCCTTGGATAGCAAGGGCGTGACAGTCTGAGGCGTAACGTAAGCTATAGACAAGCTCAAGCCTAGGGCGCTCCTGGCGGCCAACCCCAACATGTTGGTGTAGTAGTCCGCCGGTACATTTAGGACGTCCTTCCCGTAGAGCACTCCATCTTCGAAGGCGGCCCGAAGGTCCATGCCCACGATCATGGGTAGGATCTCCAGCTTGGCCAATACCTTGGCGACCTCATCCGGGACTGGCTCGCCCTTGGGGACGAGGACCTTGTCCTTCTTGATGATGATCTTCCCGGACTCTATGGCCGCGGGAATACCAGCCTTCTGCAGTTCGCCAATGATGGGGCCGGGTTTGAAGGGGGTGTCTCCCGCCTTCACCGCGATGTCCTCCGGCGCGATATCTCCGGTCTTGGCCGGGGCCGGGGTCTTGGTACCCTCCATCTGGCGGAATAGCTTGAACGGGTTGACGTCCGAAGTGACGATCGCGCACTGTCCGTCAACAATCGGCCTCAGTTGCTCCAGGCCCGGCCTCAGCTTGGCTGCCTCGGTGATCGCCAGGTCCATCAATGTGTTCCTGGTCATGCTCACGTTGGCCTTGCCGCGCAGTCCGGCGCGCATGGAGATCATCTGGGCGGCGGGAATGCCGTGCAGATCGACGATGCCGACAACGTGGCTGTGGGCCATGAGGTCCACGAGCTCCTGCACCCTCTCCCTTTTCCAATTCGCGACGTGTGCCATGCTAAGAACCTCCTCAAATCACCTTCTCGGAGGGTCCCATGGTGGTCTTCACGAAAGCGGACCGGATGTTCATGGTGCCCTTTTCGAGTCTGAGTCCCAATCTCTTGATGATCAGCTCGATGTTGTCAGCTATGTCTTCTGGCGTCATGTCCGCGGTCCCGACGGAGGTGTGGAAGGTCATCTTGTCCCTGCTCCTGATGAACACCGACTTGCGAAGGTTTTCTATCATGAGCTTTGGGTCCGCTCCCGGGGGGATGGGCTTGGGCATCTTGCCGCGAGGACCGAGTACGATACCCAATCTCTTACCGATAACGGGCATCAACGGGGCCTCCGCGATGAAATATTCAAACTCGTTAGCCATCTTCTTAGCCTGTTTCTTGTCGTCAGCGATGGTTCCGAGCTCTTCCACGGAAATGATCCTATCGGCCACTTCCTTGGCTTTGATCAGCATTTCACCGCTGCCGATTACACAGACCTTGATCGGCTTTCCCCTACCGTGAGGCAGAATGATGTCCTCCTGTATCCTGTTTTTGGGTATGGACAGGTCCACATCCTTCAGGTTGATGGACAGGTCGACCGTTTGCTTAAAATTGCGCTTTGGAGAATTCCCCAAGGCTTTCTTAACGGCCGTAATAGTTGATTTTTCTGCCAATTCGATCCCTCCTGTAGTTCCAACGAACCAACGAAGGTTCTCCTACAGTTTGGTGAGACCCCCTAATCACCCTACTATTTATAAAGATATCGTATTAAAAGAGAAAAGAAAATGTTTTACTGGAAAGGGTTTCAGGCTTTCAATTGGTCATCCCAGTTGCCGGCCTTGATATCCTGTTGCATGTCCTTGGGCTCTTTGCCCTCGACAGTTATGCCGCAGGAGACGCAGGTTCCGATGACCTCTAACACCTGGGCTTTAATGTCAGCCCCGGTAAGCGAGTCCTGCTTCATGTGAGCGATCTTGACCGCTTGCTGAATGGTGATGTTCCCGGCCTTGGCAGCCTTGGGCGCACCAGCACCCTTCTCGATGCCCAGCTCTTTGAAGAGCAGGGCGGAGGTGGGAGGGGTACCGACCTTGATCTCGAAGGTCTTGGTCTTCTGGTCTATAATGACCTTGACCGGGACCTTCATGCCGATAAACCCTCTGGTCTTCTCGTTTATCGCGGCTACGACCTGAACGACATTGATCCCCGTGGGGCCCAAGGCGGGTCCAAGCGGCGGACCTGGGGTGGCCTTTCCGCCATCCACTAACACTTCGATAGTCTCTACCATTTTATCATCTCTCCTTCTCGAGGACCCTCACGCTGTCCCCGCGGACGGTGACAGGGATGGGCACGGTGGCCTCGAAAAGCTCTACCGTGATCTCTTCCTTGCTCTCGTCTATCTTCTGCACCCTGGCCTTCTCTCCTTTGAACGGACCGGCGACCAATTCCACCACGTCACCCTCCGAAATGCCAGAGACAAGGGGTTTGGGGGTCAGGAAATGCTCTATCTCTGCAAGATTGGTCTCCCCGTCCACCAATCCTTTGGCCTTGCGGACACCCCTACAGGTCTCCCTGACCAGGTCCGTGTTCATCGCTTCCATGAACAAATAGCCGTCAAGCTTTCCCGGGGCTAGCAGGGCGAATATGCCCTTGTCCCCGGTCTTTGCCTTTCCGGCCACACCGTCGGCCACAGCTCTTTCGTGCCCGATGGAGGTCTTAAGGATCAGGATGGACTGCATGGTGTTGGCGTAGAATTCCATGCTTCCGCTCTCCTGCCCCTCGGCAAAGACCTGCATCCGCATACGTACTTCATCGTCAATGCGGGCCCCGCGGGGGGACTCCGCCTCCAAGATCAATTCCTTTCCGCCGCCCCCGTCCATATTGAAAATCACTTCGGGCGAGGTCAGCTTGGCGCTCTCCCATAGCGTACCAGAGGTATCGGCGAGGCGCACATCCCATTCAGGGGAGTCCTCGGTACCGTAGTTGATGGTCAATAAGACCTTTACCTTTAGCTTGCCCGCTTGTCGGGGCTTGAGGACCAATTTCCAGACGGCCCGACTGCCTGCGGTTACCCTCTGGGATGTGTTCTCCCCGGATAGGGTGATCGGACCGTTCCCGTTCTGTGGGAATGAAGTTGCTTCTTGACCGTTCATATGCAACCCTCTTGAGTTTATACTTCAGCCGAGTAGGCCAGGGAGATATCTGATTATCAGATATATGGCGAATCCAAGCCCCCCTATGAGGGCAAGACCGAGACCGGTGATCAAAATGGTTTTAATGTATTCATCATTGGTGGGTTTCCTGGCCATCTTCAATACTCGGCCGTATCTGCCCCTCCCGAACCTCTTGACCCGTTCCTCGATCCTTTTTTGGATCTCCCAGGATTTTTCGACAATATCCATTTGTATGCACTCTTGAGTTGGCCCTAATCCTTCATTATAAATAATCCTTTCTTTACTTTATGAAGTCGACCGTCATCCCCTTAGGCATGGCGGACTCCTTCGGTCCGAGTATGAACTTGGACTTGACACCAGTGACAACGACCATCACTCTCATCTTGTTTTCCAGAGCTGGGTCCACGGAAGCACCCCAGATGATCCTGGCGTTGGGGTTGACCTTGCCCTGGATTATCTCAGCTACTTTCTCGGCCTCGCTGACGGTCATGTCCTCGCCACCGACGACATTGATGAGCACCCCGTTCGCTCCGGTGATGTCCACATCGATAAGGGGGGAGTTGATCGCTTCGTCTATGGATTGCTCCACCTTGTCCTCGCCCTCGCCCTCTCCCATGCCGATCATGGCCACTCCACCGCTCTTCATGATGGTCTTGAGGTCATTGAAATCAAGGTTGACCAGTCCGGGACGGGTGATCAGCTCCGTTATGCCTTTGATGGCCCTAACAAGAACCTCATCCGCCACTTTGAAAGCGGCGTTAATGGAATAGCGAGGCACCAGGTCCAGGAGCTTATCGTTCGGGATCACGATCACCGTGTCGGCCACCGATCTCAGCCGTTCCATTCCCCACTCGGCGTTCTCGGCGCGTACGGAACCCTCGGCCTTGAAAGGGGAGGTGACAATAGCGATGGTCAGTGCCCCCATCTCCTTTGACATCTGCGCTATGTAAGGGGCGGCTCCAGTACCAGTTCCGCCACCGAGGCCTGCGGTCACGAAAACGATGTCCGCGCCAGTAAGTGACTTGCGTACATCCTCCTCCGCTTCTCGGGCTGCCTCTTCGCCCACCTGTGGGAGCGCTCCAGCGCCCAATCCTCTGGTGCTTCTCCTTCCCAGCAGGATCTTTTTATGAGCTCTAGTGATCAGTAGGTGCTGTGCGTCGGTGTTGGCGGCGAACAGTTCCGCATCCTTGATGTTGGTGGCGTACAGGCGGTCGATGGTGTTGGAACCACCACCTCCACAGCCGATGATTTTAATGTTGGTCCTCAGGCTCATCAAGATCTTTTCAAGTTCTTCGTCCTCAGCGGACGAAGCCTTGAAAGAAGGCGCGCTGATCGAGTTCGCCGGACCGGCTCGGGACATAGCATCACTAATGAACGATTTCATGGAGGGGCCTCAAACGAACGTCGCTCGAGGCTCAGGCCCTCGGCTACCGCTCGTCTGAGAACGATGACGCAATGTATATGTTAAAGCATTTCGGTGCCAAACCCTTACAATAATATTATATTGTAAATAGTATTCCAACAATATTTGTTGAACTGGTAGTGTCAAAATAACCGAATAATAATTCCAAACGGAATATTATATTTGTTTGATGTAAATATAAATATACAAAAAGTAATGTTTATTTTACAAAAAGTAATGTTATATATTCAAAAAGTCACTATTGCTTTACATCAGGTGAAGGTTAGTGCGCAATCGTCTACGGGTCTATCGATCAATGACTAACTTGACGCAAAGGGAATTGGCGGAGAAGTTGGGTATAACCCGACAGACGATCCTCGCCATAGAGAAGGAAAGATACGATCCATCATTGAATTTGGCGTTTAAAATGGCCGCATTATTCAAGGTCTCGATAGAGGACATCTTTCAATATGGAAAATAGAATTAATACGGGGGATGGCCCCCGCGAAGATTTTACCGGATAAAGTCCAGATCGGCCTTGCGCAGCTTCTCGGTGTCGTTGGGCGTTCCCAGGATCTGCTTGGACTTGACCCCGGCCACCACGACCATCACCCTGATGGTGTGCTCCAACGCCGGGTCTACGGCCGCACCCCAGATTATCCTGGCGTTGGGGCTGACCCTCCTCTGCACTTCTTCAGCGATGAACTCGGCGTCCGAAATGGTCATGTCCTCTCCGCCTATGACATTGACAAGCACTCCGTTCGCTTCGGTTATATCCACTTCCAGCAAGGGAGAGCTCAAGGCGCGTTCGATGGCCTCCTTGGCCCGGTCCTCGGCATGACCATCGCTCTCTCCAAGTCCGATCATGGCAACCCCTGCTCCTTTCATTATCGTTCGGACATCGTTGAAGTCCAAGTTGACCAGGCCGGGTTTGGTGATAAGTTCGGTGATCCCTTTGATGGCCTTGGTAACGATCTCGTCCGCCACCTTGAATGCCTGATTTAGACCGAGGCGCGGGTAGAGCTCGATGAGCTTGTCGTTAGGTATGACTATTACTGTGTCGGCTGAGTTCCTCAGGCGCTGCAGTCCCCACTCGGCATTCTCCATGCGCATGCGCCCCTCGCCCTTGAAGGGGGTAGTGGTGACCGCGATGGTCAACGCCCCCATCTCCCTGGCCATCCCGGCCACGACGGCGGCGGCCCCGGTTCCGGTGCCTCCGCCCATGCCGGCGGTGACAAAGACGATATGAGCATCGGCGACACCTTTCCTAATCTCTTCCTCAGCCTCTCTGGCTGACTGTTCCCCAACCTGTGGGAGCGCTCCAGCGCCCAATCCCCGGGTGCTCCTGCGGCCCAGTAGGATCTTGTGTTGCGCCCTGGCGGCCAGCAAGTGCTGGGCATCTGTGTTGGCGGCGTAGGTCTCCACCCCGGAGATGTTCTCTTCGGAGATGCGGCTGATGGTGTTCGAACCGCCTCCCCCCACGCCGAAGATCTTAATGTTCGTTTTCAGTTTCTGTAAAAGTTCTACCAGCTCAGCGTCCGTGGAATCCAACTGCTGGTATCCGAAATTCGGTGCGGCCTCCATCCTGACTGGGGCGGCTTCCTTCGCTAGAGCTTCCTCAACAAGTGATTTCATCATCCATCCCTTCCTCTGGCCACGGCCAAATATAGAGTTCTGCTCCCATATGATCTTTATATTAAATATTCTTGCTCCCCAGACTGACCGGGATAGATAATGATAGATAATTATAGATCCGAAATCTGATGATATCATCATGGTGTACCGCGTCTCGGTCGTTTTCGAAGGAAGGGTCCAAGGGGTCTATTTCCGTCAATATGCGCGGCAATGGGCACAGGTGCTCTCCATCAGCGGTCATATCAAAAATATGCCCGATGGGACGGTCAACGCAGTTTTCGAAGGGCACCGTCAGGCGGTACAAGAACTGATCAGAAAGCTCAAGAACGAACACCCCAAAGCCGAGGTGATCCGGATGGACATCAAGGTGGAAGAGCCTGAGGGATTAGAGGGCTTTCAGGTCCTGCACTAGAACTCTACGTCGTAGACCTTCTCGGGATTGTCCTTATTTATTTTCCAGAGGACCGATTCGTCGATACCCTTCCCCACTAGCTGACGCATCCTCTTCGGTACTGTGGTGATTGCCAGCACCGCCCCTGGACGTTCTGGGTCGTCAAAATAATCCGTTTCCAGAAGGAAACGGTCCCCTTTGCCAAAAGCCTCATTCACCGATGGTCTCGATGCCAATATTGAAGGATAAAGCCCCCGGCACTCCTCCGGGGTGATCAACGGCGTGCAGTAATGCTTCACAACTTTTTCTCTGGAGAGTCCGACCTTGTCCGCCATTCTTCCAAGGTCCTCCATGCTGTCAGGGGTGGCGCTCTCTGCATGGATGACCACCGGACAACCACACTCCTTGGCCAATTGCATTCCGTATGACAGAATATCGTTGGAAGCGGTCATGATCTCGTCCGACACTGGAAAATGAGGTCTCCCTATCTCGCCCAGTCCCACTGCCAATCCTTCACGGACCAGATCCGCTGCGCGGTCCATCCCGCCCTTCATGACCTCCACGGCCGCTTCCAAAGGCATGCGCTCGACCAACCCCAGAAGCTCTACCGGGTATGGCCCCAAGGTGACAAATGTACGTGCCCCTGCAGAACGCGCCTTCTCCGCGAGGCTCAGGGTGACTGCGTATGCCATCGAGAAATCGTCAGACGATCGGATGGGCACCTCGTCATAAGGCATGTGGCTGAGCACCAGATGGGTACCACCAACCTTTAAAAATTCTTTGACGGCCTCGACATTCCGGCCCGAAGGCTGGAGATGAATGTGATTGTCGAGGACCGGAAAGGGAAAAATCACTTCAACAAGCCCGCAGCCTTCAGTTCCTCAGTGATCTTGTTGACCGCTGCCTCTACATCCTCTTCCTTCTTTGCTCCGGTGCATACCAGCTTACCGGATCCGAAGAGCAGTACTACCACCTTGGGCACATCGATGCGGTAGACAAGTCCTGGGAACTGTTCGGGCTCATACTCCACACGCTCCAGTCCCAATGAGATGGCAATGGCGTTGAGATTGATCTCTTGTCCTAGGTCAGAGGAGGCCACGATGTTCTGCACATCCGGCTTTGGTTGCATCTTGAGCTTGATGCCCGCCTTCTCGATCTGCTTCGCCACCTTCTTGATGGCGACCTCAACTTGCTCCAGGCTCTTTGCGCCGGTGCACACGACCTTGCCACTGCGGAAGAGCAATGTCGCGGTCTTCGGGTCCTTCAGCCGGTATATCAGTCCAGGGAACTGCTCCGGTTCGTATTCAGCGCCATCCAAGGTGAGGGCGATGGTCTGCAGGTCAAGTTCTTCCCCTAATGTTGTGGAAGCCACGACATTCTCAATTTTTATCTTGGCCAATCGGGTCACCTACGCCAGGTTATTTATATACCCATTTATAAAGATTTGCGGTATTTCCTTATATTAGGAGAACCGGCAAACATGAAATCACAACACCGTGGGACGACCTGGGTTTAACATTAAAAGCGCAGGTCCTGGCCAGTCGCCAACATTTATATATCTTCAAGATTATCATCTATTTGTCTGACAAATATTGATTTATTGTCGGACGAAGTATGGTCAGGGCATTGGTATGAGCGACAGCGAGAGGATAACCGTTAGGATTCAAACGGATAAGTTAGGGGCATTACAGGCGCTCATCGATGGCGGTAAATACCAGACCATATCCGACGCCATCCGAGCGGCCATTGACTCCTTCATCGAGACGAACTTCACCCCTGATCACATTCAAAGGGTGACCGTAGAGCTGCCCAAGGTCAAGGTGGTGGAATTAGAGTCCCTCATCAGGGACGGTGATTCCGTTTCTATCGATGACGCCATTCGTAATGCGGTTCGGGAATACGTCCGCATGAGGTTGGAAAAAGCCGTGAGCGAGTTGAGGTGACCTCCCGGCCGGTCGCAGGAGCTGAGGGATGGGGTCGCGCTTCGAGGGGCTGGACGAGTCCGAGGTAGAGCTGCACGAGCTCAACATCCTGGTGGTCGGTTGTGGGGGAGGAGGATGCAATAGCATCACTCGTCTCAACCAGATCGGCATAGAGGCAGCTACGACGGTCGCCATCAATACCGACCAGAGGTCCCTCAAGGTCACGGAATGTCCCAATAGATTATTGATAGGCGCGGAGTACACCAAGGGTCTAGGTACCGGGGGTCGTCCTGATGTTGGCGAGGAATGCGCACTAAACGCATCGGTGCTCCTTTCCAAGATCTTCCAGGGAGTCGACCTGACGTTCATAATCACCGGTCTAGGTGGAGGTACTGGCACAGGCGCTTCCCCTGTGGTTGCCGACATTGCTAGACGATGCGGTTCAATGGTCATCACCATCGCCACCACTCCCTTCAGTTTCGAGGGCGCTACACGTCGAAATATCGCCCTGAAGGGGCTGAAGCGCCTCAGAGATGCGTCGAACAGCATGCTGGTGCTGGACAACGATCGTCTTCTGCACATGGTGGAAAACATACCGGTCGATCAGGGACTGGCGGTGATCGACCAGCTGATCTCTGAACTGATCAAAGGTACCGTTGATGTCCTGACCTTGCCTTCGCTCATAAATCTAGACTTCGCCGACCTGCGCACGATCATGGAGCAGGGTGGCGTGTCCACCATTCTCTACGGGGAGAACGCCGATCCAGAGGCCGTTGTCCGTGAAGCCATCGAAAATCCGTTGCTGGATGTGGACATTCGCGGTGGCACTGGTGCCCTGATCCACATAGCCGGAGGGAGCGGTCTGACCATGCGTCGTGCGAATCGCATCATCGCCAGCATCACCAAGGTCCTGGACGAGGATGCGACGATCAAGTTCGGGGTGCGCATGGAGGAGGAGATGGAGGGAAACATCCGAATGATCGCCATCATCACGGGAATCTCGGAGATGAGCGGTCCCTTCGCCCCCACG
>Ga0307377_10000199_pt1 | contig 82842 bp, 70 predicted proteins | sample TR3MG_FD_202535 | JGI IMG/M metagenome (GOLD analysis project Ga0307377, IMG submission 202535) | Soil microbial communities from Risofladan, Vaasa, Finland - TR-3 | ecosystem: Environmental > Terrestrial > Soil > Coastal area > Acid sulfate soil | place: Finland: Risofladan, Vaasa | collected...
GTGGTACCGCCACTGGCGCAACGACGTGATCGGCTCGGTCGGCTATTTCATTGTCAAGAACTGGCACAAGGCCTTCAGGGAAGGCCAGTTCAAGGAGAAGCTGAGACGAAGCACAGCAATGCTCAAAACCTAGAGGTGGTCTCAGACTTCCGGAAACGGTGCTCACTGGGTTACAGCGTTCGCCCGATCAGGTGCACCGCCACCGCCTGAATGCGGAATTCGCTGCGATCGTCGACCGTGATCGGGGGCTCGGCCATGCTGTCGTCCCGCAGGACCACGACCTGCCTGTCGCCCCGCGGCTCGACTGACACGCGCTTGAGCATCGCCGTGCCGTTCAGGACGCACACGCAGATCCTGCCCTGGACGTAGCGCGGATCCACGCTCGGACGAGACTGCATCAGGACCAGGTCGTCCGGCTTGAGCGTCGGCTCAAAGCTGTCGGCCGACACGCGTAAGACGTACCGATCCTCCCGCCACAGGTGCGTCGGGACCGGATAGGTCTCAACGACCGGGCGCCCTCCAGGCCGCCCGTCGATGGGTATCGCATCGTACACCGGCAACTCATTCAGCGGACGGTAACTGCCGCTCAGCAGCGCCGCCGGCGCCACCTGCAACGCCGACGCCAGCGCATGCAGACTGGCATGCGAAGGGCTCCGGTGACCTCGCTCGATCTCGGAGATGAACCCCTGGTTCAGCCCCGCTCCACGAGCCAGCTTGGCCTGGGTCAGGCCTCGCCGCTGGCGCAACTCGCGCACTCGCCTTCCGATCTCGACAGTCATGAACCGGCTCCCCAGAACGCGAGGTGTGGCCTTGCACGACTCAATCTATCGAAAAGAATCGGCTATGACAATCAGACGTCTTTGGGTTATCCTGTTTATGTGGACGAGCCGAAAATTGCGCCGCGTAATAGCGGGCCGGGCATGGTGGCACGATCAGCAATGACGTTGGCTAGCGACCAGACCGGGTGGCACGGGCGTTGGGCGGTCCGGCAGCACTGTGGGACGGGGGTGCGGCCAACTTCTCGACGGGCGGGACAGGGCAGTCTACACTATCGGTCGGTGCGGGCCTGATACGAGGGAAACGATCATGACATCGCGACGGACGAGCGTGCTGGTGCTGGTGTCTGTGATGGGCGTGTGGGCCTCAGCGGGCCACGGCGAGCTGCTGGATTTGACCGCCACAGTGGAGAGCGAGGTGGTTGAACTGGCCCCCGGGGCCGAGTCGGACTTCGCCCAGGAAGGCTTCCCCGAGACCACCAACCAGCTTCCGATGGCAGCCATGGCCCAGGTGATCACCGAATCGACCGTGGGCGATCCGGTGGGCGGCGGGCGGACGCACGCCGTGTTCAATGATCCGCGGACGCCTGCCGGCGTCGAGCCGATCGATTTCGGGGCCGACGGGGCGGTCTACACCCACGAGGGCGAAATCGCATACGTAGGGGCAGCCACCGCCGCCGAGACGCGGACGATCCGGCACCTGGCCGTGGAAGTCGGCGAGCCGGCCGGCAGCGAGCCCACCTTCAACGGGCGGTTCCTGGTCAAGGGCGTGCTGGCGATCTTCGCACAGGCTGAGAATCTGGATTGGGACGGAACCCAGGTCAGACTGCAACTGACCGTCCAACAGCAGCGTTCAGGCGCGGCCACCGAGGTGTTCTCCACGTGGCTGGACCTCGCCGGCACGGCCGACGGACAGGCAAGCACGGACGCCCAGGGCTCGCTGGCCCGTGTGCCCGTGGCGGTGATCGAGGTCGATCCCAGCGACGAGTTCGGGCGGATTGTGATCCTGGTGATCCCTGAGGTCATCCTGCGATACTCGTACACCGCCACCGTAGGCGAGGAGTTTTCGCTGACAGGGTCGATCGAGTTGGATCTGGCCAATACCGGTGAGGGGGTCGGTGCAGCCGCCGCGATCGGTATACCCCCGGATGCGTTGGCCGACGTGGTGGACGAGGTTGTCGGCGGAGCGGCCGGTCAGAACCTGGCGCTGGCGATACAGGCCGCCCGGGCGCTGGCCAACGTGGGGGTCTTCGAGACCGAATCGGTCTCGGGCCAGGAACCCGACGAGAGCATCGAGTTGGTCGGAACGGGCGGCCGCTGCGCCAGCCTCGGCGCCGAAGTGCCGCTGCTGGGCTTTGCCGGCTTGACGGTTATGCTGCTTTCCGCCCCTCGTCGCCGACGGCGCTGGACGGACTGAACGAGCTGGGGCGCGCACGCCTCCGGCGTGGCCGCAAGACCATAGTTGACTTCGTGGGCGGGACCCGCCCTCTGTACAGTGCATACCACGCGAGGTCCTGATAAGACCACGCCCCCGCTGCGTTCGGCGTGAGCGATCGCGCCGAAGCCGCTTGAAGGGGCATCTGGTCGCGTCGCCCCTGTCAAACAGGATCGGCAGATGTTGACACCGCTCGCCCGTGCCCTACGATTCTGCCGGTAGGGTGACTTCCGGCGCGGTCTTGGTCTATCGCACGGGCGGGCGCGGGTGACGTATCGTCGATTCGCATCGCGGTGTTTGCTTCTAGTCGTGTCGACGGCGGCACTGGTCGGCTGCGACGCCCTGGCGTGGTTTCAGCCGCCCAACGGCGAAGCGCTGGGCTTTAACGTCGACGGCGATCCGACCGATATCGACGTCGACGGCGATCGAGTCTTCCGCACGCACGCGCTCTTCGACGAAATTCCCGGAAAGATCGGCTCGCACGCGCCGACGATCATCGCCTTCGACGACGGTGCGCTGCTGGCCGCCTGGTACGCGTACTCCGGTCCTACCGAACTGATGGGCTCGGCCATCTACACCGCTCGCCGACCGGCCGGGGCGACAACCTGGCAAGCACCGCAACTACACATCGCTCGTCTTGTCGGCGACGGCAACCCCGTGCTTTACCACGAAGACGATCGGGTCTGGTTGTTTCAGGCTGTCGTGCCGCTGGGATGGGCGACGGCCCACATCGAGGTGCAGCGGTCGAGCGACCGCGGGAACACATGGTCCGATCCGGTAGCCGTCGAAGGCCCGCTCGGCTCGAACGTGCGATTCCCACCACTCCGTTTGGACGACGGGACATTACTGCTGCCCGCCTATGACGACCTGCGTTTGCGCTCGCTCTTCTTCGTGTCGGATGACGGCGTTGAATGGACACTGCGCAGCGCGCTTTCCAGCCCGCTGCCGCACGCGACGATCCAGCCGTCGGTCGTGACCACGGGCGACGGTCGCCTGCTGGCCGTCATGCGCAACGGCGGGGGCGGCTGGCTGTGGGTCAGCGCCTCGACCGATCACGGTCAGACCTGGGCCGAGCCGGCCGACGGCGGCTTCGTCAACCCCGGCACCCCGGCGCAACTGCTTCGCCTAGCCGGCGGCAATCTGGCCCTGGTCTTTAACGACAGCGCCACCCAGCGACGTCGCCTGTCGATCGCACTGTCTGCCGACGACGGCCGCACGTGGCCGCACCGCCGCGTGCTCGTCGACGGCGAACTCAAATACAGCTACCCCGCCGCCGTTCAGACGCCCGACGGCCTGATTCACATCCTTTACTCGCACGATCGCCGCAGGATCGGCCACATCACGTGTAACGAGGCGTGGATTGCCGCCGACGACTGATGCCGGGCGCTGCCCCCAACCCTGCGCCGGGCGGTGTTGATGCTTCGTTCGACGGTTGGGCTTGCGCGCCCTCTCTCAATAGACCTCGGGCACGAAGGTTTGATCGGTCATCGGCGGCCTGACGTAGCCCTTGTCCTCCTGGCGGGGCGGGAGCTTGATGGGTTCGGGCGTCAGGTCTTCGTAGGGGATCGTGCTCAGCAGGTGACCGATGCAGTTGAGCCGTGCTCGTTTCTTGCTGTCGGCCGACACGACGTACCAGGGCGCCTGTTTGATATCGGTGTACTTGAACATCTCGTCTTTGGCCTTGGAGTACTCCATCCAGCGTGCGCGCGACTCGGTGTCCATGGGGCTGAGCTTCCACCGCTTGGTCGGGTCGTCGATGCGGGCCTGGAAGCGTCGTTCCTGCTGGTCATCCGACACGGAAAACCAGTACTTGATCAGGATGATACCGGAGCGCAGGAGCATACGTTCGAACTCGGGGCACGAGCGAAGGAATTCACGATACTCTTCCTCCGTACAGAAGCCCATCACCCGCTCCACCCCGGCGCGGTTGTACCAGCTTCGATCGAAGAGCACCATCTCACCGGCTGCGGGCAGTTGCGCGGCATAGCGCTGGAAGTACCACTGTGTCTTCTCGCGCTCGGTCGGCGTGCCCAGGGCCACTACGCGGCAGACGCGGGGATTCAGACGTTGGGTGATTCGTTTGATGACACCGCCCTTGCCGGCTGCGTCACGGCCTTCGAAGATGACCACCACCTTCAGACCTTGGTGCTTGATCCACTCCTGGAGCTTCACCAGCTCGATCTGCAATCTGGCCAGCTCCTGCTGGTACTCCTTGTTCTTGAGCTTGCGCGCCTGCTGCTCGGGCTCAAGCGACTCTGCCCGACGATCATCCTTAGGCGCCTTCTTCGCTTTACCCGAGCGGTCTTTCGTCTTCATTGTCGTTTCCCAGCATCGTTATCTCATTAGATACGCCCGCCGTTCAGTCCTATATATCGTCACATAATCAAGACCGCTTCACAACCATAGTTCACGTCGGTGTCGCGAAATGTCTCGAGGCCGCAGCGGGTTACCGTCATTGCGTAGTCGACGGCCCCAGCCAGCGCGGGCCGTTGCGGCACGGTCAACACTGCGCTTCGGAACGTGGGCCCATCAGAACGGAAGGAACGGAATCTGCTTCATGCCCCATTGGCGCAGGGCAAGGACGATCTTGCCCCTGTGATGGACCTCGTGGTCGGCCAGGTAGAGGACGCGGTTTCGGCCCGTCCATCGGCCCTGCCCTTCGCGTTTTTCGGGTATCAGCTCAAACGCAGCGCCCAACGGTGCGCCGTCGTCGCGCTCGAAGAACTCCGTCAGGCGGTGCAGCGACGAGCGGAGCGCTTCGCCGATGGCATCCTTGTCGAAGGGGCCATAGCCGGGGTACTGCCAGCCCTTTGAGTCCTGCATGCAGTGGTTCATCCACCAGTCGGGACCGTCGGCGATGTGCATGAAGAGCCAGCCAAGCGACCTGTCCTCGCCCGGCGCGGTTCGGTCGAGCCAGTCGGGCGGGACTCGATCGAACAGCTTCAGTGTGGCTTCGCGCGTACGCACGAAGTGGTCCAGAATTTCCTTGTCTCCGGCGTTCATATCATGCTCCATTGGCCACGTGCTACAGGTTCGGGCAGACATCGAGTGGGTCGGGCTCGCCTTTACCCCACCCTTTGCGTCTGCAAAGGATGGGGCACCCGGGCGTTCTATTTCCATCCCCACAGGCTCCACACCCAGAAGTCGCGGGCGAGGCGCCCGGCCTTGGCGGCCTTTTCCGTGCAGCGCTCGATCCAATCGCGCCAGTTCGGGTTCTCCCATGCCTTCAGGCGCTCGGCCCAGACGAGCTCCTCGCTCAGGTCTGAACTCATAATATCGATCTGGGGGATGATTCGCTCGCGCGCGATGTGCTCTTTGTACGAGGCGATGGCATGCTTGACCGCACGCAACTTCTCCTGCCACTCGGACGCCGTGACAGCAGCGTCGAGATAGCCGATGACATTCGTTGCCGATTCAGGCAGCCGGCCAAAGGCCCAACGTAGGTGAGTCCGCCAGGGGTAGTATCGCCCGTTCATCAGAAAACCGACATGCAGCAGATCGCGAAGCACCTCACCCAGAAGGATGTAGGCTTCGGTGCGGCGATTTCTCCTGACGGTCATGTCGAGTTCGGTGGCGTCCTCATAAACAAGTTTCTTGAGCGTTAGGATCAACCGCTTCTGCCACAGCCATTGGGGGCATTGGTCGGGCGCCGTCGCCTGTCTGAGTTGGTGCAGGAAGCCCTTGGGGTCGTATACGATGAGGTTCTCCTGGACCGTGAACAGGTCCTCGATGGATACCTGCTCCCAGGGCAATGTGTCTTTGCCCTCGGCAAAATCGTGCGCGTGCCCGTCGAGAAGCCACGAATGTGGGCAGACGGAGATGACGGATCCGGACGACCTGCACGGGCACGTGGCGCGAAGACGCTCATTCAGCAGCAGTTGCAGGTGCCCACCGTGCTCCCGCCACAGAGGGTCATCGAGGTAGACGGCCGCCTCCAGGTCTGAGAACTCGTCGGCCGTCCCCAGGCCTTGCGAGCCGAGCACGATGAGACTCATCTGGTCGGCCACCTTAGGGAACTTCTCGGTAATCGCCGGGACGATGGTGTCGTCAAAGTATTTCCGGATTTTGTGGCACATGTCTTATCACACTCTCCCGATGTCCGAACGGCTGGGCTTGCCTCTACCCCACCCTTTGCATCGGCAAAGGATGAGGCACGCGCGCCAGTTCATGCCTCAGATATCCTTTCCACACTTGGGGCAGTAGTCGAACTCGTCAGTCACGCGGGCGCCGCAATAGGGGCAGAAGTCTCCTTCGACTCGCCGGGGTTTGGCAGCCTTGTCGGTGCTGGTCTGCTCGGGCTCGGTGTGGCCCAATGCCGTGGCGATCGGATCGGGCTCCTCGGCGCCGGTGGTAATGTCCAGGGCGCTCATGCGACGTTTCTGCGTGGCGTTGTACAGATTGTACGCCACCCCGGCCGCAGCCACGCAGACAAAGAGGACTCCGAACGCGACGAAAAAGCCGGGCGCCCCCATCGACCTGGCTTGGAGCGTGAAGAACACACCGAACGCGAGAACCACGACCCCCCCGATAGCCCCCAGCAGCAAAGGCCCCCTGCCTGGTTTGATGCTGTACATGATGGCTCCTTGACGATGGCCTGACGTGACAGGTACGGCGCCAAGTCCATCGAAGCGTCTCGACTCGTCAGTGGGTCGATTCCCTGTTCATATTGACCGCACGGCTCCATATGGATTGAGAAAATCCAGTTTCTTCAGGTACAGACCGACCAGCCACGACTTGGTCGGCGTGCGGTCACGCAATCTGCGATGGACGTCTGTCTCGACTTGCCCGTCTGGTTGCTGTTCGGCGAGCCATGAGCGCAGCCCCCTTACGAACGAGCCGACCCAGCGCTTCGCTTCACTGGAATGCGGGTACGTGTCCTGACACTGGAGAAAGGGGGGCACGGTGTCACCGTCTGCCAGGGGGTGACTTGGCAGAGAGACACAGCGCTCTTGCTTGCCGATACACCAGAGCAGGCGTTCCAGGAAGCGGAAGGCCTTTGGCGCGCAGAGCCAGGAATCATGAATGAAACTTCGAAACCATGGCCAGTCCGGGCAGATTTCCGACAGCCGGTTTTCCATGTGCTCGACCTGTGGCACGTGAAGCTCTGCAAAGTACGGATCGCGGTAGTCCGGGTTACCGTAATGACCGTAACCATTTCCCGTGCAGTGGGCGTCGCCCAGAAACTGGTCGCGACAGTAGACATCACGGGCATCGTCGTCCCAAACGAGGCTCTTGAGCCACCAGCGTTGCCGATGCAGTGTCCTGCGAACCAGAAGCTCCTTCAGTTCCGAACGACGTCCGAGCACATCCCAGAGCGCTGTGCATACCTGCCCCCAGTCCGGGCGGGGATGGTTCCCGCGCCCGCAAAGCTCAGCAGCTGCCTGGTCGGGAGTTGCTCCTGCCAGCCATGCGTCGAGGCAGAAGATGTAATCCTGCATGCGCTCCTTCCGCTGGCGATTGGCCGTGTAGCAGCCGTGCACGAATGTTGGAGGAGCCTGCCTGCCCACAGCGTCGAGCACCTCCAGATAGGACTGCGGGAAAGCGCCGTGAGGGCAGAAAGGGGTGAAGTTGATCGACCTTTCCACGATAGCCCTTGCCCACGCCGGGACGCCCGACAGCGACCGCTCCTGGGCTACGAGTTGCTGCAACGCATCGTCCGTCCGCAAGTCGGGGCAGCCATCCCAGCCCTGGTCATAGGGGGTGTACGTCCAGCATCGACTGGAGATGCTGCTCTCGTAGACGGCCTTGGACCAGTCGCCGGCATGTCCCATGTCTGTCGTCCTTTGCCTAGCGGTCTGCCTTGTGCGCCCGTGTGGCTATGAACGTGGCCATGTATTGGCCCAAGAGATCGTGATCCTTCGGCTGGCAGCGATCTTCGTAGAAGCCGACGATGACGAACCCCGCGTCGATCTGCCCGCCGATCAGATCCTGTAGTGTGTGGCCAAACTCCAGAGGGACGCCGCGTTCTGCGAGTCGGGCCAGCTCGTCGCGCGACAGCTCGTCGGCCTGCGAGTAGGGCAGGGCATGGGCCACGCGCAGCTCGCCCTGCTCGTAGGCGGCTTCGTCAAAGACGTGCACCACGGGATTGTCGAACCCCGCCAGCAGCGAGCCGGCCGGCCGCAGCACGCGGTAGGCCTCCTGCCAGACGGGTCGGACCTGGGGCACGAACGTATTGGAGACCGGGTGCACGATCAGGTCGAACGTCGCGTCGCCGAAGGCTGACAGATCGCGCATGTCGCCCTCGACCGTTCGCAGCGTGAGGCCTTCGCTCTCGGCTGCCGAGCGATCCTGTTCGAGTTGGCGCGGCGAGTTGTCGAGCACCGTCACGTCGGCCCCGGCGGCTGCCAGGATCGGGCCTTGCTGCCCGCCGCCCGAGGCCAGACACAGCACGCTCGCCCCGGTGAGCTTGCCGAACCACTCTGTGGGCACGGGCCTGGTGGGCGTGAGAAAGATGTCCCACTGCCCCGCTCTGGCGGCGGCGACCTGTTCGGCCGACACGGGAATGGTCCAGCGGTTTCGCTGCTCGACCTGCCGGTCCCATGCCTGGCGGTTATATTCTCGTACGTCCATGGTTCCCATCCCGATGTGCGGCACGGTCATGGCAACGGGCGATCGCTGAACCACACGTCATTAGCTGTGCGACATAGAAGCAAGTCCTTGATGCGGAACTGCATAGTGAACACCTCTTCAGAGCTGGTCGGACGTAGTATCACAGCCGCATCCGGCAGATCACAATAGGATGATGGCGTCGCAATCGCGATGCAATCGGCATCGAGCGGGAGCTGACCGGAATCTGCTGCGGCCAGCGCGATCTCGATACAGACCCTCGGCCCATCGCCAAAGAATTCGTTGAGGGCGTGGGACATGATGCGCACGAGATCCTCTGAGCGCGGAGGCGGTTCGTCTCCACGACAGAATCGCCTGGCGTAGGCCCTGGCGACGGTCTTGTGTTGGGTCAGAGCCGCCTCGCACTTTGGCTCGCCCTGAAACAATGTTTGGTCACAAAGCACCACGGATATACCCCGGCGCTCAAGTTCGGCCTTCTTTTCTGGACTGATCCCGTCGTGGAGGGAAATCTCCCTTTCGTGAGAGCTGACGGGATTACCGACCGCAAAGAATTCGTATGCGGGACCGAATTCCTTCTGCGCCGCCGTTACCGAGGCGCCCGTGTTGGTGGCGACGACCACGTTCCGAACGCTGAACATCTGTGCCCGTTCGCGGGCGCGCTTCATTATGTCTGTCTTGAACATGGTGTCCTCCGGTGGTGCAAAGATGGGCACCAGCCGCGGGGTCTGGAACATCCCTTGGGTGCCATGGTTCGGCGCGCCATTCAGTCGTCGCTCTGCGTGTATCCCTCCACAATCACTGAGCGGAAGTCGGCCCCCGCGTCGTGCAGGTGGACTGTTTCTTGGTACTCCGGCGACGAGAAGCAGCGGGTGATGTGTTCTGGGGACGGGAACTCCAGAACGATCATCCGCTCGGGCGTCCACCCGCCCGTCACGGGCGTGACCCGGCCGCCTCGCACGAGATAACGGCCGCCGTACCGCGATATGATCGCAGGCACCTGCGCGATGTACTGGGCGTATGCTTCGGCGTCTTTTGTTTTGCTTTCGGCGATCATGTAGACAGGCATCGGGTCTTGTGCTCCCGCAGGTTCGACTGAAAGTTCAACAGCGCATAGCCATGGGCGCGCATGCGCGGGAGATAAGCTGACACCCCAGCTCGTCGCGACTCAGTCGGCATTATGCGACAAGGACTGCGGCAGGGCAAACGTGCCGTCAGGGCCTGGTTCAAATCTGCAAACCGTGGCCACGGCATCGAGGTTCAGGGGCCCGTAGACATGGGGGAAGAGCTTTTCACCGCCTTCAAGGTTCTCGTAGCGGATCTGAGGGACGACCTTGTCGGGATCGATGCACAGCAGAACCAGGTCGGTCTGATTCCGGAACAAGAAGTTGGCCACGGCGACGACCTGGTCGGGCTTGGAGCAGTGGATGAAGCCCTGCGAGCGCAGTGTTTCGGCTTCATACCGGCCAGCCTTCTGTGCCTCCTCCCATTGGGATCGCTTCGTGATGTGCAGAATGATGCTCATGTGTGATGGCCTCGCTGCGGTTCTCGCGGGCTTTTTCGGCAGGTCCCAGAGCACGGGACCACGGTCGGCTGACGCCTTGCCCCGGCGCGGTGGGGCACCCGCGCTCCACGCCGCGCTACTCTGGCGCAGGGCCGAGCCTGCCCAGTAGCAGGTCGTCGATGTTCTTAAAGTCGGCCTTCAGCCAGTCCGGCGGAACGCCTATCTCGGCCATTTTTGCGAAGAACGCGGCCTCAAATTGCTGACATTCCTGGCAGCCCTGGGAATCGTTGAACATGGCGAAGGCGCGGGCGACCCGGTCGCAGAAACTGTCCGTGTGTGCGGCTCTGCCGAGAACGAGATCGACGCCGCGCTGGAACATCGGCTTGAACTGCCGACCAAGCGTCGTCGAGTCGACCATCGCCATCAGCTTCCCCGCGTATGGCAGCGGCTTGCCGTCCAGCAGGAAGCAGAGCTTCAACAGCTCGGTCACCGTGTTCAGGATGGCCGTCGACGCAGCCAGGGCACTGTCGTCGCTCGTGTCGTGCAGCGGCGTGACGCAGATAGACCAGTAACCCGCCAGCAGCCAGTGATACTTGACCTTCTTTACGAGCACGTCATGGGGGTAGCCGTCGAACGTCGAACGTATCCGCTGGAATTGCCGGTCGGGATCGACGATCACCCGGGCGTTCAGCCACACCCAGAGCCATGGATCGGTGCAGGTGGCGATGTGGCGGTGCACATCTGCCAGGCTCGTGACCGAGAAGTGCGGGCGTCCCCTGCTCGCGCCGAAGTACGCCTCCCACCCACACTCGGGTGCTGTTACGACCCCGAAGCTGTCGGGGCTCTCGATGATGCCGGCTGCGAGCGACTCACGGTGCACCGCTCGGTACACCGCGTCGGGACAGAGCACGTCTATGTCCACGTCGGAGGCGTCGGCATGGACCCCTCGGGCACGGCTGCCGGTCAGCAGCACCGTAAAGCATGCGCGAGGGTCGTCGACCCCGGGCAGCGTGTAGATCTGCTGCTCGACGTAGCGCATGAACGCGTCTTTGTCGATGCCTGTGGTCTTCCAGTCAGTCACGGGTTTACGCCCCCGAGCAAGTGCCTATTGATTTTGGCTCGCATGCTACCCCCTTTGCTCAAAGCAGCGCCACGGGGTCGACGTCGATGGCGATTCCGCGGACGCGGGGCCTGAGCAAGTTCTCGTCGCGAAGGGCGGCCAGCAACGTCTGCATCGCCGGCGCCGACGGGGCCAGCAGCAGCACGTCGAAGCGATACTGGTTTCGCAGCCGTTCGATCGGGCTGGTCTGCGGGCCGATGCACTGAACTTTCGAGTCGGTTCGCTCGATCACCCCGCGAACGTTCTGGGCAACCAGGCCGGCCTGCTCGCGGCAGCGAGACTGACGCGCGTCGGACAAGGTGATGCGCGTCAGCCGTCCCCACGGCGGCAGCATGACCTTGCGACGCAGCAGAAGCTCCTCGCGGGCGAATCGGGGGTAGTCCTGCCGCATGGCGGCCTGCACCGACGGCTGATCGCAGTTGAGGCTCTGCACGATCACCTCACCCGGCACGTCGCCCCGCCCGGCGCGGCCGGCCACCTGCGTGATGAGCTGAAACGTCCGCTCGGCTGCACGAAAGTCGGGGATCGCCAGCGCCGTGTCGGCATTGACCACACCCACGAGCGAGACGAACGGAAAGTCGAGTCCTTTGGCGATCATCTGCGTGCCGATGATGACGTGGATGCGATTGGCCTCGAAGTCGCCGATGATCTGCTGATATTGCGTCAATCGCTGCATGGTGTCGCTGTCGACGCGGGCGATGCGGGCCTGCGGGAACTTGCTCGCAAACTCCTCCTCGACGCGCTGCGTGCCCATGCCGAAACGGACCAGCTTGTGTCGGCCGCGACAGTGCGGACAATGCGCGGGCACGGCGAAATGGGCCGAGCAATGATGACACTGCGCCTGGCCGGTCGTCTTGTGGAACGTCATGTTCACCTTGCACTGCGGGCAGGTGATCACCGCCTGACAGCTCGGGCAGAACAGGTAGTTGGCGTAGCCGCGACGGTTCAGCAGCAGAATCACCTGCTGGTTGGCGTCGAGCGCCCGGGCGATCTGCGCCTCGAGCTGGCGCGACAGCAGGTGGATGCCCTTGCGTGCAGCCGACTCGACCCGCATGTCGACCAGCGTGACGTGCGGCAGCGGCAGGTCGCGGACCCGCTGCGGCAGGGCGATGCATTCGTAGTGGTCGGCCCGCTCGGCGTTCAGCCACGTCTCGAGGCTGGGCGTGGCCGATCCGAGGATCACCGGCACCGACTCGAGCTGGCCGCGCTTCAGGGCCACGTCGCGCGTGTGATAGCGCGGCACCTGAATGTTCTTGTAGCTGGGCTCCTGCTCTTCGTCGACGACGATCAGGCCGAGGTTTTTGCACGGGGCGAAGACGGCGCTTCGCGTGCCGATCACCAGGCCGATCTGCCCGGCGGCGATCTGTCGCCAACTGGCGGCCCGCTGTGTGGATGTGAGTCCGCTGTGCAGCAGACAGACGCGCTCGAACCGTTTGGCGAGCCGGTAGACGGTCTGGGTGGTCAGGGCGATCTCGGGCACGAGTAGGACGGCCTGTTTGCCGGTGGCCAGCACCGTGCGAATGGCGTGGACGTACACCTCGGTCTTGCCGCTGCCGGTCACACCGAACAGCAGCAGGGCGCGAAACGCACCCGAGGCGATTACCGCGCGGGCCCGCTCGACCGCCCGGGTCTGATCGGCGTTAAGCTGGAAGTCGGGATCGACGATTCGCCCGACGTCGGGCAATGTCTCGGTCGGCTCGCTGCGCTCGAACAGCTCGATCAGCCCGCGCTGGGCGGCGGTGCGGATGGGGGCGTCGGTGCAGTCGGCCTGCCGGCGAAGCTCGTCGACGGGCAGGGGCGCTGCCGCCCGTTGGAGCACCTCGACGATTCGTTGCTGTTTCGGTCCGCGCTTGCGTTCCGACGTGTCCGGCTGCGCGTCGGGTAGCCGTGCATAGCGGCGCCGCACGATTCCCGCACGCTGTTTGACCGGCGCGGGTACCATCGCCTCCAGCGCCAGGCCCGTCGAGCAGCAGTAGTAGCGGCCGATCCACTGCCCCAATTGCAGCAGCGCCGGCGACAGCAGCGGCTCATCGTCGAGCACGGCCTGGATCGGCCTCAGGCGCGTCGACCACTCGCCCTCGTTCACGTCGATGCAGAAGCCGACCGTGCGCCGCGCCTTGGCGCCGACGGGCACCTCAACCCGCACGCCCGGCCGAACGCGCGGCGCCAACTCCGGCGTCACGGTGTAGCTGTAGAGGCGATCCACCGGCACGGCCAGCGCCACGCCTGCGATGGGTCCGCGGCGAGGCCGTTGCTCGTCGGGTATGAACAGTTCGTCCTGGGGTGTGGCCATGATGGCGTCAGTCCCTATTGTCCGGCTGGGCCTGGTTGATCTTCACGTCGTCCTCATTGCGGCCACGACTGGCGTTGAGGTGGCAGGCGGTCGCCACGGTCGGTTCGTGCAGGTCGCTGACATTGCCGACGCTTTGGTCGGGAAGAAACAAACCCAGCGACTTGCGCATGGTGTTGCTCCGAACGTGCGAAGCGATTATAGGAAACACCCCTGTGTCCGGCAACGAAGGGAGGTCGCGCCGCATGGATCAGGCATTCGTGAGAGTGTGTGACGACTGCTTCCGGGTCGGCGACTGGGCGGGCGGATACGTCATTCGCGTGGGCGACGTCGGCCTGTGCATCGATGCGCCGAGCGGCGCCTGGGTCGAACGACTCGACGAGATCGGCGTGAGCCGCGTCGAGTGGGTGCTGGCCACGCATCATCATCGTGACACGCTCGCTTCAGCCAGTGCGATGGTAGCCGGCGGTGCCCGGCTGGTCGTCCCGTCGGCGGAGTGCGAACTGGTCGCCGACGTCGAGCGATTCTGGCAGACGGCGCGGACTTATGTGCTGTATAACTGCGGATCCGAGTTCTTCTCCCTGCGGCAGAACGTGCCCGTCGAGCGCGGGGTGGCTGGCGGCGACGAGCTGAATCTTCTCGGTCTGACCGTGCGTGTGTTCGCCCTGCCGGGTCACACGCGAGGCAGCGTGGGCTACGGCGTGGAGGTCGGCGGCAAGAGGCTTTTCTTCGTCGGCGACAACATGGCCGGTCCGGGCCAGGTGCACAACTGGCACGACTTGCACTGGGACTACATGGATTTCAACACGGGGGCGAAGGCGCTGCGCGACGCTTTGGCGAGGGTGCGGCCATTCAGGCCCGATATCCTCTGCCCGGCGCACGCACCGGCGATCGATCGGCCGGCGGAGGCGCTGGACGAGCTGGACGCGAATCTGGCTCGCTTTATCGAAGCCGTCGAACCGAACCGTCTGCCCCGACCTTACGACGAGGCGCGCCAAATCACCGATCATCTGCATTATCTTGGCATGACGACGTATGTGATTGTCGCCGACAGCGGCAAAGGGTTCGTCTGGGACTTCGGCTACGTGCCGGAAACCCGGGCGCGGCTCGAACAGCTCGGCCATGACGCCGGTTTGAAGCACATCGACGTGCTGAGTATGAGCCACTACCACGACGATCACATTCTGCGCATGGCTGAAGTGGCGTACGCCCTCGGCAAGGATCACACGCAGCCGAGATCGCAGATCTGGTGCCACCTCGTGCTCCACGATGTGTTGACGCGCCCGCACGCTTATCGACTGCCGTGTCTGATTCCCACGCCGCTGCCGATCGACCGCGTCCTGGACGACGAGCGGTTTGCCTGGGAGGGCATCGAGATGGAGCTGCTGCACATGCCCGGCCAGACCTGGTGGCACGCGGGGCTGATCGCCCAACTCGACGGCAAGACGATGGCGTTCACCGGCGACGACATCTGGCATCCGGCTGATCGGGCGCACGCGATCAACGGGCCGATCATCTCGCGCAACCGGTACGTGCCCGGCCACGGTCACGGCCTGATCGCTCAGCGCCTGATCGATCGCGGGGTGAACATGATCTGTCCGGCCCACGGCGAGCCGTTCGACGTGACGCGAGCCGACCTGGAGGGCTACCGCCAGTGGGGCGAAGAGGCCGACGCAGCCATTTGCGCGTTGGCCGGCGGCGCCCGGCTGGGGGTGGACGCGTGGTGGTGCCGAATCGATCCGTTCCATGTGGGCTACCTTCCCGGTCGGCGGTTTCGGGTGTCGGTGGTGGTCGAATCGCCGTTCGACCGGCCGGTCAGGATCGACGTGTCGCTGCGCATACCGGACGGCTTCGAGGTGGCGGTCATGCAGAACAGCATGTACCTGCAGCCCGGCGAACGTGACCGGGTGGATTTTGCCCTCCGCGCCGGCGACGAAGTCGATGCGACGCGGCGTGCTCCAGTCACTGCCGAGCTGACCGTTGACGGACGGTGTTGGGGCGAGCTTTGCGAGGGACTGCTGACTGCCCAGCGGGTGTGACCTATGGCCTCGGTGACCGTGACGGTGTTCGGCAGTTCGCGCCCGCAGCCGGGCGAGCCCCGCTATCAGCAGGCGTTCGAGCTGGGCGCGGCGATCGGACGGCGGGGCTGGGTGTTGGCCAACGGCGGGTACGGCGGGACGATGGCCGCCTCATCGGCCGGCGCGAAGCAAGCAGGGGGCACCACGATCGGGGTGACCTGCGAGGTGTTCGGGCGCGGTGGTGCCAGCGAGTTCACCGACCGCGAGATACGAACAGGCGATCTGCCGACGCGTCTGGCGAGGCTGATCGCGCTGGGCGACAGCTACGTGGTTCTGCCCGGCGGCACGGGCACGCTGTCGGAACTGGCCGAGGTGTGGGAACTGCTCAACAAAGGACTCGTCGCGGGCAAATGCATCGTCCTGCTCGGCGACTGGTGGGAGCCGGTATGCCAGGCCGTGCAGCGTGACGATCCGCAGGCCCTGCGGCTTGTCCACAAGGCCGACACGCCCGAACGCGCGGCAGAGATCATTGCCGGGCGTCTGGGCGTGCCGTGAGCTTGCCGATGCGCACCTGTCGGCTAGGAGTGAAACAACTGGCTGACGCTGGTGCGCTCGTAGATATTGCGAATCGCGCGGGCGAACAGCTTGGCCGATGAGATAACCTTCACCTTGTCCGGCAGCTTTGCGAAGCGGTATTCGATCGTGTCGGTAATCACTACCTCGGTGAGTCCGGAGTTGCCGATCAGTTCGGCGGCCCCTTCGCTCAGCACACCGTGCGACACGACGGCATGCACCTCGACGGCGCCCTTCTTCATCAGCAGGTCGCACGCCACCACCACGGTGCTGCCGGCGAAGATCACATCGTCGCAGATCAGCACCCGCTTGCCCTTGACCTCGCCAATGACGTCCATGGCCGATGCCCGCTCGTCGACCTCGCTGCGACTCTTGTCGACGATGGCCAGACTCGTCCCCAGCGCCTGGGCGTAGCCGCGGGCGTGCTTGGCGAACCCTGCATCCGGCGCCACGACCACCCAATCCTGCGGGTCTTTGATCATGGGCTTGAAGTGCTCGACGAACAGCGGCATGGCCAGCAGGTGGTCAACGGGCACGTGGAAGAAGCCCTGGATTTGGGCGGCGTGCAGGTCCATGGTCAGCACGCGGTCGACGCCCACCGCCTCCAGGCAGTCGGCGCAGGCCCGCGCGCGGATGCTGACGCGGGGCTCGTCTTTCTTGTCGCCTTTGGCGTAGCTGAAGAACGGCACCACGGCGGTCACCTGGGCGGCTGAGGCCCGTCTGAACGCGTCAATCCAGAACAGCAGCTCCACGAAGTTGTCGTTCACCGGCCAGCTCAGCGTCTGGATGATGAACACATCCTTGCCCCGGACGTTCTCCAGCACGCGGACCAGGGTGTTGCCCTCGCTGTAGATGCGGGCCTCGCAGCGGCCCGGCTCGATGCCCAAATGCTGACACACCCGCTGCGTCAGTTCCTGGCTGGCCGTTCCCCCGAAAACACGAAGTCCGTTGCTCGGCTTTTCTGGCATTGTCCTCCTCGCTCCACACACCGATGTGCCAAAGGTCGCGCCGGGCGGCAGCATAGCACAACCGGCCGCTGGAGGCACCCCCCTTGTTGCCGTCGCCGAGCGGCCCACCCTTGACCGCCTCCGGGCGTGGGGGTATAAAGAGCACTTCCGTGGCCGCGGACCTCCCCGGCGGAGGCGTCCGTGGCCGCTGCTCTAAATCCGTTCGCGGCGAGGCTCCTGCCGGACAGACAGGGCGGTCCTTGCCGACAAGATGGGCTCTCCGGTTGGCGGCGCCTTTTCGCATGATTGTTGATTGTCACACGCACATCTGGCAGTCACCCACGCAGCTCGGACTCGGTCGTGTCGGCGGGCGGCTCGCGCCAACGGAGACCAACGGACAGGCCACACCCCAGCAACACTACCAAGCCAGCCGGCCGGTCGATCTGACGCTTGTTCTGGGCTTCAAGAGCCTGCGCTTGGGCGTCGCGATGCCTGACAGCGTCATCGCCGGGTACGTGCGACAACATCCCGATCGCCTGATCGGTTTTGGGGGAGTCGACCCCACGGATCTGCCGAAGGCTCTCGATCAGATGCATCGCGGCTGCACCGAGCTGGGGTTGAAGGGCGTGACGTTCTCGCCGGCCGCTCAGCAGATGCATCCGGCCGACACGCGCGCACTCCAGCTCTACGCCGAGGCCAGCCGTATGGGCCTGCCGATCATCTTCGACGCCGACGTACACCGCATGACGGCCGGCCGAATGGAGTTCGCCCAGCCCATGCTGCTCGACGAGGTTGCCAATCAGTTTCCACAGTTGCGGATGGTCGTGGCCCATATGGGCTATCCCTGGGTCGAGCAGACGATGGTGCTGTTGGGCAAGCACGCCCATGTGCTGGCCGACGTGTCCGGGCTGCTGCATCAGCCCTGGCAGGCGTACAACGCTCTGCTTTCGGCCTACCATCACGGGGTAATCGATAAGCTGCTGTTCGGCAGCGATTTCCCTTACGGTTCGGCCACATCGGTCATCGAGACGCTCTACAGCCTCAATCAGATCAGTCACGGCACGAACCTGCCGAGTATTCCCCGGTCGCTGTTGCGCGGCATTGTGGAACGCAACGCGCTGGCCCTGCTGGGCATTGCGGCGCCGAGCGATGCGCCAGCCCCTGTCGAACCTGAATCTGTCGTGCGGAATGAGCGGATTTGAAGGCAATCAGTTCGTACGAATCGGCGCACAAGCCGGTCGCTGTCTGGCTGTTCTGACGGTGTGGCTGGCGACAGCTTCGGCCGGTTGCAGGCAGAACGACCCGTCCATCGAGATCGTCTCGTACGAGAACGCAGCCGATCCTCAGCGCTACACCAGCCGGTTTGAGGAAGCCTGTTACGCCGCGGACGGCGGGAGTACCTGGCAGTTCGTCATGCGAACGGTGCGACCGGCCGAGATCGACCCATCGCAGCAGATCGAACAGATTCTGTGCGCTCGCGTGTTCTGGCGGCCCGTCCCAGGCAGGACGGCGGCCGAACCCTCGATGACCGATGCGGTCGTCGACTACTACTTGATCTCCGGGGCGACGGGGATTCGCTATACAGGCTGCGGGTTCATCAGCTTTAAGAAAGCGACTTTCGGGGATCAGATCACAGGCCGAATCGAATCCTGCCAGCTTTGGCCCTATCAGACCTTCGGCGAAGCCGCCGACCTGCTCGGGCGCTGCGAGCTGGCCGGCCGCTTTGTGGCCCAGCCGAATCGCGGTCGTTGCGTCGAGTTGTCGAACCGCATGAAGCGCATGTTCGGCCCACCGCCGCCCTATCACCCGCGTCCGAGCGGACCGTAGATGCCGAGCGGCTCGGGTCTTGAAAACCGAGCAGCCGCCGGCGATCATGCTCGCGTGCTCGTCCTGGCGCGGTTCGGTCGGGTTCGTACGGAGAGATTCTTTTGAGCGACCAGGTCCCGGCGCCGTCGCTGGCGCCACAGAAGGAAAACTGGACAGGCAGGCTGGGGGTGGTTCTTGCCGTGGCCGGTTCGGCCGTCGGGCTGGGTAATTTCCTGCGCTTCCCCGGACAAGCGGTCAACAACGGCGGCGGGGCCTTCATGATCCCGTATATCATCAGTTTCCTGCTGCTGGGCATTCCGATCTGCTGGTGCGAATGGACGTTGGGGCGCATGGGCGGGCGCTACGGGCAGAGCAGCGCCCCGGGCATCTACCAGGCCCTTTGGCGGCATCCGCTCGCCCGCTACATCGGCGCCTTCGGCATGATGATCCCCATTGTCATCTTCATGTACTACGTCTTCCTCGAAGCCGTGTGCATGACCTACGCCGTCGAGTTCGCCCGCGGCACGTTCAGCGACCTGTTCGCCCAAGCCACCGCAGGTGTGAGTCAGCACGATCAGCAGGTAAGCGCCGTCACGGGTGCCGCCGGTCAACACCTCGGTGACACATGCGGGATGGCCAAAGACGGCTCGGTGTTCGCCGGCGGCATGGTCATATGGTGCGTGCTGATTTGCTTTGCGGCCAACTTCTACATCATCTACCGTGGCATCACGCGAGGCATCGAGTGGTTCTGTACCTATGCGATGCCGCTGTTGATCGGCTGTGCCCTGATCGTGCTGGTGCGGGCGCTGACGTTGCCGAACATCACCGATGGGCTGGGGTTCATGTGGAACCCCGATTGGGCGAAGCTGAAAGACCCTCAGGTGTGGCTGGCCGCATCGAGCCAGATCTTCTTCAGCCTCAGCGTCGGTTTCGGACTGATCCTCACCTACGCCAGTTACCTGCGGCCGAATGACGACGTCGTGCTGTCGGGCCTGACGGCCTCCAGCTTGAACGAGTTTTGCGAGGTGATTCTGGCCGGACTGACCATCGTGCCGGTGGCCTTCATCTTCCTGGGCGCCGCCGCGGCCGCAACGCCCAGCGCGTTCGGTCTGGGGTTCGTGACGGTCCCGTCGATCATGCACTTCATGCCGGCTGGGCGCTTCTTTGGCACAATGTGGTTCGGGCTGCTCACGCTGGCGGCGATCACCAGTTCGCTGAGTATGCTCCAGCCGGCCATCGCGTTTCTGGAGGACGGCTTCGGTCTGCGGCGTCACGGCAGTACGATCCTCCTGGCCGCTGTTTCGCTGGCCGGCGCCGCGCCCGTTCTGTACTTCAGTCGCGACCTGCATGCGTTGGACGTAACCGACTTCTGGGTCGGCAACTTCATGATCTTCGTTGCCGCGACGGCGATGGTTATCATCTTCGGGTGGGTGATCGGCGTGGATCGGGGACTCACGGAGGCTGCCCGCGGCGCCGAACTGGCGATCCCACGGGTGTTTCGCTACCTGATTCGCTATGTCACGCCGGCCTTTCTGCTGGTGATCTTCGTGCTGTGGTGCAGGACGAACGCCCCGGAGCGCATCCATGCGATGATGCCTGACGCGCAGGCCGACCAGGCCACCCGGGCTGTGTACGAGCAGGCAGCGTTCGATCACTTTGTCCGCGAGGCGCTGGGACCCGGATCGACCGACCCAGGCGACCCCTTGCCCCCGCGCGAGCAACTCGATCCGGCCGTCGTCGCGTCCGCCGAGCGGCAGGTCGCTGCCGTGCTCGGCGATAATGAAGGGCTGCCGCTGGCCAACACGCTGCCCGCATGGCTGCTCGCCCACCAACCGAAGGCCGAGCAGGCCGGTGCCGACGGACGCCACCGCGCTGTGATCGCGCGCGGTGTGTTTGTCTGTCTCATCTGTTTTCTGCTGTCGCTGTTTGTTCTGTCCGAATGGGCGTACCGACATCGCATCCGCCACGCCATTTTCGCCGCCGACCGAGTCGAGCAGCTCCTGGCCGATCAGGAGGAGAACGACCAGTGATGCCTCATACAGCGGTGATCGCGGCGACGCCACAGCAGGGCCTCACCCTCGCCGGCGCGGTCGTCATGATCGTCAGCGTGGCATGTGTGCTGGCTCTAGCCGGGTTCTGCGTTCGCCGCATCCTCAGCAAGCCGCGCACGCCGCAGCGCATGCACGCCCCGTTGGATATCGATACGCACGATACCTGACGTGCGTCGACCCTTCGGTGCGACACGTACCGCCCGGGCCCGCCTAGCGGGCGCACCCGCCCTTATCGCTTCGGCCGCTCGGCTACTGCTATAACCCGCCGCGAGTGGCGCGTGAAACGGCTGGCCGGATAATTCCGATCGTACAATCGGATATTCGTATAGCCCGCCGCCCGCAGCATCGCTCGGATCTGGGCGCCGTTGAAGATCCACATCGTCAGCCTGTGCCGCTCGGTCGTGTGACCTTTTCGAAGCGTCCAGACCGAGCGAAAACGGTCGGCCCGTTTGTCGAAGCGCACGCGGTGTTCGATATGCACACCGCCGATCGTTTCGTCGCTGTGTGGCCGGAAGTGCGACATGATCCACGACTTGTTAGGCCCCTCGACCAGAAACCGCCCGCCGGGACGCAAGGCCCGCCACACCCGCCGGCAGAAGGCCAGATTGTCGGCGTCGCAGAAGTACCCGAAGCTGCCGAACCAGTTGAACGCCGCGTGAAACTCACCGTCGAAGTCAATCTCGCGCATGTCGGCGTGCACGAACCGGACATCAAGTCCTTCGCGCCGCGCCTAGCGTCGGGCCCTGCTCAAATACGGCGCGGTCAGATCCACGCCGGTCATCGCCAGCCCCGCTCGGGCGAGGGGAATCGTCAGCCGCCCTGCGCCGCACGGAATGTCCAACACGCGCTGGCCTTTCCGCAGCTTCAGCAGCCGACGGACCAGCCATACCTGTTTGGCCGTCCTGCCTTCGTCAAAGGTCTTGGGTAGCACCTGAGCATAGAGCCCGCTGAAAAACGTTTCGAACCATCCAGCCATCACCGCACCTTCTTTGAGCAGTGCCTGGGCCGACAAAAAAACCCGCCGCCGTTTCGCTTGGCAGCGGGCTTGGGTCGTCTGGTACTTCCTGGCTACCTACTCAGGCGATCCTCGTCCGCTGCCCGGTACGAGCCGGACCAGGACGCGCAGCATCGCACCAACCCACACACGGGCGTTTGTTGCGTCAGAAAGGATCGAGCGAATCTCGTTCACGGTAGTTGTCTCACCTGAGTCGGCGCTAGTTTATTTCGGTCTGGCTTGCCGCGTCAACATCGGCGCCGGCAGGCAGCGTCGCGTCCGGCGGCGCAGCGGACCCGTCGCCCGCGGGCTGGCCGGCTGACTTGCCCGGCCAGGTCAGCATCACCAGCGCAACCACCGCCACGGCGATGCCGCCCCATTGCAGGCGCGTGGGGCGCTCTCCCAGCACAAACATCCCGGCAAGGATCGGAATCGACACGTACAGCGAGGCCAGCGGCGCGGCGACGGTAATCGGCTTGCTCTGACAGAGCTTGTAAAACCCGAAGTTGGCCAGGATATAGACCGCACCCACCACCACCGCCACCAGGTGATAGCGACCCCAGGCGGGCTTGCACCAGGGAATCGCCCACAGCCCGATGATCAGGTAGCCCGGCAGGTTGAACACGATCGCCGTCAGCGGGTCGATCCCGCGTGTGGCCACCTTCATCAGGAATACGCCCAGACCCCAGCCGAGCATCGCGACCAGTAACCACACCCATGCCACTTTGATTACTCCTTATGGTCAACCACGCGGGCGACGAAGCGCCGCGCCGGCCGATACGCAGTCCTGACGATGACCGATCGATGCGCAACCGATTGGCGTGTTACGCACTCTCGACGGCTGGTCGACCCGCCGCGAGCCGCCGACGATTGGCTATGATAATACCGACCGCGATCCCCATGAAGACAATATCGCGAATGAGCACCACCACCATCGGCGCGGTGTCATAGGATCCGAAGCAGCCGCAATGAATGTCGAACCCACGCGCCATGGCCGTCGAGATGCCCACAATGTAGACCACGAGGAAACCCATCAGCACCACGGTTGCCTCTTCGGTCCAGCGCCCGATCACCAGGGCCCCCGCGCAGGCCAATTCGATCCACGGCAGCAGAATGGCCAACGCGTGCAGCGACCACCACGGCACGAGGCGATAGTTGCGGATGTCCCCGACGAACTTCATCGGATCCGCGATTTCCAGGTTGCCCGGGTCGAACAGTTTCAGGATTGCCGCGGCCGCAAAGATCAGCGCCAGCAGCCACCGCAGCACCCGCCACGTCCACAGCCAGCCGGTCTTGCCCATATCGCCACTCACTCCACCGGCACGTTCGCTTCCTGCCAGGCAGGCCAGCCGCCCCGCAGAATGCGCACCGACTCGCGATAACCCAGCCCGGCCAGGAAGTCGAATACCAGCATGCTGTCGACGCAGCCGTGACCCTGACAGTATACGACAACCGTCATACCCTCCATGGCGTCCGGCGGCGGTAGTTGTGCCATCAGCGGCTCGGCGCTGCCCGGCAACGCCTGCGCCGGTGCGCTGATAGCGCCCGGAACGTGACCTTCGTCATATTCCTCGACGGGTCTGGCGTCGACCACGACGGCCTCGCCGGTTTGCACGAGTTCCCATACACGGTCGATGTCGATCTCGGCTTCGCGCAGGACCTCGTCGCGAAGGCCTGAATTCGGATCGGGAACCCAGGCAATCCCCTTGGGCGAAAGCGCATTGAACAGGACCGCAATCACTGCGCCCGCTACGCACAGTGCAGCCATACGAACCAGGAAACCCACGACCGCCCGAACAGACATGGCTAGTCCGCTGGCTTGGCGCCCGTGCCGGTGCCGGGCTGCGCCTTTCTCCTGCTGACCGGGGCGGGCTCGCTCCGGCTGACCTGCACGATGGGAATGACGAACTCGCCGAACTCCTCGTCGTCGGTCTTGATCACCAGCTTGTCCCCGCCCTTGGGCGGCTGGTAGTCCTCAGGCAGGGTCAGAGTGATGCGGTAGTTGTTGCGCTCCTGGCGGTGATCCAGCTCGACCTTGATGCGCTCGTCACTGGCCTGACACTCGAGAATCTTGACCGGCTCGTAGTGTAAGAATACATGATAGGGTGGGTGGCTTTCGCCCTCTGCGGGCGCGACAACCAATATTTCGTGGGGTACGACACTGACCCGCTCCTGGGTGTTAGCCGATATGGGAGCGTTGGACTGGGTAATCTCTCGCTCGTTGGCCTTGGGGGCGACCTCACTCCGACTGACCTGCACGATGGGAATGACCAACTCGGCGAACGCCTGCTCGTCCGTCTTGATCACCAGCTTGTCCCCGCCCTTGGGCGGCTGATAGTCCTCAGGCAGAGTTAGGGTGATGCGGTAGTCGTTATGCTCCGGGCGATGCTCCAGTTCGACCTTGATGCGCTCGTCACTGGCCTGACACTCGAGCACCGTGACCGGCTCGTAGCGCATGAACGCATAGCGCGGACGGCTCTTGCCCTCCGTTGAAGAGAAAACCATGATCTTCCTGGGCACCACGGTAATCCGCTCGGGAATGTAGGCCGACAGGGGTACCTTCAGTTGCGGCATCTTGGGCAGGTTGGTCTTGAGCAATACGTGGCCTTTGTGCATGCCTCGTTCGAGCGGCGGTTGAATCTGCGCCGTCAACAGAAAGCGCTTGCCTTCCTCCACCGTCTCCAGGGTCACGTTGAAGCCCTTCGGCGTGACCTCCACGATCTCCAATTCGAGAGGCTCATCGGCGTTACTGGTCAGCTCCACCTGCTTATTCTGGCTTTGGGCCGGCTGGATTCTCCCGAATGTGAAACCGCCTTTGGGCTCCTTTTGAATGAGCTGCTTGACGGTTCCGTGGATCGACACCCGGGTCTGCTCGTTACTCGGGTCGTTCGTCCAGATGGTTACCGATTTGCGCACCGTGCCCTGCATCCCTTTGGTGTTCAGCGTGAAGGGCAGTTTTCCTTCCTTGCCCGGGGCAATCTGACGATCATAGGTCTTGATCACCGTACAGCCGCAACTGCCCTTGACCTTGGTGACCATCAGCGTGTCGTCACCGACGTTGCGCAGAATGATGGCGTGTTCCTTCTGCTGGTCGCCCCACATTTCGCCCAGGTCGAGCGACGCCTCGTCCACCTCGAGCTTCGGGCCCGTCTTGCCTGCCGCGACCGTGTCGGAGGCACCCGACGGCTGCGTCGAAGGTGCGTTTGTCTGCTGAGAACCAACCTGTACGGCCAGTACGACGGCCACCAACGCCGATAGGGCAACAATCCCCGCCGACGGCCAACCTGCCATCCGACTGCGTGACATAGTCAAACCACCTTTCTGGATATCATCCGCAACGCCTCTTCACCCCGCCCATTCTGCGACGACCTCGGGCCAGATTCAACCGGGCGGCTTGGTCGCAGGACGCCTGCCCAAATGGGCCACAGTTGCCGTGCGTCGAGCGACGGCCGTGCCCTGCCGAGCTGCGGTTGCCGCATTGGCGGCGCTGTCGCCCTGTTGCTCTACGCTCGCGCCGCCGGTCGGTTCCCGCCGATGGTTGCTTCTTTCAGGGCGACCCCCCGTTTGTTGCCGTGCCCCAGCCGTATGTCCCCGTACAGGCGGAAAAGCTCACAAAATGCCCGCGCGATCACGCGCAAATTGGCCCCTGTCTGCTGGCCGATCTGCCGCGGGTAATGATGCACAGGCACCTGCCCGATACGGTAGCCCTTAAGTTTCGCTTTTGCAAGCACTTCCGCGTCGATCAGGGCGCCTTCGCTTTGCGGGCTGATCTGGTCGAACAGCCGCCGAGGATACAGTTTGAACGCGCAGTCGATGTCGCGTAAGTTCATGCCAAATAAAAGGTTAACTAGCGTCGTCCAGGCCCAGGCGTTCAGCTTGCGGACGCCCGACTCCTTGCGGTCCACCCGATAGGCCGAGACGATGTCGTACTTCGCCAGCGCCGGCAGCAGCCCGGTGATCTCCTGCGGGTCGAACTGGCCGTCCCCATCGGTGTAGAACACCCACTCCTTGCGGGCCTCGGCGAACCCTCGCTGAAGAGCGCCGCCGTAGCCGCGGTTGGGTCGGTTGTGCACCGCCCGCACCTGCGGATGCTCGTGGGTTAGCCTCTCGGCGATCTCGCCGGTGCGGTCGGCGCTGCCGTCGTTGACGATGATCACCTCGAAGTCGTCGCTGACCTTCCGGCAGGCGTCCAGCAGGGCCAGCGTCGTCTGTTCGACGTTTCCCTCCTCGTTGTAGCAGGGCATGAAGGCAGAAAGGGAAAGGCGCTGGGGTACTGATCGCTGCCGTTTCGGACCGCTCATGCGCTCACCTGCCCGCCGTTGGCCGCAACGATGCATTATACATCGCGACCTCGCCGCAGCGGGTGTACGCCAAGTCCTCTCGGGCCGCCTTGGTCCGGCCGAGCGGCCGGGCGCCCGCGCCGCGGGCGGCTAGGAGGGAGGCGACTCTTGTTGGATCGCGCTTCGAATCCGCTCAACCACCGAGGTCGTGGAGTAGGTGGCGCCTTCCCGCTCGACCATCGGCGCCAGCACGACACGGCCACCCTGGGCTTCTATGATCTCACGTCCCACCACGCCCTCCATGCCCCATTGGGCGCCCTTGACCAGTATGTCCGGGCGGATGGCCCGCATGAGCCCGGTCGGGTCGCCGTCGTCGAAGATGCAGATGAAGTCCACCGCCTGCAAACCGCTGAGCATGCGGGCCCGCTCGTACTGATTGAAGATGGGTCGGCCGGAGCCCTTGCTGAGCGAGCGGACAGACTGGTCGGAATCCAGTCCGACGATCACCACGTCGCCCTGTCGGCTGCAGAACTCGAAGTAGTCGATGTGCCCCGGGTGCAGGACGTCGAAGCATCCGTTCGTGAAGACAACGGTGCGCCCCTGGTGTCGCAGCGCTTTCAACTCGACCAACAATTCGTCGAGGGTGCGGAGTTTGGCTGCGGGCCTACGCTGTCTGGCCAGAAGCTGCGAGACCACCTCTTCGCGCGTGATCGGGACGCAGCCGAACCGCTGTACCTCCAGGCCCGCGGCGACGTTGGCGAGTTCCACGGCGTCGAGCCAAGGGGCCTTGGCTGCAATGACGGCGGCGAGCCCGGCTGCGAATACCTCGCCGGCCCCCGTGTTGTCGTACACGTTCTGCGGTGTGGTGGGCACGTGTTCGGGCTGTCGGTCGCGCTCGACCAGCAACGCGCCTTCGCGGTCGAGCGTGACAACTAGCGCGCCGAGCCCGAGGTCGCCGACCAGCCTCGCAGCGGCCTCGCCCAGTTGCGCGATGCCGTCGAGGCTTTGCCCAGCAAGCCGTTGGATTTCGGTTCGGTTCAGTACCACGCCGGTCGCCCCGGCCAGCGCCTTGGGATCGCAGTCGGCCGACGGATCGACCAGGACCGGCCTGCCCGCGTCGGTGGCGGCTGCGATAACCTGCTCAGCCAACGGGCCCTCCACGACCCCGCAGCCGGAGTCCGTCAGACAGACTGCCTCGACGCTGCCGGTGGCGTGGCGAACAGCCTCGACAAGCTGTGCGCGGGATTCGGGGTCAAGCGGTCGACGATGGACCTGATCGACGCGAATGAGCTGTTGCCGGTGTCGATGCTGGGCGAGCCCTACGAGCCTGGTTCGCTGGTCGGTAGGGCGCTGCGACGCACCGATCAGCCCGTCGACGTTGCAGCCAGACGACTTGAGCAGCTTTCCCAGCCGTCGTCCAGGCCCGTCGGCCCCGACCACGCCGCAGCAGATCACCCGCACTCCAAGGGCAGCCAGCGCCGCTGAGGTAGCGCCGGCTCCGCCCGGCCGGTCATCCTGACTGACGACTTTCAGCACTGGCACGGGGGCTTCGGGGCTGACGCGTTCGGCGTCGCCGACCATGTAGCTGTCCAGCAGAAAATCCCCGATGACCAGCACCCGCAGGCGGTTGAAGGCATCCAACAAGTCTATTAGGGTATTCCCCAAGACTGGCGGCTCCAACGACAGGGTCGGGGGCACGACCCAGGCGATGGTAGGGCGGTTTTTCAGTGCTGTCAACAGATTCGTGCGGTAGCTGCGCAAGCAGGCAGCTAAAGTTCCCAACTCTGATAGACCGATAACCACAACAGGGTTGAGGACGTTATCGGCCTTTGGGGCGTAGACTAGGGGCGGACGTGGTTCACTTCAGGTCTTGGACTTCGGGGGCAACGAGGGACGTTTTATGAGGACCATCGCCATCGCGAACCAGAAGGGCGGCTGTGGCAAGACGACGGTCGCTATCAACCTGTCGGCAACACTGGCAAGGGAGGGTCAGCGCGTACTTCTGGTGGATATGGACCCGCAGGGTCATTGCGCCCTCGGGTTGGCCGTCCCGGAAGAGCAGCTCGAACTGACCATCGCCGACGTACTGATGGGTACCGACTCAGGCGAGCAGGTCGAGTTGAACCGGATCATCTGGCAGATCGCCACGAACTTCGACCTGGCGCCGTCGCGGATCGACCTGGCCGGTTTCGAGCAACGGATGGCCGGCGCGGACGATCGCGACCTGCGTCTCAAGAACACCTTGGCGGGCGTCGCCGAACAGTATGACGTGGTCGTGATCGACTGCCCGCCGCACGTCGGTCTGCTGACGTTCAATGCGCTGCGGGCAGCCGGCGAGGTGATCGTGCCCGTGGACACGGGTTACTTCTCGCTGCACGGTCTGGGCCGCCAGTTGGAGACGATCGAGCACATCCGGCGCGAGGTGGATCAGGACTTGGTCGTCAAGGTCGTGGCCAATCTCTACGACGTGCGCACCAAGCTCGGGCGGGAGATGCTGGCCGAACTGCGGAAGCGCCACGGGAAGGTCATGTTCGAGACGTTTGTCAACTTCAACACGAAGTTGAAGGAGGCGGTCAGCCTGGGCCAGGCGATCACCGAGTACGATCCGTCGAGCATGGGTATGCGTGACTTCACAAAACTGGCGCGGGAGATGCTGGGGCACGAGGCCGCGGCGGCGGCGGCGCGTCCCGCGGTCAAGGAGCTTCCAGCCGGGATACTGGATCGGGCCAATGAACTGGCCGCCAAGGCCGAGCAACTGCTGGCGACCTCTGCTCCGCTGGTGGGCGGTGAGAACATTCCGTCGGCCCCGGCGACCGACGAGGAGATCCAGCAGCGCATCGACCGGATCTACGGCGTCCGTCGTACCCCGGAGGGGGTCGAGTTCAGCACGCACGCGCCTGGGGCGAGCGAGGTGATGCTCGCCGGCGACTTCAACGATTGGCAGCCCGAGCGGATGACCGAACGAGGCGAGCATGATTTCGCCGCGTTGCTGTCGCTCGAGCCGGGTAGGTATCAGTACCGCCTGGTGGTCGACGGGCGGTGGCAGCAGGATCCCTGCAACCGTACGGTGGAGACCAACCCGTACGGGGAACTCAACAGCGTTGTCGAGGTCGATTGATGCCGGTGCGACCGGGTCATGGCGGCAAGAGCATAGCCGACATCGCCCATCTGTACCTTTCGGGGGCGAAGAATGATCCTGCCGCGGACGCATCGGCAGGCGGCGACGGGCAGCGGCCTGCTCTGCGCCTGGCTGGCGCAGTTGAACCAGCGAACGGCGCTGACTGTGTGGATGTGGTGGCGGTGGTCTGGGAGCATTTGGGGGCGGCTGCCACCAATGGCGCCCATGTATACGCGGAGCACCTTGCCCGGGCGGGTAAGAGAGTAGCGTTGTTGACGGTCGACGCGGCTGGGGCGGCGCTTCGAGTTTTGCACCGTACCGACGAGGCGCCGCTCCACACGTCGAAGGGCGCCGTCGAAGAGGGACTGACCGACCCGGAACATCTCGACTGCCTGGTTGGCGTGGTGGACCGTTTGGTCCTGCGGGTAGGGGGATCGGCCAGCCAGCACGCCGGCGCGCTGGCGGAAGGGGCGGGCAGCGTTTGCGTGCTGGGCCGCTGCGACGCCAACGCCTTGACGTTGAGCTACCAGGCGCTCAAGGCCACTGTCCAGCGCTATCCCGACAAAAAGGTGTCGGTGTTCCTGCTGGATGCGGTCTCGGTCCAGGAGGCAGAAGAAGCCGCGCGGAAACTCACCGACCTGGGTGAGCGGTTCCTGGGTCGACGGCTGGCCTGCGAAGGCTGGTCTTTGCGCAATGGGGCGGTCGATTCGCGGATGATCCAGCATTGTGAAGCCACCGACGGGCAGTGGGCGCAACGGTGGATCGAGAAGCTGGGTCACTTTGTGGCGCGGTCGCGGTCGGCGTCGAATGGCGGCCATCTAAACGATGGTGTGGTCGCAGTCGCATCGAGTGGGCAGGAGAAAAGCGCGGCGGCTGGGGATGGGCCGTCCGCGCCGGGCCAGGCTGCCGAAGGGCCCGAAGAAAGTCCATCGCAGGCAGACGCGGCATCGGGCAACGGGGTGACGACCCTGGAGCCGGTCGACCGTCCCATTGCGTCGGCGGAGGACCTTTACCGGTTCGTATGCAGTCGGGTCCGAGGGATCGAAGCCGGCCGGGAGGACACGGTGCTCAACGTGGCCTGTGCACCAGCCGGCCAACTCGCCCGTGTGGTGGTCACCCGGGATGGCTGGCGTATCGCAACAGTGTCCGTCTGCGGAGACGGCGGTGCGGCCGTGCAGACGGCTCGCGAGGCCCTGGACTGGGCCGATCAGGTACTCAGCCAGCCGCCGGCGCGGGGGCGCCAAATCGTGGTCGCATGCACGCACGGCGGTCTCGAGGCGAAAGTACAGGCCGAGAGGGTGGGGCTGCCGGCACGGGTGGTCCAGGTGCGTCACTTCTCGCTGGGTTCGCGACTGGGGGTTCTTGTGGATGATTGGAGTTGCGGGGCGTTGGGCGTCGATCCGACCTTTCGCTGACGATCCATCAAGAAGTGTATCTTGCCCATAATCTGGTCCGGCAGGATTTTGCCGAGAAGCTTTTTGGCATGCCGCAGGCTCGTTCGGCGCGTCAGGTGGGCCAGCAGGATGGCTTTGTTATCGAGCCGGCTGAGGATTCCGGGCAGGTCGGCGGCGTGGAGATGATAGCCGGCGCGGGCCCGCCGGACGTGGTCGGGCTCGAAGAAAGTGCACTCGAGCACCAGCACCTTGGCGCTGCGGACGTGAGGCAGGTCGAAGAAGTCGCCCTTGGCGGTATCGCCGCAGAACGCCACCAGCGGCACCTCCAGCGGATATTGAATCTGCACGCCTTTGTTCTTGAGGGCTACCAGCTCGTGCTGCGGCTTGCCGAGCAGCTCGGGCTTGAGCTTGTGGCGGAGTTCGATCAGGCCGAAACCCAGCGAGGGACATCCGTGATTGACCGCAAACGCCCTTACGAACAGGCCTTTGCGCAACGTGTAGTCCTGCCCGGGTTCGAGCCCAACGATGTTGGCCGGCGAGGGATGGCCCTCCATGGCGGCCCAACCGGCCATGATAGCCTTGGCGGGCCCGACCAGTGGGGTCGGCATGAGCATGGTGCCCGGGGCGGCGCCGACGAAGGCCCGCTGGCTGAAGTAGTAGGCCAGCCCCGCTGCATGATCCATGTGGCCATGGCTTAGCAGGACGTGGTCCAGGGCGACGATCTCGCGCGGGGCCCGGCCGACGTCGAAGCAGACGTTCAGCTCGGGCAGGCCCACCACCGTCTCCTCGCCTGCCAGCGAGAAGCCGACGAACTTGATGCCTTCGACGGTGAGCTGGTTCAGTCGTGACGCCATGGCTCCCGGCACGTTATCAGTATTGCCACAGCGGACCCCGCCGGGCGGTTGCGGCTTGACACTCTACATGTGGCCTCTTAGCTTTTCAACGGCTCCTGAATGGTGCGTATCGGGGTGGATGGGCCAGGTCGGTTGGTTGGGGGGAGGTATTGTCGGGCGCGTCGTATGGAAGCGAGGCTATGCGCTGTCCATTCTGCCGTGTTGACGACGATCGGGTGATCGACTCGCGGGCCAGCGAGGGTGGCAGCGTGGTCCGCCGCCGTCGGCAGTGCAACGCCTGCGGCAAGCGGTTCACCACCTATGAGCGGATCGAGGAGGCGATCAAGCTGGCGGTGATCAAGCGTGACGGCACGCGCCTGCCGTACGACCGGCGGAAGATTTTGGCGGGCTTGCAGCGTGCGTGCTGGAAGCGGCCGGTGGGCACGCCGGCGCTGGAGGCGCTGGCCGACCACGTGGAGGAGGAGATCTTCCGGCGGTTCGACCGCGAGGTGCCCAGTCACTTCATCGGCGAGCAGTGCGCCAAGAGGCTGCGGCGGCTGGATCAGGTGGCCTACGTGCGGTTCGCCAGCGTGTATCATCAGTTCAAGGACGTGGGGCAGTTCATCGACGAAGCCAAACAGGTCCTCGAATCATCACGCGAGGAGACGCCCGGTCAGGGCGGCCTGTTCGATCAGGGGGCGGAAGGCGAGCAGTGAGGGCCGATTGATGGGCGCTGCGATCCGGGGTCAGTTTTTGTGGGGCAGGCTTTCCACACCTCGGGGGCATAGTCCGCAAGCTGCATGCCCACGTCTTACAAAGGCGTGATGACCCCTTGCGGGCGGCTTTTCCACAGGTCATAATTAGGATGTAGGCAAGAGCGGCGATTTGCAGTTCAGGTATGGGGATCGAATAAGCCTGGGGCAAGGCCCGCGAGGCGCGAATGGGAAGCTTCCCCCGTAGGTGGCGGGCGTCCTTTTGGGAAGGTGCTGCTGCAATCGCGGATGGATCAGCAAGCCCCGCTTGAGCGGACGGGTGCGCCCTTGGGTAATCGCATGGCGCGCCTTGCGGCACGCTCCGAGTGGTGCATAAACTGTTGTGTAGGCGCTGTTGTTGGGGCAAGTGGAGATTGGGAACGATGCAAGCCGGGGCAAGACGCATCGACAATCGTCGGGATATACTACTGTTGCTTCTGTATTCACCGGGGCGAACGGACGAAGTAAATGAACCTATCGTGGGGCGCACGCGTTTTATGAAGATGCTCTATTTGTTCAAAGAGGAAGCCCTCACGCATTTCCGCAAGGGCACGAGCATCGATAGCGAGAGTTTTTACCAGTTTTTCCCGTGGCACTTTGGCCCCTTCTCGCGGGATGTCTACGATGATCTAATGTTCTTTGAACTGCGCGGCTTTGTGAAGCCACAAGATTCGGAGGAAGAAACGCTCCCTGAATCTGCCGCCGAGTGGGAGGAGTGGGTTGCCCTTTCGCGCTCAGATACGGGCGAAAGTCCTGTCACCGAATATGATGAGCAGACGTTTCGCCTTACGAAGAGGGGCGCAGATTTCGCCGCGGATCTGTATGCAAGTCTGACCGGGGAGCAAAAGCGCCTCTTACGGGAGTTCAAAGGGCGTCTGCAGACCGTACCGCTTCGGGCACTTCTGCGGTACGTATACGAGAATTATGAGGGAATGACTGCCAAGTCGAAGATCAGGGAGGAGGTGGTAGGCGGTTAGTAATGTACCTGACTCAGTATGGCCTTCGCTTGTCGCTTCGGCGATTCCAATCGTACTCGGCGCTGCCGTGACCTACCTTCGGCCTTTCGTTGAATCGCAGAAGGACCTCCGGTCGCGTATCAGACTGCGCCGCGAGGCGTTGTTGGAGCAGTTGGCTGGCACGCACACCAAACTACTTCAGCATGTCCGGCGCATAGCGTCTGAGGATCGCTACGCTATGCTTCGTGGCGATGGCAAGGAAAACCCGGACCTCGTTGGCGAACTAACTCGGGAGACGTTCCGATTGTTCACCGTCTTTCATCATTTGGAACTCCTGAAAAGAGTGGTTCGACTTGCCTATACAGGACTCTTGATCACCGTGTGCATTGGCATAGTCGGTGCGCTATTGGCATGGCTACAGATTCAGGCGCGCACATGGGTTCTGATGGTCGGCATCGTCCTTGTAGTTGTGCAAATCGCACTTATTGCCCTGCTCTATTGGTCATCGTGCCGACTCGAAACATATGAAGACGTTACATAGCACAATGAGCGAACCGGGCGAGGCGCACATTATCAGGTCTCTGATTCAGTTTCTCCGAGGCGAGGGCTACCGCGTACGCCTCGAGGTGCCTAACATGGGCCAAAGCGCGGATCTTGTCGCGACCCGGAGTCGATGGGTAACCTTTGTGGAGGCGAAGCGGCGGGACTGGCGACGAGCTATGGAACAATGCCGAGCTCACGAGCCGGTCGCTGATTTCATCTGCATCGCGCTGTCACTTGGCAAACTCTCGGATACGTTGTTGGGCGAGGTACGGGAATGTGGATACGGGCTCATCCAATGTGACGCTGAAACCCTATCGTGCCAGTGGGTTGTCGAGCCAACGCGTAATGGGAAGGTGTGGGGACCGCAGCGGCGCCGCGTTGCGATCGCGATGAGGGCAATCGAGTATGCAGATTGACCATTGGATGCTATTCAGCACATTTGCTGAGCAACGGCACTTTGAATACCCGAGGACGGGTACATACAAAGGCGTCGTTATTAACGCCAACATGGCGGCGCACGCACCAGCGGGGCTTGCGGCATTCCTGTTGGGCAAGACCGCAGGCATGGAATACATTGTTGATCCGCTCACTCATGCTTTTCAGCACGACCCGGAAGTGATATGCGACGACACAGGCAAGCCGAGGTCCTCGATTAAGGGTCTGGCAGAGCACTACGGCGAACCTATTGATGCGCTCGTCGGATCGCGCCCTGTCCTTCCGAGACATTTCATCAAAGACAACGTGCTCCGAAGCTTCACAGAACGGTGCGTTGAATTTCAGCTGAATCACCTCAGGCGTTTCATGGCGGCGGACGACGCGGCGAAGTACCTAGAGGAGGACGAGGTCGATGTCCCACCTTACGCTGTGGTGGCGCCCTACTTCTTCCTCACAGAAACGACATACGGGAATTGGCTTCCCATTTGCCGAGGCGCTGCCCAATACGCGCTTGAAAAGGTGCGGCGCCACAACAGGGAGGTCAGAGTGTTCGGCGCAGTTGTCGTCAGTCAAGGCATCTTGCTTGACAATGCGGCCCAGGATGAGATCGCAAGGGAGTTCAATGCAGTCGAGTTGGACGGATACCTGCTATGGATTGACAATCTGGACGAACAGACCGCCAGCAGGGGTGAGTTGGCGGGTCTGCTGGCGCTGGTGCGCAGGCTCCGAATGGACGGACGGCGAGAAGTAGTAAACCTTCATGGCGGGTACTTTTCGATCCTCGCAGCTGGCGTCCTCGCCCAGAATGCTCTATCAGGGGTGACACACGCGCCCGAATTCGGGGAGTTTCGCCCGGTGATTCCGGTTGGGGGGGGAATTCCAATTGCGCGGTATTACATTCCAACTCTGCATGCGCGCGTGCGGTACCGAGACGCGCTTCGCGTGTTTCAGGCGAAAGGTTGGCTTGAGGATGCAGCAACCTTTTACTCGAACATCTGTGATTGCGATGCATGTAAGGACGTGCTCAGTGGTGACATAGCCAACTTTCGCCTTTTTGGCCAGAGCAACGTAAGGAGCGTGCGTCGCGCGCATAACATTGTGCGTATCGATTTTCCAACAACGGAAGCGAAGCTGCGATGCCTTCGTCACTATCTGCAACGAAAGCACATAGAGTACGTCAGAGCTGCGACAGCATCGAAAGACGAGCTACAATCCGATTTGCGTGAGGGGAAGACGTCTTTGGAAGAGGTGGTCGGTCTCGAAGGCGTAGCCCATCTTGATCGATGGAGATTAGTTTTGGGTAGTGCGGATTGACCGACCACCTGACCGACCTCATTGCCTTAACGCGCGGGGCAAGTCTTGTCAGCGTCTCCGGTGCGCAGGCTGGCCGAAGGAAGGAGCACGCGCTCCCGTTACTTCGTTGGCCGGCAAGGAAAGGATGCTGACGGCTTCCGATGCCCCGGAACCGGTAGCATACAACGACGATCGAGTCCCCCGCCCGGTGCCCCATCCTTGCGGAGCAAGGTTGAGGGATGAATGCACAAGCAAGAAGAACATGCCCACGCGGAGATGCTGGGTGTATGATCGTTCACACGTCGTAAGTGGTGCGCGAAGCAGAGACAACCGTCTTTGCACAAGGGGCGTGGGCATGCCACCCGGGGCAGACGAATAAGACAAAGGATGGCGGGTGAAACCCGCCCTACGTGTCTGGTGCAACACAAGACACTGCTCAAGAGCCCGCCGCGGCGGGTCACACCCGCGCAGCAAGGGTGAGGGATGAAAGATCATCGTGTCCCCCGCCCTCGAAGAGGGCGGGCCACCCACCCGACGTGTCTTGAACTTGCAGGCAGGAGCCTCGATGAGGTATACGAGTATCATGACGACCGGTCGGTCTTGTCTGGCATGTCACCGGCCGTGCTGCACCCGTGGCGTAAGCAAGAGCCGTCCGGCTGCGGGCGACGTTCATTCGGGGCCAGCAAGTGGTGGTGCCCATGCTTTGGCGCAGGCGTTGGCTTCTACACGGCGTGATGGGCTTGGCCTTTGCGCAGACGGCTTGGGCGGCCGCGACGAGCAGCAATGACAGGCAGGTGGTCATTTCGGTTCAGGGCCTGCCCCTTCCGGGCGAAACGAGCGTGGTGGCGACGGCCTACCGCACCGTGCTGAAAGCTTTTCTCGAGGAGTATCCGGCCTACAAGGTTGAGCCGTTCGTGATGCCGGACGTCGCCGGGCTGGGGATGGATACCGGTCCGCTCATGGCGATTGCCGCGGGCACACCACCACATGCCATCTACGTCAACTTCCGTCAGTCGTCGAGCTACATCGCGCAGGGGTTCGTCGAGCCGATGGAGAGCCTGCTGGCGCGGATCCTCAGCGACGACGAGCGCGTGCGCCGGACGGACGCCGCGGGTGGGTGGTTGGCCGACCCGACCGAGCGGGAGATCGCTCACGCGCTGGAACTCATCCGACAGCGCGTGGCCGGGCCGGTCTGGCCGGTGGTCTACCGCGTCGATGACACCAGGCCGGAATCGGGCAGACACGTGTGGGCCATTCCCATCAACACGTTTGTGATGGCCCTGTTGTACCGCAAGGACCTGTTCTTTGAGGCAGGGCTGGACCCCGATCGTCCGCCGACCACCTGGGAAGAGTTTCGCCAGTACGCCAAAACACTCACGCGAGGCCGCCAGTACGGGCTGATGCTATTTCGCGTGCCCATCAGTTGGAGCATCTACAGCTTTCTGGTCTCCAACGGCGCGCAGGTTCTGGAGCAGGCGACCGACGGGAGCTGGCGCGCCATTTACGACACGCGTGCCGCGGCTGAGGCAATTTACTACGTCTGGCAACTGGTGAGCGGCGATAAGTCGGTCAGCCTGAGCGCGGCCGAGCTGGAGTGGCAGCGGGGCGAGATCGCCATGCGCTTCAACTACCTGGACGACGAGCAACTCAGCGGCATCAACCCTCAACTGGTGGGCATCGCACCGGTGCCCCTGTCGCCGCTAGGCGCTCGCAACAGCGAGTTGAATTGCCGGATGCTGGGCGTCTTCAGCGACTCGACGCCGGAGCAGAAGCTGGCGGTGATGCGCTACATCTGGTTCACCACGGGTGAGCGAGCCCAGCAGATTCGCACGCGAGTTTTGGTGGAGAACGGGTTTGGGCGATTCGTGAATCCGGACTTGCTGCGGAAGTTCGGCTACGAACACGCGCTGCGGCAGGTGCCCGAGGGCTGGCGCGAGACCTTTGGGATCGCCTTGGCGAATGGCATCCCCGAGCCCTACGGCCGCAACACGCAGAACATCTATCGGTATATGGCCGAGCCGATCGACGCGGCGCTGGAGTTGCCGTTGGGCGACCTGCCGCGCGAGGATGCACTGGACGTGATCGAAAGTCTTCTGCGCGAATCGGCGCGCGAGGTCAACACGAAGGTTCTGGGTCACCTGACCGCACAGGAGATGCGGAAGCGTCGGATCATCGGTGGCGCGGTCCTCGCATTGGTGCTGTTAGGGTTCGCTGTGAGTCTGGGCCGGGTGTGGCGGTCTTTCAGCCGTGGCAGTGCCGCCGCCATCGAGAATCCAAGGTGGCGGAAGTTCATCTGGGGCTACATCTTGCTGGTTCCGGCGCTGGTGCTGTTGGTGCTGTGGCACTACGTGCCGCTGGTCGGGGGTTTGGGTATCTCGCTGACCGATTATCAGCTCGTACGCGACAGCACGATCGTGTTCGTGGACAACTTCGCCAACGTACTGTTCGACGAAAAGGTATGGGCAGCTCTGGGGCGGACGTTTTACTTCGTGGCGCTGATGCTTGGTCTGGGCTTCTGGCCGCCCATCGCGCTGGCGATCCTGCTACAGGAGGTGCTCACGAGCACGGCGAAGTATGTGTACCGCACGATTTTCTACCTGCCGGCGGTGGTCAGCGGCGTGCTCATGATGTTCTTGTGGAAGCAGCTTTACGCACCGACCTCCGACGGCGTGCTCAACCAGTTGCTGCTGAGCCTGAACTCGCTGGGCCCGCTGTCGGCGACGCTGCTGAAGTGGTTTCTGCTGGGTGTGTGGCTGTCGCTGATCGGCCTGCTGATCTGGCTGCCCATCAAGCTGCGCGAGGTGAGCTGGCGGCTTCGGCTGAGCCTGTGGATGGTGGCGGCGGCGCTGGTGGGGGTAACGGTCTGGCCGCTGGCGGAGGCCTACCTGGGACCCTCGGCCCTGGAGGTGCAGGCGCGGGGGCTCGACCCGGCGAACGTCGGCGGTTTGGGCGCGCTGCTCGCGTCGCTGGCGCATCTTGTCGGGCCCTTCGGGCTGGAGCCGTTGGGGTGGATTCAGTCGCCGCGCATGGCGATGTTGTGCGTGGTCATCCCGTTCGTCTGGGCGAGTATGGGGCCTGGGTGCATCCTTTACCTGGCCGCCCTTAAGACCGTGCCGGACGAGCTTTATGAGGCCGCCGACATCGACGGCGCCGGCATCTGGAACAAGTTGTTTTACATCACGCTGCCGACGCTGAAGTATCTGATCGCGATCCAGTTCATCTTCGCCGTCATCATGGCCTTTCGGGGTGGTACCGACATGATCCTGGCGCTGACGGGCGGCGGCCCGAGCAACGCGACGCAGATTCTGGCGTTGGAGATTTTCTTTCGCACCTTTTTGGAGTTGAAGTTCGGAATCGGTGCAGCCATGGCCTGGCTGCTGGGCGGGCTGCTGATCGGCTTGACGGCTCAGCAACTCAAGATGCTTTCGCGAGCCGAGTTCAGAACGGCCGCCCGCACCGACGGCTGAGCGGAGACGCTGCCCCATGCCCATCATCTCCCGCATCGAGACTCAGAGCCGTCGAGGCAGGTGTATTCACGCGGCCATTTTCCTCGTGCTGACGGTCGGCGGTCTGACCATGGTATATCCGTTCGTGGTCATGATCGGCGGCTCGCTGCGCAGCGAGATGGACGAGACCGAGATGACGGCGGTTCCGCGCTACCTGGTGGATCAGGACGTGCTCTATCGGCGCTTCCTGGAGGCCAAGTACAACCAGGACGTATCGGCGCTGAACGTCGCGCACGTGCAGCGGAACTTCAGCTTTCGGTCGGTCCGTGCACCTCTCCCGCTGGTGGATCGGCGGGTGGAGGACTTCCGGCAGTTCCTGGAGGCGACGCCGCTGCCGGACCACTGGCAGGTCCTGGGCGCCGCCTATGGGGTCAAGCGCATCGCGCCGCGGTACATGCGTCAGCTTCAGGATCGGCTGAAGGAGCGCTTCCGGGGCGACATCGTTGCACTCACCCGGCAGACGGGCCTGACCTTGTCGAGTTGGAGCGAGGTGGTCCTGCCGCCGCCGGCGTGGCTCAAGCAGGGCTACGACTACCAGGACAACATCCTCTACGAGACCTATCTGGCGCTCCTGGCCCAGGCGCCGCCGGTGGAGCGGCAGCTCGTCAGTGTCAGCGGCTACTTCGTCGAGACGGTCATCGTGCCGCGCTACGGGCAGTCGTCGATCGAGCTGTACAACAAAGCACACCGCCGGACGATCGAATCACTGGACCACTTCGTTCTGCCCTGTACGGTGCCGGGGCTCGACCAGCCGCAGCTTCGCGCGGAATGGATCACGTTCGTCCAAGAGGAGTTGAACGCCTCCTTCGTGCTGCTGCCGTCGGAGCTGGCACCGAGTTACCGCGAGTGGCTGCGGCGGCGCTACCAGGCGATCGGCCAGCTCAATCGCACGTGGGGAACCACGCATGCAAACTTCCGGCTCATCCCACTGCCGGCCGGCGAGTGGCTTCGCGGCGCCCGCCGCATGGACTACCGGCAGTTCCTATTGGAGCAGCCGGTCGAGCGCTATCGGCTCGCCGGTCCGGAGTACGCCTGGCGGCAGTGGCTGACAGGCCGCTACGGTTCGGTTGAGCGTCTCAATGACGCCTATCAGAGCCGCCACGCCGACTTCCGGCACGTCCCGATGCCGGTGGCCGAGTACGAGTATCGCTACACGGTGGATAACTCCGCGTCGCTGCGGAGACAGTTCGCCGCGCGCAACTTCATCACCGTCCTGCGGGAGTTGTTCGTTCAGGGCCGGGCCTTCGTAAACACGGCCATCTTCTGCGCGTTGGCGATCGCAGCGTCGCTGCTGATCAACCCCCTTGCCGCGTACGCACTGTCGCGGTTCCAGCTACCCGGCACGTACAAGATCCTGCTGTTGCTGATGGCGACGATGGCCTTCCCACCGATGGTGGCCATGATCCCCCAGTTCATCCTGCTGCGGGAACTCCACCTCCTCAACACGTTTGTTGCCCTGCTGCTGCCGGTGGCTGTTAACGGCTACCTGATCTTCCTGCTGAAGGGATTCTTCGACTCGCTGCCCCGCGAACTGTATGAGGCCGCCCGCGTCGATGGCGCTTCGGAGGTGCGGATGTTCTTCCAGATCACGATGTCGTTGAGCAAGCCGATCCTGGCCGTGGTGGCGCTGCAAGCCTTCAACATCGCCTATATGATGTTTCTGTACGCCCTCGTGGTGTGCCCGCGCCCGGATATGTGGCTGCTGAGCGTGTGGCTGTATCAGTTCCAGCGGGATGCGTGCAGTTCGGTGGTCTTCGCGTCGGTACTGGTGGCGAGCGTCCCCAGCCTACTGGTCTTCGTGTTCGCCCAGAACATCATCATGCGGGGCATCGTGGTGCCGTCGGAGAAGTAACGACGCCTGCGCGGCGGAGTGGCGACGTTGCGGAGCAAGGGTGGGCATGAGTGATCATCGAGTCGGCCGCCCTCCAACGCAAAGGGTGGCTACCCATCCCTCACCGAGTATCATCATGCCGCAGGTTCTGTTGGTGGAACGGTGATGTTCTCTGTTGTCGAGTGGCTGATCCTTGGCGCGGTCGTGGTGGCTTGGCTTGTGGTGACCGCTTTGGCGGTGGGTCATGCCATCATGTACAGGCGCGATCCGCGCAGCACGGTCATCTGGATGTCGGTGAGTCTGGCGTTGCCGATCGTGGGGCCGTGGCTGTACTGGGTGTTGGGCATCAACCGGATCGAGCGCAGGGCCATCCGTCGTCTTGGGAAGCGCGAGAAGCCTTTCGAGACGTTCGATCACAGTCATGTCGACGCCGAGAGCAATCACCATCGCGAGGCCGTGGGCCACCTGATGAGCCTGCGGAAGATCGCCGATCGCGTTACGCGAATGCCGCTGTTGTCCGGCAACGCGATCGCGCCTCTGCAGAACGGCGAGCAGGCCTATCCGCGGATGCTGGAGGCGATCGCTCGTGCCGAACGGTCGATCACGCTGGTCAGCTACATCTTCGATTGGGACGACGTCGGGCGCGAGTTTGTGGCCGCCCTGGATGCGGCGGCCGAGCGCGGGGTCCGCGTGCACGTTCTGGTGGACGGGGTCGGCGTGCTGGGGTCGTTCTCGCGCATGGGTCGGCTGTTGCTTGAATCGGGGGCGGAGGTGGCGACGTTTTTCCCGGTTCGGTTTCCCTTGGGTCGCATCCGCCTCAACCTTCGCAACCACCGGAAGATTCTGGTGGTTGACGGAAAGGTTGGCTTTACCGGTGGTATGAACATCTCGTCGCGATACCTGACCAGCGGCGGCAGCGCGAACCGCGTGGAGGATCTGCATTTCGAGCTGGCCGGGCCGGTGGTGGCAGAGATGCAGCACGCGTTTGTCGAAGACTGGGCGCTGGCCACGGGCGAGGTGCTGCACGGAGAGGCTTACTTCCCTCGGCTGACGCCGATCGGACCGGCGCTGTGTCGCGGGATTTCAAGCGGTCCGGACGAGGACTTCGAGAAGATTCATTGGATCCTGCAGGCCGCTCTGACCTCCGCTGATTTCGACCTGCAGATCGTCACGCCCTATTTCGTTCCCACAGCCGCGCTGGTGACGGGATTGGCGATGGCTGCTTTGCGGGGTGTGAGGATCCGGTTGGTTCTGCCGTCGGTGGTGGATTACCGCTTCATGCGTTGGGCGGCCGACGCCTATCTCTGGCAACTGTTGGAGCATGGCATCGAGGTTTACCGTCGTCCGCCTCCGTTCGTGCACACCAAGCTGCTCATCGCTGATCGGCGGTGGCTGCTGTTCGGCTCGGCCAATCTGGATCCGCGAAGCTTCCGGCTGAACTTCGAGTTCAATGTCGAGGCGTACGATGCGACGTTGGCAGACAGGCTCTCGGCGTGGCTGGATGAGCGCATCGCCGAGTCGCAGCGCGTCACGCTCGAGCAGATGGACGCTCGTCCGACGTGGCGGCGCCTGCGAGATGGAGTGGCGAAGGTCTTTTCGCCGTATCTGTGAGATGTGAAAGGTGGGTCACGTCCCGCCTCGCGTTTTTTCCGATTTGAAAGGTGGGTCATGCCCTATTCATGAAAGGCTGCCGGATGTCAAGAGCCGCCGCTGGGGCTGGCCGGTGGCGGCGGCTTCGTCGGCGGCGATGCATGCAGCCAGTGAGTCGAACGCGTCGCGGCCGGTGATCTCCACCGGTGCGCCGTTGGCAATCGATCGCAGGAACGACGCAACGCAGCCTCGCGTGCCGGTCACGATGGGCGACTCGTCGTCGGGCAACACCTGCCAGTCGTCCCGCCCGTCGATCGCGACCCGGTCGCCGACAACCATTCCCTTCGTGCCCACCAAACGGAAATGATCGTCAATCGCGCCGGCCTTGGGCCAACGGGCTTCGTACGTGACCGTGACCTGCCCGATCGGGCCGCCTTCGAATCGATAGACAGCAGCGGTCGTCTTGGCCTTGGGGAACGCTAGGGTGCCCATATCGTTGCTGGCTGCCCACACAGCCGCGATGGGCCTGCCGATCAGGTAGCGCAGCAGGTCCACCTCGTGAATGCCCGACCCGACCAGCGCCGTCCGACCCGCCTCGGCCGAGGCGTACCATGGCGCCCGTCGGAACTGCCCGCGCTTGTCCTGAATCGCGTCGATCCGAAGGTGGATGATCTGGCCCAGATCGCCCGAATCGATCAGACTGCGAATCGCCCGGTACCGCGATCGATACCGGCGCTCATGCGCCACCATCAGAAGGCGAGATGCCTGCTCGGCTGCGTCCACAATCGCCCGGCCATCGGTCAGGTTCGTCGCCAGCGGCTTGGTCAGCAGCACGTGGCAGCCGGCCGCAAGACACTGCGCGGCGTGCTTGCGATGCAGATGGTCGGGCGTGACGACACTCACCGCGTCCAGGCGCTCGGCCGCAAGCATCGCGTCCACGTCGGCGTAGCCCTCAGCCACCGACGGACACGCTGCACGGACGGCGCTGACGCGCTCGGCATCCGGGTCGCACACGACCAACCGCCCGACCACACCGTGCTGCGCGTACGCCTCAACGTGGTGCCGCCCAAGGCCCAGCCCGATCACGCCGACGTTCAGCTTCTCTGCGCTCACTCGACATCCACCTGCGTTAACAACTCCCACATCTGACGGCCAAGCCCCAGGCCCAAGCTACTGCTCGTCGGTCACGTCGCCCTGAAGCGCAATGGGCTGGAGCTTACCCGTCGGACGGGCGACAACGTCTCGAGCCGCCGTCAGTCGACGTCCGGCAGATACGCCCCTTCCTCCTTCAGTCGCTGTCGCAGGCGATTGGTGTCGACGCTGTGCACATCGACATCGGCTGTTGTCGCCGCGTGTGCAGCCGCCATGCCGGCCGCCTCGCCCATCGCCAGGCATACCGGCATGACACGTACGCTGCCCTGCACCGTGCGATCACAAGAGACAGAGCGTCCAGCCACCACCACGTTCCGAATGCCCTTCGGCGTGAGACATCGGTAGGGAACGCCGTGCGATTCGCCTTCTTCGTAACGTATCGTCTGTTCGTCCAGTTGCTGGAGTTTCTCCGGGCTTCGCTGCCGGTTGGTGAACGCATGATGGATATCGACGTAGTAGCAGTTCCGGCAGATCTCGTCGGCGAAGCTTCGTCGCGCCAGGTAATCCTCTACGGTCAGTGTGTAATCGCCCACAATCCGCCGCGTCTCGCGAATGCCCATCAGCCCGCCGGTGGCGACCAGAAACGCGTTGCCGAATGCTCTCGGGTAGAACTCAGCCAGTCCGTCACGGTAAGCGGCGGCCATCTTACGGCCCTCGACCAGCGCCCGGCTGACACTGACTGGATCGGTGTTGTCCACATTCCAGATATGTCCGGCGTTGAAGCCCACCGTACCCGGGCCGATCAGGCTGTTGCAGCTATGATCGTCGGGTATCTGCGGGTACTTGCCGGACCTGAGGATATCCCATATCGGGCTTTTCGGATGGTTCGCGTGTACTCGTGGCCCGGTGCGGTAGGCGTACTCATCCACGTTGGTCAGGACGAAGCAGTGCGTAGCCGGCTGTAAGTCGCCGCTTTCGTTGCCTTGCTGATACTGCGCGCCCGCCCAGACGGCCAGATCGGCATCGCCCGTGCAGTCGACGTAGACCTTTGCCTTATAGGCTGACAGTCCTGACTTGCTGGCCACGACAATCGTCGACACGGTGTCGTTGTCCGGCTCGACCGCGCACAGTGTGGTGTTAAACAGCACCGACGCGCCGGCCTCCAGCACCAGATCGTCGTAGATGCGTTTGAGCAGCTCCGGGTCGATGGCTACCCAGTCGAGCGCATCCTCGTCGATATGGGGCATGCCCCGCTTGCACGCGTTGAGGACCCGCTCGGCCAGACCTCGGTAGATGATCTTTTCCTTGTCCGAGAACGGGCACCACGCCGGCACCAGCCCGTTGGTGCCCATCCCGCCCAGGGCGCCGGTTGTTTCGATCAGCAGTGTCTTGGCGCCTTCGCGAGCGGCTGCCGCTGCCGCCGTGCAACCGGCCGGCCCGCCGCCGGCGACGATCACCTCCCAGGTGTCATCCAAGTCAACCGTCCTGTTTTTCAGTGTGTACTCAGCCATCGTCCGACCTCAGCTGCCACGCGATTGGAGGGAAACTCCGCGTGCCCGAAATTCAACCTTCCACCACCTCGCCCGGCAGTACATACAGCGGCTGGGGATATTTGAAGTCCTTGATCACCCTGGCCTTGAAGATGTTGATTTTGCCGTCGGCGTCCACGGCGCTCTGCCGGATCCAGCCGCCGACCACCTTGCCGATGATCAGGGCGTGGTGGCCGATCGGCACCTCCTGCTCGAACGCAAACTCGACCGCCGCTTGGCACTCGGCAATCGACGGCGTCTTCAGGGTGATCCCGGCCTTGGCGGTCAGGGCGGCCTCGTCCAGTTCGCTGCGCGTCTCGGGGATCTGGTCGGCGAGCACGGCCAGCGCCTTGACCAGATCGGCCCCGGGAATGTTGATGACGAACTCGCGGCCACGCAGGATATTCGCGTAGGTGTGGCTGGTCACGGAGATGGCTGCCCCGATTTGCGTGCCTGACAGGTTTGTATAGGCACCGAACACTCCGGCATTGATAATGCCCGACGCGTGCAGCGTAGTGATGATCATGGTGGGCTTGGTCGAAAGGTAGCCCATCGCCTCGTGGCCTCGTGTTTCGTTGTACATGTCACACCGCTCCATTCTGAGCCTGGGGGCATCAAGCTACCCGAACCGTTCGGGTAAGGCAAAGAATCGCCGTCCCTGCTGCATTCGCGGCACTGCAAGCATGCTACGCGGCTGGTCGTCGCGCCGAAGACTTGCCGCCATCACGCTTTACGGCGATGATGGCTGGCTCTGTTGGCTTCCGGAAGGATACTGGATGGATCAGGCAACCTCTTACGCACTCATAGCAGCCCCTGTCGCCGGTGGCGCGCACGGTGAGAACCCGCGATGATCGAACTCAAGCAGTCGAAAGACGCCCCACTTATTGACCTGAACGACTCATGGTCCTTTGCCTTCTGTCATGAAGCGCCTGCCGACGAGTACCGCACGGAGGATGACGTTCGTCGAGCCGGCCTGACCGTGCGTCCCGCAGCGGTGCCGGGCAACTTCGAGCTGGACCTTCAGGCAGCGGGGCTGATCGGCGACCCATTCGTCGGTGTCAACGCGCTGGACGTCCGAAAGTTCGAAGCGTGCCACATCTGGTACTGGCGGCGCTTTGCGGCCGATGACCGCCCTGGCCACGATGCGTGTCTGCTCTTCGAAGGAATCGACTGCTTCGCGGACATCTTCCTTAACGGCCAGCCGATCGGTTCGACCGACAACATGCTGACCGAGCACGTCTTGGACGTGACCGGACGTCTCCGCGGCGACAACGAACTGCTCGTGCACATCCGCCCGGCGGCGGAGGAGGCAACGCGATTTGAGTATCCGCCGGGAACGTGCGCCAACCTCATCAACGTCGAGTCCGTCCAGGTGCGCAAGGCGCCTCACATGTACGGGTGGGACATCATGCCGCGGATAGTCTCGGCGGGCATCTGGCGAGCCGTGAGTCTGGCTTGCAGGCCCACCGAACGTCTCGACAGTGCGTTTCTGGAAACGCGCCGCGTCGCAGAGGATCGTCAAACGGCAGACCTTGTGCTGCATTACCGTGCGAGCACCTCTTGCCGCTCCAACGACAGCTATGAGATTTCCGTCGAAGGTGCATGCGATGATTCGCACTTTGCTGCTTCTCAGCCGCTGGTGTTCGAGGCCGGTCGACTGGTGATACCGGTCGAACAGCCGTGTCTCTGGTGGCCTCGCGGACGGGGACAACCGAATCTCTACGATGTGACCGTGCGGCTGGCAAAGAACGGGCAGCACGTCGATGAGCTTCGTTTTCGCCACGGCATCCGCACCGTTCAGCTCGACCGCACCAGCGTCACCAACTCCAACGGCGAGGGCGAATTCTGCTTCCGCGTTAACGGCGAGCGCATCTTCGTTCGCGGCACCAACTGGGTTCCACTGGACGCTCTGCACTCACGCGACCTGGTGCGGACGCAGCGCGCCCTCGAAATGGCTGAAGACCTCGAATGCAACATGCTTCGCTGCTGGGGCGGGAATGTGTACGAAAGCGACCTGTTCTTTGATCTGTGCGACCAGAAGGGCATCCTCGTCTGGCAGGACTTCGCCATGGCCTGCGCGCTGTACCCACAGGATGAGGACTTCCAGAAGCGACTGGCGGCTGAGGCGCAGAAGGTCATCCGCCGCCTGCGTCAGCACCCGTCGCTGGCCTTATGGTGCGGCGACAACGAGTGCGATTGGGCCTACGGATGGTTCGGACGCGGCGACCCCAACCGCAACGTGCTGACGCGCCACGTGCTGCCTGCAATCCTGCAGCAGGAAGATCCAACACGCCCCTATTTGCCGAGTTCGCCCTACGTCGATGCAACAGCCTACAAGGCCGGACAGGACCTCGTACCCGAGAATCACCTCTGGGGTCCGCGAGGCTACTTCAAGAGCAAGTTCTATACCGCCGCATGCTGCCACTTCGTCAGCGAGATCGGCTATCACGGCTGCCCTGCTCCGGAGTCGCTGCGCAAGTTCCTCTCGCCCGACAAGGTCTGGCCATGGCGCGACAACGACGAATGGCGTCTTCATGCCACCAATCCCGTGCCCGAGGTTAACCTGTATGGCCGCCGCGTCGAGCTGATGGCCAACCAGATCCGCGAGTTGTTCGGCCAGGTGCCCGATACTCTGGAGGAGTTCGCCTTCGCCAGTCAGGTAACCCAGGCCGAAGCCAAGAAGTTCTTCATCGAGAGGTTTCGGTGCGGCAAGTGGCGGCGGACCGGAATCCTGTGGTGGAATCTATTGGACGGCTGGCCCCAATTCTCCGATGCGGTGGTCGACTACTACTTCACCAGGAAGCTTGCCTACTACACCATTCGCACGTCGCAGCAGTTGCTCTGCCTCATGTTGGGCGAGCCGCAGGACGGGCGGCAGCACCTGCTGGCGTGCAACGACACCAACGGCGATATCCCGATCGACTTTGCCGTGCGCGACGTCCAGGCCGGCCGGATCGTGCTGGACGGCCGCGCCACGGCCGCAGCCGACAGCGCAACCCGCCTGGGGCAGATCGCGTCCGACCCGAACGGCCAGACCTTCTACCTGATTGAGTGGCAGTACCCCGGCGGCCAATCCCGCAATCACTACCTGGCAGGATCGCCGCCCTTTTCGTTGGACGAGTATCACCGGTGGCTGCACACCGCCGACCTCTATCCCCAGACCGTCACAGGATAGGCGTGGGCGTTGAAAAACCTCTTTACACCTTCGCCAGCGCCTGTTCCAGATCCCCCAACAGCAGTTCGGTGTTCTCGATCCCAGCCGATAGTCGCACGGTGTTGGGTAGCACACCGAACAACATCCGGCGCTCCGGCGGAAGGTAGAGCATCGTCGTCAAATGGGGGATGCAGATCAGCGACTCGGTGGCCCCAAGGCTCACCGCATGGTAGATCGTGTTCAACGCATTGATGAGCCGCTTGGCGTCTTCCTGGTTCTCGCCCACGTTGAACGCCAGCACGCCGCCAAACCCGCCCTCCATCTGCTTGCACGCGACCTGGTGGCCCGGGTCGGACTTGAGCCCTGGATAGTTGACTTGCGACACCTTCGGGTGAGCCGCCAGGTACTCGGCCATGGCCTGCGCGTTGGCCGCCATCTTCTCGGCCCGCAAATCCAGCGTTTTCAGGCCCCGTTCAAGCAGAAACGCCGAGTGAGGGTCCAGAGTCGTGCCGATCGCCTGGCGCGTGAACCATAGCTCGTCATAGTCATCCTTAGGGCCGGCGATAGCCCCCGCCATCAGGTCGTTGTGGCCGCCCAGGCCTTTCGTGGCGCTGTGCACCACCAGATGCGCGCCGAGTGACAAAGGCTTCTGGTGATACGGCGTGGCGAACGTGTTGTCGACAACCAGCATGGCCCCGACCCGATCGGCATGACGGCGAGTCGCCGCGATGTCGACGATCTTGCACAACGGATTGCTGGGTGTCTCACAAAAGATCATCTTTGTGTTCGGCTTGACGTGCTCGCCGACCGCGTCGCTGTCGGATGCGTCCAGCCAGGTGATCTCCACGCCCATCCGTTCCAGAATGAGTGAGACCTTGTAGTTGGCACCGTAGACGTCATGGAAAATGATCAGGTGGTCGCCTGCGCTCAGATACGTCAGGTACACCATGGTGCATGCCGCCATCCCCGTCGTGCAGATGACGGCGTCGTCGGCCCCCTCCAACCTGGCGATGGCCTTCTCCACCGTGCGTACCGTCGGGTTGTCGTCGCGATGATAGGTGTAGCCGTCGATTTCGCCGTCGGTGATCTGCCGCAGCACCTCGAACGAAGCGTACTCATAATTGACGGCGTTGACGATGGGAGTAACCATCGGCCGGTTGCCGTAGGGGGTCAAAGGATCGTTACCCATTTCAACTCCTTCATATCTCCACACATTCTCAAGCTTGCATCCGCAGCAACGCCGAGAATCAGTACCAACTCTCCTCATAAGCCGTGTCAAGCATCGCCACTACGTTCTCCGGCGGCACGTTGCCCATGATGTTGTGCACCTGATTGAATACGAAGCCACCGCCCGGCTTGAAGGTGCCGACCAGCCCGCGAACCGACTCGGATACTTCCGACGGACTTTTCACGCCCAGAATGTTCTGCGTGTCGCACCCGCCGCCCCAGAAAACGATGCGGTCGCCGAACTCCGCCTTCAGCTCGCGCGGATCCATGTTGTCGGCCGAGATCTGAACGGGGTTCAGCACGTCCACCCCGCAATCGATCAACATGGGAATCAGCGGCTTGATCGAGCCGCAACAGTGATGGAACACCTTGCAGTCGCTGTGACGATGAATGAAATCGCATAACCGCTTGATGAACGGCGCCGTGATCTGCTCCATCAACGACCGCCGGCAGAACGGACCTGTCTGAAGGCCCATATCCGCGTTGATGCAGATCATCTGGATGTACGGGCCCATTGCGTCGATGATCCTGCCTGCCTGCTCGATATCCCGCCGGCAGCACCGGCGGTTGGCCTCGATCAGCTCATCAGGGCCGGTCAGCATCTTGCAGAGCCAATCGGGGTCTTCACTGAAATAGGCGCCGAACCCCATGTACATCGTGGCGTACTCGGTTTCCTTGTAGATTCTCTCCGCCTCGCGAGCCGTAGCCGCCAGCCACTCCTGCTCGCTGCGCCCATGCCAGTCCGACAGCCACGAACCGTCAAAGAAGAATCCACCGGCCGGCATGCGCATCCGCGCTAGCGTCCCGTCCGGGCGTGTCTGCTGGATAGACCACTCCCCGTCGACGCTTCGTTGCGGCTGGAAGGCGGCCGGCACGACAAACTCGTAGTCGTCCCGCGGACGCCACCTCGCCGTCTGCGGCCACCCGGGATGCAGAAGCATGCAGTCACAATGGAACCGCTGGAGAACGTCTTCGTCCACCCGCGCCAGGAATTGCACCACATCGGGAACCGTGATTTGATGGGTTGCCAGACCCAGACGCTTGCGAAGGTTCCAGTACGCAAACGCCGAAATGCCCGTCGAGTAGTGACAGCCCAGGTCAATCGGCATGCGGTCCGTCGGCTGGCGGTTCAACGTGCGAATGACCCGCTCTCGCGAGGTCATCGTCTCAGATTGGTGTGGCCTATCCCTGCTCATTCCGCCTCGCATCTGTCGCCTGGCTTGCCCAAGTGGTAACCCATGGACGGCTGTTCCACAAGGGCGCACCGCCTTTCTGTCGAACCGAACGAACCACGTCCAACTGGCGGGCAGGACCTTCGCGCCTTGCGTTGGGCTCGGTATGCTGCCATCTAAAATGGGATACGCCCGACGCCCGCTAGCGGCAGGAGACGGGACCATGAATCCGACGCTCGCCCTGACGGTCATGACCGCTTTGGCATGTTGGGTAGGCGCTGCGCCCACGACACAGACGCAGCCAGCGGACGCGCCCGCCCGCCTTCAGGCTTTCTATCGAGAGGGCCAGACCTTCATCACCTGGGCCGAGGCCGACGACGTCGACCACGAGCAGTACGTCCTCTACCGCAGTGATGCGCCCATCGAGCCCGACACGCTGACCCGCGCCGTCAAGATGGCCGTCGTCGGCGAAGGTTCCGGGGCGTACCCAAGAGAGGCCGGCCTGAAAGTTCTGGCCGAGAAGACCGGAATCGCCGAGTACGGCCAGCGATTCATCATCCGTGACAACCCAACCAACGATCCCAATGCCCAGTTGCCCGACCGCGTCGGGCTCTTTGTCAGAACGGTCAAGAAGCCCGGCAAGCGCTACTACGCCGTGCTGCCGACCGTCGAAGGCAGGGCGCTGCCCGACCGCTTCGCCGCCTTGTCCGAGCCCGTCGTCGAAAGCGTGCAGCTTCCCGGTGCCGTACTTGTGTGGAAGCACCCGGACGGCAAAGCGGCCGTCTACACACACTTCACCGACGGCGAGACCTGGGACCCGTCCAAGGAAGGCAACGCCTACAATTTCGGCATCGCCGTCCCCACCGACTACGACGGCAGCAGGCCGCTGCCGGTTGTCATCGGCGCCCACGGGATGAGCGGAAGCTACCGCGCCGCCGATTTCTCACGCTATTGGGGCGCGCTGTGGGCATGGCCTTGCGACCACTCGGGATCGTGGTTCTTCGGCATGACCAATCGCGATGGCACCAAGGTCGCTAACTACACCGAGCAACGCGTACGCTGGCTTATCACTTGGCTGGGCGCCGAACGAAATAACCAGTTCTGGCGGATCGATCCGCGGTTCGTGCATGGGCATGGCCACTCGATGGGCGGCACGGCCTGTATTGCCTGGGCTTTGCGGATGGGCGACCTCTTCTGCACCACCGTAAGCTCGGCCGGCGCGACCATCCACCGACGAAACGGCAAGTGGGTCAAACAGGCCGAAGGTCTGTGGGGTGCGGTCGACACCAATCTGCCCACGGCCGATGGAACAGGTGTCTGGGATCATCAGGACTACGCCCAATGGTCGCTCGCTCACATCGGTGCCGAAACCGCCTTCCTGTTGCTCAGCCACGGCAAGCAGGATGAATCCGTGCCGTTCGATCCTTTTCCGGATTTCGTCGACGCCTTGCAGCAGTCGAAGCGGCCCTTCGTCGCTCATTGGGACCAGCGCGGGCACGGCGAGGCCAACTTCCTTGCCGTCCGCAACGACTGGGCGGGCGGGTTCAAGATTTCCATCGATCAGTCGCTGCCGGCCTTCGCCAATGCCTCCAACAACGACGACCCGCGACACGACGATGAAGGTATGGTCAACGGCTACCTGGAGTGGTCCGCCCCCGGCAACGACTTCGACGCCCGCAACGCCGAAGATGATTTGATCGACACGCCTTCGCTCTATGCGGTAAACATCCGGTCACGCAAGGGACAGGCTACCGTCGATGTAACACCGCGCAGGCTCCAGCGGTTTCGACCCGTTTCGGGCAGACTCTATAAGTGGGAGAACGTCGACTTCACTGACCCGACCCGGTCGGCCATAATCGACTCCGGCCAGGTCGAAGCCGATCCCTACCGACTAATCACCGTGCGCAACTTCCGCGTCGGCGATCGTGGCTGGGGCAACCGACTACGACTGATTCCCGTTCGCTAATGCAGGTGTGCGACCGAGTTCGTCCACCATGACCTGTCCGGACGCCGCCGGCGTGCATGACATACCGGCGGCGTCTACGGATTGTCTACGGTTTAGTGGGCGTACGATTACCCATGTTGCTCTTGACTACGCTGTAGTCGGCGGTGGTCACGCGCTTGCCGCCGTTCAGGTCATACCGAATGCACTCATCTGTTTCGATGCGGCGCTTGCCTGTCTGACCGCAATCCCCTGAACACGAACGTGCAGAGGGATTGAGTGGCTGCCTCTTCGCGACAGTTCAGCCTCCGTCGTGGAGAAGCTGCTCAAGCAGCTCGGGCACCGACACCGCGGCAAACGTGGTGGCCAGATCGGACATCGCGTATGGGATGATAAGCCGTTCGTTGTGTATGATCGAGCCACATGAGTATACGACGTTGGGCACGTAACCTTCGCGCTCCTCGGAACTCGGCACAAGCAGCGGCTCGCGGAGGCGCCCGACGATGCGCAGCGGGTCGTCACGGTCGAGCAACATGGCGCCGATGCAATACTGCCGCATCGGCCCTACTCCGTGTGTGAGCAGCAGCCAGCCGGCGTCGGTTTCAAGCGGCGAGCCGCAGTTACCGATCTGCACCAGTTCCCAAGGCTCGCGCGGCCCCTGCAATGTCTGCGCGTGGTTCCACGTGTAGATACTGTCGGATCGGAGCAGGTAGAGGCTCTCCCCGTCGTGGCGGGATATCATCATGTAGCACCCGTCGACTCGGCGAGGAAACAAGGCCATCCCTTTGTTCCTGACATACCTGCCGTTGAGTGTGCGCACGTGGAACGTCAGGAAATCGCTCGTCTCCAGCAGCATCGGCAGCATCCGCGAACCGTTGTACGCCGTGTAGGTGCCGCAGTAGCGGGCGGTCCCATCTTCATGATGGAAGGTCACCAGGCGCAGATCCTCCATCCCCTGCCGTTCGTACTCGGTGGCAGGAAAGATGACGATCTCGGCCGGAAGGCAGTCTGAAGGGAAGGAGAGTTCGTAGTTGGCCTCGGCCAGCCAGAGCATGTCTGCTGCCATGGCTCTGAAGCGCGGCCGCGTGCCGGCGTGCCGTCGCGCCTCGTTGACCGCCTGACGCAACTGCATGGAGCTGAACGTGTCGGGGAGCAACCCAAGAACCGTCGCATCCACGCTCTCATAGGCGCCGAGTTCGCCAAGCTGTCGCCGGAACAGCTCCTTCTCGAAGAGCCTGTCAGGCTGCGGTTTGGTCGAGTATGCGTATCGCGGCGGCAAATCAAACGTGATTCCGCCCTCCGCGTCGATGACACCGCGCCGGAAAACGATCGATGAAACATGACCCTCGCCGGTAGCCCGAAGACTCAACAGAAAGCGCATCGATCCCGCCGGCAGCCCGCTCTGGTCGGGATGGACGACAATGGACGGGTTGAACAGGGCTGCTGACTCGATGGAGTACTCGAAAGTGAAATACGCGCCGATCAGTAGCTGACGCTGCTCGGATAGAGCCTTCTCCAGCCGCACCTGACGGCCCACATTTCGATAGTTATCGGTCAAGGCCGCCCGGATATCGCGGTGACGGGCGGCAAAGTTCTCCATCACTTCGGACAGTTCGCGCTCAACTTGCTCGTCGGTCAGGGCCATGATGCGGTTCAGGATGGAGCGTATGCGGCGCGGACTGCGGAAGTCGAGGTAGCGCGTGATCACCCTCCTGTCGTCCGACTCAAGCCGCTGAGCGCCGCGTATCACACGCACGACCGAAGCCTCCATCACGCTGCACCCTGTCTTGCGATCACCAGTAAATATAGCGCTCGAACAGACGACGGTCCCGCTGCGGCAGGGCCGTCACTTCCGGAATGAGGTAGCGGTTCTCCTCCAGATCCAGAAGGATCTTCCCGTTCCGCCCGTAGTCCAGAGCCGCATCCTGCGCGTACCGGATGATGAACTCCAGATCTCCCAGGTCCGTCCTCGCTTTGAACGTGAGGAAGTTGTGCCAGGAGTTGATCGAGTCGATACGCTCGATGGTATGCACGAAGTAACGGCGCAAGAGGGCCTCGCGAATGAGCTGCCGCGCCTCGGCCGGCCAATCTTCGAGATTGCGAACGAGCCCGATCTCCTGTTCCCGGTCCTCGATATCGACGTAGCGCAGACTGATATAACGCGTGGGATGCCGAACCGGCAGGCAGCGCAGGGCAAACACGCCATGGTAGATTCTCTCATTCATCACCGTTACGTGCAGTGCGCCATGGTTGCCCAGATGCACCGCGGCAATTCGCGGCGTGAGCCATCGAGCATGGTGGCTCGTGATCGGCGGCAGGTGAGTATCCGGGTCCACGCCTGACTCGATCGCAGATTCGCCTGTGCCCGCCAGGGGCCTTAACGCGTACGAATGGTCCACGTCGCTGTGAGCTGGTGTGGTCGACTGAAGTCGGACGAACTTCGCATATCGGCCGTTGCGCTTCATCAACTCCATGTGATGGCCCTGCTCGACAACTCGCCCTTCCTCGACCACAAGTATGTTGTCACAATTGCGCAGCGTGGATAGGCGATGAGCGATCAGGATGCTGGTGCGGCCGCGGACCAGCTCCTCCAAAGCTTTCTGGATTGCCAGTTCCGACTCGCTATCCACGCTGCTGGTGGCTTCGTCCAGAATCAGAATCCGGGGATCACACAACAGCGCGCGGGCGATGCTCAACCGCTGACGCTCACCGCCCGACAGGCCGGCTCCGCGCTCGCCCACCCACGTGTCGTAGGCATGGTATCGCCTCAAAATGAAGTCATGGGCGTTGGCCGCACGGCAAGCGGCGATGACCTGCTCCTCCGTGGCATCTCGCCGGCCGTAGACCATGTTGTCCCAGAGCGTACCCCGAAACAGAAACGGTTCCTGAAGAACCACACCCATCTGGCGTCGCAGATCCGACATTGGAGCGTCGCGAACATCGTTGCCGTCGACCAGGATCTGCCCTTCGTCCACGTCATAATAACGTGAAAGAAGGTTGATAATGGTCGTCTTCCCCGAACCGCTGCGACCCACGATCCCCAGAGTCTGGCCCGCTTCAATCGTGAAACTGACGTTCTTGAGCACGGGCGCCTGCCGACTGTATCCGAAGGTGACGTTGCGGAACTCGATGCGGCCCTGAAGCGCCGGTAGCGCGACGGCGGCATGCGTCTCGCGTATCGCAATGGGCGTGTCGAGCACTTCGAAGATACGATGGACTTGCGTGCTGAACTGCGTCACCCACGTAGTCAAGTTCGTCAAACTGGCCAGCGGACCGTAGAACATGGCCAGGTATCCGAAGAACGCCATCAGCGTCCCCAGCGTGAGCTGCTGACCGAGCACGCGCCCGCCGCCGACATACCAGACCACCCAACCGCCTACCTGAAAAACAATACCCATCAACGGATAGAAGGTGGCGGCCGAGCTGTCCACCTTGCGCCGGGCATCGCGCAGGCTGCCGCTGGATTCCATGAAGCGACTCAACTCGCGCTCCTCCTGAGCGAAGGCCTTGACCACACGTATGCCCGACAAAATGCCACTGAGCATGCCCGCCTGCTTGGAGGACCGATCGTAAAACCGGCGGTAATGCGGGTGCACAACCCGGTAGAAAAGCAACGATCCCAGCACAACAAACGGCGCAGGAATGAACGTCCACACCGCCAGTTTCGGTTCCAGGCTGAACATAAGGACCGCGGAGAAAATGACCAGGAGAAGTTGCACGAAAAAGCCGGCCGTCAACTGACCCATGAAACCCTGTACCGCCTCGGTGTCGTAGGCGACCCGGCCCACCAGCGAACCGACCTGCTGCTTGTCGTAGTAACTCAGATCCAATTGCTCGAGGTGCTCGACCAGGCGGCCGCGAATGTCATAGGTGATGGATGTGCCGACGCGGCTGGACAGGCGCCCGTTCAAAGCGTTGATGATGGCCCGTACCATTTGCACCAACGCCAGCACCGCAACGACCGACACCAGCAGGTGCACCCCCTGCGCCAGCGTCTGGCTCGTTGCAGCCGTTGCCTGCGGGACCGACCCGGCGCGCAGCACGTTGTCCACCAGGTATCGTGTCAGCAGCGGCCCGATCATGTCGCACGCGATGCCCACCAGCAGCAGTCCCATCATGAGCATCGCCCACGCCCGGTACGGCCGCATCAGATGAAGTACGCGGATGATCGCCCTGCCCGGGCGAATGCAGCGTGGGCACGTTTCGCCGGCGAACTGGAGCATCAAGTCGCACTTCGGACATCGCCGCGGGTCCTGCTCGTCCTCGGGTCCCAGCTCGACCCGGACACCCTCGCGGAGCTGCTGCAAATGTCGGGCCAGCCGGCCGAACCAGTACTTCATGCGGTTCGAATAACGAATCAAATCGACCCAGATCCCGCCAACCTTGGCCTGGAGCAGTCCCGAACCAACGGCTGGAATCGTGCGAAACTCCTCGATCTGGTGCATGGCGACGTTCACACGCGGGGCCGATGGTCCCCCCTGGTCGAACACGCAGACCACGTCGCGCGTGGCGATGATCCATTGCGGATCGTAGCTACCTCGCAGGTCAATATCACTGGACAGCGCCAGCACCACGTCTTCCGGCCGAACTCCCAAGGCCGCCAGACGCGTAACCACGGCTGGCGGAATGTCAGATCGCAACCGCATCAGACACTTCCTCGACAGCGGCGCACTGATTTACCGGGAGGTGCGCTTGTCGTGCCGACCACCTTTCAGACGACCGGCGCCCCGACCCGGCTGCGCTGCCTGTCCGCTATTCTTGCCCGATGTTGTTCGGACGGCCAGTGGCCAGACCCAAGACCGCCCTATACCCGTCCAAGCCGGGTTCGTGCAACCCAACAGCCATGGCCGCCCTGCGAGCCCAGCCGACCATCCAATCGGTAGCCCTCGTTTATCTTATGGCCACATCATCACTTCATCATCTTGCGGAAAGAATCCCGGGCGTCGCCGACCTGACGCCGAATCCGCCGGACGAGGCGACGGGCCCAGACGAACTCGGTCCCCAGCAGGGCCAGACCTGCCGGTAACACGACAAACGCCGGCCCGGTTTCCACACCCTTGACGCCCACCTACCGCCGCGTACACTGAACGTCGAGGTTTAGGACTGGGAGGACTGGCCGACGCCCATCAAATACGCCCTGTTCGAGAACAACATCACTGCCGATCCCGACGACTACGCAGCCATGGTCCAGATCAGCGGCAGCGCCGACGGCGACGATCTGGTCCAGGACATCATCGACCAGGGCACGACGGTGAACAAGCCGGACATCCTGGCGGTGACCGCCGCCCTCAAGCTGGCCTGCCAGCGGCGGGTTGAGCAGGGCCAGCGGGTCAACTACTTCGGCATGATGGACTTCTTCCCGCGGATCAAGGGCGTCTTCACCGGCCCGACCGACAGCTTCGACCAGGCCTGCTACCGCGTGGACATCGGGGCCAATGCGTTTTCTACCTCTGGGTTGATTGGCAATGTTTTGCCGGTTAGAATTCGTAAGAATGGACGTACTGCTCCAGATCAAGCGGCTGGTGGTGCAAGGACGGATACGGTTCACCGAAAAGGCTCGCGAGGAAATGGAGGCCGACGGATTGAGCGCGGGCGAGGTGATCGAATCGATCGCCAACGCCCAGGCCATCGCGAAGACTCTTCGGTCACGCAGCCGCACCAAGCGCTATTCAGGTGAGAAACTCTATGTCATCAAAAGCTTCAGCTACGACGGGACGCTCATCTATACGAAGGGGGCCATCGTCCGCCAAGCGAAACAAGAAGTCTTCTACGTCTTCGTCTCCGCGAAGATCGCCACGCTCGGTGGGTAAACACCCTGGGCTGAAGGTTTGCGTCTCGTGTGGATCACGACGCGTCCAATCCAAAAGGGTGTCGGTTCGCCTGCGGGACGGACGGAGGGTGACCGGTGTCAAAGCTGATGTGTGTGCCGCGTGCGGCGAGCGTTACTTCGACCTGGAAGCGATGCGACAGCTCGAAGCCGAGCGCACGGACGACGAATGACCGGCAACCGCTTGAAGTTCGACCCCAACGAGGCTGACGAGGGCCTCTACTTCGTGGCCGACGCCAGCGGCGAGACCAAGGTGTCCACCGTCCAGAAGAACAAGCCCTCACAGCTCGTCTTCCTGGTCCCGGCGGGACTGGCAGCGGGCACATACCACCTGGAAGTCCGGGCCAGGATGGGCAGCGGCACATCGGCCCGCGAACTGCGTATGGGACGTCTGGACTCGACGCTGACGGTCCTGCCGATGTAGGGTAGGCTGGCAAATCGGCGGTCGGGTATTCGTGGCACAGGCGTCTCGCCTGTGGGTCAATCAGCGCGATCGCCGGTCCGAAAAGCGGTTTTCGGACCTTCGGGTCTGGCAAAATGGGCAATTTGGATAAGTTGTGCGGTGTTATGAACTCCGGAAAAACCGTTTCCAAGCTAAGATCGATTACCACGCCTTACTTGGCGCGGGCGCCCGCATCCAAGCTGGGAGTCGGTGTCGGCCTCAACAGGAGTCGGGACCGCGTAAGCTGCCTACTCGGTCCCGATACCGTGCTTACTCGGTCCCGACCTCACCGAGGTCCGAACCGGACTTCACTGAGGTGCGCGGCCGACTTCAAGCTGGTGGTCTGCGCACCCAACCCTACGGGACTCCAAGCATAGGAGGACAGTCGGTGACAACAATGACTTACGATCTTGACACGGCTCACTTCATAGGAGCTTCATTGTGAACACAAGACTGATCGGCTCAATATTTCTTGTCTTTGCCACAGTGTGCCCATCTTCGGCCTTCGCTGATGATACCGATGACCTGCCCGTCGCTGCCTACCGCGGAGACTTAAACCGCGTGCGGTCTCTTCTGTCCGCCGGTGCCGATGTGAACGCCAAAGCCACTGCCGGCGTGACGGCCTTGTGGCAGGCGGCCGCAAATGGTCATACTGAGATTGTCAAGGCCCTGCTGGAAAGCAAAGCTGATGTGAACGCCAAAGACACCACCGACGGCACAACAGCCTTGTGGATGGCGGCACAGAATGGTCATACGGAAGTTGTCAAAGCCCTGTTGGAATGCAAAGCAGATGTGAACGCCAAAGCCACTGCCGGCGTGACGGCCTTGATGATGGCGGCACAGGAGGGTCATACGGAGATTGTCAAGGCCCTGCTGGAAAGCAAAGCTGATGTGAACGCCAAAGACACCACCGACGGCACAACAGCCTTGTGGAGGGCGGCACAGAATGGTCATACGGAAGTTGTCAAAGCCCTGTTGGAATGCAAAGCGGATGTGAACGCCAAAGCCACTGCCGGCGTGACGGCCTTGATGATGGCGGCACAGGAGGGTCATACGGAGATTGTCAAGCTCTTGCTGGAATGCAAGGCGGATGTGAACGCCAAAGCCACCGACGGCGTGACGGCTTTGTGGATGGCGGCACAGGAGGGTCATACGGAGATTGTCAAGGCCCTGCTGGAAAGCAAAGCTGATGTGAACGCCAAAGACACCACCGACGGCACAACAGCCTTGTGGATGGCGGCTCAGAATGGTCATACTGAGATTGTCAAGGTCCTGCTGGAATGCAAAGCGGATGTGAACGCCAAGCACACCGATGGCAGAACGGCCTTGTGGCAGGCGGCCGCAAATGGTCATACTGAGATTGTCAAGGCCCTGCTGGAAAGCAAAGCTGATGTGAACGCCAAAGACACCACCGACGGCACAACAGCCTTGTGGATGGCGGCTCAGGAGGGTCATACGGAGATTGTCAAGGCCCTGCTGGAAAGCAAAGCAGATGTTAACGCCAAGCACACCGATGGCAGAACGGCCTTGTGGCAGGCGGCTCAGAATGGTCATACTGAGATTGTCAAGGTCCTGCTGGAATGCAAAGCAGATGTGAACGCCAAGCACACCGATGGCAGAACGGCCTTGTGGAAGGCGGCCGCAAATGGTCATACTGAGATTGTCAAGCTCTTGCTGGAATGCAAGGCGGATGTTAACGCCAAGCACACCGATGGCAGAACGGCCTTGTGGCAGGCGGCTCAGAATGGTCATACTGAGATTGTCAAGGTCCTGCTGGAATGCAAAGCGGATGTTAACGCCAAGCACACCGATGGCAGAACGGCCTTGTGGCAGGCGGCCGCAAATGGTCATACTGAGATTGTCAAGGCCCTGCTGGAAAGCAAAGCTAATGTGAACGTGCAACGGAAAACCGATAGCTCTACTCCGTTATTCGTGGCTGCAGTATATGGCCACGCTGATATAGTCAAGGTCCTGCTGGAGGCAGCGGCGGATGTGAATGCCAAGGTACATGCCGCCGGCGAGGACCATACACCTTTGAGCATCGCCACACAGAGGGGCCACACGGAAGTTATCAAGCTCTTGACGGAATATGGAGCCAAGGATTAGCGCTCCGTGCCCGGTGATCGGCCGCCCCATCCCCGCTTGCGAAAGCGACCCGATCTCGCGTGAGCAGCAGGCGCCGGGTGCCACTGCTCTGTGAGCAGTGTTTGGCGCATCGACTGTGTCCCATGGCGGAGCACTGCTGACCCTTCGGCTGCGCTCAGGGCAGGCGCCGCAGCAGCACACCGACCCTATTAAGCAAGGAGCAAGAAGATGGCAGAAAAGACGATCATGTAGCCGGGCGCATCCGGGAAGGAGTACAAGTACTGGATCTACCCGATCGGTGCTTCTTTCAAGGATACCCCAGGGAATTACATCTTCGCAAAGCAGACGTCTCCTGACCGTTGGGCTCCCGTCTACATCGGAGAGACAGGTACTTTGAAGGACCGTCTGTCGAATCATGAGAAGATCCCCTGTCTCAAGCGTTACGGCGGCACGCATGTCCATGTGCACACGAGCTCCGCAGACGAGGAGACGCGAAGGGCAGAGGAGTCGGACCTCCTCGCGAAGTGGGATCCGCCCTGCAATAAGGAGTAGCCGCGTAGGGTGCGTCGAGGACACACCTTCTCCTGCTGACGCACGTCAAGCCGGTTCGGCAGAACGAGATTCTCACGGCGATGAAGCGCTACAAGGACTACAGCGTGGCGTTCGCCCGGACCCTGATCCTGAAGACGCCGCCACCCTTGCGTGCGACCCGGAAGGGGCGAAAGCGCAATCCATGGAACAAAACGGCCCAGCGCAAGAATGACCTGCTCAAGAAGCTGGCCGAGGCCGAGCAGAAGCACGACTTCTACTCCCGTTTGTATAGGCAGTACACGATCGACCTGCTGCGGCTAGCCATCCACGCGCGTGGCCTGCTGACCAACAGCCGGATTCGTGAGCACCTGCATCAACACCGCCCGGATATCGTGGCGCGTTTCGGGACAATCATCGCGGATGCACGAGGATAGCACCATGGCCAAGTGGACAGGCGAGAAGACCATCCGCCAGATTCTGCGGCGTGAGGCAGCGGGGCTGCCGCTGTCTCCCGGTGGCAGCAGGGAGGGAGTAGAATCGAAGCTGCAAATGGCCGGATCGCGTGTGGTCTATGCCCGTGATGTACGCTCCGGCAGGCCTTACGAATGAAGGAGGTTCCCGGTGCGCAGACAAGTCGCGACGATCTTCGTGCTGGCCATGTTGCTGGCCGCCAACAGTTGGGGACAGGCTGCGAACCGGGCAGCCGCGCCGCCGGGAGGCTGGTCGAGCGAATCAACGTCAGCTGCGCTCGGCCAGCAGGGTCGCAGGCAACGCGCGACTGCTCGCGGGCCGGACCGCCGGCCCGGCGCCCCACGGACTCTGATCGCTCGGGACGCGCCGTCACTTCATCATGTTGCGGAAAGAATCCCGTGCGTCGCCGACCTGACGCCGAATCCGCCGGATGAGGCGACGGGCCCAGACGAACTCGGTGCCCAGAAGCGCCAGCCCCGCCGGCAGCACGACAAACGCCGGCCCGGGAAGCACGATCATCGCCACGCCGACGATCAGTAGGCTCGTACCAACCACCAGAATCACGATTCGCCTGGCCTGTCTGAGCGTGAGTTCGGCCAGGTCACTCGTTTGGTCGATCAGGGTCGCTGCCAGGGCCGCCGTGTCGCGCTTCGCGCCGAAGACCGAGGCCAGCACCCCCACCGACAGCATGCCGCCGATGACCGCCAACGAGACCGGCGTGGGAATAGGGTGATGATGCACCAGCATCATCTTCACCCCCACGAACGCCAGCACAAACACGAGGCTCATCTTCAGGTAGCGGAACTTGCCGATCAAAGCGGCCAGCGCGAAGTACAGCGAACGCAGACCCAGAATCGCGAATACGTTGGACGTGAACACCAGAAACGGATCCTGCGTTACGGCGAAGATCGCGGGAATCGAATCGACAGCGAACAGAACGTCCGTGCTTTCGACGACCAACAGAACCAGAAACAAGGGCGTGATCGCACGGCGACCGTCGACGCGCGTAAAGAAACGCTCGCCCTCGAATGTCCTGCTTACCGGATAGACACGCCGCGCGAGCTTCACCAGCGGATTCCGCTCCGGCTCCAAATTGTCGTGCCGTACGATCAGCATCTTGACGGCGGTGAGCATCAGCAGACCACCGAAGACGTAGACCATCCACGAGAATCGGGACAACAGCACGCTTCCGCCGGCGATCATCGCGCCGCGCATCACCAACGCCCCCAGTATGCCCCAGAAGAGCGTCCGGTGCTGATACGCCGCCGGTACCTGAAAATAAGTGAAGATCAGAGCGATGATGAAAATGTTGTCAACGCTCAGGCTCTTCTCCAAGACATAGCCCGTGAGGAACTGAAGGCAGGCATGGTATCCCGTCAGAGTGTCGGTCGTGGGCAGGCGGATGTGCGCCCAGTGACCTTCGTAGAGGTAATACACCAGGACCGTAAAGCCCAGCGATACCGCCACCCACATCCCTGTCCATGCCAATGCCTCGCTCGCGCTGATGACCCGGGCCCGGCGATTGAACACGCCCAGGTCAGCCGCCAGCATCAACAGCACCAGCAGCACAAAGCCGACCCAAACCCAGATCGTCATGGCAGGTATCCACCGCTGCGGCGGCGCCGGGCGAACCCGGCCGTAGTCTTCGCCCTTCCGATGAGCCGGAAGCTTACATCACTCGCACCGCGCACGTCCACCCACGCCGCTTGCTCGGTCTCAAGCGACCGGCCCGCGTGGCCACGGTTTGCAGCCGGGTGGCCCTGGCCGCTAAACTGGTGTGGCCGGTACAACTTTGCTGGTTTGTCGCCAAGGAATTGCGTATGCGGGGATCTCCAGTCTCCGGATCGAGCCCATGGTGGCGTCGGCTGTTCGGTGGGTCCAAGGCCGCGAGGTCGGCTGCCGTCATCGTTGCGCACCCGGATGACGAGACGCTCTGGGCTGGTGGGCAAATCCTCGCGCATCCACGGTGGGATTGGTTTGTGGCGTCGATCTGCCGGGCGAGCGACAAGGACCGATCGCCGCGATTCTTCAAGGCCCTCGAGCGCCTCGACGCGATCGGGGCGATCGCCGATCTGGATGACGGGCCCGACCAGCATCCCCTCGACACGCATATGATCCAGGAGACGGTGCTCCGGCTGCTTCCCCAGACCCACTATGACGTCATCCTGACCCACGGGCCCAGCGGCGAGTATACGCGTCATCGGCGGCACGAGGAGCTGTCCAGAGCGGTCACCGAGTTGTGGCAAAGCAAAAGGATTGCAGCGAAATCTCTCATGCTTTTTGCCTACGAAGACGGTGGCGGGCAGTATCTGCCCCGTGCGCGGCAGGATGCCCATTCGCGCCACAAACTGCCCGAGCCCGCGTTCCGGGAGAAGTCGCTGATCATCCGCCAAAGCTATGGATTCGCGAGTGATAGCTGGGAGGCCCGCGTGACGCCGCGGATCGAGGCGTTTTGGTGTTTCCAGTCACCCAGGCAGCTGGGGCACTGGCTGCTGAAGACGGGAGGACAGAGATGAAGGTTCTGGTGCTCTACGACTACCCGCCCTCGCCGGGGGGGCTCGCTACGCAAGGCGACCTGCTCTACAAAGGTCTGCTGCATCTGGGCATCGAGGCTCATGCCGTGCACTTTGAATCGGCCCAGGAAAAGGAGTGGTACTACCGATGGTTTAAGCCGGACGTGGTGGCGGGAATTGGCTACTGGGGGCATGCGGCCCACCTGATTCTTCATCCGCAGCGGTTCGGCATTCAAGCCGTGCCCTGGCTGGTGGCTGACGGATACGTGGCCAACTACCGAGAGGTTCTCGACGCCCTGCCCCTGATTCTGGTCACCTCAAACTGGGTCAAGGAGGTATACGTTCGCGACGGCATCAAGCCGGAGAACATACAGGTCCTGCCCGTCGGGTGTGATACCGACGCCTTCACCCCCAGGGACGCCAGCGACCTCAAGGTGGCCGTCGTTCGTGAGGCGCTGGGCGTGGCCCCGGATGAGTTGATGATCCTGACCGTCGGCGGCGACGCCACCTCCAAAGGAGCCCAGGAGGTCATGCAGGCCCTGGCCCTGCTGGGACGCAAGATTCCCCCCTGGAAGTATGTGTGCAAAGTGTGGCCCCAGCCCCGCACCGAACTGCAAAACCTGGCGGACCTGCAGCTGGCCACCCAGTTGGGACTGGAGAAGAACGTCGTCTTCACCACCAACGTCGTGTCCCGCAACTTCATGCCTTATCTGCTGGCCGCCTGCGACATCTACGCCGCCCCGTCCAGGTTGGAGGGCTTCGGGATGCCGCAGATTGAGGCCGGCGCCTGCGGCAAACCGGTCGTCGGGATTAAGGCCATGGCCATGCTGGAGACACTCGTGCACGAGGAAACCGCCCTGCTGGCCGGTGTGGCGCAGGAGGTTCGCATCGGCGAAGCGATCCTGGGCGAGGAGTCGGGCTTCGAGGACGGCCATCGTGTCGTGTTCGAAAGTTTTCGTACCGCCGATTATCGGGCCAGTGTATACGATATTGCCGACCATCTGCTGCGACTCATGGAAGATGCCGATTTGAGAAGACAATTGGGTCAGAACGCGCGTAAGAGAGTGATCGAAAACTACGATTACCGGGTTGTCGCACAAAAATTCTGCGACATCCTAAGTGGGACTTTGGGAATCCAATAGTCGATGAGCCCTCGGAAGTCCGATCCAATCGTCACCGCAAAAAGGGCCGCGATCGAGGTTCTGCGGCACAACCGGCGAGGCCCCTACCGTTCGCTGCCCCGCACGGCGGGCTGGGGATATCCCGAGCCTTACACGCGCGACCTGATGATCTCCGCCTTGGGCTTCCTGGTATCCGGCGACGAGCATCTGGTCGTATCGCTTCGTCGGGTGCTTGAGTCGCTGGCACACAACCAGAGTCGATTGGGGCATATCCCGTCCCTGGCGCACAACCCGAACGACCGCGGGGCCAGCGATACCACCCCGCTTTTCCTCTTGGGTCTGGCGATGTATCGCCAGGCCACCGGTGAGGCCGACTTCCTACAGGAGGCGGCCGGCAAGGCCCTCTGCTGGATGGATTACCAGAGCCCCGACGATCTGGTCATGGTCGCGCAGCAACCGACCAGCGACTGGCGCGACGAGCACTGGGTCCTGGGCTACGGCCTGTACGTCAACACCATTGTTCACGCATACCTGCACTTGCTGGGTTTGCACGACAAGGCTCGCGATCTGAGATCACTCATGAACCGGTTCGACGTCCGCGGACGGAAGCGCAATCGCCATGTCCACGAAGGTCTGGTGGTTCCCTACAAACCCTATTACGCGATGTGGTCGTACAAGATGGACAACAACGAGCGATTTGACCTGCTGGGCAACAGTCTGGCGATCCTGACGGGGGTGGCTTCGCCGTCGCGCGCGGCCAGCCTCGTGGCCTGGATCGAGGCCGAGTGCGACGCCCTACGCCAGAAGGGCCATCTGGCTCTGCCGCTTTCGCCCTGCCTGTTTCCCTATCTGCAGCCCGGCGACCCGGACTGGAGACCGCGCTACGAAAGGTTCAACCAGCCCGGCGAGTATCACAACGGCGGCATCTGGCCCTTCATCTGCGGCTTTCACGTGGCGGCGCTCGTCGCAGCCGGGCGCCCCCGGTTGGCTGAGCAAAAACTGATGGCATTGACCCACTTGGTTCGCTCCGCAAGCAACGCTGATCTGGGCTATGGATTCAACGAATGGTTCAAGGCCCAAGACGGCTCGCCCCGGGGGCAGGATTGGCAGACCTGGTCGGCAGCCATGTATCTCTATGCCTGTGCGTGTGTCGAACAGGGCTGTACGCCGTTCTTTGATGACATCAGGCGGGCTGCCGCCACACCGGCCGAAGCGATCGAAGCCCGCCGGGCGCATGCGCCCTCCTCCACTGAGACAGAATGACGTCGCGGACACCCCTGTCTGTACAAGACTGCCGCAGGCACGGCGACCAATTTACCCCGCAGCACGTAGCGAGGCGCTCAATCTTCTGCTCTCTGGGATCGGCTAGTGGCGTGCTTGGTCGGCGATTCAAACGACTCGTCAGCACCATCATTGTCGCCTCTGCCGTTTCGCAGGCGGTAGGTGGCTCTGACCGGCCAGCCCACCATCCGGATCGGCATGAGGACAAACGAGCGAGTCGCGTTGAAAACGTTGCCCGCAGTTAATCGCAGTACGTCACGCGCCGGGCGGGCGCCGGGTTCCTCGAGTCGCCGCGCCAACGGCACCACCAGGCAACGCAGCAACGAGGAGAGCAGAAACAGTACGTGGTAGTTCACCAGGGTCAGCGGCCCGATCCGCACCGACCAACCTGTCAGGACCTGCGCGATCGTGCCGGCCAGAAGCGGACCGCACACCCCACCGATCCCTGCCACGATCGAACCGATAGCCTGGTAGCTGCTCAGTCGACCACCCTCGGCGAATCCCAGCATGATGTTGGTGCTGGCCAACTCGAGCCCGCTCCAGGCCATGCCTCCCGCCAGCGGGATCAGCGGACCCACCCACCAGAGTCCCGGCGTGATCAGACACCACATGGCCGCCAGTGGAATAACGCACGTAGACGCCACAATCAGCACCGGCCGGTTGCCCCACCTGTCGCACGCCCGACCCCACCAGCCACACGAGAGGTACCAGCCCACCGACGGGGCGATCAGAAGCACCACGTTGACGGTCATGTTGCTCATCTGTACCACTTCGCGAAGGTTGCGCTGGAGGAAGTGTCCTATCATGCCGCCCGTCGAGAACAGTAAGAGCGTGCTGAAGTACAGATAACGTCGAAACGAGCGATCGCGCAGCGGCGAAAGCACCAGGTTCGTCCAGGTCAGTCGAACCTCGGAGGGCTGCTTGGGAATCTCCGGCACCAACGCGAACAGCAGGATGTCGATCGTGCCGCAAATCGCGGCCACCGTAAAGACGATGGCCAGTCCGTTCGGCAGGCCCAGGCTGCCCGAACTGGCCCGGTCGATGAACCAGCCGCTCAGCAAAGCCGTCGGCACGCTGACCAAAAGCCCCACGCGCCGCCGGAAGGCCCAGTATCGGCCGCGAATTCGCGGTGGAATCAGGTCGGCCATCCATCCCATCCAGGTCGGGTTGCCCACCGCACCCAGCGAAAAGGCCAGGAAGTACACCAGTAACAATGTCGCCAGGCGAACGTCGCGCCACTCAGGACCGCTCGGAAGCAGCAGAGGCAGAGCCGCTACCGCAAGCCATAGCAGTCTCTGTAAGCCCACGCAGCATACGAACAGCCACTTGCGGCGGCGGGTCCGCTCGATGATCCAGCAGACAGGAAGCTGTATGCCCGTCGCCAGAAAGGGCACGGCGCCAAGTAGCCCGTAGAAAAACGGCGTGCCTCCCAACTCCTTGGCCAACTCCGGCAGGGCCGTTCCGCCCGTTGCAGCAAAGAAAAACGCGCCGAACCCCCATGCAGCGGTCACCAGTTGCAGCGACCTGCGAAGCCGCGGGCCACGCAGCCGCTCGGCTTCTTCAAACACAGTACCGAATATTCGGGAAACCACGGTTCAGTCTTGCGCTTCTGGCACCCGCCACGGTCGACCCACTGCCCGCCCGGAGCAGAGTTACAATGGGTCGACCCGGTCGACGACGGACCTCGACATGATAGGGGTGGTTGGCCCGGCGGCAACTCTCTGGCCCGTGGCTCCCGGTTTGCCAGTTGGCCTCTTGTGTGGGGCTGACCCGCGCATTAGAAGTATCCTCGCGTCGGCGTGTGCCGGCGGGGTGGTGAGGAGTTCTGCCACCCGAATGTGTACCCGCTGCATAGGGGCAGGCAGATATGCACAGATTCGGGCAAATCGGTTTCGTGTTGGCTGTCGGTCTGCTGCTGGCCGCCTCGTCAGGGTGCTCGGTGGGCCGCGCGATATACGTGATCTTGTTCCCCTGGACGTTGTGGACCTGAGCGTCTCCATCCTCAGGGCGAGCGAACGGCCCGATAGGGCGTCGTGCCCCATCCAGGCCGACATACGCCTTGATCTGTGAGTCGCAATCGTGTCGCCTGCCTCGCCAACAGACAAGTTGGTCGTCAGCCCGTGCAGCAACCCCGAGATGTCGCTCGACGAGGCGCTGGCCGCCTACGGTCGGATCGGGTTCACTCGGTTCGAGGTTTTCACCAGTTGGGCCAAGTCGGCTTTTGACGTCGATCGCGATCCTGCCGGCTACGTGGAGCACGGGCGGCGCTACGGCATGAGCTTCGCATCGATGCACCTGCCGCCGGTGGGCGACGATCTGGCCGATTCGCTGGATACGGCCGTTCGGGCCGCCCGCTTCGCCGAGGCCATCGGCGCCGGTGTGGTGCTCTTCAAGGCCACCAGTCGGCCCAACTACATCCGCGCCGCCGGACAGTTCCTCGATGCGATCGAACGCATCCAGGTCACCCCCGTGCTCCAGAACCACGCGGGCAGCCCCATCAGTTCGTTGGACGACTTCCGCGAGGTCATCGAGGGCATCGGCGATCCGCGGATGAGGTCGCTCCTGGAAGTGGGGCACTTCCACGCGGTCGGCGTGGGGTGGCGCGAGGCCGCCGACCTGCTGGGCGACAGCATCGCCCTGGTCCACATCAAGGATCAGATCGCAGCCCAGTCGGTCCCCTTCGGTACGGGCCAGATCGATCTGCCCGCATTGTTCGCCCATATGCGATCGGTTGGCTACACCGGCGACTACGTCGTGGAGATGGAGGTGCAGGACCGTCAGAACACCCTGCGCTACCTGTCTGACGCCCGTCGGTATATCCTTGAGCGATGCCTGTGACCGATCTTACGTCCGATCCCAGAATCGCTGTCGTCGGGGCGGGCAGCCTCTCCACCAGGCGGATCTACCCTTACATTGGCGCCGCCGGTGGCCAACTGGTCGGCGTCTGCGATCTCGACCGCGAAAAAGCCGAACGCAACGCCCGCAGATTCGGCGGCAACGCATACACCGACATGGCCGCGATGCTCGACGCCCAAACCCCCGACGCGGTGATCGTTTGTATCGGACCCGAGGCCCATGCCGAACTGGCGCCCGTTGCGATGGGTCGGGGCATACCTGTCTATACGGAGAAGCCCCCCGCCCCTACGGCGTCGGCCGCCCTGAAGGTCGCCCGTGTTTCACGCGAAACGGGCATCTTGTGCACCACGGCCTTCAAGAAACGCTACGCCACCGCGTACGACCGCGCCAAAGAATGGATCCAGCAGTTCCCGCCCGAAGACCTGCTCCAGATCACCGTCGTGCGGGCGTCGGGGCCCTACCGCAACGATTCGCCCCGCACTGACCTGCTGCTCGACTTCGAGATCCATATGATCGACTTGGTCGGCTATCTCTTCGGCGACGCCGCCCGCGTGTTCGCCATGGCCAAAGGTCGCGACGCCTATTCGATCTGCATCGAGTTCGCCAACGGGGCCGTCGGCTCGCTCAACGTGAATGACGGGCGATCGTTTCAAGTCCCCACCGAACACGTGGAAATTACCGCCCGCGGCGGCCACGCTATGAGCATTGCCAATTCGTCCTCGTGGCGGATCGTTCAGGATAATCAATGCTGCGAATGGCGCGAGCCGCCCACGTTCACCAGCGCCGGCGACAGCGGGCTCGATACCGGTCACCTCGCCGAGATCGTCGATTTCTTCGAAGCCGTCCGCCGGCGACGAACCACACGCTCGGACATCTGCGAGAGCTACAAGAGCATGGTCCTGTACGAGGCCATCCGCCAATCAGCCCAAACCGGTAAGGTCGTGCCCGTTCGCTACGAGCCGATCTGACGCGTCTACAACCCAAGATTCTTGCGGGCGATCTCCAGATTGCGCTTGGCGTGTTTGTATCCCGGCTTGAGGTTGGCCGCCCTGCCGAAGCAATCCAACGCCTTGAGGTGGTACTGCCGTTGGGCAAGGCCGTCTCCCGAAGCGCCCGCCTGCTCCGCACGGTGCCCCCACAACACGCCCAACTGATTCCACGCTTCGTAAAGCCCCGGCTGCCGCTCGACGGCAAGCCGGTAGCTCGCCAACGCCTGATCCTCCCACCCGAGGGTCAACAGAACGTTGCCCACGAACACCATCGGCCAGCCCGGAGCGGCTGGATCGAGTCGCGCCAGTTGCGCCGATTCGCTCGGCAGGTCCAGGCTGTTCGGATCGACGTGAAAGTCTGCGAACCGGTCGGCATGCTTGCCCGTTCGCTCTGCCAGCACGACGCTGTTGTGGTCCAGATAGACCAGCCGCCACTCATCCGATGCGGCCAAGCTTTTGATCAGCTTATGCGCGCGCCCGAGCGTGTGCTTCAGAATCACCGTGTCAAATCCGTAGAGCGATTCGAGGTCTTCAAAAAGCCGCAAGTCGGCTTGGCTTTCGACGGCTTGGCCGAAAAAGGCCGGCGGATACGCAAACGTGTCGGAATGCACGAACACCGGCTGCGAAGGCTCGCCGAAGCAAAGCAGGTACGAGCCCACCTCAAATTGACAGTAAAGCCTCTCATTCGCTCCCCTGTCGCGTAGAAACTCGACGGCGCCGACGGGATACGCCAGCCTCGACAGCCCCACGCCCACCCGCAGCTCACGCCGCTCGCGCACATAGAAACGATTGGACAGAACGTCATAGCAGAGCATCGCCAAGGATACGACAACACAAACAGTCGCCGCCGTCCGGATGCCCCCCAGCCATCGCCGACCCCGCAGCCTGTTCGCACCCACCGCCAGGGCCCAACTAACCTGTTCGGCCACCGCAGGCCACGCCGCCAGGGCCCACAGCGGGATGTTGCGCCGCATCGCCAGCGACGCCGGCAGCAACACCAGCAGCGTCGGCAGGTCCAACAGGCGTCGGCGGAGCAACTGCCCGATCCCCGCCAGCACACCCAACACCAGCGACGCGCGGTAGGCCGTCTGCATTACCAGCGGGATCTTCGCCTCCGTCAGCGGCCAGCCGAACTCGGTGATCACGCCCCACGGTCCGCCTTGGGCTTGGCCCGGCTGGGCGGCCATCGCGTCGGTCTGTCGCAGGTAGGCCAGCGTCTTGAGCGGAAACACCGCGCCGGCTACTCCCCTCGGGTTGATCAGGCAGCACGCCAGCGTCAGCATCGTCGCAATCGCCAGCCAAAGCACGTCGCGCCGCAGCTCAGCCGTCGGTCGTCGCGCTGCTCGGCGCACCATCATGAGTACCAGTTGCACCAGCAGATGCATTCCCACCAGCGCCGGCCCGAGCGGAAAGTAGCTGTGGCAGTTGACCCACAACACTTGCACCGCAGCCAGGCCCAGCCACATCGCCCGCGGGTGTCTCGCTCGGCGGTCCAGCAGGATCAGTGTCGCCACCAGGCAGATGAAGGTGACTAACTCCGGGCGAAGAAGGAACCGCTCGTAACTGGTCAGTGCGACCGCCGCCACCGCCAGCCCGGCCACCAGCGGATGGGTCCCGCGTAGGTACAGGTAGACGGCCAGCAGCAGCCCCAGCACGCCGATCAGCCCCAGCAGCAGCGCCGACAGCGCCGCCGCCCCGCCCAATGCGTGGACCGCATAGAGCCCTACCTGGAAGAGCCAGTTGGCGTTAACGAACTCCCAGCCCGGACACGTATAGCTGAACTCGTTGTGCGAAAGGACGCGACCGTTCTCGACCATCCAACGGCCGTATGCCAGGTGGTACCCCAAATCGACCGACACCAACTTGTGCAGCCCAAATGCCGCAAACGCCGCCATCCCCACCGCCAGCCCCAGCGCGCCCAGCAGTCCCCCCGCAATTGGTCGTTTGTCGGACCGTTGCAGTATGGCTTGCGTTTCAGACATGCGCGCCCGGGCCTCAAGGGGTGGCCATTGCTGTCATCCGGTGTAGCCGCCCGGATTATAAGTCATGCGGACAGGCGGGTCATCCGGGCTGCCGCTGCAGCGACGTACGTTTTTTGGGGGAAGCTCTGGGCGATCCGTGCTGAGACTACGATCGTCGGTGCACCGGATGAAGTGATCCTCGTCGCGGCGCTTGCCGATCGCCTCGGATTTGTCGGTCTGGACTGACCGTCCGAGCTATCGCTACGGCTTAGCAGAAGCGGCCCGACGCCCGGCGCGCACCTGCGGCACTACACAAACGGCTCCCTCAGCAGCGCTTCGCGAAACTCCAGATACTGATCGTGCAAGATTGGCACGTAATCACCAGTCCACACGATTATGCCATCTCGTCGCTTCCCTGCCCACCCCGTTCGTGCGAGCCCCCTATTTACGGCGGTGGGATGATTGTCAATGCCAGAAACGGATCCTGTAAAGTCATCCGAGTCCAGAGCGGACAAATCCTCGCTGTACTCCAGGTGGATGTGACTTTCATAGACAAATGCGTCAAAGGTCTCACACCTCCGCGTGACTTGCGCGGCTAGGTCGTCTGCGTATTCAACGAGAGCTAAAAACCTATTCCACGCATCGTACTGCCAACGACGACGAAGTCGCCAAACGCGCTGCGCGGGCGAGTTCTTATCAGGTGTATATCCGGGAGTGCTCCTTTCGACGCTGCTTGGGGCAGGCTCTCGCCCGTCGAATGTAAAACTGGGCACAATTCCTTGTTTCTTCAATTCGCCGAGGAACGGCGCAGCACGGAGCATAAGGTTAAAGAAGCAGATCCCCACCTCCTGTACAGCCCACAGAAAGAATGCCTCGAAACGTACGGCTCCAATTTCCTGCTGGAGACGTTCGAAATCCCTACGATCGAATCGACCGCACCGGACTGACTCCCCAACGTGCATGTATTTGGTGTTGAGCCAAACGTCGATAACATCGGCAAGCGGCAGCGTGATTCCCTTAAACCACGGCAATCTTCTCAGCATTGACGCCCTGTCGTTGATAAGCAGAGAGTCAACGAGGCCGCGCCACTGCGGAATATGTCTCTTGAGAATGTTCGCTACCCTGAGATAGTGGCTTGGTTCGGCTTTTTGCCACAACCGGCGAAACGGGACCAGCATACCCTTGACGAGATGCTCGTCAGGGAATCGTGCTTTGATATGCCTTTCTGGGTCAGGCCAATGAGTAGAGAGCGCAAGCGACTGATATTCTTCGATGAAAAAGGGCGACTGCTGCAACTCACGGGCCGTTTCAACAAAGTGCGCAAGCGCGTCGACTTCTTGTTGTGATGGTGTGTTCTCCATTTTTTCGTGGACAACCGGGCTTAGTCAACTGTCCTTTCGATGCTTAGGTCGAACTTCTCTCGCGGTCCCCAGCTTTGCGAACTATCTACCGAACCTATACCAGACCTGGGTCTGCAGAAGAACCGGCGCCTAGCGACAGATTCCAGGGGTCGTTGTGGGTCGCCATGGGATGCGCCCCATAGTCTGCCGCCATTGACTCTTTCATTTGCATGCGCTTGACGCAGGTTGAATGTTCACTTCTTGGAGCACATTTTCGCAAGAGAACGGCGTAAGAAAAACGCTCATATCCAATAAACGCGCCTTTGCGACTTCCGACAAGAAGTCCACTTCGGAAGCGAAGGATTGAACATCACAATCCATGTTAAACCTGATCCCAGGAGGAGTCAAGGGTTGTCTGCTGCGGGCGCAGCCCCAAGTCGTGTGGAACGATCTCTGATGCACCCTAAGTCTGCGCGAACCCAATGCATGGCTTGGGTCTTCTGGGCATGCCTAGGCGTTTTACTTCCTGATCCAGCGTCGGGCCACGCGCCATCCTAGTACCAGAGCCGCTAGAAGCGCACACCATTCCGACCAAGTTAGAATAAGAATTGCCGCACACATATTAACTTTACCCTCCGAAAAGCGCCACCTATGCTCCGTCTCGACATGTGTTTTCAACCACTATTGCGATCGGCACAAATCCAATTTTGCTTGCGTTTCTTGTTTCATGACTGACTTTAGTACTGTGGGGAGCGTGTCAGAACTAGGCTCTTGCCTCTCTCGGGATCAGGCAACTTAGGGAGAGTGCGACATCGGCGATTCGCTTAGAACTGGGGGGTTTGGGCAAGATAAGGTGCGCGTTGCTGGGCAGGCCTGCGCCTCACAGGCGGGATCCTCTACCGCTACCTAGCCCGGCATCCAATGCGGGGTATCCGTCCCATCGCTGCGAGTCGAACGCTACTCCGTAGGGGCGTCGCTGGCAGAATTGCGCTCCAAGTGATGGGATGTCCGTTGCTGTGTGTCCCCCGCCCCCCTATCGCTCACCCGACAGTTCTTGTCGGATTGCGGACTATGACCTCCCGATGGTGGGGTGGGATTGGGTGGCGAAATGACCGACCTTTCGCCTTTCCGGAAGACCATCCCGTCGCGCGGTGGCCTTCCGGTGTCGGGAAAGGCCTGCAACTCAGCGTCGTAAGACAAACCCATTTGAACAACCCATCCAACACCGGGCTGTTGACAAGACAGCATTCTTGTGTGATATAATCAACAAGAGAGTTGCTCGGGCGGTCAGATGCCGGGCAGGCCCTGGTGTTGAGATAGTCGTGTAAGTGCTTTACCAATAGGAGCTTACGTCATGATAGGAGAGCGATTGCGCCAAGCGAGATTAGCTGCTGCCATGACGCAGGACCAAGTCGTCGTGGCCCTCAGGTCGCATGGGGCAAGCCTGACCAAAGCCGGGCTCTCGAAGTACGAGCGGGGTGGTAGCGTTCCTGCCCCCAATTTGCTGATGAAGTTGGCGAGAGTTTTACGTGTCCGCCCCGACTACTTCGTCCAGGACCCCCAGGTGTCCATAGCCTGGCTGGGGTTCCGCAAACGGGCCACCTTGGGCAAGAGACGTCAGGATCGCATTAAGGCGGTTGTCGCCGACGCGGTTACCGCTCAAGTGTGGCTTGAGGAGAAGCTGTTTCCGAAAAAGGCAACTGCGCCACTGCGGCCGCAGAAGGTGAATACCCTGAAGAAGGCTGAGGTAGCAGCGGGCAGGGTGCGCCAAGCCTGGCACCTAGGCGACCAAGCCATCGAGAGCATGACCGAGGTTATAGAGGACCGCCGCGGTGTAGTAGTCGAGTGTGCGGAGGAAGTCGGCGAGTTCGACGGACTGGCGGGCTGGGCCAATGCGAGCTACCCTGTCGTGGCGGTCAGTGGTGCGGTCTCCGTCGATCGTCGTCGTTTCAATCTCGCGCACGAACTCGGGCATCTGGCCATATGCAGTGAGGGACTGGACAGCAGAAGAGCCGAAGAATTGGCATACCGCTTCGCCGCCGCGTTCATCGTGCCGGCACATATAGCATACCGTGAACTCGGGAAGCGCCGACGGACACTGACTCTTGGCGAATTGGCGATTCTGAAGCAGAAGCACGGACTGAGCATGCAGGCATGGGCGCGCCGGGCCTTCGACTTGGGAATCATAACGAGAGGCCACTATGCAGCCCTATGCCGACACTTCAGTGCCAAAGGATGGCGCAAACAAGAGCCGGTGGCGTTCGAAGGCAGCGAGCGCCCACGAAGACTCGGACAACTGACACTTAGAGCCTTGGCCGAAGGAATCATCGGGCCGGACCGAGCGGAAGAACTCTGCCCGGGATGCACGAAAGATCTGCCCCCATTGCCTGGAAAGCCGACATCTGAATATACTTCACCCCTGGAGATTCGACGGTTGCCGGCGAAGACCCGTGACAAATTGCTCGCACGAGCAGCGGGTTTGCTCCAAGAGGACTACCGGGAAGATAAGAAACTGACGGGATTTGAAGCGCACAGTGAAGAGGACCTCCATGATGAATCCCTCAAGGGGTGAGGTGTGGCGGGTTCGATTTGATCCTCAGATAGGCGCAGAGATTCGTAAGATCAGGCCAGCACTTGTTGTGAGTGTGGACGCCGTTGGTGTTCTGCCACTGCGCATCGTCACGCCGATCACGGAATGGAGGGCGAAGTACCAAACCGCCCCGTGGTTAGTATACTTGGTCCCAGATCAGTTCAACGGGCTGGGCAAAGAGAGCGCGGCCGACTGTTTTCAAGTCAAATCTGTGTCGCTAAGTCGATTCCAGTCCAGGATTGGGATGGTTTCAGCAGAGGTGCTTGCGGAAGTTGCGGCCGGAATTGCTTTGTGCGTTGGCTATAGATAGTGTGAATCCGGGAGACCTGCAGAGGTAACCTCCTGATTGCCCGCTAAGAATACTGGCTGTAACGGCAGGCCTTCATCGAAATCCGCGTCTTGGATTCCCTAGGGCCGTCACCCCCTCTGGTGCCCGCGACTCTGGGTCGCCACCCGACCGTCAGCCAGGTAAGATAACGGCCGCGACGAACCACGGTCGCAGGGACGCACGATGCGTACGTTTTCGCTTCAATCCGGTTCCAACGGCAACTGCATCTACGTCGAATCCGACGGTGTGGGACTGCTGTTCGACGCGGGCATCAGCGGGCTCCAGGCCCAGCGCCGTCTGGCCGACCGCAATCGCGACATCCGCCGTGTCGCCGCCGTGATCCTCTCTCACGATCACGTCTACCACGTTCGCTGCGCGGGTATCTACCAGCGCAAGTTCGACGTGCCGATCTACGCTACCCCGCCCACCTTCCGAAAGATCAAACGCGGTCTGGGCCGCGTCGACGACGTGCGGCATTTCGCGCCGGGTGATCGTCTCGACTTCGGCGTGCCCCACGCGGGACTGTATCTGCAGAAGTTGAGTTGGGTTCGGTTCCGGCGTCATACGCTCGTGCGAGGAAATGCTTCGCCAGACGATCCGGCGATGGCCTGCTATTGGGCGACGCGACGTGCGTGGACTCAGTTCGCGCGGGTTGCTCCTGGCCGTAACGGTACTGCCTTTGCTTAAGTCATCCTTCTGGGCGGCGGGGCCGCTAGTGAGATGCTTGAGCCGTGTGCGGCGAAAGCCGCACGCACGGTTCTGAGGGGGGCGGTGGTCGCAAGGCCACCCGCCTACCCGGCGAACGCGTGGGCAGGGCCGCGGTCTAGCGGAGTTGAGGATGACGTCTCGAACCGCCGTTACACTGACCGCCACGACGGTTCGCCAGGAGGAACCGGTTCGTCCTGAGCCGGGGCGGAAATCATCGAAAGCCTTTGTTGCGTAATGCTTTAGCGTGTGTGGCGGGCTGGTTGCGGCGGCTTTCGCGTTGACCGCGGCAGCCACAAGCGGTAAAGTGGGGAGGTTTGTGTGACCAAGGCGGCGGCCCGACCCCGATATGCTAGGCATGGATGTCGCGTAAGTGTCGCGGTGGAGGTGTGCGATGGACCTGGACAAGCTGGGCAATGCGGCTGTGGTCGGCCTTCAGTGGGGCGACGAGGGCAAGGGCAAGATCGTCGACATGCTCACGCCCCGCTTCGACATTGGCGTACGCTATTCTGGCGGCTCCAACGCCGGCCACACCGTTATCGTCGACGGCGAGCGGTTCGCCCTGCACCTGATCCCCAGTGCCATCCTCCATCCCGACGTGACCAGCGTGGTGGCGGCGGGGGTGGTGGTCGATCCGACCGTGCTGGTCAAGGAGATCGACGGGCTGCGATCCCGCGGCGTGCAGGTGGGCGACAACCTGCGGGTCAGCGACCGGGCCCACGTGGTCATGCCCTACCATCGCAAGGAGGACGAGCTGTCCGAGGCGGCCCTGAGCGGCGACCGCAAGATCGGCACCACCGCGCGGGGCATCGGCCCGTGTTACGCCGACAAAATGAACCGCAGCTCGGCCATCCGCGTGGGCGATCTGCTCAAGCCCGAGCGGTTCCGCAGCCGGCTCGAACCCATCGTCGAGCGGAAAAACAAGATCTTTGCCGCGCTGTACGGTGTGAACGGCCAGCTCAGCACCGACGAGATCTTCAGGCAGTACAGCGAACTGGCCGAGCGGATGAGGCCTCACGTGTGCGATACCACCGCGCTGCTGCACGACGCGCTGCGTGACGGGCGCAAAATCCTGTTCGAAGGCGCGCAGGGCAGCCTGCTGGACATCGACCACGGTACGTTCCCCTACGTGACCAGCTCCAGCGCCAGTGGATGCGGCGTGGGCGTGGGGGCGGGCGTGCCGGGTGCGATGATCCAGACCCGCATCGGTATCATCAAAGCCTACTCCACGCGGGTAGGCGGCGGACCGTTCCCGTCGGAGGAGACGGGCAGCATCGGCGATGAGATCCGCGAGAAGGGCCACGAGTACGGCACGACGACCGGCAGGCCTCGACGCTGCGGCTGGCACGACGCCGTGGCGACGGCCTACAGCGTTCGACTGGGTGCGATTACGGACGTCGCGGTGATGCACCTCGATACGCTGACCGGCTTCGATCAGGTGGGCCTGTGCACCGGTTACCGCCACAACGGGCGTCTGCTGCCCGGCTTTACCGCCGATGAAGACGTGCTGGCCGAGCTCGAGTGCGTCCGCGAGATGCTGCCCGGCTGGCAGGAGGACATCAGCACGGCGCGCAAGATGGACGACCTGCCCGAGGTCGCACGCAACTACGTACTCCGACTCGAGCAGTTGATCGGCGCGCCGATCTCGATTATCAGCGTCGGGCCGGAACGAACCCAGACGATTCTTCGCTAGGACGCGTACGAGGCCTCATGGCACTGGAGCCGCTAGACCCTCGGGAAGTGCTGGGCCTGGAGCCCGGCCAACTGCCGCGCCACGTGGCCATCATCATGGACGGCAACGGGCGCTGGGCGCGGGCCCGCAACCTGCCGCGCATGCTCGGGCACCAGCAGGGCTCACTGACGGTGGACAAGATCGCCACGTTGTCGGCCCGGCTGGGGATCGAGCAACTGACGCTCTACGCCTTCAGCACCGAGAACTGGCAGCGCAGCCGCGAAGAGACCGACTTTCTCATGCGGCTGTATGCAGAATTCCTGGAGATTCAGCGGCCCAAGATTATGGACAGTCGGATCCGATTTCGACAGATCGGCCGGCGCGATCGGCTGCCGCCCGAGGTGCTCGATCGGTTCGTCGAGGTCGAGCAGGAGAGCCGCGACAACACGGGCATGACGCTTTGCGTGGCGGTCGACTACGGCGGGCGGCAGGAGCTTATCGAGGCGGTGCGGCAGATCGCCGAGCACGTCGCGGCTGGACGCGTGCAGCCCGATCAGATCGACGAAGAGCTGATTTCCGCATCGCTCTACACGGCCGGCATGCCCGAGCCCGATCTATTGATCCGCACGGCGGGTGAGATGCGGATCAGCAACTTCCTGCTGTGGCAGATCAGTTACGCCGAGTTCTACGTTACCGATGTGCTCTGGCCGGACCTGACGGATGAGGACTACTTCGACGCGTTAAAGGCCTATGCCCGCCGTGAGCGCCGCTTCGGCCGGGCGCCCGCACCATCGCGTACGACGTAGCCTGCCTACTGCACCATGCGGCGTGAGCGTCGCGTTGGGGGGATGATCCGGACTGCGGGACCGGGGGCACACGCCTTCGGGGTTGCCGCTAAGCGTTCTGAGATAGCGGGCGCGCTGCGATGGCATCGAGCGCGGGTCGGCAACATAGGGGTGGGTTGCGATCCACCCTACAAGATGACGTGTGGCTTATCGTCCCTGCTGGCGGCGGGCCGAGTGCATGCGGCGTTTGACCACATCGTAGGCGAACTTGGGGCGGCGAAACTCGTCGACCGTGCCCTTATTGTTCATCGTCCGCGGTCGGCCTCGCCACCAGCCGCGAGTGATGTGGACGTCGCAGAACTGCCAGATGGCCACGCCCACCACGTCGGGATGGTTCAGATACACCCGCAGTGTCTCGTCGAGCACGTCGCACTGATACTCTTCGGTCCACTTGGCGCGATTGGGGCTGCGGTGGCCGTAGATGGCGCCGGCCCCGAACTCACTGAGGATGACCGGCTTGCCCGATCCGCCGCGGCTGTGTTTAGAGTGCAGCCAGCGGAGCATCTTTTTGAGCATCGGCTCGACGTCGGCCAACTCGTGGTGATACCACCCGTCGTAACGGTTCCACGAGACGATATCGACCATACCCAGGCACAGGTCCTCGTCGGCGTGGTTCGAGGCGAAGGTGACCGGACGTGTGGGGTCGAGCTTCTTGATCAGACCCAGCACGCGGGCGTACTCGCGCCGGCCGAACGGGGTGTGCGATTCGCACTCGTTCAGGCAGCCCCAGATCACGATTGACGGGTGGTTGTAGTGCCAGTCGATCATCTCGCGGGTCGACGCCTCGATCTGCTCGCGGAACTTCGGGTGCTTGAAGTCGACGGTACGGGCGTGCGACTCCTCCCAGACGTAGAAGCCCACCTCGTCGCACAGATCGAGAAACCGCCGGTCGTTGGGGTAATGACACGTGCGGATGAAGTTGCAGCCGAGGTTGCGCATGATTTCCAGATCGTGCACCATCGCCTCGACCGGCAGCGCGCAGCCGAACTGCGGATGGTCTTCGTGGCGGTTGTAGCCCTGCAGGCGGAAGGGCTGGCCGTTGAGCAGGATCTTGCGGCCTCGGACGGCGATCTGGCGGAAGCCTGTGCGGTCGATCAGGTCGTCGACGATGCTGTCTTCTTCCGGGTCGATCAGCAGCGCCTCGACCTCGTAGAGGTTGGGCCGCTCGGGCGTCCACGCCTGCACATTGAGCCGATCGAGCGTGCCGGACACGCCGCGCGTCGACTTTGGTTTGACTGATACGCTGCCCAGGTCGAGCAGCGAATCGTCGAGGTGCACCACCAGTCGCCGCCGGAGTGTTTGATTCGACCAGTTGGCCAGCCGCACGCAGACGTCGAGTGCCCAGCGGTTGCCGTGGCGGCGCGGCGTCAGGTGCATTCGCTCGACGTAGACGCTCTCGACGTAGTGAAGCTCGACCGGGCGCGTGATGCCGCCGTAGGTGTAGTAGTCGTTTTCCAGGTGCAAAGCCGAGCGCGGCCCGAACGTGTTGTCGACGGCCACGACCAGCTCGTGCTCACCGGCTGACAAGCTGGGCACCACCACGTCCCATGGCGTGAACGCGTCGTAATGGTGGCCGACCTTCCTGCCGTCGACGTAGACGTCGGCCGTGTGCGAAACGCCGCCGAACACGATCCGCACAGCCAAGTCATCGGTGGCCGGGAACGTGCGGCGAAACCACGCCTTGCCACGGTAGGCCTCCAACCCGGGCAGCGATTCCCATGCCGACGGGACGTGGATCGTGCGGCTGTAGCGCTTGGGCAGTCGGTGTTTGTCCTTGCGGTCGGCTGCGGTGACGAACTCCCATCGGCCGTCGAGCGTCTCGACCGGTCGCACAATGTGCTCGGTAAACGTGCGGAGCATGAGGATCTCCTCAGGGCTCGTGCTTAACGCGTTGATAGATCGCGTGCATCGGCATTGTGCCTCCGACCAGAGTATGCCGGCCCGCAGTAGCCGGGTCAAACACGCGGAGACATCACGCCCGACCAGCTATGACCGGTAACGATCGTACCGTGACGTGAGCAGGTCGGCGAACGAGGCCTGCTTTGCTTTGAGTTACTAGACGTATGGCATCAACGATAGAAAAAGACGGCGCCGCTGCGCTTCAGCAGACGCGAGCGGCGCCGTATGTTTACTCACCCGTTCTACAGCGGCTTCGACAGCCGGACCGCTGGCCGTGGTCGGCCCCAGCCAAAGTAGGGGGCAGTTCGCCCGTCCTTTGGCCTGCATATCTGCTATCGTTGTTGACACCCACAAGCTGCGCTTGAGGGTACCATCGGCACGCTGGATGAAACGAGCGAGGCTGTCGGGTGCGGGTCGCGCCCGACAGCCTCGGTTTCGGCTACCTTGCTTGCACAGGCGAGTCCGCAGACCCGCCGAATCGACTACCTGCCGGTCCTGAAACTCCAGACCACGCCCGTGGTGGTCCCGCCGGCATTCACCTCGTCGATCCGCCAGTAGTACCAGGTGTTCTTACCCAGATACCCGGGCACGAACGTCGTCTGCGTCTGGTTGCCCTGGAACTCACTCGGTCCGGGATTGGGGTTCGTACCGAAGTACACGT
>Ga0307377_10000200_pt1 | contig 82819 bp, 88 predicted proteins | sample TR3MG_FD_202535 | JGI IMG/M metagenome (GOLD analysis project Ga0307377, IMG submission 202535) | Soil microbial communities from Risofladan, Vaasa, Finland - TR-3 | ecosystem: Environmental > Terrestrial > Soil > Coastal area > Acid sulfate soil | place: Finland: Risofladan, Vaasa | collected...
GACCGAAGCCCGAATGCTGGCGAGCCAACCCCGATGAGGATAACCACCGACTGGAGAGCCGTGTGCGGGAGAACTGCACGCACGGTTCGGAGGGCGGGGAGGGTCAACCTTTCCCGACCCCTATCAACGCGACGTTCAAGGCGCGGGTGGCCCTGGCCGCCTTGCGGGAAGACAAGACTTTGGCCGAGCTGTGCGAGCAGTTCGAGTTGCATCCGAACCAGATCACGGAATGGAAGCGGCAATTGCTTGAGCGCGCGGCGGAGGTTTTTGACGCCGGCGCTCGGCCGGATCCGGTGAACCTGGGACCGCTACACGCCAAGATCGGCCAACTGGCGCTGGAGAACGATTTTTGTGCGTCCAGCGAAGGCTGGCGCATTCAGCGGGAAAGGAGTCCCGCCGGGGTAATAGTCAGAGCCCCGTAGCTTGGATGGCAGCGTGCTTGGGAAACTGGGACGCTGAAGCCCATCGACAAGATCGTCCTTGGGGCGATCGCGAGTCACCAGGCCGTAATGCAAATGAACGGAGATGTGGCCTCGAAAATTTCTATCTCTGGAGGCCGAGCCCTCAAAAATCGGGTGAAGGCAGCAGTAACCGTCGCAATCTGGCCGACGCGACGGGTACCTCCAGCGGGGTGAAACCGACGGCATGGTGACAAGGATGCGCTAAGCAACTGGAGAAGCCCTCCTCGCCCCGTCGAGAAATTGGCGGAAGCAGGGTAGGTCGTATAACCGGTAACACCGGGAAATCGGCTGACGGCGGGAGGGTGGCGGAGGGATGTGTATTACCGATGAAGCCGGGTAACGCTGGTGGAGGGAAGGCATCCTGCTGTGGGTAACGCTTCTGACGCAAGGAAGGCAAGGGTGAAATGATAAAAGCGCCCGTTAGTTTGCAAGACCTGAGGAGGAAGATATACGTCAAGGCGAAGGCTGAACCGTCGTGGCGTTTCTGGGGTCTGTACGTTCACGTCTGCAAGATGGAAACGCTGCAAGCTGCTTACGATATGGCCAAGAAGAATGACGGTGCGCCGGGAAGTGACGGTGTGACGTTCGAAGCCATCGAAGAGCGAGGTGTGAGTCTGTTTCTGGCGCAGATACAGGACGAACTGATCCGGCGAACCTATGTACCGTTACCGGTACGGAAGAAGGAGATACCGAAGGACGGTGGCAAGAAAGTCCGTGTTCTTTCGATTCCGGCGATCCGAGACCGGGTGGTGCAGGGAGCGCTGAAGCTGATTCTGGAACCGGTCTTCGAGGCTGACTTCCAACCGGGGTCATATGGATATCGACCAAAGCGATCCGCGCATCAAGCGGTGGAAAGGGTGATGCGAGGCATCTTGCTTGGCAAGCTACAGGTCATCGATTTGGATCTTCGCTCTTATTTTGACAGTGTCCGGCACGACCGGCTGCTGGCCAAGGTGGCGGCGAGGATTCGGGACGAGGACATCATGGGTTTGCTGAAGAGAATCCTCAAATCGTCGGGGTCGATAGGCGTTCCGCAAGGTGGGGTAATCTCGCCCTTGCTCAGCAACCTCTACCTCAATGAGGTAGATCGGATGCTGGAGCGGGCAGCGACGGTTACTCGCCGCGGGCGCTACAAGTACGTAGAGTACGCGCGTTTCGCGGACGATCTGGTGGTGCTCGTGGACAACCACGAAAGCCAGCCACGGTTGTACAGGAACGTGTACCAGAGGCTGCGGGAAGAGTTTGCCAAACTGGGTGTTGAGGTCAATGAGGAAAAGAGCCGAAGCGTAAATCTCAGAAACGGGGAAAGCTTTGGGTTCCTCGGATTCGACTTCCGTCGTATCCGGGCGCGTAGTGGCAAGTGGCGCGTGCAATTTACGCCCAAGCTGAAGAAGCGAGCGGCGTTAATGCGCAGCATCAAGGACGTGTTTAGGCGGTACCAGTCTCAACCAGTGAGTCGGGTTGTGAAGAAAATCACCCCGATCCTGCGAGGCTGGGTCAATTACTTCGCCGTCGGGCACTCCAGCTACTGCTTCCGCATGATTCAACGCTGGGTCGAATTGAAGATCAGGCGACATTTGATGCGAGCCCGGAAGCGTCGGGGCTTCGGCTGGGAGAGATGGAGTACGCGCTGGCTGTACGAGAATCTGGGGCTGTTCAACAACTACCGGTTACGGCGGTTCGAGCCGAAAATCTCACCAGCATGATAGGTTTCATAACCCTTGACATGAAGACCACAGGAAAGCGGAGTGCGGGAAATCCGCATGCTCCGTTTGACGAGGCGGGGGCTGGAAACGTGATGATGGCAGCCGGAATGAGGGCCACTGCGAAAGCCGTGGAACACCCACCGGAGCCTAAGGTGCGCGCGCCAGTCCTCGACCCTACTAGAAAGCGCGCTCACCAAGGCGGGATTGCTGAGCGCAAAGCCATGATCGACCGTGACCACAAACTCAGCATCACACGCCAGGCGGGCCTCTTGAATATCAGCCGGGGGACGGTCTACTACCTGCCCCAGCCGGTCAGCCCGGGCGATCTGGCGCTGATGCGCAAGATCGACGAGCTGCACCTGGAACATCCGTTCATGGGGGCGCGCATGCTGCGCAACCAATTGGACCGGCAAGGCATCCATGCCGGGCGGCGCCACATCCGAACGCTGATGCTTCGCATGGGTATCGAAGCGCTGACGCCGCAGCCGGGCACGAGCAAAGCCGCGCCGGGTCACAAGATCTACCCGTACCTGCTGCGCAAGCTGGCTATCAACGGCGCCAACCAAGTCTGGGCGCTGGACACCACCTACATTCCCATGGCCCGGGGCTTCGTCTACCTCACCGCCGTGGTGGACGTGGCGAGCCGCAAGGTACTGGCGCACAAGGTGGCGATCACGCTGGAAGCCGTTCACGCCAGGGAAGTCATTGAGCAAGCCTTTGTCCGCTACGGCGTGCCCGAGATCGTCAACACCGATCAAGGCAGCCAATTCACGGCCGAAGAGTTCACCAGCGTCGTCCTCGCCAAGGGGTGCAAACTGTCGATGGACGGGCGTGGTGCCTGGCGGGACAACGTGTTCGTTGAGCGCCTGTGGCGCAGCGTCAAGTACGAGCGGGTGTATCTCAAGGCCTACGACGGCGTGAGCGCAGCGCGCGCCGACATTGCCGATTACCTGGACTGGTATAACGCGCACCGCCCTCATAGCAGTCTGGAAGGCCTCACGCCGAATGAAAAGTATCTGGTCGCCCTGCCACAAATGAAACAGGCCGCGTAAGATGAAATCCCCGGTGCGCCCCGAGTTGCCCACCGCGTCGGTCGGTTCGTCGCAAGCGCCGACCGCCGCCGTGGACAACTCTGCACCTTCCACAATTCGCCCGGAATCCACTTATAAATCGGGGAAAGTCGTTCAAACAAGCGGAGCCACTTCTGGGTGTGGGAGCGTGCAAGGGGGGGTATGGGCAGAAATTACAGCATCTAAAGACGGTGATACCGCCCGTGCGACCGATTGTTCGCACGGGCATTGCCTTTTTTTGAGTGTGATCCATTCGGATGGGAACACTTGCAGCTATAGTGCACTCAACAATGCTATGTGTCCGGGCGTCCAAGCGTGCCATGGCGCTAAAGGTATTGGCACTAACAGCCGTAATAGCTAGATTGCAGAACAAACGTTCTGCGGAGGAAGGCAAAATGGTGGCATTCGTATTTGTTTGCAGCGTTGAGGACAAGAACCCCAAGGCCGGCTGGGAAAAAACGCGCTTCAAAAGTTTGAGCAAGTGGATAGCCGGGACCCGCGCGGCGGAAATGCCAATTGGGAGTGACAGTCGCCCCGGGCTTACCAGGTTCTGTTACAAGCTGCCCGATGGTCGGAGGGTCAGGTGCGACACAATGGACGCGGAGACAATGGTCGTGCATTGCGAGTGGGACAGGGCACTCGATTCGTCTATTGGTTACATTGCCGGCGCCAAAGTGCCGGCGCGCTGGCGGGCAAAAGCGTTGGGAGACGCAATAGACGCTGAGAGCGCAAAGCGAAAGATGAGCTGATCGACGAAGAGATGTTTAGATCGCAAAAGGAAGACACGCAACAGTTTCCAGTATTGTCGCGAGAACGTCTGTCGGTATCCGTTTCTGCAATCGCGAATGTATAAGCTCCGCTGATGTCGCATAAGCGACAATTCTCCAAGGAGGAGTCATGACGACTTTGATGCCGGACGCCCCACAAATTTCCATTGACCTCATTGAATCATGGCGGACGCTTGGGAGCGACTATGCTGCTTGGCGCCAAGCACTGCCGACCGACGCCTCAGAGGAATTTCGCGAAGGCTATGCAGAAGGCAAGCGGCAGCGTCAAATAAGGAAGCCGGATAGATATGTTCTGAAATGGTTGCACGTTCGGTACAACGCGCTCAATCGCGGGCGTGTCGTGGACAAGAATGTTACGGTGGATTTCCTCAGGTCAATAGACGTTCCCGTTTGCCCCGTCACTTTGGTAGAACTTGGACACCGAGGACATGAAGATTCGAACTGGTCGATTGACCGGGTGAATAACGACGGCGCCTACGCGCCGGAGAATCTAATCGTGATAAGCACGAGAGCGAACAAGGCCAAGGGCAACAAGACGTTCGACAATGTCTGTGGCCTCTCGATGCAAGACACCGCGTCGGAGGGCTTGGAGCCCAAAGAATGGCTGAGACTGGCAATGCTGATGCAAGGCGCATGTGCTGCGGAGACTGACGAGAATCCACTTCGATTGCCACTCGTTACCAAACTCCCGCCGCATTGTGCTCGCCCTGTTTGGCTTCAGATTCAATATGTCATCCATAGGGCGGCCAGCAAGCAAAGCGAGCGCAAGAAAGCAGAAAGTAGAATGAATCAGATCTGTTTGGATGGATTAACAGTCGAGAAGCTGAAGATGTTGATCGACACGGTCCGGGATATGCTCGGGGTCAATCGGAAGTCCAAGAAATACGAATACGATGTTTGGTCATCGGAAAAGGTAAAGCGGCTGTTGCACAGTTGGGTGGTCGCGCTTGGCCCGCATGGACAGAATCAACTCAGGCTTGCAGTGAGAGATCTTGCGGGGGGGCATTCACTTCAGAAATCAGAGGTCGAGGCGTGGTCTCTTCTTACGCGCGGGTATCTGACGAAGTAATCGCTAGGTCAGAGTGAAATTGTTGAAGACTCGAGTAGTTTGCGGAACGTTAAGTCCTTGACCGTGTTGGCTCCGTTGGCTTCCGGCGTTAGGATAGGCCTGATCTGGCATCGCAGAATCCCGACGGGCGCTTGGTTGTTACTTCAGTAAGGGGCGAGCAGTTTCACACAGTCGCGTTCCGCCAAGCATCGCGAAGGTTTGCTCTACCTGGGCGGGGTCGCTTTATGCCGCGATCCCATACCCAGCAATATGACTGACCTTCACCAAGTGCTGAATGGTATCTGGCCCGAATCGAAAGTAAAAATCCACGGTTGGTCCGTTCTTGGTGGATGCTCACGTTTGGCGTCCTCTTTGCATTCAGGTTGGCGCAATGCGCCAACCTGTATCGACAACGCGCACCCAATCGCCGCAACGACCCCCACCACTAAGGCGTTGCCCATAATAAACGCCCGTTTTACGTCAGACACACCATCCAGGGCGGTAAAGCCCCGGGGGAAGCCGTTTAGTTCCTCGAGTTCCTCGGGTGTCAGCCGGCGCAGGCGCCCATCGGGCGTGGCGATGACGTGCTTAAACCTGGAGGCCGATGAGCCGCCTTCCCCGGTGATGACGGTGCGCGACGGCTTAGCCAGGTCGTCTGGAAAAGTCACCGGGCCCTCACTATATGTATACGCAAAGCCGGCAGTCGTCACGCGCTCGGCCGACTTGCCGCCTTTTAGGTAGCGCCACCGGGCGAGCGATTCCGCCGACAAATAGTAGCTCTCAGGCACCGAAATAGTGCGGCCGACGACATCGCCAAGCGTGACCGCAGCGCTAGTGCCGACAAAGGCAGAGAAATCAGATATTGGCGACGCATGCAGGTTGCTGGTCCAGACCTGCCCACCCACCATGACTCCGGCGTTGGCAAAGCGCGACGCTCCTTTGGCCGAAGCCTGGTATTCGGCTTGCGTTCGCAGTACGTCGGCCCCCAGCTCGAATGTCGTGACCCCGGTCATTATGCTGCGGTCAACCGGCAGCGCCGCTGCCAGGATGGCTGAGCCTGTCAGCCACCGCCCAGCCTCGCCATCACGACATTTCGCCTCGACCCGGCTGTAGGTCTCGGTTGAAGGGTGGTGCGCCATTATGAAAACACGCTTCCGACGCTGCGGGAAGCCGTAGTCCGCGGCATTTATGACCCGCCACTCCACTGCATAGCCCAGGCTTGCCAGGGATGTCAGGATGATGGCGAAATCGCGGCCGCGGCACTTGGTAGGCGATTTGAGCAGGCGGTCGACATTCTCGAGCAGGACGTACTTCACAGGTTGACCTGCGTCCGCGAGCTTTTTCAAGGTGTCGTGGATCGCCCACCACAGCACACCCTTCTTGCCCTCGATGCCAGCGGCTTTGTCGGCTGGTTTGGCAACCGAATAGTCTTGGCAGGGAAAGCCTCCGACCAGCATGTCGGGTCGGGCCGCGAGGATGGCGGCGAACTTGGCCGGGTCTGCGACGACCGAGAAAATGTCCTCGTTGCTATGACCCTCACCACCGAAGCGGGCCTGGTAGACCTCGGACGCATGTTGCCTCCGGGTACTGGGCTCGAATTGATTGCTGTAGACCACCTTGAAATCGTCCCGCCGTGGGTATTGCTCAGTCCCAATCCCTTCAAGTCCAAGACGAAACCCACCTACACCTGCAAAACACTCCATGACGCGCAACGGCGTCGCAATTAGCGTTGACAACGGACTCTCCCGAGTAAACCCGGGCTGAATCCGCGCATCGCGCGGGGCTCTACAGCCCGTTGTCTTGTCTAGAGAGTCGTTTTATCTGTCTGGGGTGGTGAGCGAGGTAGTAGCGATCACAATCGAACCGTCGCCCGAATGAATGCGTATCGCGCGAGCCGGCACGTCATCCAGTACTGGTCGCGCTGTCGTTGCTCGGATTAGCCCTTGCTCTGGGAGGGCTCTTCGGTTCGCCTCAGACGCTCATCGAGGGATTGCGATAGCGCGAGGTAGACCAGCGCGCACCTCGGCCTCGTCGTTTAACGGACGCAGGTTTATACGTCGTCCGAATTGCCGCCGGCTCCAGGATGAGCTGCTTCGCCGGCCAACCTTTCCCTGCGCGCGAGGCTCTTTAGGCACCTCTTGCACGTCACGCGCTCTGGCACGCGCGTGTATAGGCCATGGGCCCAATCCTCGTTGCCGATGGCGCGTTGCCCGCAAAGGGGGTGGCGCGGGAACACGGACTTATCTTCGCCGCGTGGGGCCAGATTGAAGTGCCACACGTCAGGCCGTCGTTTGATAAAGGTCGGGTACCACGATGCCGCGCTCATCGAGCAGCCTCCGCAGTAACGAATGACTCAAACTCCCTGCAAGCACGGCCGAGCGCCCGCTTGATTGCTCTATACCCATCCTGGGTGACCGGCTGCCGGAGTACGGGTTCGCCGCGCTTGAGTTGCTGGCAGACCAAGCGCTCGGCGATGCTCTCTGCTAGGGCGTCGGCAAGCGTCAAGCGGCCTTCGACGGTGGCGTGACACTGCACGAGAAGCGCAAGGTCCTCGGCGAGGGCATGGGCGCGGGCTTGGGCAGCTGTGCAACTGAGTAAATCGTGGGCCTTTTGGGTTTGCTCAAGGAAATACAGCTCATAAGCTGCCATATCAGCGGCTTGTTGCCCGTCGTCTCTGTCGGGATGGAAGTGCTGGTCGGCATGCATGTTGGGCTCCTTGTGAATGTCTCCAGATGGAGGACAAGGAGTGTAAGGAGCCGACTTATACGCAAGCCGGGGGTCGGAGATCGCGCCGCACGGCGGCTTCGGGCCGTGTTGAAAGCTGGTGACTACACTAATCAGGACACATCAAACTCGCAGCACGACAGGGAGCAATGAAAATGGAAATCAAGGAAACCGCAATGCCTAACCACATCAGGGAAGATACAGTGCGCGTAACGGAACAAGCAGTACTCGCTTACATCGTCGAGCTCATGCAAGACGTGTGCAAGAAAGAGAACCTCGCACAAGCGTTACTGGTCCCGGCCAGCGTCATCCAGCAATATGACGACATAGCGGTAGAGGTGGAGAAGCAAGGGGGCGGCGAAAAAGCCGCGCGCGCCGTGGCCGCCATGGCGACGATGGACTATGTCATGGGGCTGCGCAAATATTGGGAAAAGGAAATGAAGAAGAAGGACAAGAAGAAGAAATAAGACTGAAGTCATTGCAAAGCCCTGGGCATTTTCGCCTGGGGCTTTTCTTACGGGTGGATTTCTTGCTAGACGATGATCTGAAAATAGAAACTTGCTGCAGGCAAAGAGAAGCCCCGACAACGTGCCAGGGCTGTGAAGTTTTGTTGCAAATCAAGCGGCTACTCGCCGCGCTCTATCTCGCCGTAGCGCTCTTCCATCATCTCGCTAATGAGCTCCCAGACGGTCTTTCCGGCGTCGTCTGGCCGGATGATTCGCTTATCCGCACCCAACCATTCTAACGGGGGGCTGAGGTCCATCGAGGCGCGGGTCCACCCGACCTGCCGGCGTCCCCGTATTTCTTCCGGCGTTTCCGCTGGCGCTTGGTCTTTGTCGTCGTTAGTTGCCATCAGGTCCTTCGTTCTTGATAGCAGCCGTTGCTGCCTCCAGTGCTTCGCGCGTGAGCCCTAAAACTGTCTCAGCGATTGCCACTGCGCGTATGAGCCGGTCGTATTCGTACTGCGCTTGCCTGTGTGCTTCTAATGCCTCTCTCAGTGCTACTGTCTTGCCGTTTGCCATCAATCTCCCTCTTGTTTATCAATGTGGGCCCGCCACTCCAGTAGTTTCGCCTGTGTAGCGAGCGCGTCCGTTCCGAACAGAATGCCTTCGCGGCAGTGGTCGCACCAATCACCGGGTTGCTCGTATGAGATCGAGTGTCCACGGTACGTGCTCATCACCCGTTTTGCCTTGCGCTCAAGGTATCCCTTGAAGCATGCGGGGCAGAGGGCCTGAGTTGGTCTTGAATGCATCTATGGCCTTCTTTGCTCAAGTATAGGTACCGGCTGCAGGTGATTGTTGCGAGCAACAAAAAAGCCCGCGAAGGGCCTACGGTTGATTCATTGAGCGGCGGTTGTGTTCGACTGGACGATGAATCGGCTTCGAGACGTGGAGTGTCAGGACGATGATGGCGATCGGCCGGCGCCAATCGAGCATCGTCCCCTGAATTGCGAACGGACATTCCGGTATCAGAGGTGCGCAGGACCTTTAGCACGCCATGGTGGGTTAAGCGGGTTCGTCCATGTTGCGCTACAGTAAGCGCATGATTGGCACTGCCCCATACGTTTCCGGTTAAGTATGACGAAATCCGAATTGATCGCCAGACTGGCAGGGCGTTACCCGCAATTGGTCGCAAAGGACGCTGAGATCGCGGTCAATGCAATACTCGAGGCGATGACCATGAGCCTGGTGAAGGGCGGGCGCATCGAGATGCGCGGGTTTGGTAGTTTCGGAATCAACTACCGCCCGCCACGCATGGGCCGAAATCCGAAGTCCGGGGAGAGGGTGCCTGTGCCGGAAAAGTTCGTTCCGCACTTCAAAGCAGGCATTGCGACACGAAGTCGCCTGTTTAAGTTGTTCCTACTTCATGAGGAGGGAACCGTCCGTGTCACCGGACGAATCTAGGAGCCTGAATAAAGAGCGGCTCTGACAATGTAACGAAACATCGAAAGGTGTGGGGTATCAATCGCGAGAGGCGTACCCTTCTGGCAGCCACACGCCGGTGAAGTGCTAGATAGTCGGTATGGTGAAAATATTTGAATCTGCGATAAAGATCGTGATTGAAGACAAGCGGAAGTGGCTAATACGCTTGCACCAAAACGGTAATGGAGGTGGGAACAGCGTCTTACCTGTACGCTTTCGTGACCCATACACCTCCCGGTCGACAGCAGGCACCTAACCCGATGTACTTATGCAAGCGGAACGTGGAAACCCCGTATCGCTCCCTTCGGGGACAGCAGACTGCAAAGTCTGCCTATGGCGGTGCGGGAACAGGAACGAGGACAAAGCGAATGCCGATCTGTAATGGAGCGGACAGGGATTGAAACATCACCCCACGCGAAAGCGGGCAGACTTCCTCATGGTCTCTCCTCACAAGAGAGTTGGCAGAACCATCTAAATGGAGGGAAAGCAAATGAACGCTGCAACACTGGCGTGTGCATCCTCCGGCGTGACTTGGGACGGCATCAGTTGGGCTAATGTTCAGCGTCATGTAAGGCGGCTGCAAACGCGTATTGTGAAGGCAACACAGGTTGGCAGACACAACAAGGTGAAAGCCCTGCAATGGTTGCTGACCCACTCGTTCAGCGGCAAAGCATTAGCCGTCAAGCGGGTGACTGAAAATAAAGGCAAGAATACCCCCGGTGTGGACAAAGTAACGTGGAAAACACCGGCGGCAAAGACCAACGCGATAGCGTCGATGAAGCGGCGGGATTATTCGCCTCTTCCGCTTCGGAGGGTGTTAATTCCGAAGAAGAATGGCAAGACAAGGCCGCTCGGCATACCCGTAATGAAGTGTCGCGCCATGCAAGCGTTACATTTGCTAGCGTTGGCACCCGTTGCGGAAACCACCGCCGACCCAAACTCATATGGGTTTAGGCCGGAACGTTCCACCGCTGATGCTGGGGCACAATGCTTCAATTCCCTTGCAAGAAAGACAAGTGCGGAATGGGTGCTGGAGGCCGACATTCAAGGCTGTTTCGACAATATCAGCCACGACTGGATGATGACCCATATCCCCACGGATAAAGCGATTCTGAAGAAGTGGCTCAAGGCGGGATTCGTATATCAGAACGAACTCTTCTCCACCGATGCCGGTACCCCGCAAGGGGGAATTATTTCACCGGTGGCGGCAAACATGACGCTGGATGGCCTTGAATTTCTGCTGGCGGAGAAATTTCCGAGAGCAAGGCAGAAGGGGCTGAAACTGAACATGGTGCGTTATGCGGACGACTTCATTATCACCGGTCACTCAAAAGAATGGCTGGAGCAGGAGGTCAAGCCCGCTGTGGTTGAATTTCTGGCGGAACGCGGGCTAGCCCTATCGCCAGAGAAAACCAAAATAACGCATATCAAGGAAGGGTTTGATTTCCTCGGATGGAATATTCGAAAGTATAACGGCACGTTGCTGATGAAGCCGTCGAAAGCGAACGTCAAAGAGCATCTTGATAAAATTCGGGAAGTCATCAATGGTAACAAGTCGGCTAAACAGGCAAATCTGATAAGGCTGCTAAATCCTGTGCTACGAGGATGGGCGAATTACCATAGCCATGTGGTTGCCAAGGAAACCTTTGATCGTGTTGATAGCAGTGTCTGGTCAATGTTATGGCGATGGGCGGTAAGAAGGCATCCAAATAAAGGAACCCCGTGGGTTAAGGAAAGATACTTCAAATCCAGAGGAACCCGAAACTGGGTATTTGCCGCAACAGAAAAAATAGAGGATGGCACACAAAAGGAGTACATCTTGCTGCGAGAATCTGATACGCCAATACAACGGCATGTCAAGATTAAAGCCGACGCCAATCCGCATGACCCAAAATGGGAGCCGTATTTCGAGTCCAGATGGGGCAAGAAAATGCTGCGCTCGTCGAGAGGTCGCCGGAAGCTTTACCGTGTCTGGTTAAGGCAAGATGGCATGTGTCTTACCTGTCATGAGGCAATCACAAAGGGCACCCCATGGGATGTTTGTTATATTGTGAAAAAAACCGAGGGCGGGTCGGACGCATCGAGCAATCTTCGAATACACCATCCCAATTGTCGTAGGAGAAATTAATACGCCGAGTTTCAAAGTTATGTAACCGGGTGCCGACAGGTGCCTTTGCAGAGGCTTGAGCCGTGTGGATCGAAAGACCCATGCACGGTTCTGAGGGGGCTGGGCGCGGGCAACCGCGTCCGGCTACCCAGCAGGAACTGCGTGGGAGAGTAGATGCAGAAAAAGAGTAGGAGTGGGGCGGCCACTGAGGTATAAATGACGGGCGAAGTCACATAATTCCGACTGACAAACGCTGGGGATAGTGAAGAGGGTTCGGGGGTGACGCTCGCCCCTTAACCAGCCACCGAGATTCAGGCGCTCGCGGCATCGATCCGGGGCGGTGAAGAGCTGCCGAAGGCAGGTTCACAAGCAAGGGCCGGCGTTAACTGCACTAGGCGAAGACGGGAAAAGGAGCTGGCCCTCAGCAAGGTAAGTGCGGTCCACTTCAACTCGCGCGCTATTGCGCAAGCGCCAGCGATTTCGCCAGCCTGGACTTGGGCGCGATCAGATCGGCAAGGGTGTAGTTGTCGAGCGAACGAAAGAAGGCGTCCAGCGCCTTGCCGAGCACGCCGCGCAGTACACAGGCCGCTTCAATGCGGCAGTTCGAGGTGTTGCGGTCGAAGCATTCGACCAGCTTGCGGTTGTCTTCGGTGCCGCGCACCAGTTCGCCGATATTGATTTTGTCCGGAGCAAGGCCCAGGCGCATGCCGCCGCCCTTGCCGCGCGCCGTTTCGATGTAGCCGCCCTGCGCAAGGTAGTGCACCACTTTCATCAAATGGTTGGCCGAAATGCCGTAAGCCTGGGCGATTTCCCCGATGGTGGCGATCTCGTCGTCGTGGACGCCGAGGTACATCAGCACGCGCAGGGTGTAGTCGGAAAAGGTGGTCAGCCGCATGGCATGGTTCCGGAGTGTAGGTCAAAGATGTAGATATGTTGTTGATTATGGCCGAAGACTGAGATATAGTAAAGCGGTATCCAATATACATGTCAAGGAGTTTCGATGGAAGCCAATGACGCATTGCCGACCGAGGAAAGGGTGCGCGAGGCGCTGCGCATGGTCGACGACCCCGAGGTCGGCATGAGCATCGTCGATCTCGGGCTGGTCTATCGCATCGATATCCGGCCCGGGCTGGTTCACGTCGAACTCACCATGACGTCCGCTGCCTGTCCCTTGGGAGACCTCATTACCGACAACGCGCGCAGGGCGGTGAGCGCCGCATTGCCGGAAGAGGTAGCAGTCGACGTGGCGCTGGTGTGGGACCCGCCGTGGACGCCGGACCTGATGTCGGAGAGCGCAAGGCAAACCTTCGGCTGGCCCGGCTGACGCCTTGGGCTGGATCGATGGCATTTTTCAACCACCAAAGGAGATCGAAAGCATGACTACAGATACGACTACCACCGTCGACGTGCGCAGCATCGCTCCGCGCGATCGCCATCCCCTGATTTTCGGCACCTTCGACCGGCTTGCCCGGGGCGACGCCTTTGTGCTGGTCAACGACCACGATCCTAAGCCGCTTTTTTATCATTTTCAGGCCGAATGCGGCGACACCTTCGCGTGGGACTACCTCGAGTCGGGCCCGGAAGTCTGGAAAGTGCGTATCGGCAAGGCCGCCTGAAATATGGCAGCGGCCGGCGCAGAGGCGGGGAGGCGATGAGCTCTGACGTTCCGGTCGCCGGGCGCGCGCCCTTACTCGTGCTTGCATTCGTCTCGCTGTTCGCGGGGATGGCGGCGGGACTGGTGCGTCTGGGTTGGATGTTCCCACCGTCGGTCGTCGAATTGGCTGCGCTGCATGGGCCGTTGATGGTGTGCGGATTTTTCGGCACCGTGATCAGCCTGGAGCGCGCCGTGGCGCTGGGGCGGCGCTGGGGCTATTGCGCGCCGCTGCTTACGGGCTTGGGCGCTGCCGCGGGTATTCTCGGCGTGTCCTTCTCCGCTGCTCCTGTCCTCGTCGCACTGGGCAGTGCGGTCATGGTCGCCGTTTCGGTCTCGTTTTACCGTCGTCAGCGCGAGCTGTTTACGCTGATGCTCGCGCTCGGCGCTCTCTTTTGGCTGCTCGGCAATCTGCTGTGGCTGGCGCAGCGGCCCATCTACGCCGCGGTTCCGTTTTGGATTGCGTTTCTGGTGCTCACCATCGCCGGCGAGCGCCTGGAGCTGTCGCGCGTGCTGCCGCCGTCCGCCGTCGCGCGGCGCGTGTTCGTCGCGTCGGCGCTCGTTCTGCTGGCCGGGGTCGTGATTTCGGCGTTTGCGTGGACGCCCGGAATGCTGCTGCTGGGCGCAGGGCTGCTCATGCTCGCTGTGTGGCTGATGCGCCAGGACGTCGCGCGGCGCACGGTAAAGGGCAGGGGATTGCCGCGCTTCATCGCTGTGTGCCTGCTCACTGGATACGTCTGGCTCGCGCTGTCCGGGCTGGTCATGCTTGCCTCCGGCGGGCTCGAACCCGGCGGCGCTGCCTATGACGCGGCGCTGCACGCGGTGCTGCTGGGATTCGTGTTCTCCATGGTGTTCGGCCACGCGCCCATCATTCTGCCGGCAGTGCTGCGCGTCGCGGTTCCCTATACGCCCTACTTTTACCTGCCGCTGGTGCTGCTGCACCTGTCCTTGCTGATACGCCTGCTCGGCGACTGGACGCTATCGCCGGAATGGCGCGCCTGGGGCGGCGCGTTCAATGGCATTGCTTTGCTCGCCTTCGTCCTTGGCATGATCGCAGCGATCCTGCGCGGCCAGGGCAAAAAGGGCGGGCTTTTGAGTTCATGAAGGGAAGCGAGCCATGGGGACATCGACGAAATTTCGGACTTGGCCCACGCGCGTGGCGGCAGTCGTGGCCATCGTGTTCGGCGCCGCGACGATAGGCGCCGGCGGCAGCGTGCTCTTCGGCGATGGCGCAAAGGCTGCTGGCAATGTGGTCGGCTTCGTGCTCTGGTTCAATTTTCTCGCGGGCTTCGCCTATGTGGCTGCGGGCGCCGGGCTGTGGCTGCGGCGCCGCTGGTCGGCGCGGCTCGCGCTGGGGATTGCCGCAGGAACGCTGCTGGTGTTCGCCGCATTCGGCATCTGCGTGGCGGCGGGCGGCCCGTTCGAAGCGCGCACGGTCTGGGCGATGACGCTGCGCAGCGTCGTGTGGATATCGATCGCGCTATCGGCGTTCAAAGCGGCAAAGCGCGAATCCTGGACTCTCGCGGCTATACGGCCGGCAGCGAGCGATAAAGCAAGCCTTGCCGCCAGTTTGGAAAAATAATGGGAGCCTCGGCGTGTGTGCGAACATCGCATGAGGGACAACATCCCGCAAGGGGTGCATCTTTGGTCGACGGTCCGGTCAAGGTGCAATCGTTCCTGGCGAACGTACCCCTATTCAAGGCATTGGCGAGCGACGAATTGGAGCGTATCGCCGCAAGCACCCAGGAGTTGCGGCCAGAGCGCTCTGAAGTCCTGTTTCGCCGCGGCGACCCCGCCCTGGGTTTTCACATCATCATTTCCGGGCAGGTGAAGCTCGCCTTTTCGTCGCGGCGTGGCGACGAAAAGGTGGTGGATCTGATCGGTCCCGGGGGAAGCTTCGGAGAGGCGGTCATGTTCTTGGAAACCCCGCACGTAGTCACGGCGCAGACGCTGTGCGATTCCTTGCTGCTGTACATTCCGCGGGAAGTCGTGTTTCAGGCACTTGAGCGCGACCCGCGCTTCGTGCGCCGTATCATTGCCGGGCTGTCGAGCCGGCTGCACCGCCTGATGAGCGATCTGGAAAGCGATTCGCTGCATTCGGGGACGCAGCGCGTGATCGGTTTCCTGCTGGGCGGCTGCGGCGATAACGCTTTGGCAGGGCGCACGCTGGAGGTGAGACTTCCCGCGACCAAGGGCGTGATTGCGTCGCGCCTCAGCGTGACGCAAGAGCACTTCTCGCGCATCCTGCGCGATCTGGCCGCGCGCGGCCTGATCGAAGTGCGCGGGCGCTCGATTCGCATTCCGAGCGTCGACAGGTTGCATGACTTTTCGGACTAAGCTTTGTCCGGAAGTAGTTCCCAGATGACGATCTCGAACCTGCCGTCGGCGAAGCTCTGCGTGCTGTAGTCGTAGCGATTGCGCTCCAGAAACCGATACAGCGGGCGCGGCTCCTGGTGGATGATAAGCTTCAGCTGCTCGTCCAGCGGGAGTTCGCTCAAGGCCTTGACAACGCGCTAGAACGGTTCGGGCGAGAGGAGGCCGCGTACATCGACGATTTTCATGTTTGCACCCTTTCGCGCGTTTTACTTCCTAGCAGATTGACGGCCGCGCCAGGCAGCAATTAACCCGCCTAGATTGTCCAGCAAGGCAAGCGCCAAGGGGAAATTCCCAAACACCATGGCTGCGCCGGGCAATGGCTGCAGACTCAGCGCGGCCAGCAACAACTAGCCGCGGACAGTTGCGCCGCGCCCATGCCCGGACCGAGGCGATCCCGCATGGAATCAGGATTGCTGCCAGCACCAATGCGCCGTAACGATGCGCCATGGCCAACGGCGCTAACGCTGTCGCGACATCCGCCGATACAGGTACACGGAAAAGCGGATTGAACAGACGCTGCGCTAGACTTTCGGCATCGCCAAAGGATCGCGGCCCTCGTGATTCGAGAATCTGGACAAGGTTTTGCCGCTAGCGCGTTTGGTAGATGTATTGTAGATATTGCTTTAAGCGCTTCGCGGGATTATACTGAGCGGGTAAACAGGTCTTTTGCCGCTTGCCAAACCCTACGCCAGGGAGAATCGCCGTGACCTTCGTTGTAACCGAGTCCTGCATTCGCTGCACACACCGACTGCGTCGACTTCTGTCCCGTGGAGGCCTTCCGCGAGGGACCGGACTTTCTGGTCATAGCATCGGACGAATGCATCGACTGTGCGCTATGAGTCCCCGAGTGTCCGGTGGACGCGATTTTCGCCGAGGGCGATGTGCAGACGGATCAACACGCGTTCACCGCCATCAACGCCGAGTGATCGAAGCAATGGAAGCCGGTCGTCAAGAAGAAGCCCACATTGTTCGACGCCGACGCGTGGACGTGGATCAAGCACAATCCTGCGCAGTTGCTGCGGTGAGTGCACGCCTTCCGTGAAGCGCAGCGAGGAACTTATTGCGTTGACGCGCGAGCATCATGCGGCATTGGTGCTCGCGCGCCGCGCCATCGTGGCGCCCCGCAACGCTGCACAAGCCTTGGAACTTGCGGCCGCGCTGCCGGAAATATTCGCGCGCGAACTGGAGCCTCATTTCCTCATTGAGGAACAGAAGCTGCTGCCACCGCTGCGCGACGCAGGAGAGTCCGCGCTCACCGCACGAACCCTCGACCAGCACCAGCAGTTGCGCGGGCTTGCGCGGGCTATCGGGGATGGCGATGTGGCGGGACTTGTGTCCTTCGGTCTACTGCTCGAGGCGCACGTCCGTTTCGAGGAGCGCCAGCTGTTTCCGCTTGCCGAAGCCGTTCTCTCGGCGGCGGCGCTTGCCGCCGTAGCGGCAGGTGTCGTTGTTAAATCCGCGCCCCGTCCTTGAAACAGCACGGGAGCCCTCACTATCGCCACTGCGCCTGCTTCTTTGCCAAAGCCTTCAGCGACCGCAAGAGAAGGACGTGCAAACGGTATCTGCAAGAAAGGGCACATTTGGGGGTCATATGTGTCCGCTTGCTTGTAGAAGCGGCTCTCGCACAACTTGTCCCACAAATGATCCGGGGCAACGAGTTCCGGGTAGTACGGCGGCAGCCTCGGCGGTCCGCTGAAGCTGTGTACACAGCGGACGTTTGCAGGCAGCCAGCCTGATACGCAGCAAGCAACGCACCTCAGCCACGTAGGACACTCCCATGAAAATGCACATTCTGATCACCGGCAAGCTTCACCCGATGGCCTTGCGCCTGTTCAAGGACGCCTCGGACGTGGAAGTGTCCTACCATCCCGACCTCTCGGCGGTGGAGATTCTGCCGCTGATGGCTAAGGCGCACGCCATAGTCAGCCGATCGGAAACCGACGTGACGCGGGAGATGATTGATCGAGCGCCGAAACTCAAGGTCATCGCGCGGGCGGCCGTGGGTGTCGGCAACATCGACGTGGAGTATGCCACCGAAAAGGGCATTCTCGTCATCAACGCGCCAGGCAAGAACACAAACTCGGCCGCTGAGCTGACCTTCGGGCTTCTGCTTGCGGCCGTGCGCAAAATCATTCCAGCCCACGAGCACCTGCATAATTGCCGCTGGGATCGCCACCGCTTCTCGGGCACGGAGCTGATGGGCAAGACCATTGGCATTATCGGCCTGGGCAACGTGGGACACCGGGTGGCGACCTTTGCCCGTGCCTTCGATATGAAGGTGCTCTCGTACGACCCCTATATCGCCGACGAGGTGTTCGAATCTAATGGGGTGCGCAAAGTCAGCCTGGAAGCGCTGATCGCGGAATCGGACATTGTGACGATCCACACCCCTAAGACGCGGGAAACGTTCAACATGATTGCGGCACCGCAGATCGCCGCCATGAAGGCGGGCGTAATCCTTATCAATGCCGCACGCGGCGGGCTCTATAACGAGCAGGATCTTCTCGCCGCTCTCGACAGTGGTCACGTGCGCGCTGCCGGCATCGACACCTGGACCGTAGAGCCGCCACAGAACAACCCGTTCCGCCTGCTGCCGCAGGTCGTGATGACGCCGCACATAGGCGCGTCAACCGAGGAGGCGCAACTTCGCATAGCTGAATCCATCGCAGAGCAGACTCTGCGGGCCCTGCGCGACGAAGTGGTGGATTTTCCGGTGAACATGCCGCAGGTGCGCGCGATCACGAGTCCACGCGTCAAGTACTACACCGTGCTCGCGGAAAAGCTGGGCGCGTTCGCTGTGCAGTCGCTCGATTTCAATCCGAGGCTGATCACGATCATGTATCGGGGTGAACTGAAAACGGAGGATGGCGGCATGATCCGCCGCGCCTTTCTCAAGGGCTTCCTGAATAGCACCGTCGATGAGGTAATCTCGTTTGTCAACGCGGAACGCAAGGCCGCCGAACGCGGCATCCAAGTGGCGGAGGTGGACGACCCGACATTCCGCGATTACCAAGGCGCAGTCAAGTTCATCGCCTCCAACGGCACTCAGCAGTTCGTAGTCGGCGGGGTGGTGTTCGGCGAAAACAACTACCGACTGAGCCTCGTCAACGAATGGACCTTCGAAATGGTCCCTAGCGGGGAGCTACTCTCGATCCTGAACGTGGACCGACCCGGTGTAATCGGCCAGGTGGGCACACTACTCTCCGACTACGGGATCAACATCAGCCAGTTCGAGCTTTCGCGCAACATGCCCGGAGGGCAGGCGATGTCACTGATCCGCGTCGACCAGCCCGTGGATGGAATCATTTTGGAAGCGTTGCGTAGCCTACACAACGTGATTACGGTCCGACGCATCTTCATCTGAACGGCGTCCGTAGCCTACAAGACAATCGTGAAAAAGCTGCACTGCCCCAATCGTAACACCCACCTGGTGTTCGACTACCTGCGTATGACCAAAAATGCAACTCGCGTAGCCAGCCGGGTTTCGGGCTGGAACACATTTACCGTGCATGCAGGCTCCTAGCGCTTGCACATGTGTAACATATGTGTAGAAGACATGTGGGACTGTGAAAAAGGTGGTGGGTCGCGACGATGCTGGTCGGATCGGGGGGGCACGCTGGATCATGCTGCATTTTGGCTGTGCCATCTCGGCGCTGCTGGCGGCGCTTGTGCTGCTGGTCGCAGGCTATGCCGATCCGGTCGAGGGGCTGCGTGCGCCATCGACCTTGATCGCCGTACATCTGACGACAATTGGCTGGCTGAGTCTGTTGATGCTGGGGGCGCCGTACCAGTTCGTTCCGGTGATCCTCAACACCAGTTTGTACAGCCAACGGCTGCCGATCCTGGGCCTCGGCTTCATCGGTGTCGGGCTGGCCTCGATGCCGCTCGATTGCCTCGCGTTGAGCGGCGTCAGCGCGCTGCACATGGCCTATCTGCCAATCGGCGGCAGCCGTGTGTTGATCGGCTTTGTGCTGGGCGGCACGAACATCGGACTGACCTTGTGGAAAATACGGCCGCTGCCGCTGTACGCCGGATTTGCCGCGGCCAGTCTGGTGTGCCTGTTACTGACCGCAGTGCTGGAGATTGCGCTTGCACTGACATTTGCGTTACCGCGGCCGCCGGTCTTGCTGCTGCAGCTGAGTGGTGCCGGCATCAGTCTGCACATGGCCGCCGGGTTGGGTGGCTGGTCCACCCTGACCGTGATGGGCGTCAGCTACCGGTTGCTGTCGACGTTCATGCTGGCGCCGGGCGAACCGCTGCCCAGCGTCATATGGGTATTAATCGCGATATTGGCGTGCAAGGGCGGAAAGGCACGAATCCTCGGCTCCTGTATCAATACGGCCGGAAGCCTCGGGCCACTCTCGTTGACCGGCCAGATCTCCCTCTGCGAGGTGTATGTTTGCTGCGGGGTGAAAGTGGACGCGGTCGCGCGTCCGGGCTTCATCGCTCCTGGCCTTGCCGAGACGCGTGCTTGCCGGATGCATCCCGGCAGCCGGCCACGACCATCATCGCTCGAACGCCCGTATAGTGGGTACGACAAAGCGGCCCTGCAAGGACAGCAACTCGGCCCGGTGCAGGCGCGCCAGTTTATCGAGCAATCTATGGCTTTTCTTGAGCAGACGGACCTCGATCCTCCGCCGGTCCTCCGAGGAACGCCGGCGTTCGACATAGCCGAGTTTTTCGCAGCGCGAAATCAGCGCCACGACGCCGTGAGGCTGTGCCTGTAAGCGCTCCGCAAGTTCTCCGACCGTCGCCCAGTCGCGGCCGGGATAGCCCTTGATTTGCAGCAACAGCTGATATTGCTGTGGTTTGATGCCATGCTTGCGGGCGAGTTGCTCGCTGAACCTGACGAATGTTCGGATCTGATAACGGAAATCCGCAAGTACTTCGAAATCGTGTTTGGTCAGGGGGCGAGCATCGGGTGTAGGCATCGAACGTCCAGCGGCGGAGAAATAGTCGGTAGCTCGGCGTGCATGGTGAACGATTTCTTCCGCGCTGACAAGAACAAGACCTTCCGCAAGCACGCTGCGGTTCGCGCGCTCGCCCGGTGTCAGTGCACCAGCACTATCTGCATCAGTACCAGCCAGCCCAGCAGGCCGGCGCCGGTCACTACCGTCGCCATCTGCATGGCGCGGAGATCCTCATGCATGCGAAACAGCGCGTACATGCCGCGGTAGGTTATCGCGAGCGAGCAGAGCAGGCCCAAGGCACCCACGACTACGCCGACGGCGAGGTTCGGAACGAACAGCACGAGGGATGAAATCCACATCGGGATCGGCGCGATCGCGGCGAGGGTGAAGCACTCGTGATAGGCTGCCGGGACGTCGTTCGCGCGGCAGGCGAGGTGCATGATCCACGCCATTGCCGGGACGGTAAGCAATTCGGCAAGAAAAAATATTCCGGCAGCGATGTGCCACTGGCCAGCCGAAACCTCGGGGGAGAAAATATCGCCGTAATTGCTCCCGGCGTAATAGATCATCGCGGGTGGCAGAACCGACAAGGGCAACACCACTAGTAGAAGCATGCGAGATATGGACGGATGAATTCCGATCAGTTCGTCCCATCCCTCGTGAAACGACAGCATCATCTTTGGCATTTGGGACGGGTTCATGGCACGCTCCTGCGACGAGGCGGACCGGGCGGGGTCCGGATTTATCGAATACAAAATTCGGCGCCGGATGCATTTCTACGTGCACACGACAGGGACAATATATCACAATATGATATAAAGTCAAGAGACGACCATTGCCCAATGGGGCATTGGTTTGAGCGAGGGGCGTAATTCCAATCGGGGATTAAGTTTTAGCGCGTAGCTGGGGTCGATTATGATGCGGAGCATGGTGATTGGCATGGACGACGATTAGTTGTATACGCTGGCCCAAATGCAGACCGTCTTGGACCGGGCGGTGGCCCTCGGGCTTGCTGCAGGAAACTGTTCTTCGCTTGCCTCCTTTCTATGCAGGCAGGCTCGCAACGCCCGCAGGCATGGCCGCGAACGCGGTGATCGAGGAGGGCCGCTTCGCTACTTGGCCGGTGTCGCCGGCTCGCTGCGGTAGGTGGGCGTCTGTGCGTACTCCGCTGGAACATCCCACATGCGTGCGGCGTACCACACCGCCCAAGCCACCACGAACAGCGACATCACCCATACCCAGACCGGGATCGATGAGCGCGCCTCGGCGCGACGTGGGTCGAACGGATCGTCCGAACTGAACGCGTCAATGGTGAAACGCACCTCGCCGCTCCGGGTGGAGTTCGGGCTAAGCCCGGAGACGATGATGCCAGGCCCGTTATGCACCTGGAACGGAACCTCCTCGATGCCTTCACGCCCGCTCTGACCCTGCGCACGAATCAGCAGCCGGTGCGGCCCATCCTCGAGAGTGCGGGTGTCGAGGGTGACGTCCGTCGGCAGCTCCCGATCGATGATCGGCTTCGGGTTGTCATCCAGGTACACACGAACGCGCGGCTTGTCCACGACTGCACCTCGTATTAGTGATCGTCACGCAAAATGGTGTACTTGGCGTGATGCCGATCGGTCTCCCCGGGACGGATCAGCAACCAGACCATTACCACAAAACAGGCCACGGTAATGACCCCAGCTACGGTAATGATGATGATATTGCCCCACAGCGGGCCGATCAGATGATGCTGCATGGCAGACTCCGTTTCATTTGCCCTTGGCGCGTTCGGCTGCCACTTGCACGGCGGTCACCCGTGTTCCATGGTTACCCCAGGAACTGCGCTCATAGTCGATGATGTTGGCGACGTCGGCGTCGCTGAGCGTGTCGCCGAACGCGGGCATCTGGCTTGAGTAAACGACGCCACCCACGTTGGCGCCCTGCAAGCCGTGCAGCACCGCACGAATATGCGTGGTCGCATCGGCGTCGTTGACCGCCGCATTGCCCTTTAGCGATGGGAATGCACCGGGCAGGCCTTCACCATTGGCCTGATGGCAGGCGGCGCAATTGACGGTGAACAGCGCCTTGCCTTTGGCCGCATCGTAGGCGCTCGTCGCGGATACCGAGCCGGCGGCGGCCGCGCTCGGCGCGGTGCTCGCGCCACTGGCGGCGGTCGACGTGCTGGCGGAGGTTGTACTGCTCATGCTGGGCATTGCGGTTCCGCTCTCATTACTGCCCGTACCAGGCAATGCGGGCTGTTTTAGTGACAGCAGATACGCTACGAGTGCCACAACCTTATGGTCGGGCACCACCACTCCATGCACCGGTGCGTAGGCCTTGGGCAGCGGTACTGCTGTCACCCCCAGTGATGCCTGATCGACGACCTTAAACATCCAGTCGAACGCCGGCATAATCGATTCCGGCACCACTGCGCGCGGGTTGTACAGGTGGATGTACTGCCACACCGTGCTCGGCTGGCGCATACCGACATTGGTGAGATCGGGGCCGGTACGTTCGGAGCCAAGCAGTTCGGGTGTCTGATAGGCAAAGTCCCCTGGTGCCGACGGGCGGCCAAAGATCTTGTCCTCGGGCAGCGGCCGCACCTGTTGGGTGTGACAATAACTGCAGCCATTGGCGACGTAGACCTCGCGTCCTTCGGCCTGCAAAGCGGTCAGAGGCACGACCCCCGGACCAGGTGGCGTTTTGGATAGCTCGATGCCGGGCAACACGCCCATCAACAACGCGAGGCACGCGTAAATCAGCGTTGAGCCACCCGCAATCAGCACGAGTTTATTCATACAGCGGCTCCCTCAGTGTGCAGAGATGCCAGTGGCGCAGCGGTGGCCGCCGGGCCAAAGCTCATGCGCCACACATTCCAGGCAAACACGATGTGGCTGAGAAACATTAGCGCGCCGCCGATGCCACGCCACACCCAGTAGGGCTGGATGTCCACCACCGACTGGATGAACGGCAGGCCGTGTATCCAATCCAGGCCCTGTATGGTGCCGCCGATCGACAGCGAAATCACGTAGATGAAGCTGCCCACCACTGCCGTCCAGAAATGCAGGCGCAGGCCGAGCTGACCGGGCGCCTTGCCCGTCGCCAGCGGCAGCAGCGCGTACACCCCACCCCAGATCGCGAAGGTGACGAAGCCATACATGGTCCAGTGTGAATGCCCGACCGTGAAGTTGGTCAGATGCCACACCTCCTGCAGCGAGCGGAACGCCTCGAACGTGCCCTGGGTGGACCCCGCCAGATAGCCGATCACGCCGACAAAAATGAACATCAACGGATAGGAATGCACCAGATCGCGCAATCGCCCGCGCATGGTCAGCAGAAAATTGGCGCTGCCGCCCCACACAGGCACCAGCATAGCCACGCTGAAGACGATGGCGGTGGTCTGCAGCCACCAAGGCAGCGGGCTGAACAAAAAATGATGCGCACCGATGATCGGATAGAAGACGAGATTGGTCCAGAACGCAAATACGCCGAGCGCGTAGGAATAGATCGGCCGGCTCAACAATTTGGGCAGCGCGTAATAGAAAACGCCGAGCGCCAGCGGCGTGAACCACATGCCCACGGCGTTATGCATGTAAAAGCCGGAAACGGACACCTGGCCCAGGCCATACTGGTACCACGGCAGGATGGCCACCACCGCGATGATACAAGTCCACAGCACGCCGCCGATGGTGTACCAGTTGGAAAGATAGATGTCCTTGGTGCTGCGCCGCGCGACGGTGCCGATGAGGTTCCAGGCGGTGATCACCAGCGCGGCGAGAAAAATCAGTCGGATCGGCCATGGCCACTCGCGATATTCTAGATTACCGTCGTTGTGGCCAAGATCCAGCGCAATGGTGCCAGCCAGCGCGGCCACATTGAACAGGACCAATCCGATCCACGCCAGTTTGACGCTGTACAGCCGCGTGCCGGAACTGCGCGCGGCAACATAATAGGCAAGCCCGACCAGTGCCAGGCTGGCCCATCCGTAAAACGTCGCGTTGGTATGAATCGGACGCAGGCGCCCGAACGTCAGCCATTCACCGGGAGCAAAATCCGGCGCGCCGAACTTGTACGCGAGGAGCACGCCGACTGCCGTGGCAAACAACAGCCAGAAGGTGGCCGTTACCGTATAGCCGACGAACATCGATGCCAGCGCCCGATCGTCCTTGTCGCTAGCGCTCGATTGATGTGCCGCTACGCTTGTCTGCATCACCCTGGATTCCGTTCAGCGGCCGCTAACGTGGCCAGCTGTGGCTGGACGCGTCATCCACGCGTTGATCGGATACCAGCGGCGTGACGAGCCGCCGGGGGGCGTCGTCGTTACGTTCTTCTGTGGCATGTTTGCTCCTCAAATTATATGCTAATCAAAGTACGCTTATCTTGCCACGCGCAATTTCTAGCTCCCGGGGAATTACTGGCCACCTATTCGTTCCTATCCTCGATGTCGAATTCGTGGGCGTAGCAAACCGGGGAACTGTATTGTTGTGCGGCGCGGGTGTTGCGCCCGATTTCCTCGCGGAGCTGGTGGTTGCCTTCGCGAGCGATGTGATTGCGCTCTGCGGCAATGCCGCTTGCAAGCTCTGCGACTCTTGCGTGGTCCGTGATCAACTCCAAACCAGCCTGACCTACGACATGAACACCTGCTTCCGTCACGATGAAGTCCATGGGAATGTCGTGCGGCTGCGGCTGGATCGTGGATATTCTGGACAATTCGAACGCCACGCCGATTTTGAGCGGTTGCGGCGCCATGGCGGCGAGCGTCCGGTCGAAGTAGCCGCCACCGTATCCGAGTCGGTAGCCGTGCAAATCGAAACCGATCGGCGGAATGAGCAGCGCCTGGGGCGTCAGCACTTCGGTGCCATCCGGTACGGGAAGGTTAAACACACCCTTTGTCGTGTCGACCCCCGGCCACCACTCGCGGAATTGTAGCGGCGCGCCTTTTTGCATTACGACCGGGAGTGCCGCTCTGGCGCCGCGCTCTCTTAGTCGGTGGATCGCAAAACGTGGATCGAATTCACCCTGGAATGGCCAGTAGCAACCCACCACCAAGCTATGCAAAAACGGGAATCCTTCGAGCAGCGATGCGGTGATTGCATCAGCCCACTCGCGGCGCTGATCCGCCGTCACCGCCACGCGTCGCGCAAGAAGTTCGGTACGCTGTTCTTTTCTCCATTGTTTGATGCTATCCGGCATGGTCATTGGGTCATTCCTTTCGGTTAGAGTGTCTTAAAGGACGGCGCGAAGAACTCGTTATGCAACGCCGGCTATTGCCCGCGACGCATGCCGTGCCGGCTTCGCGCTCAACCCGGTTTGCCATCCGCGCGCGGACGCAGGTAAGCCGGAACATATTTCCAGGCCCAACCCGTGAACGCGGCCAACCAAACCAGGATGGCCGCGGTCACCAGCCATGCGTATCCGTGCAGCCATAGTTCGGCGCCCAGCCGCAGCAGCGTTGCGGTTTGCAGCAGCCAGAACAGCCGCCACGTTGCATCGTCGGCCACCAGTGGGCGGCCGGAGTGTCCGCAGGTAACGCGCGTTACCATCGCAAACACAATCGAAGCGACGAAACCCATGGTGGCCGCGTGCAAAGGCGCCAGGCTGATGCCGCGTGCGCCAGTGAAAGCCAGCATCGCATCGGCGGCGTACAGCGCGTACGCAATGCCGAGCCAGACAAAGCCCACGTGAAGCATGGCGAGCAAGCGGATGCGCAGGCTTTGCATCAAGCCCCAGCGCAGGCCGAGCCAGAACAGGAAGGCCGCGGCTGGAGCATCCAGCAGCCACGCGACGCGGCTTAGGCCGGCCAGTTCCATGGCGCCGTGCCCCACTGAAGCGGCGAGAAAACACCACAACACCCAGTACGGGCGCCACGCAGCGATCGACGGAATGGCCGACGCGGTAAAGAACGGCAGCATGCGATGGACCACAACCAGAAGCACCGGAATCACGAACCACCACAGCCCGGCGACCGTTACCCAGGCGAACCAGTGCAGATTGTCGCCGAAGCACAGCAGGGCATAGATCGCGAGGCCGGCGACGCCGGGCAGCATGAATGTCAGTACCAGCATTGCGTGCTTGCGGTCGGCCGCTTTGCTTTGCCGGATCAGGCGCCCGAAAATCAGCAGGTAGCTCGCCCAGCATGCGCATAACACGAGCGCAGCAGCGCCGGAGGCGGGCATCGAGAAAAAGGACAGCATGATCAAGGCGGCGCCGCCCGCAAACGCGAGCAACGCAGCAGGCAGCAAGGCCGGCGCATCCGGTCCTTTCACCCCGAGCCAGGCCGGACCGGCGGTAAACATAAAGCCGAACATGTACATGGGTAGGAATGTATAGAGCATCGCCATCGCATGCACGAAGGTCGGCGCAATCGCGCCCTGCATCGCGGTGCCGAACAGCCGCAGCACCAGCACCACAGCCCACCAGGCCGAAGCGTACAGCAGCAGCAAGGTTGCCAGGAAGAAGAACAGGCGGTGCGGCGCGGCCTCAATCCAGCTGAGGCTGGCGCCGTCCGGCTTCGGGTTCGACATCGGATTCGCCTCCGGTTCAGCTGACATACGGGACCACCGATTTTGTGACCGCCACGGCGACGATGTAGGCGAAGACCAGCAGGGCGCCCCAGAATGCCGTGATGCGAACCACGCGCGTACGCCCGCGCTTGAGGGCAATCGTGCCGAGAACGATGTAGGCAATGAGCCCAAGAACTTTGGCTGTAAGCCAACCTTGCACCAGCGGGTATTGCCGGATCATCACAGCCAGCGCAATCGCGCTTGCGAGCAGCACGGTATCCACCGCATGCGGCGCTATGCGCACCCAGCGGCGAGCCAGTAAGGGGGAGCCCTGCAGCATCCATATGCCGCGCAGCACAAAGCCCGTGACCGAGAGCGCGGCGCAGCTTACATGTACATATTTGAGCAAGATGTAGGTCGCAGCCAAACGGGTAGCCCTATTGAACTCTGCCGTGTTGGTGGAGCGTGCGGAGACTAGCGGTTTTCACTGAGTCCGACTGTCGCTTTTTTTCTCGAGTTCCGCCACGCGCGCCCGAAGGGCGCTGTCCGCAAGGTGGCGGGCGGTGCAATCGCGGCCTACGGCCAGCGCGCCGGCGATCGCGCCGGCTCCGTTCCGGATCAGACCGAAGCTCAGTTCCACGTACAGTTTGCTGCCATTCTTGTGGACTGAGCGCGTGGTCAGCGCGCGGCCTCCCAACTTGGTCTGGCCGCTGTCGATCGCCCGGCGAAAGCCCTCCCAGTGAGCGCGCCGCAGCCGCTCCGGAATGATCACATCCAGGCTGCCGCCGAGAACTTCGGCGGCGGTGTAACCGAACACGGTTTCGGCAGCACGGTTCCAGACCTGGATCGCGCCTTCGCGATCGGCGAAGATAATCGCATCCGGAGCCTGTTCCACGATAACCTGAAACAAATTGAAATTGGCATTCTCGAACTCATGAGGCGGTTGCATTCTGTTTCCTTTTCTTGATGCTTTACAGCAAGAAGAGGCCCGCGGATTAGCGCGGGGCCGGTTCCGGGCAGTCTGCGTTGAGCGCGGGCATGACGAATGTACCCTGCGATGACAGGTGCTCGGCACGATGCAGATGCGCCAGTTGCTTCAGGCAATGTTCGCCCTTGCTGGACAATTGCACCTCCACCAGGCGAAGGTCACCGCGGCTGCTGTTCCGCACCACCAAGCCAGCCGTCTCGCACCTGGAAATCAGTGCCACGACCCCGTGATGCTTCGCCTGCAAGCGTTCAGCGAGTTCCACCACCGTCGCCCACTCTCGGCCGGGAAAACCCTTAATTTGGAGCATTAGTTGATATTGAAGCGGGGTTATCCCCTTCCCGCGCGTCGTCTCTTCGCTGAACCGCAGAAAACGGCGCAATTGATAGCGGAATTGCGCGAGCACCTCGTATTCCCCTTTTGACATCCTGTGCTCCGACAGTTTCATATGCTCACTTTTCATTTTGCTAATATATCACAATATGATATATTGGTCAAAGTTCGAGCCGGACGTGGAATCGTTTGTTATCTCTCCGGGCGCGTCCGTTGCGTGTCGCAAAGCGTTCGCCGGCCTGAATGCACAATCGTATCGCCTGCCGACGTGTCGGCGTTTTTGGAACGCATCGAGAGTCTGTGAAGCTCAATATCCTGTCCGATCTGCATCTGAGCCTGGGCGCGTTGGAGATACCGCGCAATGACGCCGATGCTGTCATCCTGGCGGGGGACGTCGCCCGGGCGAGGGAGGTAGTTTCCTGGGCATCTGGGTTTGCCAAACCGGTACTTTTCGTCCCCGGGAACCACGAGTTCTACGGCGGCAGCATTGCGGGCGGCGCGGATGAGCTCAAGCAGCTGTGCGCGGGAACCAACATTCGTCTGCTCGACAAGGGCGAAGTCATCATCGAGGGGGTGCGCTTTCTGGGAACCACGCTGTGGACGGATTTCATGCTGTTCGGCGAGGGCGATAAACGCACCGCGGCGATACGGGAAGCACTGGGTTTCATGCGCGATTTCAGCAGGATTCGCGTTGGCGAAGCAGCGAAAACGCTATTCACTCCTGCCGATTCAGCCGCGTTGTTCAAGGTCCAGGCTGGCTGGCTGGAAGGCAAGTTGTCCGAACCGCATGCCGGGCCGACCGTGGTCATCACCCATCATGCTCCGTCGCGAAAGAGCATCCATCCGAGGTTTTCCGACTCGCTTCTGAACGCGTGCTTCGTTTCCGATGCCGAGCATCTGATCGACGGCGAACGCGCGCAGCTTTGGGTACACGGACATACCCACGACAGCTTCGACTATTTCCTGAACGGCACGCGGGTGGTGTGCAACCCGCGTGGTTATGCAAAGGACGGGGTGAACGAGAATCCGCTGTTCGATCCGAATTGTATGGTCGAAATCGGCTAGCGAATACTCTAGTGTTCCGGAACATTGCGGTACGACCAGCGCAACCCTCAATCAGTGAAAGGACATGAATCATGATAGTGACCGCATTGACCGAACTGTTTGGACTGCAGCACCCGATCATATTGGGACCTATGGGCGGGGTCTCAGGCGGTAAGCTTGCGGCAACCGTTTCCAACGCCGGCGGACTGGGGTTGGTTGGCGGAGGTTACGGTGATCCGGCGTGGCTGCGTACCGAGTTGTCCCGCGTTCGGGAAGAGACGCAGCGGCCTTGGGGGGTCGGCTTGATCACCTGGTCGGCGAATCCCGCGGTGCTTGACTTGGTGCTTAGCTACCGGCCGCACGCGGTCATGCTCTCCTTCGGTGATCCGAGGCCCTACGCTGTTGCGATAAAGTCGGCACGGTGCAAGCTGATATGCCAGGCGCAGGGCCTGGAAGAAGCGCAGCTGGCGCAGGAGGCAGGGGCCGACCTCATCGTGGCCGAGGGCACCGAAGCCGGAGGGCACGGCGGTGGTCGCGCCACGCTGCCCTTGGTGCCGGCGGTGGTGGATGCGGTGGCGCCGACACCGGTGGTAGCGGCCGGCGGCATCGCCGATGGCCGCGGTCTGGCGGCGGCGCTGATGCTGGGCGCCCAAGGAGCGCTGATCGGAACGCGCTTTTATGCAAGCGCGGAAGCCATCGGCCACGAACGGGCGAAACAGCGCATCGTCGCGGCGCGCGGCGATCAGACTGCGCGCACACGTATTTTTGACATTATCAGGGGTTACGCGTGGCCCCCGATTTACACCGGGCGTGCGATTCGCAACGGCTTCATGGAACGCTGGGACGGCCGTGAGAATCATATGGCGAACATCCTGGAAACCGAACGCGTCGGCTATCAGGCGGCTACCCGCGACGGCGATTACGATACGGCGGTGGTCTGGGCCGGCGAGGCGGTCGACCTGATCCACAGCGTGGAGAGCGCATCCACGCTCGTGTCCCGCATCAGCGCGGAGGCGGAGGCGCAACTGCGTGGCGGTGCCAAGCTCGTGCGATAGGTGTCGGAGACGATTGATAGTGCGGCATCGCCCACAAGAGGGAATACGGCTAATTGAGCAAGGCCCGGTCTAACTGGAAGGAGTATTTGCCATGGAACAGCACATGTATCCCGATGTTTCGAAAGATCTGGCGCAAAAAAGACGCGAGCTTGCACCAGAGATCTACGGCGCTTTCCGGGCGTTCGGCCAGCGCGTGTTCGCCGATGGCGCGCTACCGTCGAAAACCAAGGAACTCATCGCGGTTGCGGTGGCGCATGTGACCCAATGTCCCTATTGCATACGTGGACATACCGAACTCGCAATGAACAAGGGTGCGACCGAAGAGGAGGTAATGGAGGCGATTTGGGTTGCCGCCGAGATGCGGGCCGGTGGTGCCTACGCGCATTCGCTCCTCGCGATCGAAGCGATGAATCAGGCAAAAGCCAAGTCCGGTGCGTGAGGCGATGCAATGACCGAGCGCATAGCCGCATGGCAGTGCATCGGCTGCGGGCGGATCGAGGGTGCGCAACCTTGTGTCGGAATTTGCCAGGACCGAAGGACGGATTTCGTTTATGCATCCGACCACGACGAGGTGCTTGCGCAGCTGGCGTTCGAGCGCGAGCGGGCGGAGGCCCTGGCGGCGCTGGTTCGCCAGCTTGCATGCACGACGCCGCGCAAGGATGACTGGGAACGAACCTATCGCGCGTTGCAGGTGCGCGCGCGGGAGGCTCTGCGGTCGCCAGCTCGGGACCAACAATCCCAGGGATCGCCATTTAGGTAGTGCATGTTGATTACAACCACTTTTTATGCGGGAGTTTCCCGGGGCGCCTGTCCGCTGCCAGACACCGTGCAGTGAAATTCAGAAGTAGCGCATGTAGACACTGGCAGTCATCAATACGAATGAATAAGGAATTGTGATGGCTCAGACTCATATACTCGGATATCCACGCATCGGCGCGCGTCGCGAGCTGAAGATTGCGCTGGAAGCGTTTTGGCGTAAGGAAGTCGATGAATCCGATTTGCGGCGCGTGGCCGCCGAGCTGAAGCGGCAACGCTGGCAGGCGCAGCAGAAAGCGGGGTTGACGTACATCACCGCCGGCGATTTCGCCTTCTACGACCAGATGCTGAGTCAGACTGCGTTGTTGGGTGCGTTACCCGAGCGCTTCGGCTTTGACGCATCGCAGCTCACCTTACCGCAGTACTTCGACATGGCGCGCGGCAATGTGAAGCAACCGGCGATGGAAATGACGAAATGGTTCGACACCAATTATCACTACCTGGTGCCGGAGTTGGGTCCGCATACGCGCTTTAGTCACGGTCTGGCGGATTTTTTCCACGAAGTGCGGGAGGCGCAGGCGCTGGGAACGTCTGTCAAACCGGTTCTGGTGGGGCCGGTGACCTGGCTGTACCTTGCCAAGAGCCATGTTGCGGGCTTTGACCGGCTGAACCTGCTGCCGGCGCTGGTGCGCGCCGTCGCTGGCATCCTGCATCGCCTGAGGCAAAGCGGCGTGCAATGGGTGCAACTCGACGAGCCCGCGCTATGCCTGGATTTGGAGCCGCAGTGGCTCGCGGCGTTTGCCACAGCGTATGCCGAGATCGACCGCGTGCTCGCCGGGGCCGGCCCCAAGCTGCTCCTGGCAACGTACTTCGATGGCGTGGCTGAAAATGCTGCGCGCCTCATGCAGCTCCCGGTCCAGGGCTATCACATCGACCTGGTGCGTGCACCGGAGCAACTGGCCACCTGGCGCGTGGCGCTGCCGGCCGACCGGGTGTTGTCGGTGGGCGTGATTGATGGCCGCAACATCTGGCGTACCGACCTCACGCGCGTGCTGCACTCGCTGCAGCCGCTGCATGCCGAATTGCGCGATCGGTTGTGGCTCGCGCCCACATGCTCGCTCGCGCACGTGCCGGTTTCGCTGGCCCAGGAAGGCAGGCTCGAGGCCGATGTACGTGGTTGGTTGGCTTTTGCGGAAGAAAAACTCGTTGAGTTGCGCACACTTGGCCGCGCTCTCAATGAAGGCGAACATGCGGAGGCCGGCGCGCTGGCGGCATCAGATGCGGCAGTGGCCGCGCGACGTGGCTCCGCGCGCGTGCACAATCCGTCTGTGAAAACGCGCGTGGCCGCCATCAGCCGGTCCATGTCAGAGCGCCAGTCACCGTTTGCGCAGCGAATTGTTGAGCAGCGCGCAGCACTCAAGCTGCCGCCACTGCCCACCACCACCATCGGCTCCTTCCCGCAAACGCCCGCCATTCGGCGCGCTCGCGCGGCCTACAAACGCGGAGAAACCAGCGCGCTCGACTACCTGGATAGCATGCATGCCGAAATCCATCTCGCGGTGAAGAAGCAAATCGCGCTGAACCTGGATGTGCTGGTCCACGGCGAGCCTGAACGCAATGATATGGTCGAGTACTTCGGTGAGCAACTGCGAGGCTACGCCTTCACCGAATACGGCTGGGTGCAAAGCTATGGTTCACGCTGCGTTAAGCCGCCCATCATCTATGGCGATGTGTCGCGCCCCAAGTCGATGACAGTGGAGATCACACGCTATGCTCAGTCGCTCACCGATAAGCCGATTAAAGGCATGTTGACGGGTCCGGTGACGATGCTTCAATGGTCATTTGTGCGCGACGACCAGCCGCGCGAACTGACTGCGACGCAACTCGCGCTGGCGATCCGCGACGAAGTCGCCGATCTCGAACAGGCGGACATTCGAATCATTCAGATCGACGAGCCCGCGTTTCGCGAAGGCCTGCCGTTAAAGGCACGTGACTGGGCACGCTACTTGGAATGGGCGGTGCGAGTTTTTAAACTCTCGGCCTGCACGGTGCGCGACGACACGCAGATCCACACGCATATGTGCTACTCGGAATTTAACGACATTTTGTCGTCGATTTCCGCACTTGACGCCGATGTGATCACCATCGAGACCTCGCGCTCGGCCATGGAGCTGCTCGACGGATTTGGCAAGTTCAAGTATCCCAACGAAATCGGTCCAGGTGTCTACGACATTCATTCGCCGCGTGTGCCGACGGTGGACGCAATGGTAAAGCTGCTCGAACGAGCCTGTGAGGTGATTCCGCCAGAGCGATTGTGGATCAACCCCGACTGCGGGCTGAAAACCCGCGGCTGGCCTGAGACGGAAACGGCGCTGCGAAACATGGTGCTGGCTGCCCAGGTGATGCGCCAACGCTTGCAGCGCGACGCCAAGGAGTTGAGGGGGACCTTCGCGTGAATGCTGGCGCTGGACGGCCGGGGGCCATCGGGCATTCGCTTAAACCTTGGTCAGACTCATCGCGATTGCACCCGAGTGCGGCGGACAAGTTGTGCCATTTAAACCCGCGCGTGCGCGACCCCGGATATGTGTCGGGTACGGTCGAGCGACGGCGCCCTAGCGCGATCCGCGGGCGGTTGGAAACGATCACGGGGCGCAGCATGGCAGGAATATGTATCGGATATATTGCAATGTGGGTAAACTGCGACTAGAATAAACATGTATGCGAAATATAGGTAATGTGTCGCAATCGCCATTGAGGCGCCTGATTCCATCGAAGAACTTCGCACGTCCGCAATCAGCGATCGCGGGAACTTGCGCGACGTTTGTTGAATGGCACCGCGCGGCGGGACCGAGCGAAGCGCACGAGGAGCGCAATCATCTCGACCTTGACTGATTCGGGCGCACTTGTCGCCTCCACGGAAGCGACACCCGACGCGATGCCGCTGGCCGGTAATGGGCAAGGACCAGCGGCGCCCGCGGCCCGCTATACGCTCGAGACCGTCCTCGCGATCCGCCGTTGGACGCCTAACCTGCTGTCTTTTCGCGTCAGTCGGCCGTCCGGATTTCGCTTTAAGCCGGGGCACTATGCACGGCTCGGCCTCAATAGTGCGGCCAACGACGTGGTTTGGCGGCCCTTCTCGGTCGTCTCGGCCGCGCGGGACCGTCAGATCGAATTCTTCACCGTCCTTGTTCCCGACGGCAAATTCTCCGGTCTCCTGGCGAAGACCCACGAGGGCGATGCGATTTGGATAGAGAAGGCCAGCTACGGCTTTATGACTATCGACCAGTTCGCACCAGGGAAAGATCTCTGGCTTCTCGCGAGTGGCACCGGACTGGGCCCATTCCTTTCCATCCTGCGCGACCCGATGACGTGGCAGGCATACGACAACCTCGTCCTCGTCCATAGTGTTCGCCACGTCGGCGAACTCGCCTACCGCGATGAGATCGCGGCGATTCCGCAGGAGTCATTACGGGCGGGGTCGCACGCGCGACTGTCTTACGTGCCTGTCGTCACCCGGGAACCCTTTGCCGGCGCTCTGGCAGCGCGTATTCCGCTTCTGATCGAGGACGGCCGACTGGAACAGACCGCGGGGATGAAACTTGATTTGAAACGTTCGCGGATCATGGTGTGCGGCAATCCTGAAATGGCGCGCGATCTGCGTCGGCAACTCACGACGCGCGGCTTCCGCATCAACCGGCGCGCCACGCCCGGGGAACTTGTGTTCGAGAACTACTGGCAGGGTGTACCACCATGACCTATGTGGTAACTGAGTCATGCATCCGCTGCAAGTACACTGATTGTGTCGATGTTTGCCCAGTGGACGCGTTTCGCGCGGGTGTCAACTTCCTCGTCATTGACCCGGACGAATGCATCGACTGCATGCTGTGCGTTCCGGAATGCCCGGTGGAGGCCATCTTCGCCGAGGGTGACGTTCCGGCGGATCAGCGCGACTTCGTCGCGCTTAATGCCGAACTTGCGAAACAATGGAAACCGATCGTGACGAAGGAATCTGCATTGCCTGATGCCGATGTATGGGCACAGGTCAAGGACAAGCTCGACCAGTTGGTGCGGTGAGTGCTCGGTCCATGAAACGCAGTCAGACATTGATTTCGCTGTCGCGCAGACATCACGCGGCACTGGCGATTGCTCGCCGTGCCGTCGCTGCCTCCCGCAAGGTCTCCTTGATGCGTGAGTTCGCCGTTGCGTTTCCGGATCTATTCGCACGCCAACTGAAGCCGCGCTTCCGCATCGAGGAGCAGCTGCTGCTGCCGCTGCTGCGTGACGCCGGCGAGCATGCGCGCGCTGCGCGGATACTCGAGGAACATCGGCAGCTGCGCACCCTCGCGCATGCTACCGGGCGCGGCGACCCGGATAGTCTCGAGTCCTTCGGCTTGCTGCTTGAGGCGCACGCCTGGTTCGAGGAGCGCGAACTGTTTCTGCTCCCCGAAGCAATTCTCCCGGCGTCGGCGCTTGCCGCTGTTGCGGCTCGCGTCGCCGCCATACCCATACCGCACGTTTCAGCCACCACAGGAGCCCAAGCCATGGCCACCGCTCCCATCGCCACCTCTCGCGCGATGCAATCTATCCATTCGACGCCCGCGTCTTCGGCAAATGGTTCCGGCATGCCGCGATTTTCGGCGCGTTGGATGCGTTGACATCCGGCGAAACGATGCGCTTCGTCAATGACCACAACCCACGACCACTGCTCGACCAACTCAGCGCGCGGTCCGGCGAAAGAATCAGTATTCGCTATGTGCGGCGCGAGCCCGAGGTGATCGCAATCGACTTCGTGAGGGCCTGACGCTATGCCGGCGCATGCACATTCTTCAGTCTTCGCCGATGCTGGAGCGGAATCCGCCTCTCACCGAATATGGAGCTTTTGCGGCAGAAGCGTAAGCCCAGTCAGGGGACCTCACCGCCCCCTTGGCATGGTGGACCTGCGCGTGCCGAGGAGCAGATCAGACAGATCGATCATGTCGTAGGCCGTACATCGGACGCAGTGCGGGGCGCTCGCCGTGACCTGCGCCGGATGATTGGCAACGATGACGTCGGGGCAATTACTGCGTGGGAAATGGTCACCAAGTTGTGGAAGCTACGGGGAAATCATGAATAACAATCTGGGACGACTGACTGGTGGCCTGCTGCTGGCACTCAATACTGGGCTGGCCTCCGCCGACTACCGAGTCAATTTTCAGACTCCCGTGACTCCGGTCGCGAGCGACATCTACCATCTGCACATGCTGATGATGTACGTCATCGTGGTGATATTCTGCCTCGTCTTCGGCGTGATGTTCTACTCCATCTATGCCCACCGCAAGTCCGTCGGGCACAAGGCCGCGCAATTCCACGAGAACATCACCGTGGAAATCATCTGGACCATAATCCCGTTCCTTATCCTCATCGGTATCGCCTGGCCAGCGACCAAGGTCGTGATTGCCTACAAGGATACGGCCGACCCGGACATCACGATCAAGGCCACCGGCTACCAGTGGAAATGGGGCTACGACTACCTCAAGGGCGAAGGCGCGGGCATCTCGTTCCTTTCCACACTCGACACACCGCAGGACGAGATCTACAACCGCAAGCCGAAGGACGCACACTACCTGCTCGAGGTGGATCACCCGCTGGTGGTGCCGGTGGGCAAGAAAGTGCGCGTCCTGACGACCGCCGATGACGTGATCCACTCTTTCTGGGTGCCGGCCTTCGGCATCAAGCAGGACGCCATTCCGGGTTTCGTGCGCGATACCTGGTTCAGGGCCGATAAGGAAGGCACCTACCGTGGCCAGTGTGCCGAACTGTGCGGCAGGGGCCATGGCTTCATGCCGATCGTGGTCAAGGTGGTGTCGCAGGAACAGTACACCCAGTGGGTCGCCGAGCAGAAGCAGAAGTCCGCCGCCGCGGAGGATACGAACAAGCAGTGGACGCTGGCCGAACTGAAGGCCAGGGGCGCAAAAGTGTATGCCGCCAATTGCGTGGCCTGCCACCAGGCGAACGGAAAGGGGCGGCCGCCGATGTTCCCGGCGCTGGACGGTTCCAAGATCGCGACCGGCCCCAAAGCGGCGCATATCAACAGGGTGCTCAACGGCAAGCCAGGCACTGCGATGGTGGCGTTCGGCAAGCAGTTGTCGGACACCGACATCGCCGCCGTGATCACCTATGAGCGCAACTCCTGGGGCAACAAGATGGGAGACATGGTGCAGCCGGCAGAAGTCAAAGCAGCGCGCAAGAAGTAACAATTCGAATTCCAGGAGAAACGCATGAGCGCAGTCATCGATACCCCCCTCGGTCACGCAGCGGATCACGACGATCACGCGCATCCTCCCTCGGGATTTATGCGTTGGGTGACGACCACCAACCACAAGGACATCGGCACGATGTACCTGTGGTTCTCGTTCACCATGCTGCTGGTAGGAGGCGCGCTGGCGATGACCATTCGCGCCGAATTGTTCGAGCCCGGCCTTCAGATCGTAACGCCGGAGTTCTTCAATCAACTCACCACCATGCACGGCCTGATCATGGTGTTCGGCGCGATCATGCCGGCTTTCGTCGGCTTCGCCAACTGGCAGATCCCGATGATGATAGGCGCGCCCGACATGGCGTTCGCGCGCATGAACAACTGGAGCTTCTGGCTGCTGCCGGTGGCGGGGACGCTGCTGATCGCCTCGTTTTTCGCCCCGGGCGGCGCCCCCGCGGCTGGTTGGACCATCTACGCGCCGTTGTCCATCCAGATGGGCCCGGGCATGGATCTCGGCATATTCGCCCTGCATATCATGGGCATCTCCAGCATCATGGGCTCGATCAACATCATCACCACCATCCTGAACATGCGCGCCCCGGGGATGACGCTGATGAAAATGCCGATGTTCGTGTGGACCTGGCTGATCACCGCTTACCTGCTGATTGCGGTGATGCCGGTGCTCGCCGGTGCCATCACCATGACGCTGACCGACCGCCATTTCGGTACCTCGTTCTTCAACGCGGCCGGCGGCGGCGACCCGGTGATGTTCCAGCACATTTTCTGGTTCTTCGGCCATCCCGAGGTCTACATCATGATCCTGCCGGCATTCGGCATCATCAGCCAGGTGATCCCGGCATTCTCGCGCAAGCCGCTGTTCGGCTACGCCTCGATGGTGTACGCCACGGCGTCGATCGCGATCCTGTCCTTCATCGTCTGGGCGCACCACATGTTCACCGTGGGGCTGCCGACCGCCGGGCTCCTGTTCTTCATGTACTCCACCATGCTGATTGCGGTGCCCACCGGGGTGAAGGTGTTCAACTGGCTCGCCACCATGTGGAGGGGCTCGATGACCTTCGAGACGCCGATGCTGTTCGCGGTCGGCTTCATCTTCGTGTTCGTAATAGGCGGGTTCACCGGACTGATGCTGGCGATCATGCCGGTGGACGTGCAGTTGCAGGATACCTACTACGTCGTCGCGCATTTCCACTATGTGCTGGTGGCAGGCTCGCTGTTCGCGATATTCGCTGGCACTTATTTCTGGATTCCGAAGTGGACCGGCCGCATGTACGACGAAACCCTGGGCAAGTGGCACTTCTGGCTGTCGATCGTGTTCTTCAATATCACGTTTTTCCCGATGCACTTTCTCGGACTCGCCGGCATGCCGCGGCGCGTTCCCGACTATGCCAGCCAGTTCACCAATTTCAACCAGATCGTCAGCGTGGGCGCGTTCGGCTTCGGCCTGACCCAGCTGCTGTTTCTGTACATCGTGTTGAGATGCAGCGTGTTCCGCAAGGGCGAGAAAGCGCCGGCGAGGCCATGGGAAGGCGCCGATTCCCTGGAGTGGACGCACCTGCCGAGCCCGGCGCCCTATCACAGCTTTCATGAGCAGCCGGAAGTGAAGTGATGGTTGGTGACAGCATGAGCGGCGGGAACCCGAAAAACACGAGAACTGCACTGATCCTGACCGGGTTGGCGCTCGTGTTCTTCGTTGCGGCCGTGCTCAAGTACTGGTTGTGGAAATGAGCGTGCCACTTGTCGCTGTCATTGCCTCCCACAGGCGCAGTGGCCTCGTCCACGCGATTAACAAGCGCCCGCCGGATCAGCTAAGACACTACAGATGCCCCGGAGAGGCAGCAGTTCACTTCAAATCGAATGGCGCGCTGTCTCGAGAAAGAGGTCCTCCGGGCTTTCGGCTGCGACAATCGGCGCGGTCGCGCGATAGCGCTTGCGCATCTCAGGATAGCCGGTTATTAGCTTATGGCAAATAGTTCGTTTCGCCTGAAGGCACGAGAGTTCATACTGAACTGCAGCGACGGTTTAACGATCATCGCATTCACAACACCTATCCCAGAAGGAGCACGAACATGACATTGCAATTGGGCGATAACGCCCCTGATTTCGAACAGGATTCAAGCGCAGGGAAGATCCGGTTCCATGAATGGCTGGGCAGCAGCTGGGGTGTGCTGTTCTCGCATCCGGCAGACTTCACACCAGTTTGCACCACGGAACTTGGCTACACTGCCAAGCTCGCCGATCAGTTCAAAAAGCGAAACGTCAAGGTGCTGGCTCTGTCGGTTGATCCCGTCGATTCACACAATAAGTGGATCAACGATATCAACGAGACCCAGCATACGGCGGTGAATTTTCCTATCCTTGCCGACGCGGACCGCAAAGTGTCGGCGCTCTACGACATGATCCATCCCAACGCCAGTCTCACGGCGACGGTACGTTCTGTTTTCATCATCGATCCGGCGAAGAAGATACGCCTCACGATCACCTATCCGGCCTCGACGGGGCGCAATTTCGACGAAATTCTGCGCGTCATTGATTCGTTGCAACTCACGGACAATTACAGCGTGGCAACACCGGTGAACTGGAAGGATGGCGAAGACGTGATCATTGCCCCTTCACTGCAGGATGCCGCGGTGCTCAAACAGAAATTTCCCAAGGGCTACACTGTGATCAAGCCGTATCTGCGCTATACGCCACAGCCGAACAAGTAAGAAGTGGTCGTACATGCCGCGCTTTGCCGCAACGGCCCAAGCCGTCGCGCTTTGCTTGGACGTGGTCACGAATTCAGCGTGTAGGAAGACGTGAACCGCTGTCTTGACGAGGGCGATCGATGCCGATCCGGATTTCGGCGATTATCGCAATACGTCGCCTCTTTGGGTGCTATTCTTCTTTGACGAAGTCGTATTTACCCACGCCTTGGATAAGCAGGAAGCGGCATGGTTCTTCGGACAAATTGGATACATGGTGTGCGATTGGAGGTGTCACGATGCTGGACCCGCCGGGAGCCAATTCGCGGCGTGTAGCGGGCGCGCGTGTTTCGACCAGCACGTTGCCTTCTAGGCAATAGTAGTGGTCCGTTACCTGGGTGTGATGGTGCCACGGGACGAATTGTCCTGGCCCGAGCACGTATTCCCGCACCAGCACGTCGGCGCCCTTCGCGATCACCGAAATCTTCTTCGCTTGGTAAGGGGGGAGTTGAATTTTGTTCATAACCACTCTCCGGATAGCGACGGCGCTCTCGTGGCTAGCGTTGCCCGAGCCTGCGGCGCTGGACCTCGAGTGAGGTCCAGCCGTCCGGAACCGTCAAAGTCGACGCGGGGGTGCCGATCACCGCGAATTCCGGTGCGGGGCCGAGAACCATCTGCCGTCTCCACACTGCTACCTGCGAATTCGCGGATTGCGTAATGACCGGCATGATTTCCCGCCACTTGACGCCGCGCGGGCGCGACAGCCAAAAAACTTTCGAGTTTGCAGGCATCTTATGCTCCTCGGCAACGAGGTAGTACAGCGCACCAATCCCGCCATGCTTGGTCATCCGTGCAATCACATCGTGCGGCTGTCCCATTGAGCCCGATACCGCGCGCTCATTCAAGGAATCGAGCGCCCAGGAACCTTCAAGCCAAGTCCAATCCTCATAACCGGCTTCACCCAACCACGGCGTTTGACCGATGGCATAGCTTGCGTTCGCCAATACCCCGGGAATCTTCGCATTTGCCAGCGCATCGTTGAAATGAAGGAGATTTCTTTCGTAATCCTCAGCCGCCAAATTATTCGGCATGGCGTGCCAATACACGTACGCAAGCATGCTTGCACCTCCTGAAGGTTGCTCCAAAGATTGTAACGAGAAAATTCTTGATTGGACAGGGAGAAAACGATCGATTTCGGTTGCGCTAGCGTATGGCAGAGTATCTTGGGTAATCGAGCACATGCCGAGGCCGCTGTGAACACGGTATTCCCGGCACGGCGCGGTGGCATATGCTCAGTGCGTGAACGGCCTGGCCCGCGGCCGTATGCTGCTGGTCATGGCCACCGCGACCAGCAATTCGCCTGGCTGCGGGCCGTCCGGGACCCGCACCTCGATGCAATGGTAACTTCCCTGGTGCTTGTCGATGGACTTGTGAGCGACTGGTACGTCGAGCGAGCTGCCCGCGGCGCAGCGTTTGGCGCCGCCTACCATCCAAAGTTCGCCCCTGGAAGCACTGCGCACCTCGTCGCCGAATAGTCGGGTATGTATCAGCACGTTCGCATGCTCGATCTCGCCCGACAGGCCGACCAGACTTCCTTTGCCGATACAGGCAACGCCATCGGCGCCTCCCAGCCGCCGCACGCACTCCTCGGCTAGGCCTTTTCCAAGACCGGGTGCGAGCTGTTCGATTCCTGCTGAGAGGTCGGCATCGGACGCGAGACCCAGCCAGGGATTATCGAACAGCGCACAGGCGACGACCTGCCTGAAAGGGTTGGCCAGCGTCCCGTTTTCCCAATACAGCACGTCTTCGAACACGACCATGCGCTTAAGCTTGTCAATCACGGCTAATCCTCCTTCAACGCGGGTGGGTGGCGCGGCGCGTCTCGTAGGCTTGAACATGCGCGTACGCGATCCCGAGCACGGGAGTCGCAATCGAGAGCCGCCGCGCGCGCGCCAGCATGTCGCCGAGAACGTGAGTCCCCTCGGTCGGGCCGCCACGCTCGATATCCCTGAGCATCGACGCGCTGAACGGCGATTTCTTGCTGGTGAGAAGATCGAGCGCCACGGACTGCCGCTCGGGCGAGACAGGAAACCGCGCGGCATCGGCGACCGCGCAGCATTCGGCATAAAGTTCGCGTGTGATGGCGTCCCCGTCGTCGGTGGCACAAATGTCGCCGACGACGGCGCGCATCAGGCAGGTCATCCCCGCGAGCGTGGCGAGCATCACCCACTTATCCCATGCCGCCTGCATGAGTTCTTCGGAGTAGATAATGTCGGCATTGATGCCGGCCAGGGCCGCGCGCAGATCGTCCATGCGGCGCGAGCGCCCTCCCGCAAGCTCGCCGAAGGTGAACGTGTGGAGCTCGTTGAGGTGCAAGATGTGGCCTTGGGGAGAGAGCGCTACCGCAAGGTGCGCGATGCCGCCTATTACGCGTTCCGCGCCGAATCTCGCTTTGAGCAGATCGTAGTGAGCGAGTCCATTGAGTAGCGGGATCATCATCGTTTGCGGACCGATCGCACCGGTGATTGCGTCGATCGCCGCCGGCACATCGTAGGCTTTGCAGGCGAGCAGGACCGCGTCGTATTCCAATATTGCGTCGCCTGTCACGGCGAAGCGAACCCGGCCATGGTAATCGCCCAGCGGGCTGCGCAGGACGAGCCCGGACTGCGCTAATTGCGCCGCCCTGGTCGGACGCACGAGGAAGGTCACCTCGGCGCCGCATTCGGCCAGGCGGGCGCCGAAATAGCCTCCGACACCGCCCGCTCCCAATATCAGGAATCGCATCAAGTCATCTGTCCACTGAAATGGATTCGACTATAGTGGTTGCGCGAGTGGGGGGCAAGCCCGCGCTGGCACGTTCACTGATCACCTCAATCGGCGCGAGGTTATAGCGAAATTGCGGGATCGCAGATTGCGCGGGATATCACCTTGGCGTAGGATCACGCGCTCGTTTCAATCGAGCATGATAAAGCAATGAGCGCCAGCACGACAGAACTCAGACACGACGCCGAAGTCATCGGCCTAGTCGGCTCTGCGCATCTGTTGTCGCATTTTCTGCAGCTGATTCTGGCGCCGCTGTTTCCGCTGCTCAAGAACGAATTCGGCGTCGGCTATGCCGCGCTCGGGCTGATGGTCTCGGTCATGTATACCGTCTCCGGCATCTCGCAGACCATGGCCGGCTTCATCGTCGACCGCTACGGCGCGCGCCGCGTGCTGCTGTTCGGCATGACCACGTTTTCTCTTGCGATGCTGCTCACCGGACTGGCGACCTCCTACTGGATGCTCGTTGCAGTGGCACTGTTGGCGGGCGTCGGCAACAGCGTGTTTCACCCGGCCGATTTTGGCATTCTGAACTCCAAAGTGAATCCAAAACGGCTCGGCTATGCGTTCAGCACGCACGGCATAGGCGGTAATTTCGGCTGGCTCGCCGCCCCTGTATTCAGCATCGGCATATCCAGCGTCTACGGTTGGCGTGCCGCGACGATCTCGGCCGGTGTCCTCGGACTGCTGATTACCGCGATCATCGCCAGCCGCTCGGTGCTATCCGGCGCACAGACTAATGCCGGCGGGCTCCGGCACAAGGCCGAGAGCGCGCGCGAGAGAGGTCTTAAGGATGACGTGCGCGCTCTCTTGTCCAAACCGGTGCTCAAGTGTTTCGCTTTCTTCACCTTCTACTCGATGGCCCTGGTCGGACTGCAGACGTTTTCGGTGTCAGTGACCACGGCCTTATATGGCGTGTCGCTGGTCGGCGCGAGCGCGGCGCTGACAGGATTGCTGTTTGGCGGTATCCTCGGCATCGTCGTGGGAGGCATTGCCGCCGCCCACAGCAGCCGCCACAATCTGGTCGCGGCGTCGGGCATGCTGATCGGCGCTGCGCTGACGCTGTTCCTCGCGAGCGGCGTGGTGCCGCTGTGGCTGCTGACGGGCACCATGACCATGGTCGGGTTTTTCATTTTTTCTACTCAGCCTTCGCGCGATATTCTGGTGCGCGGCGTGACGCCGCCCGGGGCGACCGGCAAAGTGTATGGCTTCGTCTACTCGGGCCTCGACTTCGGCGGATCGCTGTCACCAATGCTGTTCGGATGGATGCTCGATCAGCACCTGCCGCAATGGGTGTTCGGCGCGGCATCCATGTGCATGCTGGTTGCAGTTGCAACCGTGGTCACGCTGCGCGCGCGACGGACCGCGAAAGCCAAACCGGAGCTGGGCGCAATGCCGGAGAAATCGCCGCTGTAGCTAGCGCAGCAAGGGATTGCCGCCTTCCCTTGCGAAACACTGCCTTGACTCAGTTGCTCACGCAGGAGAAAGGCGGTCAGGAGAGCAGTATGACAGAGAACATCTATCCCAAATTCCGGGTTGGCGCAGTACAAGCGGGACCCGTCTTCATGGATCACGAGGCCACCGTCGATAAGGCGTGCGACCTTATCCAGGAAGCCGGACACAATGGAGCACGGCTCGTGGCCTTTCCCGAGGCCTTCATCCCGGCTTATCCCTACTGGTCTCGTTACCTTCCTCCGCTGCAGTCCACGCGCTACACCAAAGAGTTGATCAAGCACGCAGTTCAGGTACCCAGCCACACTACAGACCGCCTGGCTCAGGCGGCCCGCGATGCGGGTGTGTACGTCATCGTGGGCATCAATGAAAAGGTTGCCTGGGCCCACGGCACCCTGTTTAATACCAACCTGCTCATTGGGCCAAAAGGACAACTTTTGGGGCGTCACAGAAAGCTGGTTCCCACTCTATCCGAGAAACTTGTCTGGGCCTACGGCGATGGCAATGGCCTGCGTACCCACGAGACGGAACTGGGCCGCCTGGGCAGCCTTATCTGTGGGGAGAACGCCAACCCCTTGGCTCGCTTCGTCCTTATCGCCGACGGAGAGCAGGTTCACGTCGCAAACTACCTTGCCTTGCCAAAAGACGATACTGGCGGGTACAACCTGGCGAAAGACATCGAGATCCGCAGTGCGGCTCACTCGTTCGAGGGGAAGATTTTCACTGTCGTCGCCTCGCTGGTGATCAACCAAACGGTTATTGACTATTTTTCCGACCAAAAAGAGCTGCACGCACTACTGTCCAGCGGCAGCGTAGGCCATACTGCGGTCTACGGGCCATTGGGTCTGCCCGTAGCGGGCCCGCTGGAACAGGGTGTCGAGGGTATCTTGTACGCTGATATCGACCTGGAGGATGCCCTCATGCCCAAGCTGCGCCACGACATCGGCGGAAGCTATAACCGCTTCGACATCATGCGCGTGCTGATAAACCGGACTCCACACGAATCAGTGCGAGATACCATCGGTGTCACGCTTCAAACAAGGAACCAAATTACCGAGATGCGCCAGGCTGACCAACAAGGCGAAAAGTATTTCGCGCGAGACGATTGGGACACTGCAGGAAGTCGTTCTGGAAGTTCTGAACAGTAACCCAAAGCCAGTCAAAGCTACCCGCTCTCGTAATTTAGTCAAGTCACGAAGCGCAGCGGCTGCCAATGCAACAATGTCTTCAGGTGCCAATCGCCGTTTAGATGACGCCGCTCACTACGACGGCACAATCCAGCGCTCCATCCAACCGACTGCCGCACGGACCAGATCGGTGTTAGCCGGACTTCGCCACGAGTACTCTGTCGTGACAACAGTCGGCTGATTTATCCTTGGTGGAGTACAGGCGGAGCAGCAACGCCAACGCTGGCAAGCTAGTTCCATGGAGAAACAAATGACGAAAAAAATGCCGGCAAAAAAGCGATATGGGATGGTTAATTCCGACGAGCTAACGGTAATGACCGGGCTGCAGTTTGTTCAGGGCCTTGTCGACGGCTCGCTCCCTTTGAATACCATGGCTCGCGCGATTGGTTACGATATCGTCGAGGCGTCGCAGGGTCGGGTTGTTGTCACAGCCAATTCCTCGGAAAAGCATCTCAATCCAGAGGGCACGGTGCATGGCGGTGTCGCAGCAACCCTGCTCGATACATGCATGGGGCTTGCGGTCAGATCCATGCTCGAAAAAGGCTACGCTTCAACAACGCTCGAGTTCAAGATTTCCTTTTTACGACCGATTACGAAGGAAACGGGCCTACTGAGAGCTGAAGGAAGCATGCTAACGCGCGGACGCCGCATTGGCGCCGCCGAAGGGCGGTTGACCGATAGCCGCGGACGATTGCTCGCGCACGGCACGACAACCTGCATGATTTTTCCCCGCGAAGGCAATTCATAACGAGCCATCGAGTCAGGGTGAGTCCCAAATCTTATTCAGCGCCGCTCCATGTTCGGCAAGAAGGCCGTCAGCAGGCCGATCAGCGGCAGGAAGGAGCAGACGCGGTACACCGTCTCAATGCTGGTCAGGTCGGCGATCTGGCCCAGCGCCGCCGCGCCCAAACCACCCAGCCCGAAGGAGAAGCCGTAGAACATCCCGGCGACCATACCCACGCGTCCGGGCAGCAAGTCCTGCGCGTAGACCAGGATGGCGGTGAACGCCGAGGCCAGGATCAGCCCGATCACCACCGACAGCACGCCGGTCCAGAACAGCGTGGCGTAGGGCAGCATCAGCGCGAACGGGAGGGTGCCCAGGATGGAGAACCAGATCACCGGTTTGCGCCCGAACCGGTCGCCGATCGGGCCGCCGGCGAAGGTGCCCGCCGCCACCGCGCCGAGGAAGACGAACAGATGGATCTGCGCGGCCTGCACCGTCAAGTGGAATTTCTGGATCAGGTAGAACGTGTAATACGAGCTCAAGCTCGCGGTGTACACGTTCTTCGAGAACAGCAACGCCACCAGTACGGCGATCGCGGCCAGTACCTTGGCGCGGGGCAGGGCGGCGCGGGCCGGCGGCGCCTGTTGGCGGCCGCGGCGTTCCGCCATCGAGGGGTGCCGGCTGTACCAGACGCTGACATTAGTCAGCAGCAGAATCGCCAGCAACGCCACCAGCGAGAACCAGGCGATACTGGCCTGTCCCCTCGGCACCACGACGAACGCCGCCAGCAGCGGTCCGATAGCGGACCCGGTGCTGCCGCCCAACTGAAACACGGACTGTGCGAATCCGTAGCGCCCGCCGGACGCCATGTGCGCTACCCGCGACGCCTCCGGATGGAACACCGAGGAGCCGATTCCCACCAATGCCGCCGCCAGCAGAATAACCGCATAGGAGGTGGCGACCGACAGCAGCAGTAGCCCGGCCAGGCTGCAGCCCATCCCCACCGGCAGCGAGAAGGGTTGCGGCCGCCGATCGGTGACCATGCCCACCACCGGCTGCAGCATCGAGGCGGTGAGTTGGAAGGCCAGCGTGATCAGTCCAATCTGGCCAAAATCCAGATGATAGGAATCCTTCAGGATTGGGTAGATCGCCGACAGCAGCGACTGGTTCATGTCGTTGAGCAGATGGCAGATGCTCAGCGACGCCAGGATGGTGAAGGTCGCATTGGCCGGGGCCGCGCTCCGAGCCGAGACTTCCGTAGTGACGTTGGTATCTGCTCTCAAGGGGAGGGGTTCCGTGAAAAGTGCGTCGAAAAGATTCGCAGTTTTCGCGATCCTCGATGCTCCACCCGAGGATCATTCCCCGGCGTCATCGTTTGCGTCGGTGCCTAGGTTTGCGGCGCTGCCGTCACTACGTGTCTGCTTTCGCCGCAAGCGTCCGTTCTTCTCATCGTTGGCGAACACAAAGCGGCCATAAAGCGGCCATAAAGCACGCCCCCCTTCATACCTGGGTCACAAGGCAGGTTATTGACCTTGGAGCACAAGTCGTTTAATTCGTGTGGACAACCCCACGAGCCAGACATAATGCGTCCCCTAATCGAGTGATTGGTGAATACCCTGCTCGGCACTGCAATCGGACGAACGACGCCCTCCAGGTCTGTGCCCGTAGTTTTCGGCAACGCGAGGTTGGACGAGTGTTCCCGCCGTGCCAATATGAAGTGAGACACCTAATATCGCTACGGGTTCTCTTATCCCCAACGAATTGGGCTATCGACCCTTCAGCCAGGCCGCAGGCGCCTTGAATCCCAGGGAATGAGAAAGAAATTGTTTCCGTGCCCATCAGCAGCGTCCAATACGGTAAGGGCGATTCATGTCAGTCCGCGCGCGTTTTCGTGGGCACCAGCATTTTCGCGAGCTTCGGCTTGGGCGCAAGCAGATCGGCAAGAGTGTAGGCGTCCAGGGAGAGGAAGAAGGCGTCCAGCGCATGGCCCAGCACGCCGCGAAGTACGCAGGTCGATTCGATGCGGCAGTCGGAAGACTTCCGGTCGAAGCATTCGACCAGCTTGCCGTTGTCCTCGGTGCCACGCACTACTTCGCCGATATTGATGATTTCCGGCGACAGTCCCAGGCGCATGCCACCGCCTTTGCCGCGCGCGGTTACGATGTATCCACTCTGCGCCAGGTGGTGCACCACTTTCATCAGGTGGTTGGCCGAGATGCCGTAGGCATCGGCGATCTGAGGGACGGTCGCAATCTGGTCGTCGTGCACCCCAAGGTAGATCAGCACTCGCAGGGTGTAGTCGGAAAAGGTGGTGAGGCGCATGATCCAGATCGGAGGCACAATTAAAAGAAGTATATCCAGCATTGATTATGTAGAAAACGTGTAATATAGTAAAGGTATATCGCATATATAGGTATATTTGGACTGGCTGGAAGCACAGGCTGGATTGCCAACCGAGAAGAGGATACACGAGGCGCTTTGCTCCGTGGACGATCCGGAGGTCGGGGTGAATACCGATGGCGCCGGTGGATGACGCGGATAAAGCCGAGGCTGAAGAGACCACGATGAGGTTCTGGTCGGGCATATCGGACCGCAAAACCCAGCGAACGGCAAACGTGATTATATCCATCCGATTTTGCATATCTTGACAGCCAGCGAATCCGCCAGGATAGGAATCCAGATTCGTGATGGCGATTCGATGCTGCATATGATGCACGCATGGTCACTGGATATCGGAGACCGCGGCAAACCGAGGAACAGACATGAACATCGAGGCGCAGATCGTTAAGGCACAGGCGTTCCGCAAAATGCACGACCGCTCGGCCATCCTGGTGTTGCCTAACGCGTGGGACGCGGTCACCGCCCGCGTGTTCGCTCGGCTGGGATTTGCCGCCGTCGCTACCACGAGCGGCGGCGTCGCCTGGTCGCTCGGCTATGCGGACGGCGAGCATGCACCGCTGGCCGAGATCGTCGCCGCCACCGGGCGTATCGCGCGTGCGGTGGATGTCCCGGTAACCGCGGACATCGAGGCCGGAAGCGGCGCGACCCCGGAAGATGTGGCCGATACGGTGCGCGCCGTCATCGAGGCGGGCGCCGTCGGCATCAACCTCGAGGACGGCTTGCACACTCCCCGTGCACTGCGCGAACTTGAAGCGGCCGCAACGCGGATTCGCGCCGTGCGCGAGGCCGCGACAGCAGCCGGCGTTCCGATAGTCATCAACGCCCGCACCGACACCTACCTGCTGAAGTACGGCGCAAGCGACGCCGAGCGCTTCGATGAGACGGTCCGCCGCGCGAATGCCTATCGCGCCGCCGGCGCGGACTGTATTTTTCCGATCGGGCTCGGCGACGCCGTGACGATCCGGGCGCTGGTGCGGGTGCTCGATGCGCCGATCAACGTCGCTGCGAGACCAGGGATGCCGGGCTTGGCCGAACTTGCTCGACTCGGGGTCGCGCGCGTGAGCACGGCGACACGCTTTGCGACCCTCGCCGTGTCGGCTGTGGAGGACGCGGCGAAGGAACTTCGCGAAACCGGGCGGTTCGAATCTCTGGGAGCCGCGCTGACCCACCCGGACGTGCAGCGCCTCTTCGAGGGAGTTTGATAAGAACGACTCTAAAACGCCATTTTTTTTTGGGGACAGACAGTGAAAGAACGTATCGATTACAAGAAGATGGCGCCCGAGGCATACAAGGCGATGCTGGGCATCGAAACCTACGTGCGAGGCTCGGGGTTGGAGGGCTCGCTATTGGAACTCGTGAAGACGCGTGTCTCGCAAATCAACGGCTGCGCGCATTGCCTCGACATGCATACCAAGGAAGCGCGCGCCGCTGGCGAAACCGAGCAGAGGCTGCACTTGCTGGCGACATGGCGGGAGGCGCCATTCTACTCGGACCGCGAGCGGGCCGCGCTCCTCTGGGCCGAGACGCTCACGCGGATTTCCACGAACGACGTGTCGGATGAACTATACGCCGAGGTCCGGCGTCATTTCGATGAGAAGGCGCTTGTCGATCTCACGCTCGCGATCATCGCGATCAATGGCTGGAACCGACTCGCGGTCCCGTTCCGCGCGGAGACGGGAAGCTATCGGGCGAAGGCGGCGCAAACGGTATGACATCCCGCGTTGCCGATGCACCTTTGCGCGCTCCCACTGTATAGTTACCGAATGGGTGCGCCGATGACCTCCGTCACTGAAATTGCGAGCGACGTCTTCCGGATCTCGACCTATGTTTCTGAAAGCAACATCCAGTTCAATCAGTTCCTGGTGCGCGACGAGCAGCCGTTGCTGTTCCATACTGGCCACAAACGGCTGTTTCTCCAAGTGCGCGAGGCGGTGGCGACGCTGATCGATCCAGTATCCCTGCGCTGGATCGGCTTCAGCCACATGGAAGGTGACGAATGCGGCGGGCTCGCCGAATGGCAGCAGCTCGCACCCGCATCTACCGCGTTCTGCAGCGTCATCGCCAAGCGCATCGGCGTGGATGACTTCATCGCGCTGCGCCCGGCCCGGGCGATGAGCGACGGCGAGATTCTCGCCACAGGTCATCATCGATTTCGCTTCCTGCATACGCCGCAGGTTCCGCATGGCTGGGACGCGGGCCTGCTGTTCGAGGAAACGCAGAGCGTGCTGTTTTGTTCGGACCTGTTTCATCAGAACGCAGACGTCGAGGCGGTCACCGATAACGACGTCGTCGGTCGCTTCCGCCAGACCTTGATCGACAACCGTGAAAGCCCGGTGCCCGGCTATCTGCCATATACCACGCGCACCGGCGCCACGCTGGCGCGGCTCGCGCAGCTGAAGCCGAAGGTGTTGGCAGCAATGCACGGCTCGACGTTCATTGGCGACGGGCAACGCGCCCTGACGGACGCGGCCACGATGATGCGCGAAGTGCTCGGCTGAGGCTGTGTGCTGCGTAAATATTCACGCCGATTCGACCGTTGCCTGCCCAGACTAATGAAATCGTCGCCGGGAACATGGACCTTCCCCTGTCAAAATCTCGCTGACCTGTTGCCCTTAGGGCAAGCGGGCATAATGAGCGCGTATGCAATCATTGGGACGGACGCGTACGAATGCGGCACGATACAGATAATCTCGACCAGGCCGTTGGCTTCGTGGTTCTGGATTGGAGGTCTCCGCAGGTGCCCTCGAGCGAAACGATGGAGGGGCGATTCCGCCGTCTCGATCGGCTTGATCCGGACGCCCATGCATCATCGCTCTACTCAGCCAACGCCTTGGACGTTGCGAGAAGGATGTGGACCTACCTTTCGTACGGACCGTTCGATACCTTTGAAAGTTACCGTGCCTGGATGGACAACACATGTCGGAGCAGCGACCCTTTGTTTTATGCAATCACCGACAAGAAAACGAACAAGGCGGTCGGCGTGGCCAGTTATAAGCGGATCGATCCGCGCAACGGCCCCATCGAAGTTGGCCAACTGGCCTACTCTCCATTGCTGCAACGAACGACTGCTTCCACTGAGGCGATGTATCTCATGATGGAAAGGGCTTTAAACCTCGGGTATCGGCGATACGAATGGAATTGCAATGCGCTCAATGGTCCATCCCGAGCGGCCGCGCAACGGCTCGGCTTGTCGTTCGAGGGCGTGCTTCGCCAAGCCGCGATTATCAAGGGATGCAATCGCGATACCGCGTGGTACGCGGCGATAGACACGGAGTGGCCCGCGCTCCGGGATGCCTCCTGGGGCCACCCTGAACAAACGAGTGGCAGATACGGGTTGAAGTTCCGGGGCGAAGAAATTTTGTCGGTGAATTGGGTCTTGGTCTACCATCGAGGCCCATTCGTACTGGATTCGTATCGTTTTTCCTTTCACAGGACGTACTTATCGTGCCTGAGCAACAAGGTCTGTCGCGCCACGTACCAATTGGTCGGCGCATAGGCGACGAACAAACGGTTAGCGGTCCTGGCGATGCCGCAGTAGCGTCTTCGGATGTATCAAATCCACATTGAAAAGACATTTGCACAGAAAGTCTCTGAGCAGTCCAATTGAGGGATGATCGCGGACAAGCGACCGCAGGGGAAAGTCATCGATGAAAGCGTTTTCTACCAGATTCACCCGCGCGCTGAATGTGCGCTATCCAATCGTATCGGCCCCGATGGCTTTTGCCGGCGGCGGAGCGTTGGCCGCAGCCGTCACCCGCGCAGGCGGCCTTGGCCTGATTGGCGGTGGATACGGGGACCCGACCTGGCTCGAGGATCAATTCGATGCGGCCGGCGACGAACATGTCGGCGTCGGCTTCATAACATGGTCGTTGCGCAAGTCCCCATCCCTCTTGACCGACGCGTTGAAACATCATCCGACGGCAGTGATGCTGTCCTTCGGCGATCCTCGCCCCTTCGTCGATGATATCCGTGGCGGCGGCGCGGCCATGATCTGTCAGTGCCAAAATATGGAGCACGTGCAGGATGCGGTCGATGTCGGTGCCGAGGTCGTTGTGGCGCAAGGAGCCGAAGCAGGGGGGCACGGTGCGCTGCGCGGTACGCTGAGCTTCGTGCCGGAAGTCGCGGATTTTCTCGCAAAGCGTTCTCCCGACACCTTGCTCCTTGCGGCCGGGGGCGTTGCCGACGGACGCGGTCTCGCCGCCGCACTGATGCTCGGCGCCGATGGCGTTCTCGTCGGCACACGTCTCTGGGCATCGAAAGAAGCACTGGTGAAGGAACCACACCACAATGCTATCCTCGAATCGAACGGCGACGGTACGCTGCGCACAAGGGTGGCAGACATTGCCCGGCAGATTCCCTGGCCGAGGGGATTCACCGCAAGGATTCGTCGCAATGCTTTCACCGATCGCTGGCATGGTCGCGAAGACAAGCTTGAAGCCAATATCGCCGTAGAGGGACCCCGATACCGGCAGGCCTTCGCAGAGGGCGAACCTGACAATACAGCCGTTTGGTTTGGCGAAGCGGCCGGCATTATCCACGCCATTGAACCGGCCACTGTCATCGTCGAACGAATGGTGGCAGAAGCGGCTTTTCATCTAACGCGTCACGGCGGCGCGAGGTTCTCCTGATACTCGCATCCGAATGTTCGCGCGATCCCGCCACGGAAGATCGTGGGGTTGCGGGAGAAGGCTGATTTGACCGGCGCTTCCGCCTCGGAATAGCGCAACTCGTGAACTAGCGCCTTAGCATCTTCGGGGGCTAGGAGCGGCGCTTGCGCTCTTCCATCATCTGGACAAAGCGGTCGAACAGGTAGCTCATATCGTGCGGCCCAGGGCTCGCCTCTGGATGCCCCTGAAAGCAGAACGCGGGCCGGTCGGTGCGTGCCAGACCCTGGAGCGAGCCGTCGAACAGCGACACGTGGGTCGCGCGCAGGCTGATCGGCAGCGTCGCCGGGTCGACTGCAAAGCCGTGGTTCTGGCTGGTGATCACCACCTGCCCGGTGTCGAGGTCCTTGACCGGATGGTTCGCCCCGTGGTGGCCAAACTTCATCTTTATGGTCTTGGCACCGGAGGCAAGTCCCATCAATTGGTGCCCGAGGCAGATACCGAACACGGGAATCCGTGTCGATTCCAGCAGCTCGCGGATCGCTTCGATCGCGTAATCGCAGGGCGCAGGGTCGCCCGGACCATTGGAGAGAAAAACACCATCGGGTTCGAGCGCCAGAGCTTCCTTCGCGCTCGCCTTCGCGGGCAGCACCGTCATGCGACAACCGCGGTCGGCCAGCATGCGCAGGGTGTTTCGCTTGATGCCGTAGTCGTAGGCGACCACGTGAAATAGCGCCTCGGTGGGCTGGCGGTGCCCCTTGCCCATTACCCAGCCACCCTGGGTCCATGCATAGCGATTGGCGGTCGTTACAACCTCGACGAGGTCCATGCCATCGAGACTGGGAAATGCGCGCGCCTTGGCAATGGCAGCCTGCTCATCGATGTGCCCGGCCATAATCGCGCCGCTCTGCGCCCCTTTTTCGCGCAGGATGCGCGTCAGGTGCCGGGTGTCAATATCGGCAATGGCCACGATCTCGTGGTGCTTCAGGTACTCGGGCAGCGTCTGCTCGGCGCGCCAGCTAGACATGCGCGCCGGCAGATCCCGGATCACCAGCCCCGACGCATATATATGCGCGGATTGCTCGTCCTCACGGTTCACACCGGTATTGCCGATATGCGGATAGGTAAAGGTAACGATCTGGCGGCAGTAGGATGGATCGGTCAGGATTTCCTGGTATCCAGTCATCGCGGTGTTGAACACCACCTCCCCAGAGGCCATGCCATCGATGCCGATCGCGCGCCCCCGGAAAATCGTTCCGTCGGCGAGCGCAAGCAAGGCGCGCGGCAGGAGGGGCAAAGTGGACTCCGCGATTCTGATACGAAAACGTGACGGGCGCCTCACCCATCCAGTTTTCCATTTGGATTCGGGGAAAAATTATACCGTAGAATTACTATTGCCTCTTAAATACTGACTGGACGATGTGTCATATCAAATCTAAAATTTGGATAGCTGTGTGGCATTAAGCGATTACGAGGCCTCACATGGCTCTCGGAGGCATCGCGCCGCACGAATTCGCTCGTCAACAGGGCGCTCGCGCCCTGTTGACGAGCACTTTAAACGCCGACCACTAACGCTACATATGGTCCGAGAAACCAAAGCGGTTCAATCGCGCTTTGACCTCTCAATCAGATTGGTACAGAAACTTCGGGTAGGCCACCCGTCATACGAACACCATACGCTGCTCGGCCCATTCCACCGGCATGCCACGCCGGATAGAGTGCTCCAGTGTAAGTCCGTTTGCACTCACGATTCCGGTTGATTGGCGCGGCGTCTTTGCGACTGGCTACGCTCGATTGCATTGGCCTCAGCTAAAATACGCGTATGCTGTTGTCTCTTCTTTTCCACTTCCAGGATTTCCCATGACCATTTCCATGTATCAGGCGAGCGTGCCGCGCTTCGTCAACATCCTCGGTAACCTGTCAAACATCCTCGACAAAGCGCAGATCCATGGCGACACCAAAAAGCTCGACACTGCCGTGCTGACTACCTATCGCCTGTACCCTGACATGCTGCCCATGACCAAGCAGGTGCAACTCGCCTGCGATGCAGCTAAGGGCGCGGTGGCGCGCCTGGCCGGGGTGGAGATCCCGGCGTACGAGGACAACGAGAAGACTCTGGCCGACCTGAAGGCGCGCATCGCCAAGACTATCGCCTTCATCCAGACCGTGACGCCAGGTCAGATCGACGGCACCGAAGACAAGGAAATCGTGATCAAGCGCCGCGACAAGGAAACCCGCTACAAAGGGATGCAATTTCTGCTCGGCCATGAACTGCCAAATTTTTATTTTCATGTCACCACCGCCTACAACATCCTGCGCCACAACGGGATCGAGATCGGTAAGCGCGACTACCTGGGCAATCCTTAGGCAACCTCGGCGGCGGCGGAATACGCAGGTTGCGCGAGGCGATGCTCAAGGAAGCTGCTGCCGGTTGAACTTTAGTGCATCAGGCCACGTGCTTTTTCACCCACGCGACATAGCGGTCCATCCAGACCTGCAGGAATTGCCTGCTGTCTGCACCGATATTCCCTGCGTTGTCAAACAACCCATCCTTGGCATGGATGAATGCTTCGGGTTGGCCAAGTGTCGGTACGTCCAGGTACGCGAGTACATTGCGCAGATGCTGTTGCGCCATGGACGTGCCGATTGCGCCAATCGACACCCCCAGCACACCGGCGGGCTTGCCCGCCCAAGCGCTCTGGCCATAGGGACGCGAGGCATGGTCGATCGCGTTCTTGAGCACGCCAGGGATCGAACGGTTGTATTCGGCCGTGACGAAGAGAACGCCTTGGGCAGCCGCGATTTCGGCCTTCAGCCGCTTGACGGACTCAGCTTGGTTCGCGTCGTCGTCCTGGTTGTAGAGCGGCAAGTCGCCGATTTGCACCTGCTTGAATGAAAACTCCGGCGGCGCCAATTTCACAATGGCGTTAGCCAGCTTGCGGTTGAACGAATCGCGGCGAAGGCTGCCGACGACAACGGCGATTTGGTATTGGCTCATGAAGATCTCCTATGAAAGTTACAGACTCGTCGAAGGTGGGAAAGCGCATCGCGGCCGTTGGCTGCATTGAACCGGCAATGCAGACGTTGTCCGGCGACGTCCCGCTGGGGGTGACGCAGGAAACCGGCTCGCCCAGCTGTTCAAGCGCCGGTACTTTTGCCGCGAGATTGTCTTCGTCTGCGTTGGCCGCGCTCTGGGCGTGAATGGCCAACAAAGTCATGTCTGAAGGGCAATCAAATGGCCGATTGCCTTGCTCGCGACGAGGACCGCCACCGCGGCGGCAAAGTGTTTGAGTAATTCTGGAATCACGGGCTGTCCTCGACCCCGCGCAACGGCGTAGGTTAAACCCGCCAGCAGCAGAAGAGCCCATATGCTCGATGCAATCAACGCGATGCGCAGGGGCAAAAAAATCATGAGCACGACAAAACTAAGGGAAAGCGCGAGCCGAGTAGCGAAATTGATCAAAGTCGCGCGAAACGCCTTGAGTGCATCAAGCCGCTCGGATTCCTGGTACATGTGAATGTTGAGGGAGTCGGTCAGATTGTCGGTGATGGCGACAATCAGGAGGCCACCCACTATGGTGGCACGGCTCGCGGCGGCGGCATCGAGCCCGATAATCAGACCCAAGCTAGTGACCACGGCAGCCGTACCGCCGAAGCTGAAATTGCGGATGTCCATGCGCACCAACGATATCACTGTGCTTTGCGGATTGCCGGGCTTCGGTGGCCTGCCCTAATCGCGCATTCTCAGTCCAGTCCCAGCATGCGGCCGATTTCGCTCAGGAAAATACCCACCCGTATGCCGTCCGCGCGAAGCTCCGCGGCCGGCCGGTCAAACGATGCATGGACGGATTTGATCTGGTCCTCGATCATCGGGGCAGGAGCATCGGCGCGGCCAAGCATCGCTTTCAGGTCCTCCACCTCCGCCCGTAACTGCGTGTACTTGGTGTTCTCTTCGGCCAAGGTAGCCAGATGCCCTGAAATCTCCTCCACCAGTCTCTTGGCGTTACCGATATCGATTTCGCTCTTATTCATATTCGATCACATGTGTCCGGTAGATTGCAGAACAATAACAGCTGGTAATCGATGGGGTAGTCGTCGAAATTCAGTAGCGCATCGGTAACCAGTTCCTCGATTGGGATTCTCTCGAACATGTTGACCTCGATAATATTCAGCAGGAGATGTGGCGACGCCGGGAGATTCAGTCGTTTCTTGGCGATGATGACGATGAGGTAGACGCAGACGGCAATCCAAATTTGCGATTTGACGGCGTTGATGGAGTTGCCGAAGAAATGCTTGATCGACAGGTTCTGCTTTATCCACTTGAAGAAGGTCTCGACCTGCCACCGCTTGCGGTAGATTTCGGCGATGGTGAACGCCGGCAAGTCGAAGGGATTGGTCAGAAAGACGAGGAACTTGTCGGTTTCGGGGTCGCGAAAGGAAACGCGGCGCAAGCGCTCTGGGTAGGCGAGTTTCGATTTGTGTGTCGCGAGCAGGATGCTCTGATCGCTGCGCAACCCAGTCGATTTGTCGACCTCCCGCGAGGCGACCCAAGTGTAGCGCAGATTGTCTTTGGCACGGATTACGAAGGAGACTTGGCTTTGGTGCAGCGATTGCAGTCTGGCGAAATCGAGATAGCCGCGGTCGACGACAACGATCGAGCCTGCCGGCCAGTGAATCAAATCGAGCACATTGACGTCGTGCACCTTGCCGGTGGTGATATGGACGAAAACCGAAATGGCACCGCGCAGATCGACAATGGTATGGGCCTTGACTGCCGCCTTGGTCGTGCGAAAGTCCGCCGAAGGGAACAGCGTCAGACACAGGTCGATAGTCGTGGAGTCCAACGCATACAGCGGTTCCTTGAAATCCAGACCGATGTCCTCGCCTTGATGCAACTCGACCGCTATGGCAATCAATCGATGACCGAGTGCCTCGAACACTCGCCAGTCGCGCCACTCGTTGGCGTCGGCCAGGGTGGAGCGGGATATCTTGCCCTGAATTCCGATGTGGTAGAGCTTGGCGCGTTGCGAGTTCAGGCACGCCACCAGATCGCGCAACCCCTCGCGACGTGTGAGTTGCGAGTACGCGATGCAAGGAAAATGGTTCCAGACCGAGAAGTGTCTGATGCCGTGATTCGATGCGAACCGATCGACCAGATGCTCGAAGTGACTGAATGGAACAAAAACCAACAGCTGCGCGAAAACCGACTGACCGCGATTCATGGCGTCGCCTCGTATGCCAAGAAGATTGGCAACGATAAGGGACAAAAACCGCTTCCGATTTCAAATCGTCGCAATCGGGGATCACGCTAAAACCCGCGTCAATATTGAGCTGCAGCTCAGTGACATCAAAATCTGCCGGACATATATGAAAAGAAGTATATCCAGCATTGATTATGTCGAAAACGTGTAATATAGTAAAGGTATATATTATATATAGTTAACATGGACTGGCTAGAAGCACAGGCTGGATTGCCAACCGAGGAGAGGATACGCGAGGCGCTTTGCTCCGTGGATGATCCGGAGGTCGGGGTGAATACCGATGGCGCCGGTGAATGACGCGGACAAAGCCAAGGCTGAAGAAGCTAAGGCGAAGGCCGCCGAAGCCGCGAAGGATGATACCAAGTGGCTGACAAAAGCCCAGGGCAACGCACCCACGGACCAGGCGGCCGCGCCCGACGCGGTGGCGCGCTTGCGGGAGTTGGCACGGTGAGCTCGAAACCCGCCGGAGAGGACGCTTCGCCGTCGTCTCGGGTGGCGACGGTAATTGCACAGGAAAGTGCTTATGGAACCACGGATCGATTACGGCAGAGCCGCCCCGGACGCCGTCGCGGCGATGCGCGCTTTGGAAACCTGTGTGAGGCGGTCGGGGCTCGACTCCGCCCTGCTGGAGCTGGTGAAGACACGCGCCTCTCAGCTCAACGGCTGCGCGTACTGCATCAACATGCACACCAGCGACGCGCGGGCAAGGGGCGAGAGCGAGCAGCGTTTATATGGCCTCGCCGCATGGCAGGAGACTCCGTTCTACTCGGAGCGCGAACGGGCCGCGCTCGAGTGGACGGAAGCGGTAACCCAAGTGTCCGACGGCTACGTGGCCGATGATGTGTTCGAGTCGGTGCGCCGGCACTTCAGCGACAAGGAACTGGTGGATCTCACGCTGGCGATCATCGCCATCAATGGCTGGAACCGACTGGCGATTGCGTTTAGGACGGTTCCTGGTCCTTACCAGTCGGCGCCGCGCTGACTGACCCATGACTCGCCCGCACGCGGAGACACACCGCGGACCGGTCACGGTGCATGGGGCAGGTCCCGGCATCGGCGGCCGGTGGCGCTTTAATTGTGCGATGCCGTCGCCGTTACCGGAACGGGGTGGCGGCGGATGTGTCGCAGCGCGATCCGGGCGCACACGGATTCTGCAGGGGCCGGCAAATCGGCCAACCGAGGAGAAACCAGATGGATATGATTGATCCCGATCCCGCCGAGACCCGGGAATGGCTCGACGCGATTGAGTCGGTGCTGACGACGGAAGGCCCGGAGCGGGCGGCCTACCTGCTCGATCAGGTGCTCGCCAAGGCACGCCGCCGGGGTGCTCATCCTCTCGTCGGCGTAACCACGGCGTATGCGAATACCATCCCGACCGACCAGGAGGAGCGGTCACCCGGCAACCAGGAGCTGGAGCACCGAATTCGCTCTTACGTCCGCTGGAACGCGCTCGCCATGGTGATCCACGCTAACCGATACAGCTCGGAGTTGGGCGGCCACATCGCGAGCTTCGCTTCGTCTGCGACCCTATACGACGTCGGTTTCAATCACTTCTTTCACGCGTGCTCCGCGCAGCACGGTGGAGATTTGGTCTATTTCCAGGGGCACTCGGCGCCCGGCTTCTACGCCCGTGCCTTCCTCGAAGGCCGTCTCTCCGAAGAGCAGTTGCGCAAGTTTCGCCAAGAGGTCGACGGTGGCGGACTGTCGTCCTACCCGCATCCCTGGCTGATGCCGGACTTCTGGCAATTCTCCACGGTGTCGATGGGCCTGGGAGCGATCCAGGCGATCTACCAGGCCCGCTTCATGAAGTACCTCCACCACCGCGGCCTGGTCAACGCCGAGGGCCGCAAGCTGTGGGTGTTCCTGGGTGATGGCGAGATGGACGAGCCGGAGTCGCTCGGCGCGATCTCGCTGGCGGCGCGCGAGTCTCTGGACAACCTGATTTTCGTGGTGAACTGCAACCTGCAGCGCCTCGACGGCCCGGTGCGCGGCAACGGCAAGATTATCCAGGAGCTCGAGGCGGTGTTTCACGGCGCCGGCTGGAACGTGATCAAGGTGATCTGGGGCGGGTACTGGGATCCGCTGTTTGCCAAGGATACGAAAGGCCTCCTGCAAAAGCGCATGGAAGAGGCCGTGGACGGCGATTACCAGAACTACAAGGCGAATGATGGCGCCTACGTGCGCAAGCATTTCTTTGGCAAGTATCCGGAACTGCTCGACATGGTCGCCGACCTGACGGACGAAGACCTCTGGCGGCTGAACCGGGGCGGCCACGATCCCCACAAGGTCTATGCCGCCTATGCGGCGGCGGTCAAGCACGAGGGGCAGCCAACGGTGATTCTCGCAAAGACCGTCAAGGGATACGGCATGGGCGCCGCGGGGGAAGCGCAGAACATTACTCATCAGCAGAAGAAGATGGCCGAGCCGGCGCTCAAGGTGTTCCGCGACCGCTTCAAGATTCCCATCCCGGACGAGGCGATCGGCGAGGTGCCGTTTTACAAGCCGCCCGAAGGCAGCCGGGAAATGCAATACCTCAAGGAACGCGTCGAGGCCATGGGCGGACCGCTTCTGGTCAGGCGGCGCAAGGCCGCGCCGCTTGACGTCCCCGATCTGAGCGCGTTCGAGAACCTTCTCAAGGGCACTGAGAACCGAGGCATGTCCACGACCATGGCATTCGTGCGCATACTTTCAACGCTGGTCAAGGACAAGAACATCGGCAAGTGGGTGGTTCCCATCGTGCCCGACGAAGCGCGCACCTTCGGCATGGAGGGCATGTTCCGCCAGATCGGCATTTATTCACCGGCCGGGCAGCGCTACGAGCCGCAGGACGCCGGCCAATTGTCGTATTACCACGAGGACAAACAGGGCCAGATCCTTCAGGAAGGTATCACCGAGGCGGGCGCGTTCTGCTCGTGGATCGCCGCGGCCACGGCGTACAGCACGCATGGCCTGAACCTCATTCCGTTCTTCAGCTACTACTCCATGTTCGGCTTCCAGCGCTTCGGCGACCTGGCCTGGGCCGCGGCTGACATGTGCTGCCGCGGTTTCGTGATGGGTGGGACTGCGGGCCGCACCACGCTGGCAGGCGAGGGGCTGCAGCACCAGGATGGCCACAGCCATGTGTTGGCGTCCACGATTCCGAACTGTGTCGCCTACGATCCGACCTTCGCCTACGAGCTCGCGGTCATCATCCAGGACGGGCTGCGCCGCATGTACCGGGAGCAGGAGGACGTGTTCTATTACATCACGATGATGAATGAAAACTACCCGCAACCGCCGCTGCCCAAAGGGAGCGAGGAGGGCATTCTGAAGGGAATGTATCTGCTGTCGGAAGCAGAAGCCGGACAGGGCGACAAGGCGAAGCGCATCCAGTTGCTCGGCAGCGGCACCATCTTGCGCGAAGTCATGGCTGCGGCCGAACTGTTGCAAGCGGATTTCGGAGTCTCGGCGGACGTGTGGAGCGCCACCAGCTTTACCGAGTTGCGCCGTGAAGGGTTGGACTGCCAGCGCTGGAATCGACTGCATCCCGGCCAGGCGCCGCGAGTGAGCTACGTAGCGAAATCCCTCGCAAACCGGCCCGGCCCGGTTGTGGCGGCCACCGACTATATGAAGATTTACGCGGATCAGATCCGTCCCTTCGTGCGCGGGCGCTATGTGGTGCTGGGCACCGACGGCTTCGGGCGCTCCGACACGCGCAAGCAGCTGCGCAAATTTTTCGAGGTGGATCGCTATCACATCGCGGTGGCCGCCTTGAGCGCGCTGGTTGAGGAGGGGCATCTTCCCACCGCAACCGTCGTGGATGCGATCGGCAGATACGGTGTCGATACGGAAAAGCCAAACCCCGCACGAACCTGAGCGTGACACAGCATGGAGCCCATTGATGAGCATTCAGGGGCGCGCAATGCGGCATGACGCCCGGGTCATGACGGATATAGGAGATGATCATGTTGCACAATCGTTTCAGTACCTTGCGGGAATTCACAATGGCGTCCGGCAAAACCGGGAAGCTCCACTCGCTGCCCGCGCTGGAACAGGTGGGAGTCGGAACAATATCGCGCCTTCCGGTTTGCATTCGCATTGTGCTCGAGTCCGTGCTGCGCCATTGCGATGGCAGGCGGATCACGGAACAGCACGTGAAGCAGCTCGCCAACTGGCGCCCGGATGCGGCGCGCACCGACGAAATCCCATTCGTGGTGGCGCGCATCCTGCTGCAGGACTTCACCGGCGTGCCGCTGCTCGTTGACCTCGCAGCAATGCGTGGGGCCGCCGCGCGGCTCGGCAAGTCCACGAGCATCGTCGAGCCGCTGGTGCCGGTGCACCTGGTGGTGGATCATTCGGTGCAGGTCGATCGCTACAATTCGCCGAACGCATTCAGGTTCAATATGGAGTTCGAATTCCGGCGCAACGCCGAACGCTACCAGTTCCTGAAATGGGGCAAGCAGGCATTTGACGCTTTCAACGTGGTGCCGCCGGGCATTGGCATTGTTCACCAGATTAACCTGGAATACCTGGCCCGCGGCGTGTGGCAGCGCGATGGCCTGTACTATCCCGACACCCTGGTGGGGACCGACTCGCATACGACCATGATCAACGGCATCGGCGTAGTGGGGTGGGGCGTGGGGGGCATAGAGGCCGAGGCCGCCATGCTCGGCCAGCCCCTGTACCTGCTCACCCCGGATGTAGTTGGCGTGCATCTTACCCGCAGACTCGACGAGGGCGTTACCGCGACCGACCTGGTGCTCACGCTCACCGAGATGCTGCGCCGGGCGAAAGTAGTCGGCAAACTCGTCGAATTCTTCGGTGCCGGCCTCGCGTCATTGTCGGTGCCCGACCGAGCGACCATCGGCAACATGGCGCCCGAGTACGGCGCGACGATCGGCTTCTTCCCCCCGGACGATGCCACTGTCGATTACTTGACCATGACGGGCCGCACCGACGACGAAGTCGACGCGTTTCGATCCTACTTCAAGGCGCAGGGTATGTACGGGGCGCGGCAGGCCGGCGACATCGATTACACCACCACGCTTGAGCTGGACCTCGCGACGATCCGGCCTTCGGTGGCCGGCCCCAGACGGCCGCAGGACCGCATAGATCTGCCGCAATTGCCGGCGAGGTTCGCTGAGCTGTTCGTCACGGCGGCAGAGAAAGGCGGTTTCGGTAAGCCGGCACACGATCTGGCTCGGCGCTACCCCACGGCGCCAACAGGGGTGGGCGGCGGTGCCGCGGCGCCGCTCAGCGGCGGCGGCGACCAGAAGGGTGGGCCGCAGGTGATGGCCCGTAACGAAATGGAAATGGTGGACAATCGTCCCACTCCCAATGTGGTCAACGGATCGCCCAGCGAGGGTACGCGCGGCTGCATCGACCTCGGCCACGGCGACGTCCTGATCGCCGCCATTACCTCGTGCACCAACACCTCCAACCCGGGCGTGCTGCTCGCCGCCGGCCTGCTCGCCAAGAAAGCGGTCGACAGGGGGCTCTCGGTCAAGCCGCACGTCAAAACTTCGCTCGCCCCGGGCTCACGCGTGGTGACCGAGTACCTTCGCAACGCCGGTCTGCTGTCTTACCTCGAACAGCTGGGTTTCGGGCTCGTGGCCTACGGCTGCACCACTTGCATCGGCAACAGCGGCCCGCTCGATCCGCGCCTGGAAGAGGCAGTGGTCGGCAACGACCTGATCTGCGCGGCGGTCCTCTCCGGCAATCGCAATTTCGAAGCGCGCATTCACGGCAGCATCAAAGCCAACTTCCTCATGAGTCCGCCGCTGGTGGTGGCCTTCGCCATTGCCGGGCGCATCAACACGGATCTCAGTCGGGAGCCTCTGGGCCAGGATAAGGATGGCCGCCTGGTCTATCTCAGCGACGTCTGGCCCACACAGGCGGAAGTCGGAGCGGTGCTGAGGTACGCCACCGATCCGCAAACCTACCTCCGCCTGTATACGGGCTTTGCCGAGGACAATCCGCTGTGGAATGCCATCCCGGCATCCACCGGCGCGCTCTACGCTTGGGAGAAGTCCACCTATATCGCCGAGCCGCCTTTCTTCGAGGGCTTCGGCATGACCCCGCCTCGTATCCGCGACATCATCGGCGCACGCGCGCTGGGCATCTTCGGCGATTCGGTAACCACCGATCACATCAGTCCCGCCGGCTCGATCACGGACACGTCGCCTGCCGGCCAGTATCTGCAGTCTCAAGGTGTCGCGACGCGGGACTTCAACAGCTATGGCTCGCGGCGGGGCAATCACGAGGTGATGATGCGCGGCACTTTCGCCAACGTGCGCATCAAAAACCTCATGGTGCCGCCGAAGGCGGGCGGTGCGCGCGTGGAGGGCGGCGTCACGCTCCATCAACCGGGCGGCGAGCCGATGTCGATCTATGATGCCGCAATGAAATACCGCGCGGACGACGTCCCTTCCGTCGTGTTCGCGGGCGAAGAATACGGCAGCGGGTCCTCCCGCGATTGGGCCGCCAAAGGCACGCAATTGCTCGGTGTGCGGGCAGTGATCGCCCGGAGCTTCGAGCGGATCCACCGCTCGAATCTGGTCGGCATGAGCGTGCTGCCACTGCAGTTCAAGGGAGCCGATAGCGTGGATTCGCTCGGCATCAAAGGTGATGAAACCTTCGACCTCCACGGGATCGAAGGCGAAATTATGCCGCGGCAGGACGTGACCCTCACCATTAAGCGCAAGGACGGGACCAAGCACGGGGTCGACCTGCTGCTGCGGATTGACACACCGATTGAGGTTGACTACTACATTCACGGCGGCATTCTGCCCTATGTGCTGCGCACGCTCGTCGCGGTTTGAACGCAGCGCCTTCTTCCAACTCGGGTGTTGATTTTCACTGAATTCTGGGCCGCTTCTTCATCGAACTATCAGCCACCAGTTTTCAAACGTACTCACGGTTCGGGTAGCGGGTGTCTTTTCGAAATTATCGAGACGGCCCATATTTTAGGGAAATATCAGGAGAGATATCCTCTCATTTTGTGGTTATCTCTTAGGTATCGACATGCAACGCGAAGCGATGGAATACGATGTGGTGATCGTGGGTGGCGGGCCCTCGGGGCTGGCCTCGGCCATCCGCCTGAAGCAACTCGCTGTCGAAAAAGGCCGCGAGATCAATGTCTGCCTGATCGAGAAAGGCTCCGAGATCGGCGCCCACATCCTCTCCGGCGCGGTGCTTGAACCGCGCGCGCTCGACGAACTCCTGCCCGACTGGAAAGCGCTGGGGGCCCCGCTGAATACACCAGCAGGGGAAGATCGCTTCCTTTTCCTCACCGAAAAGCGGGCGTTCAAGCTGCCGACGCCGCCGCAGATGAACAATCACGGCAATTACATCATCAGCCTCGGCAACCTGTGCCGCTGGCTGGGGCAGCAGGCCGAAGGGCTGGGCATCGAAATCTACCCCGGCTTCGCCGCAGCCGAAGTGCTCTATCGCGAAAACGGTTCGGTCAGGGGCGTAGCCACCGGCGACCTCGGCATAGGCCGCGACGGCCAGCGCACCGAGAGATACCAACCCGGCATGGAACTGCAGGCAAAGCAGACGATTTTCGCCGAAGGCTGCCATGGCTCTCTCACTAAGACGCTGATGCAGAAATTCAAGCTGCGCAAGGGCGTTGATCCGCAGACCTACGGTATCGGCATCAAGGAGTTGTGGGAAGTCAAACCGGAACGCCATCAAGCGGGTTTGATCATCCATACCACCGGCTGGCCCATGGACCGGCGAACCTATGGCGGATCCTTCCTCTATCATCTGGAGAACAACCAGGTGGCAGTCGGCTTTGTCATCGGCCTAGATTACGAAAATCCCTGGATCAGTCCGTTCGACGAATTCCAGCGCTTCAAAACGCACCCGGCGATCCGCGGCTTTTTCGAAGACGGCAGGCGCATTTCATATGGCGCGCGCGCGACTGTCGAGGGCGGATTCCAGTCGCTGCCCAGGCTCACCTTCCCCGGCGGCATGCTCGTCGGCGATACTGCCGGGTTCCTCAATGTGCCCAAGCTCAAAGGGATCCACACCGCGATGAAATCAGGCATGACCGCGGCCGAGGCCGCATACGACGCGCTGGCGCAGGCGGGCACGCAAGAGGCGAAAGGTTATGCGGATGAGGTGCGCCGCACCTGGATCTGGGACGAATTGTATCGGGTGCGCAATATCCGTCCGTCGTTTCGCTGGGGCTTCTGGGGAGGTCTCGCGTATTCAGCCCTCGACACGTTCGTATTCCAGGGCAAGGCGCCGTGGTCGCTGCACAACCACGATGACCACAGCGCGCTGAAAAAAGCAGCGGACTGCCAGCCGATTGACTATCCCAAGCCCGACGGCAAGATATCCTTCGACTTGCTGTCCTCGTTGTTCATTTCCAACGTCAACCACGAGGAAAACCAGCGCTGCCACCTGACACTCAAGGACGCATCGGTTCCGGTGAACATCAACCTGGCGCTGTACGCCGGACCGGAGCAGCGTTATTGCCCGGCCGGGGTGTACGAATTCGTCAAGAACGACGACGGCAGCGACCGGCTACAGATCAACGCGACGAACTGCGTGCATTGTAAGACCTGCGACATCAAGGACCCGACCCAGAACATCAATTGGGTTGTGCCCGAAGGCGGCGGCGGACCGAATTATCCGAATATGTAAGTCGGCCCGTATCAGCCTTTTGGCAGGAAGTCCGGCTATTTGCGGCTATTGGCAGCACCGGGCTCTGGTGCAGCCAAAGGCGGGTAGGTAATTGCCGTGCCTTGCACCTTGGCAAAAGGCGTCAGCACGTGGTTCTGGCATCGGGTCAGGCTGGTGATTTCCTCGACACGAAGACCATGTACGACCAAAGCGTCGGCGATTAGCGAACGATGACAGCGCCACGGCACGGCCTCGGCGCACATCAGCGCTACTCGTTCCTGTTTTGCCAGTTTCGTCAGTGGCGCCAGGTTCTGCGCGAATTCCGCCGTCTGCATGTAGTCGGCGTAAGCGCGGAATGACGCGTTGCGCCAGCCCATATTCGCGGACTCGAGACCCGTGCGGCGAAACCCGCCCAAGCCCGGGGCGTGCGCATAGTCGATGCCGACGGCCTCAAGCGCAGCCGGTAAGGTGTCGAGATTGAACTGCGGATTATGGCGCGAGCGCGGCACGGTACGCACGTCTATAAGCCGGGTTACAGAGTGGGCTGCAAGCAACGCAATAAACACGGCAAGAGGCCGCGTCGAATGACCAATAGTCAATACGACGGGCTGAGGCTTCTGCTTCGACATTGTTTTTGCAAACCCAGACTCAGCGCGCGACCAAAGCTTTGATTCGCGCGCGCAGCATCGGTACAAGTTGCCGCTCAAACCAGGGATGCTGCTTGAACCACGGCTGATTGCGCGGCGAGGGGTGCGGTAGCGGGATGAACCGCGGAGCATATTCCCGCCAGGCCTTGGTCGTCTCGGTCAATGACGGCTTGCGGCGGCGGCCCAGGAAATGGCGCTGTGCATATTGACCGATGAGCAGAGTCAATTCAATCCGCGGCAGCCGGGCCAGCAACTGGTCGAGCCAGAGCGCCGCGCATTCACGACGCGGCGGCAAATCACCGTCGGTTCCACGTCCCGGATAGCAATAGCCCATGGGAATGATTGCGATGCGCGATTCATCATAGAAAAGCTCCTTGTCCACGCCCATCCACGTGCGCAGGCGCTCCCCGCTCAGGTCGTCCCACGGAATGCCGGTCGCGTGCACGCGCGCACCGGGCGCCTGTCCCACGATGAGGATACGGGCCGTATCGCCCGCACGCAGCACCGGGCGCGGACCGAGCGGCAGATGCGCCTCGCAGGCACGGCAGTCGCGCACCGCGGCCAGTAACGCTTCGAGCGTGGGATAGCCTGCTTCGGGCACAGCGTTCGTTTCCTTTTCGCCAGGGATGAAGCAGTCCGGCTTGAGTACGGAAAGCGTGCTCATGATCCCGAGTTTTGTGGTTCGATCATGGTTCTGGTTGCCGCTCACGCGGCGGTTCCGATTAGTGCCCCGATACCTGCAGTGACCCCCATGGCCAAGGCACTCCAGAATGTGATGCGCATTATTCCTGTTACGATATTTGCGCTGCCAATATGGGCAGCCAGTCCTCCCAGCAAGGCGAGAAACACAAGTGACGTGCCAGAAACGGCAGGAATCAGGTTCGACTCCGGAGCGTGTCAATGACTTTGAGACACCGGGTTGCATTAGTTTAGTGTCCAAGGATTGCGATTTGTCGTGGTGGCGGTCTCCTGTTTTGGTGGGTTAATCCAGGCGGCGGTTGGCAGCCTGGGCGGTTGTGGGGCGTTCCCCTTGAAACGGTTCGGGTGGGCCAGGAATGCGACGTTGAGGATGTCGGCGCGTTTCTGGAACATGGCTTGCGCACGGCCGTAATGAACGCTCTCTGGGGTCATGAAGCCGATGCCTGAGTGACAGTGGGTGCCGTTGTACCAGGGGAAGAATTGCTGGCAGTGGGCGCGGGCATCCTCGATGCTGCCGAAGCGCTCGGGGAAGTCAGGACGGTATTTGAGCGTTTTGAACTGCGCCTCGGAATACGGATTGTCATCGGAGACATGGGGCCGGCTGTGGGTCTTGGCTACCTCCAGATCGACGAGCAAAGCGGCCACGGGCTTGGAGCGCATGCTGGTGCCCCGATCGGCGTGCAGGGTGAGCGTACCCGGAGCGATGTTATGTTTGGCAATTGTATCGGCGATCAGCTGTTCGGCAAGCTGTGCGCTTTCACGCAGGGCGATCATCCAGCCCACGACGTAGCGGCTGAAGATATCGAGGATCACGTACAGGTGATAGCAGCTCCATTTAGCCGGGCCTTTGAGCTTCGTGATGTCCCAGCTCCAGACCTTGTTGGGCTGCACCGCCAGAAGCTCAGGTTTGGCGTAGGCAGGGTGGACACGCTGATTGCGCCGCTCGCGCGACTCACCTTCGCTCGCGAGCAGCCGGTACATGGTGCGTACCGAGGCGAGATAGACCCCTTCGTCGAGAAGCCGCGCGTAGACGGTACGCGGGGCGCAGTCGGCAAAGCGTTCGCTATAGAGCACCTCGCGCAGCCCCTGGCGTTCGGGCGCGCTCAGTGCCAGGGGCGCTCGGGGCCGAAGGGCGGGGGGCCTGTGCGAGACCAGCACGCGGCGACGGGCATCTTGTCGATAGATCCGCGACCGGTTGATACGCAAGGCGGCGCACGCGGGAGCGAGTCCGATTTGCGGCGCCAAGGCGTTAAGCGCGCCCATCAGGATCTCTCCTCCGGGTCCTCTGCCGTGGGTAGCCCGAGTAAGGTGCAGAGTTTTTTTTGGACATCGATGATGGTATGGGCTTGGGCCAACTTGTGGCGCAGCCGTTCGTTCTCCCGCGTGAGTTCGGCGACGCGCCTGGCTTCGGCGATTGCCGGATCGGCTTTGCGCCCGCGCTTCTTTGGTTCAAGCCCGGCGCGTTCGGTGGCCTCACGCTGCTTGCGCCACGTTGCCAGTTGCGAGGAATAGATGCCTTCGCGACGTAATAGCGCACCGATCTCGCCGTTCTTGCTGCAGCGGTCCGCCGCGGCCAGAATGCGGCGCCTTTCGCTCGGCGAGAACTGTCGCCGCTTCGCAGTGGCCGCGACCTCCGGGTTGGGCGGCGGCGCGATTGAGGCTGCCTCTTCAGTCGCCCTACGGGCTCCTTGCGATGCAGCCTCAATCGCCGAGGCGGTGTGATGTACATTCATCGGGACTTCCAGGTGAGAAATTGCCATGATTCGTACCTACCTTTCTACTCTAATTGGTCAGAGGTAGGTGTCTCACGTCATATTGGCACGGGGGGCTCCGAGACCAGTGCAACGACCACAAGCGGCATGGCGGCACCGATCGCGAAACTCGAGGCCGAGGCCAGCGCCGCCTGCAGCGGACGCGCCCTTAGCGTCCCGGAGATGCCGAGTTCATCGCGCGCATGCGCAGCAAGCGCATCATGGGCCATGAGTTGCACGGCGACTTGCTTCGCCAAAGAGGAATCAAGGCCGCGACGAATATAAATCGCCATCAATTCCCGTTGTTCGCCTCTGAAGTCTTCTTTGAGTTCGGTGCGCTCTTGCTCGAGCGTCGCCTTTTCGGTGTCTGCCTGCGAATGCACGGAGACGTACTCTCCAGTAGCCATCGACATGGCGCCCGCAACCAGACCGGCGATCCCCGCAATCAGTATGCTGCTGTGTGTTGCATGTGAAGCAGCCACTCCGAGCACGAGGCTCGATGTCGATACGATCCCGTCGTTCGCTCCCAGTACCGCCGCGCGTAACCAGCCGGTGCTCTTTAGCCGGTGTTTCTCCCTGCGGCGTGCAGTCATTTATCCGGCTCCGGATTGGCTAGGCGTCTTTGGTTTGCCGGTCGCTGCGGATGCCCGGATAGCTGTCCGCGGCATCGTGACGCTGCCCATCTTCGTCATACCAATAGACTTTTTCGGGCGATTCCGTCTGAGTGATCTTGTGCGTTCCATCACAGAACGGCTGTGTGTTGGAGAGCCCGCAGCCGCAAATATATTTAGTTTCGCCGCCGATGCTCACCGCGTAGGGTTTGTTCCGAAAACGCTCTACTAATCTTGCCATGATATCTCCCTATGTGTTGGTCAGAACTTCTTCCACCGAGACGACAGATACTCATTGAGCGCCACCGCGTCGTTGCAGCGCTCCTCTCGTGCCGCGTACACAAGCGTCACTGGTCCCTTGCGCACATGATCAAGGAGCACGACCAGCGTATCCGGGCGTGAATCGATCTCCCGGAAGTATTTGGTGCGGAAAGACCGCCATCGCTTCGAATCGTGGCCGAACCATTTGCGCAGCTCGGTGCTGGGCGCGATGTCTTTGAGCCATAGGTCGATGCATGCCGATTCCTTTGCAAGTCCACGCGGCCATAGGCGGTCGACGAGGATGCGAAAGCCGTCGCTGGGTTCGGCCGGGAGATAGACTCTTTTGAGCCTGACGATCATGCGATTCTCGACTCTTCCGTAGGGCGGATTCCGCGGTGCCGAAAGCATGGCTCGCGCCGATTCGACGCTAACAGACCGCTAATAGCCGTAAAACTCTTCGGTGCGGATCTTGTCCGCGGCTATGCCGGCGCCATCCAGCGTCCATTGCATCGCCTCGACCATCGCCGGCGGGCCGACAACGTAGTAGATCGGCGCGGCCAGGTCGCCGACCAGGCGTTGCAACATATCTGCATCAATAAAGTCCGTCTCCCCGTGCCACTCGCGCGCGGACTTGCCCATATCGGTCATCGTGGCCAACAGGTGGAACTGCTGGTTCTGGCGCTCGAGTTCCTGCAGCTCGTCGAGAAACGCGGCGTCTTCCGGGCGGCGGTTCGAATACGCGAGGAACAGGGGCTGAGGCGAGCGGTCTTTGGCTGCCTGGCGCAGCATGCTCATGAATGGCGTGATGCCGATGCCCCCGGCGATGAAGACCGCCGGCCGCGCGGTGTCGCCGAGCGTGAGATCGCCGAACGGGCCGTCGAGCCTGATGCTCGCGCCCTCTGGCAGCGCCTTGAGCGCGCGCTTGAAGGCACTGTCGCGCATTCGGGTCGCCACCGTCAACTCCTGCTCGAACGGAGCGCTGACGAGGGACAACGTACGGCTGCTCTGCTCGGCTTCGGTCGGCGGGTCGATCAATTCAAGGCTGATCGCCTGGCCCGCCTTGAATACGAACCCGTCGGGCTTGGAGAAGCTGAACGCCATGGTGCCGTCGGCGACCGTCAGATGCCGTTTCAGCTTCACTTCATAGACGCTCATGCTGTGCTCCCTGTCAGCAATTGTCGGCGATTCTACTGCCGGGGTGTTGAGTATGCTTCAATTGCATCGTGGTCCCTTGGGCGCGTCACGCGCGCAAACGCCGAGTGGTTGTGGATCGATTCGAAGTTTTCCGCTTCAACCACATAGGCGCGGACGCGCGGCTCGCGATTCAACGCCAACGCCACGTCGCGCACCAGATCTTCGACGAATTTCGGGTTGTCATACGCCGCCTCGGTGACATATTTCTCATCCACGCGCTTCAGCAGGCTGTACACTTCGCAAGAGCCGCTGGCTTCGGCGATCGCGATCAATCCTTCGATCGGCATGGCGGCGGCAAGCTCCACCTCGATCATGACGTGCGAACGTTGATTGTGCGCCCCGTATTCGGAGATTTCCTTCGAACATGGGCACAGACTGGTCACCGGCACCGTTACTCGCATTGAGAACGCGTATTCCCCGGAAACCGTTACGCTTCCAGTCCAGCTGACTTCGTAGTCGAGCTGGCTTTTCACGCCGGAGACGGGCGCGGATTTAGTCATGAAATAGGGAAACCGCATTTCGATCGCGCCGGTTTGCGCTCCGAGCCGTTGCAGCATGTCGAAGACAAGCCCCTTGAACCGCGTTTGATCCAGCGCTTCGGTCTGCGCTTCCAGCAACTCGATGAAGCGCGACATGTGGGTGCCCTTGGCGATGGCGGACAAGCCCACCGTAAGCGACAAGGCCGCGATCGTCGGCACCGGTTTTCCGCGCGCGCTAATCGTCACCGGATAACGCACGCCCTTGACGCCGACGGCATCGATGTGGATGTTGCGGCTGTCGATTTTCGACTGCATGTCGGGAAATACCATTCTTTCGGGTGCGTTCATGTTGGTCCTTTTTGCGCCACGGGCCTGAGGTCCGTCGTGCTCGGTCCGTTGCGCAGCGTCGTGTTCAAGAAAACTTCTTCGCGAACTACTGCTGCGGGCGCGGCGATTTGCGGCACTCGGGCGACGCGTCCGCCTGTTGGAGATACGCGATCAGATCTGCGCGCTCTTTTCTGTCCTTGATTCCGGCATAACCCATCGCCGTACCCGGGATCGCTTTCAGCGGATTCGCCAAAAAGTGGTCCAGCGTTTTCGCATTCCATATGATCTTCGATCGTTTCATGGCCTCCGAGTAGGCGAAACCTTTCACGCTGCCTGCGCGACGACCGAATAGGCCGCAGTGCCTGGGGCCGGTGCGGTCGTAGGTAAGCGCATGGCAGCCGAGGCAACGCGCATAGATCGCCTCGCCCGCCTTCGGGTCCCCGCGCGCCGCGGCGCCCTTGGATGCAGCCGGCGCCGTGCCCGCTACCAACACGAGCGCGACACCGGCCAGCGCGCGAGCCAGCGCTGCCACGCTCAGGCCATGAATGCCGATGGAACGGGCACCTCGCCCAGTGCATTGCGCAGAATTGCCCAATGCATTGCCTCGTCCCCAAGGATGCTCGCCGCCGCCCTGGCGAGCGCGCTGTTGTGGAACACCGGTACCGCGCCAAGATAGGCACTCACCGCGCCCTTTTCGAGCGTCGCCGCGAAACGTAGCACGTCGGCCTGGGTCTTGAGCGTGTCGGTCGGAAAGCTGTACCTATACTTCGCCGTGACCGGCTTGCCGCCGAGCTCCGCGATCGTTTGCGACAGGATCTCGGCATGCTGCTTGTGGTGGCCCTGGAAGGTCAGCGCGAGATCGAGCACTGGCTTTTGCAACAGGCCGCTTTGCGCTCCGAGCTGGTACGCCGCGATCGCCTCCAGTTCAGCACCAAGCGCGGTGTTGAGGATGCGCACGTCAGAGGCAGCGGACTTGCCGCCTTTCGCCGCCAGAGCGTGCTGCCCGGCTAGCAGCGCGATGGCCGCGCCCGAAAGCAGCAAGCCGGATTTGCCGAGGAAGGCGCGGCGCACTTCGAGCGCGTCAGGGGCGTTGCCTAGAATCAAAAAAGACATGGTGATTTTCCTTTAAATGAGTAATGCGAACAATCAGGCATCGCGTGCCTGCAAATCCTCGAGTCGCGCGAGCACGCCGGCGACGATGCGGTCGCAGCGCGCCCCGGCGAAAGCAAACGCGTCGCCGTAGGCAAAATCGATCTCGCGGGCGAGCGCCTCGCGCAGCAACCCTTTGGCGCGAAAATAGCGCGTGCGCACAGTAGCCGCGGGGATGCCGAGGCTCGCCGCAGTTTCTTCGACCGTCAGCTCTTCCAGCGCGCGCAGCACGAACACGGTGCGAAACACCTCCGGCAAGGCGTCGATCTTGGCCTCTAGCAGGCGCCGCGTTTCTGCGCGCAAAGCCGCGTGTTCGGGTTGTTCGGTTGTGGCTTCGTTCATGCTCACCTCCGCCGCAATTGCGTCCGCTTCCGGCTCGCCGGAAAGTTGAATGATTTGCGCGCGGCGGATGCGCTTGCGCGATCGCGCGATCGCCTCGTTGACCACGATCCGTATTAACCAGGTTGACAGCTTCGCGTCGCCGCGGAATGCGCCCATCGCGCGGTAGGCGAGCATGTACGCCTCTTGCACCGCATCCTCGGCCTCGGCATCGTCCTTCAAGATACTGCGCGCGGTGCGATACAGCGTCTGGTTGTAGCGCCGCATCAGCAACTCGAACGCTTCCCGGTCCCCGAGCGCAATCCGCCGGGCGATTTCGGCGTCGGGCAAATCCTTGGCGGCTATTTTGACGGATACTGGATGCATAGCTTCCCCATTGGCGCTTTTGGTCGGTTTCATGACATTAGATGAGGCCAGGGCACGCCGCGTTCCCACACTGATCGAAAGCGCGCTTTCTCGAAATCGCTTTTCGACTTCCGGCACTCATACAACGGGGCGGTACCCAAGTCGCTGCCACTCGCCTTGTGTTCAGACTGGAGTCACGGGGATTACTGCAATTCCCGGGCTACATCGATTCGTTTCAACAGCATTTAATCGCGCATGCCCTCCACTCACCGGGAAACGCAGACTATCTAGTCATCCTCATCCCCTGGTTCGACGGCGCGAGCGTAGCAGCGCGAGAAGCTGGGGAATCTATCTTGTTGTGCGGCGCGGGTGTTGCGCCCGATTTCTTCGCGGAGCTGGTGGTCGCCTTCGCGAGCGATGTGATTGCGCTCTGCGGCAATGCCGCTTGCAAGCTCTGCAACTCTTGCGCGGTCCGTGATCAGCTCCAAACCAGCCTGACCTACGACATGAACACCTGCTTCCGTCACGATGAAGTCCATGGGAATGTCGTGCGGCTGCGGCTGGATCGTGGATATTCTGGACAATTCGAACGCCACGCCGATTTTGAGCGGTTGCGGCGCCATGGCGGCGAGCGTCCGGTCGAAGTAGCCGCCGCCGTATCCGAGTCGGTAGCCGTGCAAATCGAAACCGATCGGCGGAATGAGCAGCGCCTGGGGCGTCAGCACTTCGGTGCCATTCGGTACGGGCAGGCGAAAAGCGCCTTTTGTTGTGCCGACTCCCGGCCACCACTCGCGGAATTGAAGCGGCGCGCCTTTTTGCATTACGACCGGGAGTGCCGCTCTGGCGCCGCGCTCTCTTAGTCGGTGGATCGCAAAACGCGGATCGAACTCACCCTGGTATGGCCAGTAGCAACCCACCACCGACCCATTCAAAAATGGGAACCCTTCGAGCAGCGATGCGGTGATTGCGTCAGTCCACGCGCGGCGCTGATCGGTCGCCACCGCCACGCGCCGCGCAAGGAGTTCGGTGCGCTGTTCTTTTCTCCATTGTTTAATGCTATCCGGCATGGTCATTGCGTCGTTCCTTTCGGCTTCATCGTCTTGAACTTGAAAGTGCCGAGTTCTCAGTTACTCCTTTTGGTTTTGCTCGCGCCTAACCTGCTCAAAGCGTAGCCGCGATAGTGTTGAGGTCAATCAAGTATGTATGACACATATTATACTGCGGCGAAACTTGATCGTGGTCATTGATGAACGCCGGCCCGGCTCGCTACGATGACGCATTGAATCAACCGGCTGCGCGGCGATCGGCCGGCAGATTGGGAAGTGTAACAGTTTCGCCCATGAAACCCCTTGATGACCGAATACACGGGAGGAACCATGTTCGTAGTATCAGAAGAAATCGCAGCGATTATGGCAAAAGATACCTTGAAAATAACCGACGGGTCTCATCTTGTAATCGATGCCCTGAAGGCCAACGACATTGACACCATCTTTGGTCTTGTTGGCATTCCTATCACGGACCTGGCCCGCCTGGCCCAAGCTGAAGGAATGCGCTTCATCGGCTTTCGTCATGAACAAAGCGCCGGGAATGCTGCCGCAATCGCCGGCTATATGACGCAAAGGCCAGGAGTTTGCCTGACCGTATCCGCGCCAGGGTTTTTGAACGGCCTGACAGCGCTGGCCAATGCCACCGTCAACTGCTTCCCGATGATCCTGATCAGCGGCTCCAGCGATCGTGAAATCGTCGACCTGCAACGGGGCGATTACGAAGAAATGGATCAGTTGAATGCGGCAAAGCCGTTCGCCAAGGCGGCCTACCGTATCAACAAAGCCGAAGATATCGGTATCGGCATTGCGCGAGCGATTCGAGCGGCCGTGTCTGGCCGACCCGGCGGCGTCTATCTGGACCTGCCGGCGAAATTGCTCATCCAGACACTGGGCGTAGCACTCGGTAAGAAATCACTGGTGTGCGTGGTCGATCCGGTACCGCGTCAAATTCCCGCTCCCGACTCGGTCAAACGCGCGCTCGACCTTCTCAAAAGCGCCAAGCGTCCACTCATCCTTCTTGGTAAAGGCGCTGCATACGCCCAGGCCGACGCCGACATTCGTGCGTTCGTCGAAAAATCCGGTATCCCGTATCTGCCAATGTCCATGGCTAAAGGCCTGCTGCCCGACAACCATGCTCAATCGGCTTCGGCCGCCCGTTCTTTTGTTCTGGCGGAGGCCGACGTTGTGGTGCTGATCGGCGCGCGCCTAAACTGGCTGCTTTCTCACGGCAAGGGCAAGACTTGGGGTGGGGCTACGCAATTCATCCAGATCGACATCTCGCCAACGGAAATCGACAGCAACGTTGCGATCGCCGCCCCCGTGATCGGCGACATCGGGTCCTGCGTGTCGGCCCTGCTGAGAGCCATCGATTCCGACTTTAGCAAGCCAAGCGCCGAGTGGATGGAGGCGATCGCGGAACGTAAACAGAAAAACATGACGAAGATGTCGGTAACACTCGACCAGAATCCATCTCCAATGAACTTCCACTGCGCATTGCGCGCGATACGCGATGTGCTGAAGACGCGTCCAGACATCAACGTCGTCAATGAAGGCGCCAACACGCTCGATTACGGTCGTAGCATCATCGACATGTACCAGCCGCGCAAGCGTTTCGACTGCGCCACCTGGGGCATCATGGGCATCGGTATGGGTTATGCCATCGGTGCAGCGGTCGTGAGCGGCCTGCCTGTCGTTGCCATCGAAGGCGATAGCGCCTTCGGTTTCAGCGGCATGGAACTCGAGACCATCTGCCGCTACCAGTTGCCGATTGTCACCGTGATCTTCAACAACAACGGCATCTACAAAGGTTGCGATGTCAACCCCAGTGGAACGTCCGATCTCGCACCCTGCTCTTTCGTCAAGGGAGCGCGCTACGACAAGATGATCGAAGCATTCGGCGGCATCGGCTATTACGTCACCACACCAGCAGAACTGATGCAGGCACTGACAGAAGCTATCGCGTCGGGTAAACCGGCACTCATCAACGCCGTCATCGACGAAACAGCCGGTACCGAGAGCGGTCGCCTGACAAATCTGAACCCCAAAAGCACCGCGACCAAAAAGTAAATCGAGATACCATGGCAAGGGCCATGGCCGCGAGGATCATCTGGTGGACGTCCCAGAAACCGAACGCGCCGGCTAAAGGGGAGGGCTGGCCGCGACGGCGATTACGATACGGCGGTGGTCTGGGCCGACGAAGGCGTCTACCCGATCAAGAGCGTGGAGAGCACACCCGCGCTCGCGTCACGGATCAGCGCAGAGGCTGAAACGCGGTTGGGGATCGGCGCCAAGCTCACGCGCTAGATGGCGCCGGCTATTACCGGCGCCGCATCGCGCTATGGCGACTACGGCTGAGTGAACAATACGCAGTCAAACTGAAAGGAGGGCTTGCCATGGAGCACCAAATGTATCCCGGCGCTTCGAAAGATCTGGCGCCAAAACGGCGCAAACTTGCGCCGGAAAGATACGGTGCCTTCCGCGCGTTCGCCGAGCGTGTGACGGTGTTTTGGAACGCTGGCCGGCGGTGAACCATCCAAACTGTCGTGATTCACGGAGTTCATCGAAGACCGCGACTCCGTTTTTCCCGCAGCGCGCATGCTGGCACGTGCGGTCTCAGCTACCCAGCGACAACAGCGTATAGCCGGCGATTACCGTGCCGAGAAAGGCAAGCCCATAGCAACAGAACTTGACCAGCGCGACCGCGTGCATGCCAAAATCGTGCAGCAAGATTGCGATGCGATGCGCCGCATGCCACAGGAACAGCGCGATAACAGCCAGGACAAAGACTTTACCAAGCCAGTGCTGGGAAAACGCCAGCATGTGCGCATAGCTCATGGTATCCGGGGGGAAGAACAGGCCGAACGGCACGGCGACGCCGGTAATGAATACCAGCGCTGGCCCGATCAGTGCCGCCAGCATCCCGCCGGCGCCGAACAGGGACCAGAAAATCGGTTCGTTGGAGCGCTTCATGAACTTATCCCCCGCACGATGAAAAACACCGCCAGACACGCGACCACCGTGGCGGCGAGGCCGGTGCGGGTAATCGTCCCCGGCTGTACCCGTTTGCCGCCGATGAACATCATCGGCATGGTGATGGGCATGATGTTGAACCAGCTCCAGCTGTGATAGACAAAGGTCGCAAGCACAAGCAGATGAAATACCAGCGACAGCGGGGTTTTCAGTGCCTGCAGCCAGCCGTTGAAAGCCGCTTCGCCCTGGCTCAGGCGGATCACCCCGACGAGCAGCACCACCGCGTAGGCGGCTACGAACAGCGCCGTGACTTCGCGCGCCATGTAGCGCGTAAAGTATGCATTGCGTTTCCACCAACCATCCATGGAACGGACATAAGGTCGCTGAATGCTCATTCGTCTGCTCCTCCTGGGGTGACGAGCCCGGTTAAATAATCTATCGTGCTCTTGGCTTTGTACATATTGATCGCGTGGGCCGGATCGACCTGCTTGGGGCAGACGACGGAACAATAGCCGATCGCGGTACAGCCCCATACCCCGTCCTCTTCGTTCACCGACTCCATGCGCTCGTCGCGTCCGCCGTCGCGCGAATCGGCGTTATAACGATTCAGGATAGCCATGTGTCCGGAGCCGATGAATTTTGAATTCATCCCATACTGTGGGCAGGCCGCGTAACAGAGCATGCAGTTGATGCACGCGCTGAATTGCATGAAGCGATCCCGCTGCTGCGGCGTCTGCAGATACTCTCCCTCTTCAATGGTGCGCGTTTCCTTGGGGATCAGGTAGGGTTTGATGCCCTCCAGCCTCTTGACGTAATCCTTGACCGTCACCATAAGGTCGCGTTCGACCGGAAAGTGCGCCAGCGCCTCGACGCGCAAGTTTCCGGGGTAGTAGTCGCGCAGGAAAGTTTTGCACGCGAGCTTGGGCTTGCCGTCGACCATCATGCCGCAACTGCCGCAGATCGCCATGCGGCAGGACCAGCGAAAGCTTACCGTGCCGTCGAGATAGTCCTTGATGTACTGCAGTCCCTGCAGCACGGACATGTCATCGGTGAACGGCACCTTATAGGTCTGTACTACCGGTTCTTTGTCCTGCTCCGGGCGGTAGCGCAGGACCTCGATTTCGATTAAAGTTTTGATATCAGCCATTGCCCGCTCCCTCGTGCTCGCGTTCCTCCGCTTCCGCCTTCTCCCCGGCAGCGCCATAGGCGCGCGTGCCCGGCTTGGATTTGGTGATTTTCACGTCGCCGTACTCGATCCGCGGCACGCCATCCCCACCGTAGTAGGCGAGTGAGTGCTTGAGGTAATTGGCGTCGTCGCGTTTCTCGTATCCGTCGAGGCGCTGGTGCGAGCCGCGCGACTCCTTGCGGTTGAATGCCGAATATACGATCGCCTCGGCTACTTCGAGCAGATAGCCGAGTTCGATCGAAAGCAACCATTCGGTGTTATAGACCTTCGAGTGGTCGTCGATCTTCAGGTGCTTGTAGCGTTCCCTGAGTTCCCGCAGCGTATCGCAGGTGGCCTGCATGTCGGCCTGCAGACGGTAGATGCCGCAGCCGTCCTCCATGCTCTTCGCCATTTCGGTGCGCAGCACCGCCAGCCGTTCCGTACCGCCGGGTTTGTTGACAACGCCGACCGCGCGCGCCTGCGCCGCCTCGGCCTGTTTCTCGATCGCAGCCGGATTGCTGATCGCGACGGACTTCGCGTACTTCGCCGCCTCGATGCCGGCCACCTTACCGAACACGATCAATTCGGTCAGTGAGTTCGAGCCCAAGCGGTTGGCGCCGTGAATGCCCACGCTGGAGCATTCGCCGACCGAATACAAACCCGGCAGCGACGAGGCCGTCTTACCGTCGGCGAGGATTCCGCCCATGGTGTAATGGACCGCCGGCAGCACCGGAATCGGCGTGTGCACCGGATCGATACCGAGGAATTCCTCCGCCAGTTCGCAGATAAGCGGCAGGCGCTCGTGCAGTTTCGCCGCGCCGAGGTGGCGCAGATCCAGATTTACCACTGCGCCATGCGGCCCCTCGATCGTCCGGCCTTTCTTCTTCTCGTGCCAGAACGCCTGGCTCAAGCGGTCGCGCGGCCCCAGTTCCATCGCCTTGTTGCGCGGCGACGGATCGGGTGGTCCCAGACCGTAGTCCTGCAGATAGCGATAGCCGTCCTTGTTAAGCATGAATCCGCCTTCGCCGCGGCACGCCTCGGTGAACAGCAGGCCGGTGCCGGGCATGCAGGTCGGGTGATATTGCATGAATTCCATGTCGCGCAGCGGCACCCCATGGCGGTAGGCGAGCGCCATGCCGTCGCCGGTGACGATGCCGCCGTTAGTGTTCTCGCGGAACACGCGGCCGGCACCCCCGGTGGCGATGATCACCGCTTTTGCCAGGATCAGCGTGAATTCGCCGGTAGCGATCTGGATCGCGAGCACGCCTTGGCAGCGGCCGTCCTCGACCATCAGGTCGGTGCAGAAATATTCGTCGAAGCGTTTGATCGACGGATACTTGATCGACGTCTGGAACAGGGTGTGCAGCATGTGAAAACCGGTCTTGTCGGCGGCAAACCAGGTGCGCTCGATTTTCATGCCGCCGAAGGCGCGCACGTTCGCATGGCCGTCTTCCTTGCGGCTCCAGGGGCAACCCCAGTGCTCCATCTGCACCACCTCTTCGTGGGCGTGGGCAACGAAGTACTCGACGACATCCTGCTCGCACAGCCAGTCCCCGCCATGCACGGTGTCATCAAAATGAAAGTCCAAGCTGTCGTCCGCCCGCGTCACCGCGGCGGCGCCTCCCTCGGCGGCCACGGTATGGCTGCGCATCGGATAAACCTTGGAAATCAGCGCGATTTTCAATTCCGGATCGGTCTCGGCAACCGCGAGCGCCGCCCGCAAGCCTGCGCCGCCCGCGCCTACAATTGTTACGTCTGCCTTGAAAACTTCCACTGCTTACCTCCCCGCCTTCTGCGCGTGACGACCTGATGATTGTAACTCCAGTATTGCATTGGAAGCTAAGTGGGTGTACGCTTAACATATATATTATATACGTGTTAGCAATTACGTGTTGGTAATCGCAGCGGCGGCGCTTGCCGCTGTTGCGGTTTGCGTCACCGCCAGGACCGTGCCGCACATCTCAACCACTATAGGAGCCTCAGCTATGGCCACCGCCCCCCATCTTCACCTCTCGCCCGACGCGATCTATCCATTTGACGCTCGCGGTATTGCCAAACGCTTCCGACACGGCGCAATCTTCGGCGCGCTGGATGCCCTGAACTCCGGAGAAACCATGCGCTTTGTCAACGACCACGATCCGCTGCCGCTGCTCGATCAACTCGGCACCCGCTATGGCGAGACGGTCGCGATTCGCTATGTGCAACGCGACCCCGGGGCGATTGTGATCGATTTCGTGAGAACCTGAGCCGCAGGGGCGCCCGGCGCGTCGCTGCCCTTGCAGCGAGCCGCGCTTCTTAACTCATAGAGGTAAGCCCCCGGCTATGCCGGGGGACTCACCAAGGTTTGACCTTTACGACGGTCGGTGTGAATTTCTAATCTCTGCCAAGAGAAAGGAGATTCACAATGAAAGATTACC